>OHWF01000884.1_pt1 | contig 10198 bp, 10 predicted proteins | sample 1579681 | NCBI WGS metagenome assembly OHWF01 (sample SAMEA3882554, study PRJEB24775) | human gut metagenome | biome: human-associated habitat; feature: intestine environment; material: feces | place: Netherlands | collected 2009/2010 | reverse complement strand
CCGAAAGAATTTTGCAATGGCATCTGCACAAAACGAAGCGGTGACGCAGGGCACAAGGGCTGCATAGTAGATAATACCCACGCTGCCCACTTCCAACGCAAAAAAGACGGCTGCCAATGGCGTTCCAAAGACGGCGGAAAATGCTGCACTCATTCCGCACATGACCAAAACCCGTCGGTCATCCGGCTGTAACCGCATGACTCTGCCCAGCAGGTTTCCCAAACTGCCGCCAATTTGCAGGGCTGCCCCCTCTCGACCAGAAGAACCGCCACACAAATGCGTCAGCATGGTGGAAATAAAAATTAGCGGTGCCATGCGAGCCGGAATCTCTTTTTCTGCATGAATCATCGCAAGTACAGTATTTGTTCCGCTGTCCTTTTCAAAGTGACAAGCCCGATACAATGCAACGATGGCAAGACCGCTCACCGGTAATAGAAGCAACAACCATGGATGCTGTGTCCGCAGGTTTGTGACGGCGGTCATGCCCCATGCAAAAGCAGCTCCCACACCGCCAGCCACCACGCCAGCCACCAACGCTAAGAAAATCCAACGAATCAAGAGCCGCAGGTGTGACAAAACATGAATGCCATAATGCAGCACTCTGGCTTGAACTCGTACCCAGTACCGATTTCCTTTCAATGAAACCCATCCCTCTCTGTTTTCCGAAAAAAAGCCGCCTGTTGTTGCACAGGCAGCCTTTTCCTGATGTTTAAAATGAAAATCCCGTTTAATAATTCTCTGCTTTCACCTGAAAATACGACTGCGGATGATTGCAGACCGGACAGACTTCCGGAGCTTGTTTTCCGATGTGAATGTGTCCGCAATTCGCACATTCCCAGATGGTATCGCCGTCTTTCGAGAACACATATCCGCCCTCGACATTGGCAAGCAGCTTGCGAAAGCGTTCTTCGTGTGTCTTTTCAATCTTTCCGACTGCTTCAAACAGGTCTGCAATCTGGTCGAAGCCCTCTTCCCGAGCCTGCTCCGCAAATTCCCGATACATATCTGTCCATTCAAAATGCTCACCAGCAGCGGCATCTTTCAAATTCTCTGTGGTTGCCGGCATTGCACCGCCGTGCAACAGCTTGAACCAGATTTTTGCGTGTTCTTTTTCGTTGGCAGCGGTTTCTTCAAAAATCTTTGAAATCTGCACATAACCGTCTTTTTTTGCCTGAGAAGCATAATACGTGTACTTCGTTCTTGCCTGTGTTTCTCCGGCAAACGCTGCCATTAAGTTGGCTTCCGTACGACTTCCTTTTAATGGTTTCATGGTTTCTGCTCCTTTTCCTTTTTCTGACAATCCGGACAGACACCAATAAAGAGAATCTGATGGGATTCAATCTGAAATCCTTGTGCATCGGTCACTTGGTCACAAAGATTCCCCTGATATGGCATATCTACATCAAATACCTGACTACAAACCCGACACTTGATGTGGTAGTGTGGTGCAACATGAAAATCGAATCGATCCGCTCCGTCTGGAATGGGAATCCGCAAGCTTTCTCCCTGTTCCGAGAGCAACTTGAGATTCCGATAAACAGTTGCTTTGCTAATCAATGGATTTTCTGCTGCAATGGCAAGATAAATCTCCTCCGCAGTCGGATGATTTCGCATACGCCGTACCGTTTCCAACACCAGTCTGCGTTGTAACGTGTTTCTGTTTTTCATGAACCTGTCTCCTTAATCAAGAATCATTCTTAATTAAGATTTTAACCGAAAAAGCGTTCCTTGTCAAGTAGTTTTTCGATTTTTTTCAGGATTTTCAAAGCCATCGTTCCAAAAAACTTATGATTATTCGGAATCTGCTTCACAGAATGTTACATCTTCCCCGTTCAGAATCCGGTTGGATGTCCGCATTGCACACATCTTTCCGCACATCGAGCAGGTATGCCGTTCCTGCGGCGGACGGCTTTCAAAATAATTTCGTGCCTTTTCTGGGTCAATCGCACACGAAAACATACCTTCCCAGTCGATTCTCTGTCTGGCTTCACTCATCCGATTGTCCTGTTCTCTTGCATATGGGATTCCGTTCGCAATATCTGCCGCATGGGCAGCGATTTTCGATGCTACGATGCCCTCTCGAACGTCCTGCAAATCCGGCAGTCGCAAATGTTCCGCTGGTGTAACATAACACAGGAAGTTTGCACCGCTGGATGCGGCAATTGCTCCACCGATGGCGGAAGTAATATGGTCATAGCCCGGTGCAATATCGGTTACCAGCGGCCCTAATACATAGAACGGTGCACCGTGGCACAGCCGCTTCTGTAAGGTCATATTGGCAGCGATTTCATTCATTGCCATATGTCCCGGACCTTCTACCATGACCTGTACATCCTTTTCCCATGCTCGTTTTGTCAGGTCGCCCAGTTCGATCAGCTCGCTGATTTGGGCAGCATCAGTGCTATCTGCGGTAGAGCCTGGACGCAGTGCATCGCCAAGGCTAATCGTAACATCGTAGGTTCTTAGGATTTCCAGCACTTCATCATAATATTCATAGAATGGATTTTCGTTCCCAGTCATTTCCATCCAAGCGAAAATCAACGAACCGCCACGAGATACGACATTTGTTACTCGCTTCTGCCGCTTCAGGGCTTCCACCGCACGGCGGTTAATGCCGGCGTGAATCGTCTGGAAGTCAACGCCTTCCTTTGCGTGGGCTTCGATGACCCGCAAGAAATCCTCTGCCTTGATTTCCTTCAAATCCTTTTCCAGATAGCCAATCGCATCATACATCGGCACTGTTCCAATCATTGCCGGAGATTTTTCAATCAGCTGTTTCCGGAACGTGCTGGTTTTTCCATAATTGGACAAGTCCATGATGGCTTCGCAGCCGAACTGAATCGCAAGGTCAACTTTTTTCATTTCGTCTGTGTAGTCGTGGCAGTCGCCAGAAATGCCCAGATTCACGTTAATTTTTGTCCGCAGTCCTGTGCCGATTCCCTCCGCAGAAAGGGAGGTGTGGTGAATGTTCGCCGGAATACAAATCGTTCCAGCTGCAACCCGTTCCCGCAGCCATTCCACATCGACCCGTTCCTTTTCTGCAACAGTTTTCATCTGTGGGGTGATAATATGCTTTCTGGCTGCTTCCATTTGTGTGTGATAAGTCTGCATGTGATTCCTCCATCATTGATTTCCATCATTTTATTCTGCATAGTTGTGACAGATTGCACCGTTTCCGTGTCCAATCTGCAACCCTGCTTGGATACAATTTGCAACATATAATTTTGCCTGCTGGACGCTCTCCGAAAGGGAATGTCCCTTTGCCCAGTTTGCCGCAATGGCAGAAGAGAGCGTGCAGCCTGTTCCATGGGTATTCTTCGTGGCAATTCTCGCTCCAGAAAAGCACTGCATCGTGCTGCCGTCATAGAGCACATCAATCGCATCTTCTGTCAGGTGACCGCCCTTGACCAAAACCGCTGTCTGATACTGTTCCGCAAGCTGTTTTGCAGCTGCCTGCATTTCTTCCACCGTCTGAACAGCTTTTCCGAGCAGAACCGCTGTTTCCGAGAGGTTTGGTGTTAATAAATCCGCCTGTGCAAACAGCTGTCCCCGCATCGCATCCACAGTTGTGCGTTCGGTCAATTCTGCCCCTGTGGTTGCCACCATAACTGGGTCAACAACGACCTTTTTCAAGTGGTACTGCTGAATTTTGGCACAGATGATATCCACCTGCTCTGGACTGGCAATCATGCCGATTTTCACCGCTTCCGGCGGAATATCCGTGCAAATTGCATCCAGCTGCTGCCCCAAAAAATCCGCTGAAACAGGCAGAATTCCCTGCACGCCAAGCGTATTTTGTGCCGTCAGAGCAGTGATGGCACTCATTCCGTAAACATACAGAGCCGTCATAGTTTTCAAGTCTGCCTGAATGCCTGCACCACCGCAGCTATCACTTCCGGCAATCGTTAAAACTGGTACACGTTCTATCATGCTCCTGCTCCTTTACAAATCGCATCTGCCAGCTGTCGCATTTCCTTTGCGGCTGCTGTGCAATCCGGCTTCGCAAAAATCGCCGAAATGACTGCAATGCCTTGTCCACCAAATCCACGCAGCTGCAAAGCGTTTTCCGCTGTAATACCACCGATGGCAACGACTGGAATGGTGACTGCCTGACAGATTTCCTGTAAAGTTTGCAGCGAAAGCGGCGTTGCATCCTGTTTCGTTGCCGAGCCAAACACTGCCCCTGTTCCGATGTAATCCGCCCCATCCTGCTGGGCTTTTCTTGCCTCTGCAACATTATGGGCACTTGTTCCAATCCATTTTCCTGCACCGAGCACGGCTCTTGCCTGTGCAATGCTGGTATCGTCCTGTCCAACATGAACACCATCCGCACCGCTATCCTTGGCAGCCTGTACATCGTCATTGATGATACAGGGAACGTGATAACGGTGACAAAGCGACACAATCGGAATGGCAAGTGCAGTCAATTTCTCCGTGCTGCAATGTTTCTCCCGAATTTGCAGCATGGTCACACCGCCTTTTAAGGCATCTTCCACGCAATCGTATAAAGTTCTACCATTCAACCAGCGGTCGTCGGTAATGGCATAGAGCCGCATCTGGGCATCTGTAAGCTGCATCTTTCTGCAAGCACTCCTTTCTTGTTCCATAAAAAAACAGCATACCGCAATGCAGCAGGTATGCTGTAGGAATTTTGATTCCAAGTTCATCATGCATTCCCTACGTTGGCATAATCCAAATCAGGTTCTCGGTCGATGTGTCTGCACATCCTCTCAGCGGCGTTCATCCGCTCCCGCTATGCGAAAAATTAAATTTTGTTAGGCAGCAGCCCGTTTTCTCCGGAACACCTTCCGGAACAGACTCCGCAAGGATGGAGCAACATATTCGAGTGCTGCACAATATTTATCTACGACAACAATCACGTAGCTTTCTTTGTAGTGCGGCATGTGGTGCGTTGCCGGCCACATATGGTTTTGTATGATGTCTTTTTCCACAGCATTCACCGAGAACAGCTGCATCGCATTGTGCAATGCCACTTGTGGATGATGGGCACTGTGGGATTCATGGGTTTCGGTTGCATCATAGTCGGCTGTTTCATAAAAATACAAATCGTGCAGCAATCCGGCACGGGCAGCGGAAACCGCATCCCAGTGGAAAAACTTGCAAATGAGATAATTATAATAAGAAACATTCAAACTATGTTGAAACCGTGTGGTTTTGATATGATGGCGGTATTGCTTCAGGTCTTGTACCGATTTGCTTTCCAACAAGTCGGCAACGAATTCATAATACAGCTGCTGCTTCAGATCCTTCCTGGAACCGATCGCTTTCAGCATGGCGACACCTTCCTTTCATCTATGTTCAGTGTAACAGATTTTTTTTGATTTGTCAAGTAGTTTACGAAAAAACGACAACTGTTTTGTTATGCTTGCAAAAACACGCCATTTGTGCTATGATAAATACAGATTTTATCAGAAAGGTCGAATCGAATATGCAACTTTCTTCCCGTACAAAAGGAACGTGTTTCCTGATTTTTTCTGCATTCAGCTTTGCTTGGATGAATGCATTTGTCCGGCTCGCCGGAGACTTATCCTTTATTCAGAAGAGCTTCTTCCGCAACCTCATTGCCCTGCTGGTCGCCTTGATCATGCTGTTCAAGGAACGGCAGCCCCTGCACTGCGATAAAAAGAGTGCGGGTGCGTTACTGTTACGGGCAACCATGGGAACAGTTGGCATCTTCTGCAACTTCTATGCCGTTGACCATCTTCCCATCTCGGACGCATCCATGCTGAATAAAATGTCGCCGTTTTTCTCGGTACTGCTGGCATGGCTGCTATTAAAAGAGCGAATCACCTGGAAACAAGTCTGCATCATCTGCGGTGCGTTTATCGGTAGCCTGTTCATCATCAAGCCGACGTTCTCGAACCTCTCACTGTTTCCCTCTTGTATTGGATTGCTGGGCGGATTCGGGGCAGGATTTGCCTATACCATGGTACGCTACTTGGGCACTCGCCACGTTCCAAAGGCATGGATTATCTTTCTATTCTCTGCCTTTTCCTGTCTGGTTGCTCTGCCGTGGCTGCTGCTGCACTATGAGCCGATGACCTGGAAGCAGCTGCTCTCCCTGATTGGAGCAGGACTTGCCGCAGCTGGCGGACAGTTTGGCGTTACAAACGCTTACTTCTACGCAGCCCCGAAAGATATTTCTGTTTATGACTATACGCAGATTATTTTTGCGGCATTGCTGGGCTTTTTCCTGTTCCAGCAAGTTCCGGACGGATATAGTGTTCTCGGTTATTGCATCATTATTGGCATGGCAGTCTGTATGTTCCTTTATCACAAGCGGGCAGAGTCGCATACCGCCTGAATCTTTCTACAAAAAACAAAATGCAGGAATCCAACGGTTCGGATTCCTGCATTTTTTATGCATCTTTCGTATATAAGACCAACAGCGTTCCCGTTTGCAGGGAGATTTCCGCCCGCTCGGCAACGATTTCATTGCTGATTCCCAGCGGAAAATTTGCGTGCAACGTACCATTCTGTAAGCAGTACTTCGTCCCTGTGATGGTAACACCCGTGCAAGTATCGCTCAGCGACAGCAGCGAGAAATACCAGCCGTTCCGTCTGGGATATTGACGAACCGTTCCAGCAGTCTGCACCGTCATCCAGTTCTGTGCATCGCAGAGCGAACCAACTGCCCCATGCTCGGACAGATACCGCAGTGTCTGCACGTTTGCGATGGCATGGTCAAACCGTCCGCCGAGTCCGCCGTAAATCTGAATCTCTTCTGCTCCCAAAGAGAGAGCCTGCTTCACTGCCAGCATGGTATCTGTATCATCCTTTTCCGGCGGATACCGCAAGACAGACTCCCCCTCTGGCTGTTCGGAACTGGAATCAAAATCGCCCAGCACCCAATCCGGCGAAATACCCAACGCTCTGGCATGCCGCAAACCGCTGTCTGCACAAAGAATCATGGCATCTTTCGGCAACGTCACCCAATCCGGTTTCTCAAATGCACCGCCGGAAAAAATCACTGCCCGTTTCATTGTTCCCAGTCCTTTCGCTTTTTTGCAATCTCATACATGGCAACATAAGAGGCATGACGGCTTTCTGCAATGCTGCCATCCTGCACGGCCGCCAGCACACCGCAGCCCTTTTCACAAACATGGGCACAGTCCTGAAACCGACAGCTTCCCTGATAGGGAGCGAACTCCGGAAAACAGTCTGCCAATTCTTCCTTGGGAATGCGTGCATATTGTTCCTGTTCAAACGTAGAGAATCCGGGCGTATCTGCAATATAACCGCCATCCAGCGGATACAGCGAAGCTTGACGAGTTGTATGTCGTCCACGTCCCAGCTTCTCGCTGATTTCTCCAACTTTCAGTTGTAAATCCGGATACAACGCATTCAACAGCGTGGATTTCCCAGCACCGGAATTTCCCGTCAAGGCACTGACTTTTCCTCGCAGGCAAGCACGCACTGCCTCCAGTGTATCCGGCTGGTCATAACAAACCGGATACACGGGAATTCCAGCATTGGTATACAGTTTCTGCAAGGCTGCTCCGTCTTGTAAGTCCAACTTGGTCAGCACCAAAACTGGTTGAATCTGCTTATAAATTGCAACTGCCATGAACTGATCCAGCAACAGCAGATTTGGCACAGGCTTATAGGTGGAGGTCACAAATAACAACTGGTCTAAGTTTGCCAGCGGCGGACGAATGATGCTGTTTTTTCGGGGCAGAATCTCGGTCATCACACCCTGCTCCACGGTGACAAAATCCCCAGCATAGGGGGTCATTCCTCGCTTTCGGAACACCCCTCTTGCCTTACAGGAAACCGTTCCGGAATCCGTTGCAACGGTATAAATTCCACCGATACACTGTAAAATTCTGCCTGATTCTTTTTCCTGCATCATTCCTGTGATTCCTCCGGCTGTGCAGCAGGGGCTTCGGTTGCAGCAGGAGCGGCTTCTGTATGTTGCGGTGTCACCGCAGAAAATGCAGATTCAAAGTCCTCTGAAATTGCAGTGAAAGAACCAGTTGTAAAGTCAAACGTATAAACACCCAGTCGAGCGGTCATGCCAGTGCTGTCACCTGTTACAGAAACCGTCACCTGCTTCTGTCCAGTTCCCTTGACAGGAATACTAATCATACCGCCGGCGGTTTCCGCAACAAACGGATAACTCTGGACAACCTTTCCATCCATGGTGAAATCAATGGTATATTTACCCGTAATATCAGACGGGAGATACATACCATAGTTAATTTCTCCTTCTGGAGCATTGCCGTTACTGATTTTAAAGCTGATATCCGAACCAGCATTGACAGCACTATATGCCTCCAAGCTCTGTTCTACGATTTCGCCCTTTGGCTTATCGGAATCGACTTCTTCCACGCTTGCAATCTTCAGGTTGATCCGTGCACATTCTGTTTCTGCATCTGCCTGTGTCATGCCGACAAACTGCGGAACGGTGATTTCATCAATGGCAATACCCGTGCTGACATACAGGTCAATGTTGCTGCCGACCTTCAATTCTGTACCATATGCAGGGTCAGTTCGGATGCAATTTCCTTTTTCAATGCCATCATCAGAGCTGCTGGCCTCTTGAATTTCGTGTACCTGGAAGCCCAAATCCGTCAGCATATTCTTTGCTTCTGCCTCAGAATAGCCCTTGACTTCCGGAACGGTAATCATCTGTGTCCCTTTGCTGACCGCAACCGCAATGCGGATTTTGTTGTTATCGCCTCGGTCAACTCTTGTTCCAGCATCTTCACTCTGCTTATAAATCGTGCCAGCTGCATAGTCATCGTTGTAATCTTCTTCTTCAACACTGAGCACAATGTCCTTATCATAGTTCTTGACCGCATCATCATAGGTCATACCAATCAGATTCGGCACTTCCACCGACTTCCGCAGCAAGTTTGGATTCGTCAGCAGGGCAACAATAAAGACTGCTGCCACAACAATGACGACCACTGTGACGGCTGTCAGAATCGGAACAACCAGTGACTTTTGTTTTGGCTCTGGTTCATCATAATCATCCGGTTCATCATAGTCATCTCCATCCTCATCCGGTTCTTCCGGCAGATATTCCGGCTGCTGCGGCTGCATCGGTGCAACCGACTGTTGCGGCGGCATACCGTATTGCATTCTACCGTTCTCCGCTGCTCGCTGCTGTACCAGCGGCACACTGTAATAGCCGAAAATAATTTGGTTGTTCTGCTTGAAGGCTTCAATATCCCGAATCATATCGGAGGCAGTCTGATAGCGGTTTTCAGCGTCTTTTTCCATCGCATGCATGATGATTTCTTCCAGACCGGAAGGAATATTCGGGTTAATATCTCTTGGCCGAACTGGAATATTTTTGATATGCATCACGGCAATGGAAACCGGATTATCGGTATCAAACGGCTTTTGTCCGGTCAGCATCTCATAAAACATGACACCAACGGAATAAATATCGCTCTTTTCATCCGTCACGTCCCCTCTTGCCTGCTCCGGACTGATGTAGTGTACCGTTCCGATTGCCTGATCGGTTGCAGTCATGCTTTCTTCCCGTGCAAACTTGGCGATTCCGAAGTCCATGACTTTAATCGTTCCGTCTGTCAGCAACATGATATTTTGCGGCTTGATGTCCCGATGAACGATTCCACGGTTATGGGCGTGCTGTAATGCCCGCAAAATCTGAATAATAAAATGCACCGCATCTTTCCAGTTCAGAACCCGTTCGCTGTCGATGTATTCTTTTAAGGTGATGCCGTCAATATATTCCATGACGATATATTGCAGCTTCTCCGAGAATCCCATATCATAAATCTTGACAATGTTGGGATGAGAAAGAACGGCAATTGCCTTGGATTCATTCCGGAATCGCCGCAGAAATTCATCACTCTCTGAAAATTCCCGTTTCAGGATTTTCACGGCAACAATTCGATTATCCAGCACATCTGTTGCCTTATACACATTTGCCATACCGCCCTGACCGATCAGCTCTGTAATTTCATAGCGACCGTCCAGCCGTTTGCCGATATAATTATCCATACGCTCCCTCCGATGATGTTAATCTGTAATGATTGCAATTGCGATGTTATCCCTGCCGCCTTTCTCCAACGCCAGCTGCAGCAGTTCATCCGCCAATTCCTGTGCAGGCTTTTCCTGCTGCAAGATTTCCTGCATCTCTTCCTCGGTACAGAATCCATGCAGTCCGTCCGAACAGAGCAGGATTTTCATGCCGTCCGTA
>OHWF01000876.1_pt1 | contig 10299 bp, 8 predicted proteins | sample 1579681 | NCBI WGS metagenome assembly OHWF01 (sample SAMEA3882554, study PRJEB24775) | human gut metagenome | biome: human-associated habitat; feature: intestine environment; material: feces | place: Netherlands | collected 2009/2010 | reverse complement strand
TCACCGAGGAGTTATCGAACAGACAGGAGGTACAATGACCAAAACGAATGTTCAATCGACCCCTAGCAATTCCCAGCACCACGACACGCCGAACAACAAAACGCACGTCATCAAGTTCCGTGTGACAGCGGAGGAAAAAGCGTCACTGGAACTCACTTGCAAACTCCTGAATCTCTCCCTCTCCACTTTTATCCGCCGTGCCATCCACAACGTCAAGATCGAGAAAACAGTCATCGTTGCCGGCGGCGGAGAAGAAACCCTGACCGCTGTTTCCACTTTGCTTGCTCAGTGCAGCAAAGTGGGCACCAACCTCAACCAACTTGCAAGGCACTTCAACTTCGGCGGTGCAGACACCGAGCAGATCCGAGCGAAAATTCTTGACGAACTTGCAGACCTAACCGCATTTCGGCTCAACGCCGAGAAACTTCTGGGTGAACTGTATGGCAACGCTCAAGCATATAAGCTCTAAAAACTCGGACTACTCTGCCATTGAAGCGTACCTCATTTACCAGCACGATGAATTTTCCGGCAAGGTAATTCTGGACAAGCAAGGCCGCCCCATGCTGCGAGAATCGTACCTGCTCGATACCCTTGAGTGCGGCGATTTCTCGTTTGCTACAGCCTGTTTGCTGGCGAACCGCAAGTATGGTAAGAATACCCAGCATGGTGATATCAAAAGTCACCAGTATATCATCAGCTTTGACCCACGAGATGCAGCCGACAACGGCTTGACCATGGAAAGGGCACAGACCCTTGGCCTGAAATTCTGCGAAGAAAACTTTCCCGGTCATCCCGCCATCGTCTGCACTCACCCGGATGGGCACAACCATTCGGGAAATATCCATGTCCACATCGTGATTGGCAGCATCCGAACACGAGAAGTGGAGCGTAAGCCCTATATGCAGAAGCCCCGCGATTGGCGCGAGGGCATGAAGCACTCCAGCACCGCCCAGACCATGCGGCACCTCCGTGTCGAGGTCATGGAGCTGTGCGAGGGTGCCGGACTGTACCAGATCGACCTGCTCAACGGCTCGAAAGAGCGTGTGAGCGAAGCTGAGTATTGGGCGCGCAGGCGCGGTCAGCAGAAGCTCGACCTTGCAAACGCAGCCCTCACCGCAGCCGGACAACCGTCCCAGCAAAAGAAGTTTGAAACCGTAAAGGACACTTTGCGGAAGCAGATTTCTTCGGTGCTGTATCGCGCTGTGAGTTTTGAGGATTTTTCCGATAGGCTCATGCAGCAGTACGGCATTGCCGTCAAGGAAAGCCGTGGGCAGCTCAGCTATCTGCCTGCTGGCAGAACCAAGTTTATCCGAGCGAAACATCTCGGTGACAAGTTCGACAAGGCAGAAGTACTAGCCACCCTGACCGCAAACGCAGCGCGCAAACCCAAGGTACAGTCTAAAACGACCAACCTTGCAAAGCTAATTGATATTCAGGCAAAGCTGACCGAGGGCAAGGGCATTGGCTACGAACGTTGGGCAAAGAAGTTCAACCTCAAAGCCATGTCGCAAACTCTGATCCTCTTGCAGGAGAAAGATTTGCTCAACGAGGATGATTTGAACCAGCGCATCGCTGAACTGGAAACCAAGTATCACGACTCACTGGCGGTGGTGAAAGACCTCGAAGGCCGCATGAAAACCAACAAAGAGCTGCGCTATCACATCGCAGCCTACACCAGCACCAAGAATGTCGCACAGCAGTTAAAGACTGCCAAACGACCCGCAGCTTTTGAGGAGCAGTACCGTGCAGAGCTGACAGCGTACCGGGCGGCAGCAGCCTATTTCAAGGCAAACGACCTCACCAAGCTGCCCAGCCCGAAAAAGCTGGAAGCCGAGTATGCGCAGCTGGCATCCGAACAAAGTCGAAAAAGCTGCGCATGGCGGTGACCGCAAGAGCACCGATGCAAAATCAAGTTCGCTAAAAGCGAACTTGATGGTCATGCCGAACATATTGCCCCGCTTGTACCACTCCGGGTCAGCAGAACGCGCCTTGTCCAGTGCTTTCAGCTCGGCACTGCGGGCGTTATAGGCTTCTGCCATCTCCCGCTCCAGAACCTCCAACCCTTCCCGGTTGTGGTACAGTTCCATGAACAGCCATTCCAGTTCGTCCTTGTGCTTGGCAAATCGGACTGCAAAATTATCTTGACTTGTCATCTTTCTTTATCCTTTTCGTGTAAGATGGAGCTGCACGCTGGGGTAATCGCCAAACAGCTGCGGCAGGACAAGCCCCGCATACAGCAGGGTGCTGCCGCTGAACCGCATCCCCTTGTGAATGCCGTCCTCTACGTCGTGGGCATACTGAGAGCCGAAATAGTCGATGCCATCCAGTTCATACACAGCATCTTCTTCCAGCCCACGGAAGCACAGGTGGATGGGTAAGGGATTCGCCTGCGGATGGGTCACCACCAGATTCAGCAGTGCTTCGCTGCCGTCCTCTGCGGCAAACTGCCATGCCGTGAAATATGCGTTTTCTGCCGGGTCGGTCAGCCGATAATAATCGCCGGTACGGATCAGGTCGTTCAGCCGTTTGAACCGCTTGATCTGGTTTTTCACTGCAGTGCACTCGGCGCGCTTCAACTTGCCCAGATCCAGCTCGTAGCCAAAGGTGCCGCTCATCGCCACCACAGCACGGGTGTCGATGGGCGTAGTGCGGCCGGTCTGGTGGTTGGGGCAGGCAGAAACATGAGCACCCATGGTGCAGACCGGATAGCCAAAGGAGGTGCCGTGCTGGATCGTCAACCGTTCAATGGCATCGGTATCATCACTGCACCAGATCTGGGGATAGTAGCACAGCATTCCGGCATCAAAGCGTCCGCCGCCGCCTGCGCAGCCCTCAAACAGCACCTCCGGGAAGCCCTGCGTCAGCCGCTCTGCCAGCGCATAAACGCCCAGCATATAGCGGTGCATGATCTCACCCTGCTGTTCGGCAGGGAAAGCACGGCTGTACACATCGCTCATGCTGCGGTTCATATCCCACTTGATATACTCGATGTGATGCTCCCGCAGCAGCTTGCCGATAACCCCTGCCAGATAGTCCACCACCTCCGGGCGGGAGAGATCCAGCACCAGCTGGTTGCGCCCCATGGCAGGCTTGCGTCCGGGCAGGGTCAGCGCCCAGTCCGGATGGGTGCGGTACAGCTGGGAGTTCTCGTTGACCATTTCCGGTTCGATCCACAGGCCGAATTTCATGCCCAGCGCATTGATCTGCTCGATCAGCGGGTCCAGTCCGCCGGGCAGCTTTTCGCAGTTCACGGTCCAGTCGCCCAGACCCTGATTGTCGTCATTCCGGGTGCCGAACCAGCCATCGTCCAGCACCATCATCTCCACGCCGAGAGAGGCCGCTTTTTCAGCGATCTTTACGATCTTTTCGGTGTTGAAATCAAAATAGGTGGCCTCCCAGTTGTTGATCAGCACCGGGCGGCGTTTGTCCTTCCACGGGCCGCGGCAGATGTTGCGCCGCAAAAAGCGGTGGTACTGCTGGGAAAGCGGGGTCAGACCCTCTGCCGCAAAGGAGAGGATCACCTCCGGGGTGTCAAAGGTCTCGCCCGGCTTCAGGTTCCATGCAAAGCGCTCCTCCTGAATGCCGCTCACTACCCGGACAAGCCCGGTCTGAGAGCGCTCCACGTCCATCTGATAGCTGCCGGAATAGACCATCATCACCCCGTAGCAGGCACCGCTGGTCTCCGTTGCATCCTGCTGGCAGAGGATCAGGAAGGGATTATTGTGGTGGCTGGAGCTGCCCCGCACCGAAGAAATGGTCTGGATATTGGTGCCCACAGCTTCCCGCTCCAGCTGCCGTTCCATAGCGTGTCTGCCATGGAAATGCAGCAGATCCCATCTGCCAAAGGGCAGATCCAGACAGGCAGATGCCGCCTTGTCCAGCCGCAGCGGGGTATCTCCGTGGTTTGTCAGCCGCGCCGCACGGGTGATGACATCCTGCTGTGCAAACACGCCGTACAGCAGCTCCAGCGTCAGACCGGTGGCCTCGTCCTGCATTCGGACGATCAGGGTCTCGGCATCGTTTTCCTCTGCGTGGGCACAGGGCAGACCGGTCAGCTGATATTTGCCAGCCTCCACCGTGTGGCTCACATAGGTAAAGTCTGCGCCAAAAGCGCCACGGCTGTCGGCCACCGTCAGGCAGGAGAGACGGAAATCGCCCACGTTGCAGCCGGTATACTCCTGCGGGAGCAGATCCGGGGAAACGCCCCGGTGGGTGCGGTAAGCGTAGTAATCCGGCGAGAATCCCCGGTCTGTGCGGGGATACAGCTGCATCAGGTCCCCGGTGCCGATGGTTTTGCCGTAGTACAGATGCAGCAGGTGCCCCAGCGCATCCACCTTCATGTGGTAGCTGGTATGGGCAGTCTCCAATACAAAAATGCGGGTCTCGGAATCAAATCGAATACTCATGGATCCTATACCTCAACGAGATTATTTTTAATAAAAATGCCGACAGACAGGCGGTCGTGTCGGAACGGCTACCCGCCTATCGGCGGCGCTCATTGCTGCCATTGCCTTTACGAATTGTCTGCGAGAGATCTTCATTTTTGTTCTCCTCCAAAGTCCTTATTCCGTAGGGTGATCTTCGTACTGTGTCGCACCGGCCGGGTCGATTTTTCTTGCTTTTGTCAGCTCTTACAAAAGCAGCGAGAAAATTTTGTGCATCATCACATTGCACAGTTTCTTTTCTCTCGTTGTGTCATTATTATACTATCTGCCAGTAGTTTCGTAAATGCAAAAATGCGACTTGTTATATCTCAATTTGAAGGAATACTGCGAATTATGTTGAAGTCATAACGCATTTTAGTATATCATAAGAAAAAGCGGACAGGGTTTTCTGATCGCTCCCGGTCAGGTCACCACCTACCGTGCCGATGAACAGGAGCCGTGGGAATACACATGGATCGAGTTTGACGGTCTGCGTGCCCACGAAGCCCTGAACCTTGCAGGCATCAGCGGACAGACCCCTGTGTACTCGCCCGCAAGCGTCAAAGCCGGGCAGCTGCTGCAAGAGCAGATACGCCTTTCGTTTTTCCGACATATAACAACACCCCATTTGTCAGACCGAATACGGTCGGACAAATGGGGTGTTGTTCATTCAGGGGCGCGCCCTGTTTTTTTACTATGCTTCATCATTTTCCACGCGAAGCATCCGGTATCCGACACCAACATGGGTCTGGATCAGATGCGGCGCATCCGGGCATCGTTCCAATTTTTTGCGCAGGGATGCCATGTAAACTCGCAAGGAAGCAATGTCATTTTCCTGCGTACTGCCCCATACTTTCTGCGTGAGGGAGGTATGCGTCAGCACTTTGCCCACATTATGCGCCAGCACACACAGCAGCTTGTACTCGATGGGGGTCAAATGCAATTCATTCTCGCTCAGCCAGACGCAGCCTGCCGAGAAGTCGATCTTCAAAGGACCATTGACAAAAACCGGGCTGTTTATGCCGTCAGAAGCCAGCAGATTCAATCGGCGCTGCGTTACACGCAGTCTTGCCAGCAGCTCATCCACGGAAAACGGCTTTGTCAGATAATCGTCTGCGCCGTTGTCCAGTGCCTCGATCTTATCAGAATCTTCGCTCCGGGCACTCAGGACGATGATGGGCAGGTTCGACCATGTGCGGACGCTGCGGATGACCTCGATGCCGTCTATATCGGGCAGCCCAAGATCCAGCAGCATGATGTCCGGATTGTGGCTGGTAGTCATCATGATCGCCGTTTCCCCATTGGAAGCAGTCAGATATTTATAGCCGTGGGCTTTCAGGGTCGTTGTGATCAGACACCGTACAGGAACATCATCCTCTACGACCAGAATGGACGGCTTATTCATGAATGTTCACCTCGCTTTGCGGCAATGCAAAGGAAAAGACACTGCCATTGGGAATGTTGTCACGCAGGGTCAATGTTCCGCCGTGAGCCGTCAGGATCGCACGGCAGAGGGGCAAGCCCAGTCCAAGGCTGCGGTGGCTGTCTGCGATGCGGCTCTGCCCGGTATAAAACATCTCGAACACCTGTGCTTTTGCGCGATCCGGAATGCCGGGACCGTTATCTGCAACTTCCACTACGACCTGATGGTCTTTCCGGTAAGCCGAAATCTGAATGACCGAGCCCACGGGGGTGTATTTGATGGCGTTATCCACCAGATTGACAACGACCTGCATGATCAGCCGTGCATCCACATTGACCAAGAGGATCTCGTCCCCATACTGTGTTGTGATGGTGTGTTCGCAGCTTTTCCGGTTGACATGATGCAGTGCTTCTTCGATCATTTCGTCCATCAGCTGCGGCGAGATCTGCAGATTCATCCGCCCATCTTCAATGCGGGTGATGGAAAGCAGATTTTCCACCAGACCGATCAGCCATTGTGCATCGTCAAAAATATCGGTGCAGATCTTGTTCCGGGTCTCTGTATCCAGCGTTTCTCCGTTGGAAAGCAGATTGCTGGCATTGCCGGAAATGGAGGTCAGCGGGGTGCGCAGATCATGGGAGATCGTGCGCAGCAGGTTTGCCCGCAGCTCTTCATTCCTTGCCTGCAATGCAGCTTGCTCTTTTTCCAGCGCGTTTCTGCGGTTTTCGATGGCCAGCGCACCTTCGCCCAGAATGGAAAGCAGCACACTGTTTTCAAAGGCATCCAGCGGTTTTTCGGACAGATCGATCCCGATCACTCCAAACACGCCGCCTCCGGTCCGAAGTGCAAGATAAAGTCCCTTTGCGTCCGGGTAGCTATCCGTGCCTGCGCCGGAACGCTTTTTGTTTGCAAATGTCCAATTTGCTGCATCACGTTCTTCCGGTGCAGAAAAGATGTTTTGCACCGTTTTCCCGTCAACCCCAAAAAACTGTTCTGAACCAAGATCTCCGTTTTGTTCCGGGTAAACGATCAGGCTCCGGTTCAGCAGCTTCATCAACTGGGACGCTGTCTGAGAGAGGATTTCTTCCTCGCTTTTTGCTCTCTGTAAAAGCTGATTTGTATCAAACAGTATTTTTGTACGGAACGCTGCCTGCGCAGACATTTTTGCATGATCCTTCAGCCGCGTTGTCAGGGCGCAGGTAATGATTGCAGAGGTCAGCATCAGGGCAAATGTAACCTGATAACCGGGATCATACGCATGGAATGTCAGGCGCGGTTCCGTCAAGAAAAAATTGTACAGCGCAACACTGGCAATGGAGCCCAGCACACCGCAGGTGTAACCGCTGGTACACAATGCGGTGAACAGCACCCCCAGCATATAGAGCATAATAATATTATAGCGTGCAAAGTCCAGTTGCAAGAAAAAGAAGCCGATGAGCGTGATGCAGCTCAGGATGCCTGCGGTGATCAGCAGATCACGGACAGACGGCAGAAGCGGACGGGTGAACAGCTTCCGTCCTGAACCGTAGCCGTTCTCTGCAGAAGCATCCGGGATGATATAAATATCCAGATTAGGCGCAGTCAGCGTCAATTTTTCAGTCAGTGACGGTCCACTCCAGAAATGGCGGCGATGTACGCTGGAGCGCCCCAGTACGATTTTTGTAATGCCGGAGATGCGGGCAAACTCTGCGATCTGCTGCGGAATGTCATCCCCGTAGATCGTAGAAATGTCGGCACCTGCCTGCTCTGCCATACGAATGTGCTGCTGCAAGCGCCGACAGTCTTCTTTTCCCATCTGATCCGAGTCAGGCGTCCGGACATACAGAGCTGTAAAGGTCCCTCCAAACGCCTTTGCCATCGTTGCTGCCGTCCGCACGATCTTTGCATTGGAGGGAGAGGACGACAGACACGCCAGAATATGTTCAGTGGGTGGGTCGTTCTGATTCATAAAGATCACCTGCCTTGCCCACAGTATAGCACAATTTGATGGTCACGACCACCAGCCGCGTCTTTTTCCTTCCTGTCGAAGGATCTCCCGTCGTATGTGATCCAGCGCATCTGCTGCCCGGAAACCACTCAACATGACTCCAAGAACCATCAATAACAAAGCGACATCCATACGATCCGTCCTATCTTTTTAGAGCCGGAAACACTTCTGGATCGATGCGTATTTTCCCAAAACCAGCATACTTTCATCCCGGCACAGCTGCGTATCCGGCGTGATGTTCATATCGAGCTTTCCGTCTTTTTTCAGCGCAAGAATGTTGATGTTATACTTTTTTCGGATATTGATCTCACCGATCGTACGATCCATCCATTCCGGCGGAATGGTCACTTCCATGATGGCGTGGTCGTCCTGCAGCTCGATATAATCCAGAATGTGTTCGGAGCTGTATCGGATCGCTGCCCACTTTGCCAGCTGCTTTTCCGGGTAGACCACTTCATCCGCACCGTTGCGCAGCAGAAACTTGGCTTGTACATCCCGCTCTGCACGCGAGACCACAAGCTTTGCGCCCAGCTCCTTGAGCAGTGATGTTGTTTCCAGTGAGCTTTGAAAATTGCCGCCGATGGTTACGATACACACATCAAAATTGCCAACACCAAGGGAGCGCAGAAAGTATTCGCTGGTGCTGTCACCGATCTGTGCATTCGTCACATAGGAAAGCACGGCGTTCACACGGTCTTCGTTGCTGTCGATCGCCATGACCTGATGACCCAGCTCATTCAGTTCCTGCGCAATATGGCGGCCAAAACGGCCAAGCCCAATCAAAAGAATCGATTTCATACTTGTCTCCTTTATCCGATTGCGATTTTCTCCTGCGGCAGACGAGAGTGGGCAGGGCTGCTGCCAAATGCCGCATAGATCAACGTCAATCCGCCAACACGTCCCAAAAACATCAGTGCGATCAGCACCCCCTGCGAAAGGATGCCCAATTGCGGCGTGATGCCCAATGTCAGACCCACCGTTGCCACAGCCGAAGCAGTCTCATACAAACAGACCGACATCGGCAGCTGCTCTGCCGTAGCAATGACAAAGGCTCCGAGGAAGAACAGCGTCAAATACATCCCTGCGATCGTGGCAGCATTCTTGACCGCAGAACTATCTATGCGCCGCCCGAAAAATTCGGCATCTTCTCTGCGGCGGAAGGTCGCCCACATATTGGCCAGCAGAACGGCAAATGTTGTGGTTTTCATGCCGCCTGCCGTGGAGCCGGGCGAACCGCCCAACAGCATCAGAACCACCATCAATGCCTGTGAAGTGCTGCCCATCGCAGCAAGATCAGCGGTGTTAAAACCAGCAGTACGGGGTGTGACGGATTGGAACATCGACAATAAAATGCGCTGCCGGGCAGAGCCTGCCGTGAACTCGAAGCAATAAAAGTACAGCGCCGGCAGTACCAGAAGAAATGCCGTTGTGACAAGGATCACCTTGCTCTGCATCCGATAGCGGTGAAAGTCAAGGCGGTATGTACAAATGTCCTCCCATGTCAGAAAGCCAAGGCCGCCAAAGACGATCAGGGCCGCGATTACTGTGGTAAGCAATGGGTCACCTGCATACCGTGTCAGCGAAACAAATTTTGCACCCTCTGTTCCCAGCAGGTCAAAGCCGGCATTGCAGAACGCCGAAATGGAATGAAACAGTGCATACCAGATCCCGCGCAAACCATAATCGGCGCAAAATGTCGGCAGCAGCAGTGCAGCACCGGCCAATTCAAACAGGGCGGTGATCCGCAGAATAAAGCCTGTCAGCCGCACGATGCCGCCCATCTGTGGGGCAGCAGTAGCTTCCTGCATCGTGCTGCGCTGCTTGAGGGAGATCTTTCGCCCGGAAAGCAGCGCAAAGGCAGCACCAACCGTAATGACGCCCAATCCTCCGATCTGGATCAGAAGAAGGATCACGCTCTGCCCAAAAGCCGACCAGTAGCTGCCGGTATCCTGTACCACAAGTCCGGTCACACAAAGGGCAGAGGTGGAAGTAAACAGCGCCTCATGGAACGGTGTAACGCACCGCTGCTGTGCAGCGATCGGGAGCATCAGAAGCAATGCGCCCACCAGATCAACTGCCGCAAAACCTGCAATAATGACCTGAAAAGAAGAAAAACGGTGCTGCCTGTAACGAGGATATTGAATCATAAAAGCTCCTTTACCTATCCGTGTGCATAAAGATTAGCATGGAATAGATAAAAGAGCCGTAAAGAAAATTGTAGAAGTATAAAGATTCCATTAAAATTGATCGGGCAACACCAAATAACAAATGCTGGACATCACCAGCTCAAAAAACGGTAATGTCCAGCATTCATTTAGATTTCTAGTCCATGGCTTCCAGCCATATTCTTCAAATATTCCTCCGGGTCACCATTCAGAATCAAATCCGCATAGCCCAGCGGATCATTGTAGATGAGGTAATCCAATTCCGACCTCTGTGCTATAGTCACGTCCAGCGCATCCTCA
>OHWF01000862.1_pt1 | contig 10460 bp, 6 predicted proteins | sample 1579681 | NCBI WGS metagenome assembly OHWF01 (sample SAMEA3882554, study PRJEB24775) | human gut metagenome | biome: human-associated habitat; feature: intestine environment; material: feces | place: Netherlands | collected 2009/2010 | reverse complement strand
CCATATATATTCATATCAAGCGGATATACCGCAAACTGAGCCACAAGCTCCTCTTTGTTGTCTATGATATTGAAGCAGCCAAGCACATCAGCTCTCTCAAGCACCGGAAACTTCGACTGCTTGATTTCATCATCTTTCCAACCGGTCTCGGCAAGATCTGCCTCTGTTACCTGAAAAGCATAACGAAGCAGTGCATTGTATTCCTCCGCATCGTCCTTTGTCAATACTCTTATCTTAAATTCATCTGATTTAAAAGAATGCATAGTGTCCTTTCTCACCTGTCTTTACTGTATGACCATACATATTTTCCGAAATAATCCTAAAAATATAATAGTCCCAAATTCCTAAAAAGTCAATCTTTTGACTCAATAATGATAAATTTTCCTCTATGGATATCAATCACTGCATGGTCATCAATTATTTCATTGGATATGCCAAGCGATGTAAATCTGTCAAAGGAATAATCCGTAACAGGATACTTAAAGCCTCTAAGGCTCACCTCATTGTCGTCTGTCACTGCTATAAGCGAGACAAACCTGCCATACTGTGCTGATTTTTCAATGGTTACGGGCTTATCCGCCATTCTTATACGGTTGTTTGTGTCGATAATGCTGATATCAGTTCCACTTTCCAATCCTATTCCCAAAAGTGAAATATTGCCGAGCACATGGTCTATTCTGCTTCCTGTTGCTCCAAGCATCACTATGCTTCGTGCACCCTCTCTTATGGCAAGTCTTATGGCATACTCTGTATCAGTATCATCCTTTATGGGATTGAGCCTGTGTATCTCGGTCTGTCCCTTTCTCTCAAAATACTCTAAGGCCTTTGTCGTGGCTGAATCGAAATCACCTACAATTATATCAGGCGTGACATCGTTTTCGTACAGGAAATCCATTCCGCTGTCAGCCGCAATTATGGCATCTATTCCGTCAGTCTTTATCTCATTTAAGCCGAATTCCTTATCTATTTTTCCACCACATACAATCAAATACCTCATTTTGTCCACCTTTTTATAAATAACATATCCACATTTGCTACAGCCCCGGAAGCATTTCCGTTTTAACCTGCATCTGTTACATCATGATATTCAGAAAACCATTTACATTTTCTTCTATATCTCCGTTAAACACCGCACTTCCCGCAACAATGATATTGGCTCCTGCCGCAAGCAGTGTCTCCACGTTCTCAAGATTAACACCACCGTCAACCTCGATATCAGCCTTATTTGCGGTTTTCTCAAGAAGTGCCTTTAAGTCGCGCACCTTGTCTACAGTGTACGGAATAAGCTTTTGTCCTCCAAAGCCCGGATTTACAGTCATGATAAGCACCATGTCCACCTTAGGAAGCACATACTCTATGACTGAGAGCGGAGTAGCCGGATTTAATGCTACACCTGCCAGTATGCCCTTTTCCTTTATTGCCTCGATTGTCCTGTCAAGATGCTTACATGCCTCCGCATGGACTGTGATGATATCTGCTCCTGCTGTCGCAAAATCATCTATATATCTGACCGGCTCATCTATCATCAGATGCACATCAAACATACGCTCTGTGCACTTTCTGATTGTCTTTATGACAGGCAGTCCTATTGATATGCTTGGAACGAAGCTGCCGTCCATAACATCTATATGCACATACTGTGCTCCGGCCTCATCAAGCTGCTTAAGCTGCTCTCCGAGTATTGAATAATCCGCTGATAAAATTGATGGTGATAAACAGTTCATGTTTTCCTCCGTTTGATTATGCTTTAAATTAATACTTTTGTCTGTTTTTAAGCTCCTCATATAAAAGCTTATAATTATCATACCGCACCTGCGATATTTTCCCATCTGCAAGAGCTTCCTTCACGCCACAGTCCGGCTCATTTATATGACTGCAGCCCTGAAACCTGCAATATGGCTCATATTCTACAAACTCCGGATAACATGTCCACAGATCTTCCTTTTCAAAGCCCGGCACATCCATCGAGCTAAAGCCCGGTGTATCCATGATATACGTGCCATCCTTTATCGGGATAATCTCAGAATGTCTGGTCGTATGCTTTCCGCGCTCTATTTTCTCACTTATATGTCCGGTCTCCATCTGCACATCATCCTGCAGACAGTTGATGATAGATGACTTGCCAACTCCCGAGGGACCTGCAACCGTGGTCGTCCTTCCCTCTAAAATGTGCTTTATCTCATCTATGCCCTCACCTGTTTTCGTGCTGGTAAAAAGCACTCTATAGCCAGCCGGCTCGTATATGCTTTTAAGCTCCTGCTGCTCTTTAGGTGTGATTAAGTCCTTTTTGTTGAAGCATATGGTAACCGGGACATGCTGGTACTCCATCATACACAAAAACCTATCAAGCAGGTTGAAATTGGGATCCGGCTTTGCGGATGCAAAAATAACCAGGGCCATGTCTATATTGGACACAGCCGGCCTGATAAGTTCGTTTTTCCGTGGCAGTATACTCTCGACATTGCCTATGTGCTTTTCATCATCGAGGACTGCTATGTCGACTATATCGCCAACCAGCGGCTTTATCTTTTGTTTTCTGAAGGTGCCTTTTGCTTTGCACTCGTAGAGAGTGCCGCCTGTGGCAGTTTCTTTTGCTTCTTTGGTTTCTTCTACGTAGACGTAGTAGAAGCCGGCAATTCCTTTAATAATTTTTCCTGTCATGGTTTTCCTTGTGTGCTTTTGTATTTGCAAGAGTCACGCTTTCGGCGGGGTGCATGCCGCGCTTTGAGGTTGTGTGGGTGGCGGGGGCAGGCATATATTCCTCTTAAAAAATATGAAGCCAGCCCCGGGCTCTCCTACGGACAGGCTATGGCTTGCTCTGCCCTGTTTTTTCCTCGGTAGGTTTATGGCACCCCGGGGCAATTCATATTTTTTCCTCGGAACACATGTCTGCCCCGCTATCTACAGTCCTTCTCCGCGAGTTCAGGTTCTCGTCCGCGGGTTGGTGTGGGAGTGGGGTTCGGATAGCACGCCACTTCGTGGGTGCTATCCGGTGGCTACAATAAGGACATGTATTGGGTTGCTGCTTTATGCGCTATATGTGTATTGTGTGTATTTACAAATACGATGGCGATACGGAAAACTTGACGTAGCTGCGCTACGGCTCGTTTTCCTTGTGCTGCCCCACGCTATGGCAATATCTACCTTTTTTTGCTATTCCGGTTTATAATAATTATTTAACTTCTCTTATGCTTATGGCACGCTATACGTTACTGGATCAAGTGTGACAGTTGCAGGATTTCCTGCTTCATCTGTTTCCCCTGTCTGAACTGTCCAAGTAACCACAATACTTCCTGTAGCTTCTTTCATTGTTCCGGAAACTGTAAATGATGACGTATTTTCATATGAACCCTTATCGTATACAGTTCCACTTTTACCTACAAGCTTATACTCTGCTTTTACTACAGTTCCCTCTCCACTATAACTAATTCCTTTACTTACGTTAGTCGATATCTCCTGCTTTCCCTTACTGAGTGTAAGTGTGATTGTGGTGCCTGCGGCTACGGTTTCACCGGATTTAGTCTGGCTGATTACGTTGCCGGCGAGTACTGTGTCGCTGTACTGGGAGTCGGCGTAGGTGTACTTGAGGCCTGCTCCTGCGAGGGCGCTTTCTGCCTGTGACTGTGAGGCGCCTACTACGTTTGGCACGGTGATTGGCTTCTGGCCCGGTGAAAGGGTGACTGTTACTGTGCTGCCCTTTGCGGCCTGTTTCTTTGCTGATGGTGACTGTGCTGTTACTACATCTGCTGCTACACTGTTATTGTAATCTCCATACTCGAAGGTGACACTAAAGCCTGCTGACTCGAGTGTGCTCTTTGCCGAGCTCTTGGTCTTTCCGATCACACTTGGTATCTTGACCATCTCTGATGTACTATCACCTTTTCCTGCGATAACTACATTAATCTGTGAACCACGCTTTACTGTATCTCCGGCCTTGACATCCTGCTCAAGGATAGTGCCGTCCTTTTCATCTGACTGCTTTGTCTCAAATGCAAATACTGTGAGGTCAAGCTTTAAGCGGTCTACTGCCTTCTGAGCATCCTCCACTGACATGCCTCTGATGTCAATCATCTGGCCCTCTGTCTCAGTCTGTGTCTCTGACTCTGATTCAGACTCGGTCTGTGTCTGTGACTCTGTCTGCTGTGACTCTGAGTTCTTTTTGCCGCCAAACTTAAACACTCCTGCCACTGAAAGTGCAAGATATATGATAACTATTACAATGATTACGGCTGTTACTATACCCATGATTGTGATTGCTTTATCCATCTTTGGATTTAAAAGCTTGCCGTCATCATCATCGTCTTCATCTTCGTCGTCAGCATCGTCGTCTAAGAGTGACTCATCATATTCATCATCATCGTCTTCATCGTCAGCATACTCATCATCATTATCTGCATCGGTATCATCATCGTTTAAGTCCTCTGCGACACCTCTGCCCTCTTTTATCTTGTCAAGCTCCTCCGGGCTTATAACCTTGGTCTTGCCACCGTCAACGAGTGGAGCTATTGTGACGAAATCCTCATCAGGATGCGCAAGAGAGCGCCTTATGTCTGTGAGAAGCTCCTCAATAGTCTGGTATCTGCGGTCCGGTGTCTTTTGTGTACACTTTAAGATGATTTTCTCAAAGCTGATTGGCAGATCCGGTGCGTAGATGCTTGGCCTTGCAATCTCCTCCTGTAGGTGCTGCAGTGCAACTGCCACTGTGGTATCACCGTCAAACGGCACACGGCCTGTAACCATCTCAAACATTACGATTCCCAGTGAGTAAATATCACTTCTGCCATCGACGAAGCCGTTTCTTGCCTGCTCCGGAGATGCATAGTGTACTGAGCCCATCACATCTGAGCTTATTGTATTTGAAGATGTAGCCTTTGCAATTCCAAAGTCTGTCACCTTTACCTTGCCATCTGTAGAAATAATGATATTCTGCGGCTTGATATCACGATGGATGATATTTTTATTGTGAGCGGCCTCTATGCCCCTTGCCACCTGGATTGCAATACTTGCAGACTCCTTGAATGACAGCTGGCCCTTTTTCTCGATATAAGTCTTAAGTGTGATACCCTCGACATACTCCATGACAATGTAGTACAGACCATTCTCGCTGCCTACATCATAGATATTTACGATATTCGGATGCTCAAGTCCTGCTGCTGACTGTGCCTCAGCACGGAACTTGGTCACAAATGAACTATCCTCCGAAAACTCCTGCTTTAAAACCTTTATAGCTACAAAACGGCTCAGTATATGGTCTTTTGCCTTGTATACATCTGACATGCCGCCTGCGCCAACCTTGCTTAGGATCTCATATCGATCCGATAAAAAACTTCCTATCTCTAACATCTGTTATTACCTCGTCTTAAAATGGTTTAATAATCATTACAGTGATATTATCGCGACCACCGTTTGCATTGGCCATGGCGACAAGCTGTGACGCTGCTGTCTCGATATTATCATTTTGCCTAATAGTATCACATATTTCTTCATCTCTCACCATATTGGTAAGTCCGTCTGTACACAGAAGAATCCTGTCGTCCTCACATAGCTCGACCTCAAAGAAATCTGCCTCCACATGATCTGCTGCCCCGACAGCTCTCGTGATGATATTCTTGTCCGGATGAACTCTCGCCTCGTCAGCATTTATCTCACCCATCCTGACCATCTCATCAACCAGTGAATGATCCCTGGTAATCTGTCTGATCTGCTCTGTGCCACCTACAATATAAAGCCTGCTGTCACCTATATTGGCCACAAAAAGCTTGTTTCCTATAATAGTTCCTATGACTAAGGTGGTACCCATTCCACGCTTAGCTTCATCCCCACGAGACTCAGCCACCAAAAGCTCATTTGCCTTGTTGATAGCCTCTTTGATGATGGATACCGGTTCATCCCCGGCATTTCTCGATACCGATGCAACCACACGCTCTATAGTGTGTCTGGAAGCATAGTCACCGGCTTTGTGTCCTCCCATTCCATCTGCTACGATGAAAAGATTCGGAAGATTTCCTACTGCAGTGTCAGACGAGAAATAAAAATCCTGATTCATCTCACGAATAGCACCTGCATCCGTAATGGAAAACGTCTTCATCTAGTTTATTCCTCTCTCCTTATCTATATGCTTCTTGCGAAGCTGTCCACAGGCACCGTCTATATCTCTGCCCATTTCCCTTCTAATAGTAACATTAATTCCGTTTTTTTCAAGCCTATTTTTAAAAGCCTCTATAACACCCTTGTTGGACTGCACGTAGTCTCGCTCCTTTATCGGGTTTACCGGAATCAGATTTATATGGCAGTTCATGCCATGTACGAGTGCCGAAAGCTCTGCTGCATCCTCGGCTGTATCGTTCACTCCGCCTACCAGGCTATACTCAAAGGTGACTCTGCGGCCGGTCTGTGCAAAATAATATTTGCATGCATCGACCACATCATGTATATCATAGCTGTTTGCAACCGGCATGAGAGCTTTTCTCTTTTCCTGGTTGGAGGCATGCAGTGAAAGCGCCAGCGTGATAGAAAGCTTTTCATCTGCAAGCTGTCTCATGCGCGGTACGAGACCACATGTGGAAACTGTCAGATTGCGCTGGCTGATATTGATACCGTTTTCATCAGTAAGAAGCTCTATAAAGCGCAGCAGATTGTCGTAATTGTCAAGCGGCTCGCCTGTGCCCATGACAACCACATTTGATATGCGCTCCCCTATGTCCTTGCCTATCTGATAAATCTGGTCAATCATCTCAGACGGCCTAAGCCCCCTGACGAGACCGTCAAGAGTGGATGCACAGAATCTGCACCCCATCCTGCAGCCGACCTGTGAAGAGATGCATACAGAGTTTCCATGCTTGTACTTCATAAGCACACTCTCTATGACGTTACCATCGTCCAGTGCAAAGAGATATTTTCTCGTGCCATCGAGCTTTGACACCTGCACCTCCTCTTTTTTTAGCGAGATGAGTATTGCATTGTCCTTTAATACCTGTATGAACTTTTTTGAAATATTGGTCATCTCATCAAAGCTTTCCACATGCTTCACATGAATCCACTCATATATCTGCTTCGCACGGAATTTCTTTTCTCCGAGCGATATGATAAACTCTGTGAGTTCGTCCATATTCATTGATTTGATGTCAGTTAGTTGTTCTTTTATCTGTTCCATATTATTTTTATTAAATCTGCATTTAACTATTGTTTTATAATTCTACTAATTCGAATCAATTTGTATTTATTAATTCATGATTTACTTTAATATCATAATTTGCTTTTTATAAATCTTGCAATAAAGAATCCGTCACTTCCATGCTCACCGGGCAGTATCTGTTTCATTCCGGTGCCTTCCGCAAAGCTCTTATCAAGCTCAAACTCCGGATGCTTTTCAATAAACCACCTCACATTGTCCTCGTTCTCAGCCTCATCTATCGTACATGTACTGTACACGAGCACTCCGTTTGGCTTCACGTATGTATGCACGGTATCAAGTATCTGTCTTTGAAGAGCAGCAAGCTCATCTACAGACTCAGGTGTCATCTTGTAGCGGATGTCCTTCTTTCTTCCGAGCACTCCAAGCCCTGAGCACGGCAGATCACAGATCAGTATATCTGCTTTTCCTGCCGAATCAGCATCAGGTACTGTGGCATCCCACACCTCTGCCGACATATTGTTAAGGCCATGCCTTTCTATATTTTCCTCAATCATATCAACCTTGTTATCGGTCAGGTCACGCGCGAGCACATGACCGCTACCCTGCAAAAGCTCAGCTATATGGGTGCTCTTGCCACCCGGTGCTGCGCATACATCTATCACATAGTCGCCTTTCTTTGGAGCAGCCGTCTGTGCGACAAGCATGGAGCTTATATCCTGCACATAGAAAAGCCCGTCTCTGAAGCTCTGCAAGCCATTCAAATAATCAAATCCAGATATAACAAACGCATAATTAAGTTCATCAACCGCTGTGACCGTCACACCCTCTGCCTCAAGCATCGCGCGAAGCTCATCCGGAGTACACCTGGTCAGGTTTGTCCTGATGCTTATTGTGCTCTTATTGTGAAAGGCCTTGAAAATCTCCTCTGCCTTCTTCTCTCCGTATGCCGCAACAAATCTGTCCACTATCCACTGTGGCATGGAGTATCGGATGCTTAAGGTATCAAACTGTACTGAATCTATATTTCTTGCAATATTTCTGAGTACACCGTTTACAAAGCCCGAAAGCTGTGCAAACTTATGCCTCTTTGCAAGCTTCACAGCCTCATTGCATACAGCTGAATCCGGCACCGCGTCCATGTACTTTATCTGGTAGACGCTCATACGAAGAAGGTTTCTGATGAAGGGCTTCATCTTCCTTACCTTTGTCTTTGAAAAAGAGTCTATGATGTAGTCGAGCTGCAGCATATACTCGATAGTGCCGTCAACAAGCCTCGTCATAAAGGCTCTGTCCTGCTTTGACAGATACTGATACTTGTCAAGCACACTACGAAGCACGATGTGCGAAAATGCTCCACGCTCATTAATCTCAATAAGCATCTCAAGGGCAAGCTCACGCGTATCTACAGAGTGCTCATTATGCGCTGCCACATTTGATTTTGCCGGTCTGCCCGGTATATTATTTTTGTTTATTTGGCTATTTTTATTATTATGATTATTTTTACTATGATTATTTATCATGATGATGTTTCCGAATAGTTACATATACATTTAATTTTCTAACTAATATATCCAATTTGAACTGCCACCCTGTAAAATCACAGGCAAACAGAATCTAAAACAATATCAGTCGTCACGCCTGCGTCCGTTTGTGATAAGTATGATACGAAGGAGCTGTAAAATAGCAGCCGCCGCACTGGCTACATAGGTAAGTGCCGCTGACTTGAGCACCCTTCTTGTGTACCTAAGCTCGTCATCTGCAAGTATGCCCTGTGTACGAAGCATGACAAGCGCACGTCTTGAAGCATCAAACTCTACCGGCAATGTCACGAGCTGGAAAAGCACTGCTGCCGAAAACAGCAATATGCCTATATCAATAATAAGCCCTGACGAGCGTGTGTTAAATAATAAGCCGATAAGTATGACCGGCCATGCAAGCATTGAGCCAAAATTAGCTATAGGCACAAGTGCACTCCTGATTGAAAGAGGTGCATAGCTTTTTGCATGCTGTATAGCGTGTCCACACTCATGGGCTGCTACGCCAAGTGCTGCGACCGATGTGGCATTGTACACAGGATCAGATAAATTCACTGTTTTGGTGCGCGGATCGTAGTGGTCCGTCAGACTACCTGACACATGACGCACCTGCACATCATATATGCCTGCCGCCTGAAGCACTCTCTGAGCCACCTGCGCACCATTCATGCCTGACATGCTTCTTAGCTGTGAGTATTTATTAAATGTACCTTTAACTCTTGCCGATGCAATCATACATATCACTGCACCTATCACAACGAGTATATATGTCGGATCCCAGTAATAATATCCCATGTATCATCTCTGCTACTAAAAACATATACAAATGTGTATATGCTAGATGATTTGCATCTAAATAGCTTTTCCTTTCCTGATTTTTTATAATTGCCACTTGATTTTCTATTAGTTAATTTATCCCTGTTCTCCACGGATATCCTGTGTTGGCGGTTCAATCGGATAGTTACCGCTGAAACATGCATCACAGTATGGAAGTCCGTTGTTAAGTTCTTTTAAACGTTCCATTCCAAGATAAGCTAATGTATCTGCCTCAATGCTGTCACGAATCTCATCTAAAGTCTTACCATAGGCAATCAACTGATCTTCGGAAGGAATATCCGTTCCAAAATAACAAGGGTGTAAAAATGGAGGAGAACTGATTCTTACATGAACTTCTTTTGCTCCTGCTTTTTTGAGCATCTTGATGATATTTGCACAGGTCGTTCCACGGACGATGGAATCATCTACCATAACAATACGCTTGCCCCGTACAACCTCTTCAATAACATTCAGTTTGATCTTCACACTGGACTCTCTCTGACTCTGTTTCGGCTTGATAAAGGTTCTTCCTACATAACTGTTCTTGTGGAATGCCATACCGTAAGGGATTCCGGAATATTCCGAATATCCTTTTGCCGCAACCAGTCCGGAATCCGGCACACCGACAACCAGATCAGCCTCTACCGGATAAGACTGTGCAAGAGCCTTTCCTGCAACAATCCTTGCATGATATACATTGATGTTGTCGATTACGCTGTCCATACGTGCAAAATAAATGTACTCAAAAATACAACGTGCCTGCTTTTCAGGTGGAATCTGCATACTTTTGTCCGAAGATACTCCATGCTTTGTAAAGCTGACAATCTCTCCCGGTTCCACGTCACGGATAAAGTCTGCACCAACTGCTGCAAGGGCACAGCTTTCCGATGCCAGGAACCAGGTATTATCTCGCTTGCCGATACAGAGTGGTTTGAGACCAAATGGATCTCTCGCTCCGATCATCTTACGCGGGC
>OHWF01000860.1_pt1 | contig 10482 bp, 9 predicted proteins | sample 1579681 | NCBI WGS metagenome assembly OHWF01 (sample SAMEA3882554, study PRJEB24775) | human gut metagenome | biome: human-associated habitat; feature: intestine environment; material: feces | place: Netherlands | collected 2009/2010 | reverse complement strand
GAAAATTTTTTGTTTTTGGGTTAAGAGCATCCTGGGGAATTATGAAACTACTTTGCACGGTTATTTTCTTCCCGGTGATATTGATAGGTATGGTTGTAGGTGGACTGATGTACATTGCTTTTCCATTATTGATTATTGGGGGCATTATAGCATTGGTGACGTCACATTCATAATCGATCAGGAGGAAGAAAACAGAAAGTATCGTCAATCAATTACAGCGTATGTAAAGGAAAAGGCAATGAGTCAGAAATGGTTCATTGCCTTTTGTCGCGTTATGGATTATTTTAATTTTTCTTTTTCGGCATTTAAGAGCTCAAGATTAAGCCCCTGTTCTCCGGCTGTCTTATCTACCCAAAGATTCAAAGAGTCTATGGCTAAAGAAATTTCATCAAGTTTTTTACTGATATAAGCAAAATCTTTCATTTCATCATCGCTGATCTTACCGTCACGGGCAATCTGGATCAGACGACCGGTAAGAGGATTGATTTCATTTAGACTGGCAATTGTCTCCAAAATGATATTTGACAGATCAGTCATTTCTACTTCTGGAACATAACGATGGCCGATCTCGCATTTGTGAGAGCAATAATAATTGCAAAGCTCTGGTCTTTTATAGGCATCTGCCATCTGGAGGATATCATAAGGCGTAGGTTCTTGTGTTTCATATTCAAATTTTTCAATTTTTGAATCAGAGACAGCATCCATTTTTTCACTGGCCTCTGCTCTTGTAAGTCCTGCCGCTTCTCGGCAAAGCTGGTAAATTGTTTTGTTTTCCCTGGTGGATTGTTTACCCATGAGAATTTCCTCCTCGTATATCGCTAAACTTGCAGATTATTTATGTTCCAGGCCGCATGTTGAGCATGTATTTCTTCAATGTAAAAGAAAGTGCAGTCATTTTCTATGCACTGGCAGGAGTGACACAATTCTTCTTTTCTGGATTTAATACCGCAATTTATGCAATCATCCCGGACTGTGTGGAATATGGAGAATGGAAAACGGGTCTTCGGAACGATGGATTCCAGTATGCATTTGTCTCACTGGGAAATAAGATCGGAATGGCAATCGGAACTGCGATGCTTGCAATGCTTCTTGGTAAATATGGTTATGTTGCGAATCAGACGCAGAATTCTGCTGTCATCAGTATCATGAAACACTCATTTTCAACAATCCCCGGAATTCTCTGGATCGTGACTGCGATTGTACTGTTCTTCTATCGTTTAAATAAAAAACGCTATAATGAGATTGTAGAGGATCTTAAGAATGGAAAAAGAGGACAGTGCTAAAATAAAAATTCTTGACTTTCTTTTACGAAAATAGTATGATTTACCCGAATTGGGAATGAAGTTCTCCCATGGGAAACCTAAACTGCTTATTCAGAGCTGATGACTTCTACGATTATTCAGTCGCAGAAGTTGTCAGCTCTTTTTGCGTTGTACTGCTGATTGCGTCTGAGGGAAAGAAAAGGAGGAAATTTTTTATGTTAACATCATTGTCACTTATTTTTCTGGTTGGCCTTGCAATGGGGGCCATCTGCGGATATCTGAAACTGCCACGGATCATTGGCATGCTGGTTACGGGAATCGTTCTCGGACCGTATGTGCTTGACCTGCTGGATCCATCGATACTGTCAATCTCAGCAGATCTGCGAAAGATGGCACTTATCATCATTCTTCTCAAAGCCGGACTGTCGCTGAATCTGGAAGACCTTAAGAAAGTAGGCCGCCCCGCCGTTATGATGTCTTTTGTGCCGGCATCGTTTGAGATCCTTGGTTATATTCTGTGCGCGCCTGCGATCCTGGGAATCTCAAGAGTGGATGCGGCAGTCATGGGAGCCGTCCTCGGAGCAGTATCGCCGGCGGTGGTGGTCCCACGCATGGTAAAACTGATAGAAACAAAATATGGTACAGGCAAAGCAATCCCGCAGATGATTCTGGCGGGTGCATCCTGTGATGATATTTTTGTGATTGTGCTGTTCACAACATTCCTTGGAATGGCGCAGGGAGATAAGGCAGATGTAAAATCCTTCCTCAATATCCCGGTATCGATCGTACTTGGAGTTGCACTTGGAGCGGTTGTCGGATATCTTCTCTATCTGTTTTTTGAGACAGCATACGCCAAAAAACATTATGTCAGAAACAGCATGAAGGTCATCATTGTACTGGGTGTTTCCTTCCTGCTGATCGCGATCGAAGGCTGGCTGGAAGGAAAGATTGCCATATCCGGACTTCTTGCAGTTGTCAGCATGGCCTGCGTCCTCAAGATGAAAAGCACTGCTTTTGTCTCAAAACGTTTATCCGAGAAATTTGGCAAACTCTGGCTTGCAGCAGAAGTCATTTTGTTTGTTCTTGTCGGTGCGGCGGTGGATATCCGATACACCCTGGAGGCCGGAGCTGCGGCAATCTTTATGATCCTGGTCGCACTTATTTTTCGTGCCTGTGGAGTCCTTCTATGCATGGTAAAAACAAACCTCAATGCGAAAGAAAGACTTTTCTGCGTACTCGCCTACCTGCCAAAAGCAACCGTCCAGGCCGCCATTGGCTCCGTCCCCCTGGCAGCAGGCCTTGGCTGCGGCAAGATCATCCTCTCCGTAGCAGTCATGGCCATCATCATCACCGCCCCGTTTGGCGCATTCGGCATGGATATGTCGTATAAGAAACTTCTGGAGAAGGAGTAAAAATGCAAATAAGTACAAATTAAAATGCAAAATCCCCTGAGAAATAGAATTGCAGCATAAAATGTGATAACATAACACATATCGGTTATTCAAAAAATATTTCTGAAAGTTTTGAGCAAAAGAGGAATGTAAATGAAGATCATATGTAAAAAAGGTCATAATGCACAGAAGATGCTGCAGGCAAAACCGGTGGGATATTATGATGTGATCCTTATGGATATCCAGATGCCGCATATGAACGGATACCAGGTAGCTGAAGCAATCCGAAAACTGCTGGATGACCGTGCCAGAACACCAATCATAGCCATGACCGCAAATGCTTTCGAAGAGGACCACAAAGCTACGCTGGCAGCAGGAATGGATGCCTATGTGGCGAAACCGATCGAGATAGACACTCTGTTTTCCACGATCACGCAGGTACTGGAAAATAAAATAACCATAAACAAATCATGAAAGATAAATAAATTTCGTCTTTTCATTTCATAAAAAAGATGTTATCATAGTATTATTAGACAAAAAACAAAGGAGGGCAATTTATGCGAAAGAAAGTAATGGCTGCAGTATTAACAGCTGCTATGGTAGCTTCCGTAAGTGCTATGCCGCAGATGGTTGCAGCAGCAGACGACGAGTTTAAGATTGGTCTGATCACAGACGTAGGTGGAGTTAACGATGGTTCCTTCAACCAGTCAGCATGGGAGGGACTTGAAAAAGCCGGAGAGGAACTCGGAGTAGAGGTTAACTATCTGGAGTCTGCTACAGATGCAGATTATCAGCCAAATATGGAAACTTTCGTAGACGAGGATTATGACCTGATCATCAGCGTTGGTTATATGCTGGCAGATGCTACCAGAGAAGCAGCAGAAGCTAACCCGGATACCAAATTCGCTATCATTGATGATTCAAGCATCGATCTTCCAAATGTTACCAGCCTGATGTTCAAAGCTGAGCAGGCTTCTTATCTGGTAGGATATGTTGCAGGTTTAACTACCAAGACCAACAATATCGGATTTGTAGTAGGTATGACTAACGAGACCATGAACCAGTTTGGATATGGTTACTGTGCAGGTGCTATTGATGCGAACCCGGATATCACTGTTCAGCAGTTCAATGCAAACTCTTTTGCAGATTCCGCTACAGGTAAGACTATGGCAAACACAGCGATCACCAACGGCGCTGATATCGTATTCCAGGCAGCTGGTGCTACAGGACTTGGTGTTATCGAGGCCTGCCAGGAAGCTGGTGTATATGCGATCGGTGTTGACTCTGACCAGTCCAGCATCGCTCCGAAGACCGTTCTTACCTCTGCTATGAAACGTGTTGACAATGCTGTATATGATGCAGTACAGGAACTGATCGATGATAAGCTTGAGGGCGGCGTTCAGACTTTCGACCTGGCAGCAGGTGGTGTTGATATCGCTCCGTCTCAGGATCTGATCTCAGATGATGTAATCAAGGCAGTTGACGAAGTAAAAGAAAAGATTATCAGCGGTGATGTTGTTATTCCGGATAACAAAGATGATTTCGAGGCAAAATACGGCGACGTATATGTTCTTGACTAAGAAGTGACCGTTTTACCCGGTAATCTAATATTTGCGTCTGTACGGGGCCTGCGTATGCAGAGCCCCGTCGATGCATATAGAGACAAAAATTTCCAGATTTTCTATCTTCAATGGAGAAGAAAATATCCTGCATTTTCGTTACTGTGAACGGAATGCACAGCAATTTTATTTTCCTGTCCACTGGAGACAGTGAAAAGAGCAAAACAACAAACAAAGGAGGCGGCATACGTGGGAAGAACAAGCCATATGGATGAGAGCAAAGTCGTAATCCAGATGAAAGACATCGTAAAAAAGTTTGGCGATTTTACAGCGAATGACCACATCAATCTGACCGTACACAAAGGAGAGGTCCACGCGATCCTGGGAGAGAACGGAGCCGGAAAGAGTACAATGATGAACGTACTCTGTGGACTTTACAAACCGACTAGCGGACAGATTTTTATTAATGAAAAGGAAGTACATTTTAACAGTCCGAAGGATGCTATTGATATCGGAATCGGTATGGTACACCAGCACTTTATGCTGATCCAGCCATTTACTGTGACCGAAAATATCATTCTTGGTATGGAGCCGACCAAGGGCCTGTCCGTCGACAAGGCAACAGCAAGAAAGAAAGTCCTGGAACTGTCCGAGCGTTACGGAATGAAAGTAGACCCTGACGCAAAGATCGAGGATATTTCCGTAGGTATGCAGCAGCGTGTGGAAATCCTCAAGGTTCTGTATCGTGGTGCAGAGACACTGATTCTGGATGAGCCGACTGCTTCCCTGACACCACAGGAGATCGAGGGACTTATGGAGATTATCGATAACCTGACCGCAGATGGCAAGAGTATTATCCTGATCACCCATAAGCTCAAAGAAATCACTGCTTCCTCTGACAATTGTACGATCATCCGTCAGGGTAAATATATTCGTACCGTAAAGGTATCAGATGTAAACGAGAATGATCTGGCAGCCATGATGGTAGGTCGTGATGTCAACTTCAAAGTTGACAAGAAAGACATGGAACCAGGCGAAGTCGTTCTGGAGGTCGATGATCTGCATGCCAAGGATTACCGAGGCGTAGAGATCCTCAAGGGATTCCACCTGAATGTCCGCAGAGGTGAGATCGTAGGTCTTGCCGGCGTAGATGGAAACGGACAGACAGAGCTTGTAGAAGTCCTGACAGGTCTTCGTAAGGCAGAATCCGGCAAGGTTACTGTACTTGGTAAGGACGTATTCAATAAGAGTCCTAAGGAAACTTTTGCGAATGGAATTTCCAGTATTCCTGCTGACCGTCAGAAACATGGTCTGATCCTGGAATTTTCCAATGAAGACAACCTGATTCTGCAGCACTTTGAGGAAGAACCGTTTTCGAATCACGGCATTCTGAACCGAAAAGCGATCAAGAAACATGCAGAGAAACTGATCGAGAAGTTTGATGTCCGTCCGAGAGGATGTGCAGAAGCACCGGCGGGTACACTGTCCGGTGGAAACCAGCAGAAGGTTATCATTGCCCGTGAGGTGACAAACGACAAGGAACTGCTGATCGCAGTAAACCCGACCCGTGGTCTTGACGTAGGTGCGATAGAGTTCGTACATAAATATCTGGTAGAGCAGAGAAACAAGAATCGTGCGGTCTTACTGGTATCCTTCGAACTGGATGAGATCATGAGTCTGTCTGACAGAATCGAGGTTATCTTTGATGGCCAGATCACCGGAAGTGTTCCGGGTAAGGATGCAGATGAGAAAGAACTTGGATTTATGATGGCAGGAGGAAAAACAAATGAATAAGAAAAAAAGCATTCTTGAGAGCAATGTACTCTATACCATCGTTGCGATCATTGCAGGTTTCCTGGTAGGTGCGATATTTCTTCTGATCGCCGGAATCAGTCCTGCAGTAGCATATGGCAAGCTGTTTGACAGTATTTTCAGCAAACCGAAATATCTGGTGTGGACTCTGGTTTATGCGAGCCCGCTGATCTTTACCGGACTGAGTGTGGCTTTCTCCTTCCGAACAGGTGTATTTAACATCGGAGCAGAAGGCCAGTTCGTAATCGGCAGTCTGGTAGCCTGTGTACTTGGTATTGTCCTCAAGCTTCCGCCGGTCCTTCATGCACTTGTATGCCTGGTGGCGGCAGCAGCAGCCGGCTGTATATGGTCTCTGATCGTAGGTGTCCTCAAAGTAAAACGAGGTATTCACGAAGTATTGTCCTTTATCATGTTTAACTGGATCGCATTTTATCTGTCCAACTATGTGGTAAACCTTCCGGAGATCCACAGAGAGAGCAGTGAGGCAACCCGGGATATTGCAACCTCTGCAAGGATCCTGCTGCCATCCGGTCTTCAGAAAGCACTGGATTGTAATGCCGCACACTGGGGCATTCTGTTCGCAGTGATCGCAGCAGTAGTTATCTGGGTCATCATCGAGAAGACAACACTTGGATACAAATTAAAAGCCGTAGGATTTAACAGAAACTGTGCACAGTATGGCGGTATCAATGCAGATGGTTCTGTGCTGACTGCACTTGGAATCTCAGGTCTCTTATCCGGTCTCGGCGGCGCGGTTCAGGTACTTGGTATGGCAGGTCGTCTGAGCCAGTTTGCAGGACAGGAAGGATTTGGATTTGAAGGTATCACCGTTGCCCTGATCGGAGGATCCAACCCGATTGGATGTATCTTTTCCGGTATCTTCTATGGTGCAATGAAATATGGCGGTTCCAAGCTCAGTATCGTAAAGGCACCGTCTGAAGTTGTTGATATTATCATGGGATGTGTTGTTCTCCTGATCGCCATCTCACACGTATTCAAAGTATTCGTACTGAATGCTGCAAAGAAGAAGGAGGCTAAATAAGATGAACGGATTAATTAAAGACCTTGGTCTTCTGATCAATGCGACTCTGATCGCAACACCGCCGCTTCTTCTGGCGGCACTTGGCTCCTGTTTTTCTGAGAGATGTGGAGTTGTAAACATTGGTATCGAAGGTATGATGACAATTGGTGCATTCACCGGAGCGGTAATGGGCCTGACTACCGGAAACGGCTGGATCGCATTCTTATGTGCAGGACTGGCGGGCGCATTGTTCGGCCTGATCCATGCATTTGTATGTATTTCCTGCCACGCAGACCAGACGATCGCCGGTACAGCGATCAACTTCCTGGGACCTGGACTTGCACTGTTTCTCTGCAAGGCAATGTATAATAACTCATCAGATACACCGGCTATGGACCCAAGCTGCAAGCTTCCGAAGCTGTTTGAGGGTGTCTTCCCGACAGGTTCATTCTGGAACAACGTATTAAATGTTTACGCAGTAGCGTATCTGGTATTCATTCTTGCATTTGTGTGCTGGTTTGTATTTTACAAGACAAAATTCGGAGCACACCTCCGTGCAGTCGGAGAACATCCGGAAGCATGTGAATCTCTGGGAATCGATGTTTACAAAGTTCGTTATACCTGTGTGATCCTGTCAGGATTTTTTGCAGGACTTGGCGGCGCATTCGTAACTCTGGCAACCATCAACCAGTTCCGTCCAAGCGTTATTGTAGGACAGGGATTTATTGCGATCGCAGCTGTAATCTTTGGTAAATTCTCACCGGAGGGCGCAACAAAGGCATGCCTTCTGTTTGGTCTCTGCAGTGGTATCAAATCTCTGGCAGCACAGAGCAATGTGGTATCCCCGAACCTGATTTCCATGATTCCATATGTGGTAACGATCATTGCACTGGTACTGTTTGTTGGTAAGGCTCACACACCGGCAGCCAACGGAAAGATTTTTGTAAAATCCAAATAAACGGTACAAGTGGAGCAAAGAGTGCTGTAAAAGACTGAAAACAGTTTTTGCAGCACTTTTTTTGACAGCAAAAAAAGACATTTGTTCTTTTTTGTTTACAGGAAATATGGTATAAATAAGATAAGACAACTGAGGGAAAATAATAGTTTTTTATAGTATTTTAGGAGGAATTACTATGCGTGACATTTCTATGGAAAGAGTCAATGAAACAAGAAAAAACATTCTGGAAATTATAGAGAGCGCAACGCTGACTCATGAACAGAAGCTGACCTGCCTTGCAAATCAGGCAGATTCTCTGATGGAAGTACTTGATCTTCCGGAAGGACTGGATGAGCTTCTGAATGTACCGATCGACCGCAAATGTATCTGCGACCTGTCTGAAGGACATGCGCCGATGCGTCCGCGTTACATTATCCCGGATTATGCGAAATTCCTGAAAGAAGGAAGCAAATTCTTGCAGCTCGATCCGCCGACCGATCTCTATGAGGCACTGAACAGCCTGATGATCTTTTATAAACATGTACCGAGTGTTACCAATTACCCGGTTTACGTAGGACAGCTGGATGAATTACTGGAGCCATACATCGATACCGTCGATGAAGCTCAGGCAAAAAAGATGCTGAAGCTGTTCCTGACACAGATGGACCGCACGATCCTCGATTCCTTCTCACATGCAAACATCGGACCGAGAGAGACCAAGGCAGGACGTCTGCTTCTGGAAGCTGAGAAAGAACTGGAAAATGCAGTTCCGAACTTAAGCTTCAAATATGACGAAGACATTACTCCGGATGATTTTGCTCTCAAAGCGATCGACTGTGCAATGCACAGCGCAAAACCAAGCTTTGCCAACCACAAGATGTTCAAGAGCGAGCTTGGTGAGAATTATGTGATCGCCAGCTGCTACAATGGCCTTCTGCTTGGCGGCGGTGCGTATACCCTCTGCCGTCTGGTCCTTGGAAACATTGCCAAGAGAGCAAAGAACATCCAGGATTTCAAAGAACGTGAACTTCCATATGTACTGGATATCATGGCTCGTTACATGGATGCAAGAATCAAGTTCGAGGTAGAAGAGAGCGGATTCTTTGAGAATAACTTCCTGGCAAAAGAAGGATTTATCCACAGAGATCGTTTCTCCGGCATGTATGGTCTGGTAGGTCTTGCTGACTGTGTCAATATCCTTTTCGAAAAAGAAGGTCTCAAGGGACGTTTCGGACATGATGAAGCAGCCAATGATCTGGGTGTGGAGATCATGGAGATCATCAAGGAATTTAATCTGAACCACAAGAATAAATATTGTGAAGGAACCGGCGGACATTTCCTCCTTCATGCACAGGTAGGACTTGCTGAGGATGAGAATGTAACTCCGGGAACACGTATCCCGATCGGCGAGGAACCGGAAGAACTGATCGATCAGCTCAACGTGCTGAGAAAGTTCCACAAATACTTTACTTCAGGAACCGGCGATATCTTCCCGATCGATATGACTGTTCATCGCAATCCGGAGTATGTACTGGATATCATCAAGGGCTCCTTCAAGATGGATCTTCGTTACCTGTCCTTCTATTCCAGCGACAGCGATGTGATCCGTGTCACAGGATATCTTGTAAAACGTTCTGAACTTGAGAAACTTGCAAACGGAGAGGCTGTTCTGCAGGATACCACAGCTCTGGGGCTTGGTGCTGCAAGAAACGGACATATCCTGGAGAGAAAGGTACGTTAAATGAAAGCAGTAGTGAACCGGATCATCCCATTCAGCAGTGTGGATGGTCCGGGTAACCGGACGGCAGTGTTCCTGCAGGGATGTAATATCAACTGCAAATACTGCCACAATCCGGAAACAAGGAAATTATGTGTACAATGCGGTACCTGTGTGAAACAGTGCCCGGCAGGTGCACTGTCTTTTGATGAGAATGGCAAAGTGGCGTTCGATCCATCGAAATGTGTACAGTGTGATACCTGCATCCACGTCTGTCCCAACGACAGTTCTCCGAGAACCTTTGAGATGACACCGGAAGAAGTCTATGCAAAAGTTAAGAAGCAGATTCCGTTCATCCGAGGTCTTAGTGTTTCAGGGGGAGAGTGCATGCTCTGGCCGGAGTTCCTGACAGAGTTGTTCCGCCTGGCAAAGAAGGACGGACTGGGGACACTGATCGACAGCAACGGCATGATCCCGTTTGAGGATTATCCGGAACTGATGGAAGTATCAGACGGCGTAATGCTGGATATCAAAGCGTTTGAAGCTGCCGAGCACAGGAAGGTCACCGATTTTACAAATGAAATGGTGTTGAAGAATGCTGTATATCTGGCAAAAACTTCCAAGCTTTATGAAGTAAGAGCGGTCATCGTACCGGATCTTTATGATACAGAGAGAAGTATCCGTGAGATGGGAGATTTTCTTGCACCATATCTCAAGATCAACGATATCCGCGTAAAGATCATTGCATACCGTCCGATGGGAGTCAGGGAGCAGTATTCGCAT
>OHWF01000849.1_pt1 | contig 10569 bp, 10 predicted proteins | sample 1579681 | NCBI WGS metagenome assembly OHWF01 (sample SAMEA3882554, study PRJEB24775) | human gut metagenome | biome: human-associated habitat; feature: intestine environment; material: feces | place: Netherlands | collected 2009/2010 | reverse complement strand
AGCCTTGAAATCCACAAAGGATTCCTGCGGCTATTTGCCTTAAATCCCGCTTGTGTTTGCGAAATATTCGTCATTTTCTTTGTTTTCAGATACACCTTAACACAAAGGGGCGCACAAGACCCAGCAAAAAGACCGGAGCTGTATCAAGCCCTGAAAGGGCTTTACAGCTCCGGTCTTTTGTTTTTGCTATCTCATTCGCCGTCCGTCAGCTCTTTTACAAGCCTTGTCAGGGTGGCTACATAGGACTCGTTGGAGAACTGCTGCTCATACAGCCGGCGGCAGTCATCGTGCATGGCAGCCAGCATCTCCGGGTGCTCGATCGCCCAAGCCAGCTTGTCGGCCAGCTGCTGCGGGTCGTCGTCCTTGTACAAAAAGCCGTCCACGCCCTCGGTCACAAGTCCCGCCGTGCCGGTGTGCTCCGATACGATGGAGGGCTTGCCGAAGATCAGACCCTCGGTGACAAAGGTAGGCATGGGATCATCGCGGGAAGCGCACACCACGCAATTGCACTGCTCCATCAGGGATTTCACCTCCGGGCGCTCCAGCCGCTTGCGGTAGAACACCGTCTGTGGGTAATCCCGCACCAGACTGTCCACGGCGTTGTACATTCCCTTGTCGGCGGCTTTGCCCACAAAGAGGAAGGCGGCTTTTTCCCGCACCGCAGAGGGCAGCAGCCGGATGGCATTGCAGAAGATATCCGGGCCCTTGCGGGGCTCCAGCGAGCCGACCGTTACAAAGAGGGTGCGTCCCCCGGCAAAGCTGATGTCATAGCGGGGGAACTGCTCGGCGGCGTAGTCCGGCAGGCCGTAGATCAGCTGCTCGATTTCAAAATCCGGCCTTACCGAGTGCATGGCGGCGGTGGCGTGGGAGCCTACGGCGCAGACATGGATATTTTTGCCCAGCGCCTTGGGGATGCTGTGAGAGATGAAGGGGTAGCCCGCAAAGGCATCGTGCAGCCACCACAGCACCGGCACAAAGGAGCCGTTCAGGGTGTTCACCACCGGCGCTTCCACCACCGTGTTGGCCAGCACAAAGTCTGCGCTGGTGGCCAGCCCCCACAGGGCGCTGGAAGTAACGCAGTCCGGGCGGGTGACCACAGCGGCCCCGGCGTCCAGAAACAGCGGCAGCGAGCCTTCATCCGAGGGCCCCAGCACCACCACCTCAAAGCCTAAGCTGCGCAGCACCGGCACGGCACTTACCAGCACGATGGGCGCACCGGTCATGGTCAGCTCATGGCTCAAAATCAGCGCACGGCGTCCCTTGGCAGAGAATACATCGTCGGCGCACAGCTCCCGGCGGAAGTGCAGCAGCGCCTGCGGGATGCAGCGGCTGTGCTGCGCCATGGCGTGGGCCAGACGCAGCAGTTCGGTAACGCTGTCCTTGCCCCGGGCGGCGGCGCGTACCTTGTCCAGCAATGCGCGGGACACCAGTGCGCAGCTGCTGCCGGGCAGGTGCCGGGTGCTCAGGTACAGGGCGGTGGAGCCGTCAAAGCCAAAGGAGGCGTCGCAGACCGCAAGGTCTGCGCCCTCCCGCAGGGCGGCGGCAAAATAGGTCAGGGCGGTGGGGGTGCACTCCACATCCTCGCTTACCAGCAGCACCCCGGCTACATCGGGGGTCAGCTCGTCCTCAAGCTGGGTCACCAGACGGAACTTGCGGTGCAGCTGGTTTTGCAGCTCCGCTTGCAGCGCCTTGTGACGCCCCGGCGCATAGACCAGAAGATAGGTGCTCTGGGTATCGGTATAGACCTGCTTGGACAATTGTTTGCGCTGCAGGGTACTGTAACTGGTGTACATGATCCAACTCCTCCGGGCAGAATATCGGGCGGGCTCAGTGACCGCGCACTAGGTTCAGCAGTCTGCGCAGCGGGGCGGTCAGCCGCCAGCTGCTGCTGGCGCGCATCGTTTCCAGCGAAACCTGATATTCGTGCTGGATGCCCTGCAAGGTCAGCAGCTGCTGGTTCAGCCGCATACACTCGGCGCGGCTGGCCTGCAATACTTCCTCTGCCTCCTGCGCGGCAGCGGCGTTCTCAAGCTTCAGGTCATTCAGCGCCCGCAGCAGAGACTTGCCGGGCTGCTCGTGCAGAAAACGTCCCAGCGGGTAGTAGTGATAGTTCACCGCAAACTTCATGCCGGCACCAAAGCCGGTGGTGCAGTGCAGCGAAAGGTTGGGGTCTACGTCCAAAAACAGCAGGCTGTCCTCCTGCAGCAGAAGGCCGTTGACCGACTGGAAGCTGATGCGCTCGTCCGAGATGGCAAGGTCGGTGATGCAGCAGGCCAACTCGCCGGGGTCCAGACGGATGGCGCGTGCGTCCTCCGGCAGGACAAAGGTGACCGAGACCTCGTGGGTCAGTTCGTTGTAGACATCCTCGGTGGCAGTCAGGCATTCCCGGGGCGAAAAGCCGCTGCCGGTGTCGTAGAACAGCTGCGGCAGGGTAAGGGTGATATTCTCAGCCTCGGCGCTGTGCTTGGCAAGCTCGGTCTGGCAAGCCAGCAGCTGCTGCTCCAGCTCCAGACACCGCTGCGCCAGCTGGGAAACACCCTCGTCCGAAAGCTTGAGCTGCTGCTCCAGCTCGGCAATGTGCGCCTGCATGGCAGCAGGGGTCATGGGGGCATCGTGGTTCATAACGGGATCCTCCTCTTCCTTTATCCTATAACAGCTGCACCGCCGCAGCCAAAACATTCAGAAAAATCAGTGCCGCGGGGCGTAATGTACCTGAGGGGTGCGCCGCCGGGCGGGGAACAACTTGATGATCAGATCCCGCCGCCGCTGCAGCAGGGCGCAGATCAGCCAGATGGAGCCCAGCGAAAGGATGTATTGCAGGCTGATGCCCAAAACAGGGCGGTCGGCGTATTTGGCGGCGAACAGATACCACGGAATGGCGATCAGCTCCACCGTATGTACGCAGAAGATGTACAGGGAACGGCGGCCGATGGCCTCGAAAAAGCGCACCAGCGGGTTGCGGCGCTGGCTCCAGCGCAAAAACAGCCGGATAAACAGCAGACCGGCAAGGCCGTCCAGCAGGATGCTGATGGGACCCAGCGACCACTCGGCCATGGATACACAGTCGGTGCGGCGGGTGGCAAGGGCGGCTGCCGGGATCAGCAGTACGGCTGCCCACAGGATGCAGGACATCCGGCGGGACAAAGGCTGATCCAGCCAATGCTGCCGTTTGGCAAGGTAGCCAAGGTACAGGTACGGCGTGATCACCGCGCCCTGGATCAGGCAGAAGGGCAGCTCCCATACAAGGCTGGCACCCCAGCCCAGCAGGGCGGCACCGCCCACCGCCCAAGGGATGTACCGCTCCGGGAAGATATTCAGGATAACGTCCAGTAAGATCCAGCCCATCAGCAGCGCCAGCAGATACCACATGGGCCCGCAGGAAAAGAACTCCTGCCCGAAGTAGGTGGCAGTATGGGGCAGACCCAGCAGAAAGCCGCCCGCCACCTTGATGCTCTCAGTCATGGAGCCGGGCAGATAGTGAAAGGTTTTATAATGAATGATGAAGTGCAGCACCGTGGTGAACACCGCAGTGTAGCAAAAGGGCTTGAGCAGGCTTTTGAGCTGCTGATGGATGCACTTGCTGATGGAGCGCTTGCGGAAGCCGTAGCCGCTGGCAATAAAAAAGGCCGCCATCAGCGTTTCGCGGTAGATAAAGCCGACAAAGGCCGTCAGCGACAGGCCGCCCTCCAGCTGGAGTGGGTAAAGCTCCGCAGTGTGTCCCAGCACGATGGCCAGCATCCCAGCGCCCTTGAGCATATCAAACATCCCGATGGAGTTGACAGTGCGGGGCTTGGTTGTTTCCATGAAAGATTCCTTCCCTGCGCCGGGCCAATACCCCTCGAGAAAAAAGCCGGATACGGCGCAAATGATCAGTTTTTATACAGCATTGCCATGATATATGGCTAGTATAATGCTTTTTATAGAGACTGTCAATTTTGTTTTGCAGTCTGCACCATACCGGAACTGGTATTTTGCGCTAAAAATTGTAGCACGAAAACCGGCGGATTGCAACGAAAGGTAGAATTTGGCCGGGGCGTATCCCAAGATGCGCAATTGAAAGTTGCCAAAGTGAGAAATTAAATGTTGCAGAAGTATTGCATTGCATTGGAAAATATTGTATACTGAGCACAGTACAGCGCACTGCCGCAGGATGAAATAACAACGCAGGAGGAAAATATAATGATCAAGGTATTGGACAACGTGTATGATCTGGTCACCCTGAATATGGAACAGCGTTTTTCGGAGCGTGTGGCGCTCCGCTTTTATGATAAGGAAACGGACGAGGTGACCGCAGTCCATTATAAGGACTACGCGCGGGATATCCGCCGTGCGGTCAGCTACTTCCAGAGCACCATCCCGGATATCAATGGCAAAAAGATCTGCCTGCTGAATAAAAACTGCTACGAGTATGCCGTGAACACCTTCGGCATCATTCTGGCGGGCGGCGTGCTGGTACTGCTCAACCAGCACAAGAGCTGGGACGAGCTGTCCTACGAGCTGGGGCTGGTGGACCCCGCTGCCATCCTGACCGACGGCGACGACTACGGCACCAAGGAGCAGCTGCAGGCCGCCTACGGCAGCATTCTGCGCCCCATGGACGGCTTCCGCGCTTATGAGCCGGTGGCAGAGATGCCCCGCTGCATCGGCCACGACGACCTGATGATCCTGATGTTCACCTCCGGCACCACCGGACGCAGCAAGGGCGTGATGCTGAGCGAGCGCAACTTCTTCAGCGTGATGCGCGCCCATGTGCAGATCGGTGAGCGCATGATGGAGTATAAGCACGACCCGGAGCTTGTGGTCAGCCAGTACACGGTGCTGCCCATGTTCCATCTGGGCGCATTCATCTGCCTGTTCTCTTGGGCACACGGGGGCTGGGCGCTGAACATCAGCGGCGATATCCGCAATTTCTATAAGGAGATCCGGCGGATGCCCAGTCAGGTCATGGCGGTGGTGCCGGTGATCATGAAATCCCTGCACAAGGACGTGATGCGCGGCCGCAAGGAGCGCTTGGGCGAGCTGTGGGTGCCCATCTGCTCCTCTGCCATGTTTGACCCGCAGGTGATGCTGGATATGGCCACCAACGGGATGTTCGTGGTGCAGACCTACGGCGCTACCGAGACCTGCGGCGATGGCATTATCAACTACGCGCAGGATGCAAAGCACATCGGCGCTGTGGGACAGGGCAACGACTATCTGGACTACAAGCTCGAGCCGGACGGAGAGCTGTGCATCCGGGGCGACAGCATCATGCTGGGCTACTACAAGGACCCCGAGGCCACCGCTGCGGTCATCGACAAGGACGGCTGGTTCCACACCGGCGACCTTGCCCGGGTGGACGAGGACGGCTACTACTACATCACCGGCCGCAAGAAGAACCTGATCATTCTGGACAGCGGCGAGAACGTCAGTCCCGAGGAGCTGGAGGGCATGTTAGAAAAATGTCCCGCCGTACAGGAATGTATCGTAAAAGAACTGGGCAAAAAGATAGGTGTTGTGGTATACTGTGAAAAGGAGCACCAGCAGACGGTGCGGGACTTTATTGCCCAGATGAACCGCACCGTCCCGCTGTACAAGCGCATTGGCGTGGTGGAATTCAGCGAAACGCCGCTGCCCCGCAACGGCGCAGGCAAGCTGGTGCGCAAGTAATACGCAACAGAAAGGAAGCATAATACGATGGAACGTGCAGAAATCATTTCTCAGATCACGGCTATTCTGGAGGATGTCGCAGAGGTATCGCCGGAGGATGTGACCGAAAGCAGCGTCCTGATGGACGATCTGGATCTGTCCTCTATGGAGATCCTGACCATTGTGGCAGATCTTGAGGAGACCTTTGGTCTGCGCATCCCGGAAAAGGAGCTGCGCAACTTTGTCACCATGGGGGATCTGGTGGATTATCTGGCAGCAAACGTGGGGTAAAAACCAATGGAAACACAGCAGCGCTCGACGGAATATAACTTTCAGGGAATCATGTACTTTTTCCGTCGGGAAAAGATCCAGTGCCGGTACCAGTTCTCGCTGCGGGATGCGGTGGATATCACCCTTTTGCAGCGGGCACTGACAGCGGCCTTGGCAAGTGCGCCCTATTATACCCAGCGTCTGGTGCAGGAAAAGCGGGAGATGTGGCTGGAGCCCAATACGGAGCCCTGCCTTGTGTACCCCGGCAGCACCATGCGCAATATCCCGGAACAGGCGAACGGCTACCTGTTCTGCGTCAGCTGCGAAGGGGATACCGTCTACTTTGACTGGCATCACTTCCTGCTGGACGGCCACGGGGTATCGCCCCTGCTCACCAGCATTCTGGAGCAGTACTGCAACCTGCGTTACGGCACGGCCTTTGCGGTGCCGCAGATCGTGTGCGACCCGCCCTATGATATGGAGGCCATGCTGGCAGAGTACCCGCCTGTGGAGTACGGGAGCGATGTCATCCAGCGGGATGTGGTGCAGACCTACGAGGGTGCGCTGCGCCGCACCCGGGTGTGCCTGAGCAAGCAGAGCCTTGTGGAAAAAGCGCTGGCGAACAACGCAAAGCCGGTAAGCGCTCTGATGGGTCTGCTGTGTATGGCCATGCGGGAGTATCTGGGCAAGGAGAAGATCCAGTATTCCTACTCCTCCGATACCCGCGATGTGGCCGGTGTGCCGAATGCGCTGTACAACTGCGTATGCAGCTTTGGGCATACGGTGCAGCTGCAAGCCCAGACCCGCCTTGCAGATTTTGTGGCTGATGTAGATGCAGACATCAGGCGGGATCTGCAGCCGGAGTCCAAGCGTCACCGTATGGCCGACCAGATGGGCTGGGTGTACAAGGTGGACCAGCAAAAAGCACCCCTGCGCATCAAGCAGCGGGTGTTCCAGATGGGCGAGTACATCGGCGGCACCATTTCGGACTTCTGGCTCAGCTATCTGGGCAATCCGCTCATGCCTGCCACCCCGGAGCTGGCACAGTACACCACGGATTTTGGCGTCTGGGTACCGCCGGACGGTGCATCCGTGGGTGTGGAGGCTGCCAGCCTGAACGGAAAGATCATCCTGTGCATCCACAACAAGGCACCCAACCCGGGTCTGGCTGATATCCTCCGCAAGACCTTTGAAAACGAAGGCGTTGCGGTGCTGGAAGCCGAAGATCTGGACTGAGAAATACTTATCATAAAAGAAAAAACTGCTGCACGTTTTGTGCGGCAGTTTTTTTGCTGCTTTTTGTAAGAAAATCCGGTTGCAAAGATGCGAAAAAATGGTTAAATAGAGAAAGGATATTTCCGCAAGGAGAGGAACACCATGGAACAACAGAACACGCGCCTGCGCAATGCGGGCTTTGCGACCTTTTTCTTCAGCGGCATCTGTGCCATCAGCGCAGGTGTGGTGGTCAGTCTGCTGCAGGAGCGCTACGGCTTTGCCTACGGTATGACCGGTACGCTGCTCTCCCTGATGAGCGTGGGCAACCTGCTGGCAGGTCTGCTGATGGGGATGCTGCCCAGTGCGCTGGGCATGAAGCGCAGCGTGCTGCTGCTGACCATCGGCTACGCGGTGGGCTACGCCGTCATGGGGCTGACCGGCGCAGTGGCGCTGCTGGCAGTAGCCTTTTTTGTGGTGGGCATCGCCAAGGGCAGCGTCATCAATACCTGTACCATTCTGGTCAGCGATCACTCCGCCGACCGCACCCGGGGCATGAACCTGATGCACAGCTGCTACGCCTGCGGCGCACTGCTGTGCCCCTTCCTCATTGCGGCGGCAGCCCGGGTAAGCACCGAGCTGGCGGTCTTTCTGCTGGCAGCCGTGGGCCTTGTGCTCTGGCTGGTGTACGTCTTTACCCCGCTGCGCGGCGGCAAGAGTAAAAGCAGCGCAGAGAAAGAAGCCATCGACTGGAGCTTTCTGCGCTCTGCCCGTTTCTGGCTGCTGACCGGGCTGCTGTTCTTCCAGAACGCCGCCGAGCAGAGCGTCAACGGCTGGATGGTGACCTACTTCAAGGGCAGCGGCATCATTGCGGGCACGCTGGCGGCCTACACCGTCACTGTGATGTGGGGCGCTACGCTGGTGGGACGGTTGCTCATCGCCTTTGTGTTCCCCTTAAAAAATCCCCGCAAGGCCATGGTGGGCATGAGTGTGCTGTGCACCGTGTTCTATGTGCTGCTGGTCATGGCGCACACGCAGGGCGCAGCCATTGCGCTGCTGTTCGCCTTTGCCATCTCCATGTCCGGGCTGAACCCCACCGCCGTGGCCAGCGCGGGACGCATGACCAGTGTGACCAGCATGGGCATCATGCTGCCGGTGGCCTCCAGCGGTGCCATCCTGATGCCGTGGGTTATCGGCATCGTGGCGGAGCGCGCGGGGCTTGCCGCCGGTATGGCCTCCAACATCGTGCCCTGCGTGGGTCTGGTGGTCTTTACCCTGCTGGTGGCAAAACTGCCGGAGGAATGATGCGCCGCCTCCCTATAACCCTTTCTGTGAAAATGGGGTTCAGGAAAGTCCGCAGACTTTCCTGAACCCCGAAATTATAAATAATGATTCCGCTGATGATGCGCAAAGCGAACGCGCAGCGCATTTTAAATCATTTTGCGTTATCCATGCCTCTTGCTTTTGCGCTGAACTCGCAGCCGCAGTAGTCCTGCCGGTACAGGCCGTACTGCTCCGAAAGCTGCAGGCTGCGCAGGTAACCGTTGTGCTTTTTGAAGTCCGAGGGCAGATGCTTTACCCCGAACTCTGCCTCCAGCTCCTGCCCGATGGCGTTGATGCGGGCAGCGTCCTTGTGGGGGCTGATGGACAGGGTGGTGGTGAACCAGTCGAAGCCGTTGTCCCGCGCGTACTGCGCCGCGCGGCGCATCCGCAGCCGGTAGCAGACGGTACAGCGGCTGCCGCGCTCCGGCTCGTTTTCCAGCCCGGCTACGGCGGTGTAGAACTGCTGCGGGTCGTAAGTATCCTCCACCACGGTCACCCCCAGCGGGTGGGCGGCTGCCACGAACTTTTGCAGCTCCTCGCCCCGGCGGTAATACTCTGCCGCCGGCCATGTGTTGGGGTTATAGTACAGCACCGTGATCTCAAAATACCGGCACAGCTGTTCCAGCACGGCGCTGGAACAGGGGCCGCAGCAGGCGTGGAGCAAAAGGCGCGGGCGGGTACCGCCAAGGCCTGCCAGCACGGCGTCCATCTGCTGGGCATAGTTGCGTTGTGTTGCCATTGGTATCATCCTTTGCTATAATGGTCTTGCCTACATTATAGCATATTTTACGATGAAATACAGGAGGTTCTCCCATGACGGAAGAAAAGATCGCCCGCATCAATGCGCTGGCCAAAAAGAGCAAGACCGTCGGCCTGACCGAGGCCGAAAAAGCCGAGCAGCAGGCACTGCGGCAGGAGTATCTGGCCGACATCAAAGCCAGCCTGCGCAGCCAGCTGGAGCGCACGTCCATTCAGGAGCCGGACGGCACCATCCATAAGGTGACCCGCCGCACCGACCTGACCGGGGAACGCAGCTGAAAGCAGGACGATTTGGAGTGCGCTCTGCGTATGCTCAGCAGAAAGATTATTTTGATTTCGGGGTTCGGGAACGCCTGCGGGCATTTCTGGACCCTATTTTCACAGCAGGAGTCGTTGTTGCTGTTCAAGTCCTCTTATCTGCTGTTACAGCTGAAGAGGGAGTATACAGTGAAATAAATCAGCAGCAGTTCTCCCGGTAGACATTCCTATAGGTTGGAAACCGCGGGCTAAGCAACAGCCCACTGGGCTGATTGCTTACGGTGCTGCGCGGGGCCTTACGGGTTGCGTTTGCTGATTTTTCCGCAGCCCCTTGGCAGGGCTTTGAAAAATCAGAACGCTGCCCCAACAACTCCTCCCTGTTTCTGCCGCAGGCAGCGGTCGTCGTCGTTGCTGTTCAAGTCCTCTTATCCGCTGTTGCTGTTAAAGAGAAATTGCCGTATAAAACAAAAAAGACAGCTATCAAAAGCTGTCTTTCTTGTGGTGCAGTAAAGCAATCCAAATCCGAACCATTTTCCTTTGATGCGGCTTGGGCCGCTTCCTCAAACGTGATGGTCTGTGTCCCTTCTTTATAGTTGAAGGCAATTAAAACCTTATCATCGTACAGATAAATCGAATTGATGAACGTATCCACCAACGCCTGCCGCTGGTCTTTCAGGCTCATGTCCAATTTACGGAACCGCAGCAGCCAGAACCGAATGAATTCTTCGGTCACTTTCGGCTTCGCCAGCTTTTCTTCCGCAATGCGGGCTTCAAGCTCACGCTTGGTTTCTTCCAGCTGCTCCAGCCGCTCCTTGGTGGAACTGGTCAGGATTCCAGCTTGAATCGCGTTCAGCATATTCTGGATACCAGATTCCGCATCCCGAAGCTGCTTCTCATAGAGTGGAATGTTGGTGTTCTCCTTATTTTGCAGTTCCATCACCTTGGCGATGATGGATTCCATAGCGGCATCGTCTTTCACAAGCTGCATGGTCTGGTTGACTACCAAATCTTCCAGCCACTGTTTGCGGACGGTCTTTTTCTTGCAGCCCTTGTGCTTTTTGGCAGTGGCACATTTATAGTAGCGGTGGACTTCTCCCGTCCGGCTTGTGCCGCTTTCGC
>OHWF01000843.1_pt1 | contig 10627 bp, 9 predicted proteins | sample 1579681 | NCBI WGS metagenome assembly OHWF01 (sample SAMEA3882554, study PRJEB24775) | human gut metagenome | biome: human-associated habitat; feature: intestine environment; material: feces | place: Netherlands | collected 2009/2010 | reverse complement strand
TATTGACATAGACATCCAGATTGCCAAAGAAGTACCCTGCCCGCTTTTCCAGCACAGCGATCAAAAGGTTCATGCGGTTATAGTCGTATCCGCTGCAGGCGCGGCGGGGTGCCGGGAAATTTGTCTTGGTGGCAAGCGCCTGAATCTCGCTCAGGATGGGACGGCTGCCCTCCATGGTGCAGGCTACACAGTTGCCGGAGACCCCCAGCGGACGCCCCTCCAGCAGCATCTGGGATGGGTTTTCAATCTCGGCAAGCCCTGTGCCGGTCATGTCGAACATTCCCAGCTCATTGGTGGAGCCATAGCGGTTTTTTGCTGCCCGCAGAATGCGGTACGGCAGCATCTTGTCACCCTCAAAGTAAAGCACCGTATCCACGATATGCTCCATGACCTTGGGACCTGCGATCGCGCCATCCTTGTTCACATGACCCACGATGAACATGGGGATCTCCTGCTTTTTAGCTACTGCCAGCAGCCGCGCGGCACTCTCCTTCACCTGACTGACTGTACCGGACGAGGACGAGATATCCATGCAGCGCATGGTCTGGATGGAGTCAATGACCACAAGATCCGGCTTTTCCTTTTCAATCAGGCCGCAGATCTCATCCACGTCGTTTTCTGCCGCCAGAAAGATGTTGTCCTGCGGTATCTTCAGCCGTGCGGCGCGCAGTTTGACCTGCCGGACAGATTCCTCTCCGGTGATATACAGCACGCTGTGCTGGTTGGAGATTGCCCCACACAGCTGTAACAGCATGGTGGATTTGCCCACGCCCGGCTCACCGCTCAAAAGCACCACACCGCCCAGCACGATACCGCCGCCCAATACGCGGTCCAGCTCCGAGATGCCGGTCAGGATACGGCTCTTTTCCTCGGTGGTACTGATTTCTGACAGCCGCCGGGCGGTCAGGGTGGTCACGCCCTCCTGCCGTGTGGCAGCAGCCTGCCGGGCGGCAGGTGTCCCTGCCTTAGGTGCTTCGGCTACCACATCCTCGTTCATGGTGTTCCAGCTGCCGCAGCTGGGGCAGCGCCCCATCCAGCGGGGGCTTGTCTCTCCGCAATTGGAGCATACATAGACGGATTTTAGTTTCATGTCTGTCCCTCATTTATTATGGTCTTTTGTTATTGTAACACACTGCGCCAAAACCCGCAAGAAAAGGATACCATTTACAGGCGGTTGCCCAAATACGAAAGCCCTGCCGCCGCGCCGCACAGCGGCAGCAGCATAACCATGGTCAGCAGATATTGTCCCATCAGTGCCCGCACTCCAGGGCGGGCTTGTCCGCCGGGATGCTTGCGGAAAGAATATGCGTGGATCCGACTGCTGACCTGCAAAGCGCAGGCCCCGAAAAAGCACAGACAACCGCTTGCTGCTGCCGCCGGTAAGCCTGTCCATAGCAGCGCCGGAAGTATTGCTTTCCACCCACCAGCTGTGCATAGCTGTACCATAAGCAGCCCGCTGCCCAAGCCGTACAACATCATATTGCCAAAGATCATTACAGGGCCAAGGGCAGACAGCCCCAATACCAGAAATAGGCTGACCACAAGGCCGAGTGTCAGGTATTCCATGCCGAAAAGCTGCACCGCTCCTTGCATACTGCCCGGCGCAAACAGCCTTTGCCACGCTTCTAGATAATACTGCAGCAGTTCTGTCTGCCGGGCATCGCATACGGCCTGCAATACACCGGCTGCCGTACACCCCAGCAGAAACGCCGCAGCCAGCAGCCAGCAATCTCGGGTGGCGTGGCGCTTTGCCGGGGTGCAGGGCTCTTTTTGCGTCAATTGTTCTGCCGGTTCAGCTGCCTGTGCCGGCGCGGGCGACAGGGCAGACTCTGCTGTTTGCACCGGTAGGCCGACCGTCTGCGGCAGCAAAGAAAAGTTTTCTTCTGATTTTGTCTGTTCATAGATCCACATACGCTGTTTTCTCCCTCTGATGGATTCGATTTGCCGGATCGATCAACGAAGCGTGTGTCTGCGACTGCGCAGGGTGACTCCAAGAAGCCCACCAATGCAACCGCAGAGTAGCACCGCCAGAAGGCGGCATACCACAGCAGGCTCGGCGGCTGTGCCGTTCCATATAGCAGAAAGCGCCAGCGGCACTGCCAGAAATGTACTTTGGAGCAGTCCGGTCAGCAGACCGCGCGCCTTTTTACGAAACGCTGCCGTCAGTGCACACAGCAGGCTGCCCATGCACACGGCTGTTGTGGCAAGTATCGGCACTACACTGCCGGAGCAGCCCTGCCCGGCCATCAGCTGCGCAAAACATGCCAAAGCTGCCGCCGTTACAGCTACCCCCAGCACCCCGAAAAGCAGAAACGAAAGAAGCTCCGCCGGGAAACCTCGAGACTCAGACATAACAAAACCGCCTCCCTGCACATAGTCTATGCAGGGAGGCGGTTCATGTATGCACGGTGTAAACGCTTACTTCTTGTCGGCAGGAGCCTTGTCCATGTTCAGCTTTTCGACCGAAGAGATCGCAGACTTGGTGAAGCGGATCTTCACGCGGTCAGCGCCGGTCTCCAGAACAAAGGTGTCGTCCTTGATGGCGACAACGCGGCCAATGACACCGCCGATGGTGGTGACCTGATCGCCGATCTCCAGACTGCTGCGCATAGCGGCATCCTTCTTTTCCTGCTTCTTCTGAGGACGGTAGATCATGAAGTACAGCAGGACCAGCATCAGTGCCAGCGTGAAGAACAGGCTGATATAGCCTTCGGACGTGGTAGTCAGAAATTGCATGGGGCAAAATCTCCTCTCAAAAATTCAGATAATGCTATTATACCCTCTTATCAGCCTTGTTGCAAGGCTAAAGTTTAAATTCGGGTATCCAGAAGCTTCACGTATCTGTCGTGGAAGGCGGTAAAGGTGCCGGCATCCAGTTCATCCCGGATACGCTCCATCAGGTGGTTGTAGAACCACAGATTGTGCATCACGGTCAAACGCATACCCAGCATCTCGTCTGCCTTGAGCAGGTGCCGGATGTAGGCGCGGGAATAGTTGCGGCACACCGGGCAGCCGCAGGCGGGGTCAATGGGACGCTCGTCCCGCTCATACTTGGCATTCTTGATGTTAATGATGCCGCTCCATGTATTCAGATGGCCGTGGCGGGCATTGCGGCTGGGCATAACGCAGTCAAACAAATCCACACCACGGGCTACGGCCTCGATGATGTTGCCGGGAGTGCCGACACCCATCAGATAGCGGATCTTGTCCTTGGGCATGTGCGGTTCCACCTGACTGATCATCTCATACATCACTTCGGTGGGCTCGCCCACAGCCAGACCGCCGATGGCGTAGCCGTCCAGCTCCAGCTCGGCGATCTGCTTCATGTGCTCCACGCGCAGGTCTGCATAGGTGCAGCCCTGATTGATGCCGAACAGAAGCTGATCCGGGTTGACCGAGATACCCTCGTGCTTCAGGCGTGCCATTTCGGCCTTGCAGCGCTTCAGCCAGCGGGTGGTGCGTTCGCAGCTGTCCTTGGAGTAATCGTGCTGGGCGGGGTTCTCTACGCACTCATCAAAGGCCATGGCGATGGTAGAGCCCAGATTTGCCTGAATCTGCATACTCTCCTCGGGCCCCATAAAGATGCGGTGCCCGTCCAGATGGGAGGCGAAGGTCACGCCCTCCTCGGTGATCTTGCGCAGCTTTGCCAGACTGAACACCTGAAATCCGCCGCTGTCGGTCAGGATAGGCCCGTTCCAGCGGGTGAACTTGTGCAGGCCGCCCATATCTGCCACCAGCTTGTCGCCGGGACGCAGATGCAGGTGGTAGGTGTTGCACAGCATGACCTGCGCGCCGATATCCTTCAGATCCTGCGCCGACAGGCCGCCCTTGATGGCACCGGCGGTGGCAACGTTCTGGAAGGCAGGGGTCTGCACCGTGCCGTGCACGGTTTTGAACTCGCCCCGCCGGGCGTTGTGTTCCTGCTTGAGCAGGGTGTAGGTCGTCAAAGAAGGCATGGTCTTTTCCTTTCTGCGCACGGAAAACAGCCGTGCAGCCTCGATGCAGGCCACGAGCCTGCAAGTTATCAGAATGATCACAGCAGCGGTCTGCCGTAATTGTAAGGGGAGCGGCGGATGCAGATCGCATCCTTACCTTTCACATACAAATATCGCAAAAAGCGCGAATTTTGTATCAGACTATCAGCATAGCATCGCCAAAGGAGAAGAAACGGTACTTCTCTGCCACAGCTACCTCATAGGCGTGCATGGTCTTTTCGTAGCCGTACAGGGCGGACACCAACATGATCAGGGTGCTCTCCGGCAGATGGAAGTTGGTGATCAGACCGTCGATGCAGTTGAACTTCACCCCCGGGTACAGGAAGATGGAGGTGTTGCCGCTGCAAGCCTTGATCTCGCCGTACTTGGCAGCGGCAGCCTCCAGTGTGCGGCAGCTGGTGGTGCCCACAGCGATGACCCGGTGGCCTGCGGCCTTGGTCTCGCGGATGCGCCGGGCGGTCTCCTCGCTGATGGAGTACCACTCGCTGTGCATCTTATGGTCGGAGATCTCGTCCTCCTGCACAGGTCGGAAGGTGCCCAGACCAACGTGCAGGGTGACCTCGGCAATGCCGACCCCCATGGCGCGGATGGTGTCCATCAGCTCCGGGGTAAAGTGCAACCCGGCGGTGGGAGCAGCTGCGCTGCCCAGCTCCTTGGCATAGACGGTCTGGTACTGGCTCTGATCCTCCAGCTGCTTTGTGATGTAGGGCGGCAGCGGCATCTTACCAAATTCATCCAGCTTTTCATAAAGCGTTTCAGTATCATAATAGAATGTAACGTACTTGTTGCCGTCCTCCATGGTCTCGTCCACCACAGCGGTCAGGCTGCCGTCACCAAAGCTTACCTTCGTGCCGGGCTGCATCCGCTTGCCGGGCTTTGCCAGGCACTCCCACTGGTCACCCTTCACCTGCCGCAGCAGCAGCAGCTCGCACACGGCACCGGTAGGCTGCTTGACGCCCACGATGCGGGCGGGCAGCACCTTGGAATTATTCACTACCAAAAGATCTCCCGGCTCCAGAAATTCCGGCAGGTCGCGGAATACCTTGTGCTGGATGCTGTCGTCCTTTTGGCTCAGAACCATCAGCCGTGCCGCATCCCGAGGGGACGCAGGTTCCTGTGCAATGAGCTCTTTGGGTAAATCATACCAAAAATCTTTTTTTAACATAGTGTGCATTTGCCTTTCCGATGATTGACACGGACAACGTATCAATGATATTATAGAATCTGTATAAACAGTATCTATTATATTGCATCGCTGTCCGGTTTGCAAGCCGTGTTGTGCACAATGATAAGATTTGCTGTTTGTTTTTTTGAAAGGAAAGGTGCTGGAAATGGATAGACAGTATAAAGTGGGTATCGTAGGCGCAACTGGTATGGTGGGTCAGCGTTTTGTGACTCTGCTGGAGAATCATCCCTGGTTCAAACTGACCGTGCTGGCTGCATCCGGCCGCAGTGCGGGCAAAAGCTATGAGGATGCAGTGGGCTCCCGCTGGGCCATGACTACTCCCATGCCGGAGAGCGTGAAGAAGATGACCGTTCTGGACGCTTCCAAGGTAGAGGAAGTTGCTTCGCAGGTGGATTTTGTTTTCTGCGCTGTCAATATGCCCAAGGACGAGATCAAAGCACTGGAGGAAGCATACGCCAAGGCTGAGTGCCCGGTGGTCTCCAACAACAGTGCCCATCGTTTCACCCCGGACGTTCCCATGGTGGTACCTGAGATCAATGCCGACCATATCGAGATCATCCCTGCCCAGCGCAAGCGTCTGGGCACCAAGCGCGGTTTCATCGCCGTCAAGTCCAATTGCAGCCTGCAGAGCTATGTGCCTGCCCTGCATCCCCTGATGAAGGACTTTGGCGTGAGCAAGGCGTTGGTGTGCACTTATCAGGCCATTTCCGGCGCTGGTAAGACCTTTGACCGGATGCCTGAGATCGTGGACAACGTGATTCCCTACATCGGTGGCGAGGAGGAAAAGAGCGAGCGCGAGCCGCTGAAGCTGTGGGGCCACATTGAGGGCGACCAGATCGTCAATGCCGAGAAGCCGGTCATCACTGCACAGTGCTTCCGTGTGCCTGTTTCGGACGGCCACACCGCAGCCGTGTTCGTAAGCTTTGACAAAAAGCCCACCAAGGAGCAGATGTTGGAAGCTTGGGCGAACTTCCGCGGCCCTGCACAGGAACTGAACCTGCCCAGCGCTCCCAAGCAGTTCCTGCACTACTTTACTGAGCCGGATCGTCCGCAGCCCAAGCTGGATCGCAACACCGAAAACGGTATGGCAGTGTGCATCGGCCGTCTGCGGGAGGACACCCTGTTTGATTACAAGTTTGCCTGCATGAGCCACAACACCCTGCGCGGTGCTGCCGGCGGTGCTGTGCTGCTGGCCGAGCTGCTGGCAGCAAAGGGCTATATGGACTAATGCCTGAATTTTTGCGCGATACACGCAGCAAAGGAGTTTTTTACTATGAAGAAGCCTGTCTTTACCGGTGCGGGTGTTGCCATCATCACCCCGATGTACGAGGACGGAAGCATCAACTTTGACGAGTTGGGCCGCATTATCGAGGATCAGATCGCCCGCCACACCGATGCCATCATCATCTGCGGCACCACCGGCGAGTGTTCTACCATGACCGATGAGGAGCAGCTGGCCGCCATCAAGTTCACCGTGGATACGGTCAATCACCGCGTACCGGTCATTGCCGGTGCCGGTTCGAACGATACCGACCACGGCTGCGCACTGGCAGCAAAGTCTGCCGCCTGCGGTGCCGATGCCCTGCTGATGGTCACCCCCTACTACAACAAGACCTCGCAGGCCGGTCTGGTGGCGCACTTTACCGCCATGGCTGAGGCTGGCGGAATTCCGGTCATCCTGTACAATGTGCCCTCCCGCACGGGTCTGAACATTGCACCCGAGACTGCTCTGGAGCTGAGCAAGCACCCGCTCATCAACGGCATCAAGGAGGCCTCCGGCAACATCTCTCAGGTGGCCAGAGTTGCTGCACTGTGCGGTGATGCGCTGAACATCTACTCCGGTAACGACGATCAGGTGGTTCCCCTGCTGGCACTGGGCGGCAAGGGCGTCATCAGCGTGGTGTCCAATGTTGCGCCGGAGCTGGTGCATAACTGCTGTCAGGCTTTCTTTGACGGTGACACCGCCAAGGCCTGCGCTTTGCAGCTGGAAATGCTGCCGCTGGAGGAGGCTCTGTTCTGCGAGGTGAACCCCATTCCGGTCAAGTATGCCATGAACGTGCTGGGCTGGAACGCAGGCGAATGCCGTCTGCCGCTGGTAGAGCCCAGCGATGCCCACAAGGCAAAGATCGAGCAGGCTCTGCAGGCTGCAGGTCTGATCAAGGAATAACAACAGCGTACAGAATGCCCGGGATCTTCAGCTTCCGGGCATTCTGCCATATTATAGAAATGAGGAAACAGCAATGACAGAGATCGTGATTCAGGGTATTGGCGGCCGCATGGGCCATGTGCTGTGCGATATGATCGCACAGCGGGAGGACTGCTGTGTGGTGGCCGGTATTGATATGAAGGACGGCGAGCAAAACGGCATTCCGGTCTACGACAGTCTGGAAAAGCTGAACGGCAAGGGCGATGTGATCATCGACTTCAGTTCCCCTGCTGCGGTGGAAAAGGCACTGCCCTACTGCCAGACCCACAAGCTGCCCATCGTGGTGTGCACCACCGGCCTTTCGGAGGAGCTGCAGCTGAAGGTCGTGCAGCTGTCCCGCAGCGTTCCGGTGTTCAAGAGCGCCAATATGTCCATGGGCATCAATGTACTGGCAGAGCTGTGCAAGCGAGCCTCTGCTGTGCTGGGTATCAACTATGATATCGAGATCGTGGAGCAGCATCACCATAACAAGCTGGATGCCCCCAGCGGAACGGCACTGATGCTGGCCGACGCCATCAACGAGGAAAATAACGGCGCGTACCATTATGTGTACGACCGCTCCTCCGTGCGCCAGAAGCGTGACCCGAAGGAAATCGGCATCAGCTCTGTGCGCGGCGGCAGCATCGTGGGCGACCACGAGGTGCTGTTCTGCGGCCCGGACGAGGTGATCACCCTGCGGCATACCGCCTATTCCCGCAGCATCTTTGCCAACGGTGCAGTGAATGCTGCGGTCTATCTGGCAAAAAAAGAGCCGGGTCTGTACGATATGGGCGATCTGATCGCTGCACTTTGAAAAACGAGCTGCCCGGCATACGCCGGGAGAAGAGGTGAACGATGAAGCAGGAGCCTTTAAAGCGGCGGCGTCCGGCTGCCCGTAAGCGCGGCCAAAAACAAACGCTCCGGGCGGTGGTGCTGTCGGTTCTGACTGTGAGCGTGATAGCATTGTGTCTGGGGATCTGGACAAGGCTGCCGGGAGAAGATGTACCGGTGGGCAGCGTTGAGCCGCCGGAGGAGGTGTTATCCCCTGCTTCATCTGTTGTGACCCCGGAGCCGGAACCTGAACCGCAGCCTGTGGTGGAAACCATCCGTTTTTCCGCAACAGGAGATAACCTGATCCATTCTCCCATTTATAATCAGGCCGCCCGCCGGGCAGGCGAAGACGGAAAGTACAGCTTTGATTACTGCTATGAGCACATTGCTCCTTTCTATGCGGAACAGGATGTGAACTGGATCAATCAGGAGACCCTTTGCAGCGACACCCTTGCACCCTCCACCTACCCATGCTTTTCCACCCCCGGCGACTGTGCGCGGGCGCTGTACCGTGCCGGGGTGCGGGTGTTCAGCCTGTCCAATAACCACACCTATGATAAGGGCGCGTCCGGCATTGCGGCTACTCTGCAATTCTGGGAGTCCATGCCGGAGGATGTAGTCACCACCGGTCTGTGGTGCGGCGAAGAGGACTACGACCGCATCCCGCTGCAAACCGTCAACGGTGTGACCATCGCCTATCTCTCCTATACTGAACACACCAACGGTATCCGCCAGAATAAGAATATGACAGCCAATGTCATCTACACCAGCCAGACCGATGTGATCGAGCATCAGGTGCGCTTGGCGCGTCAGCAGGCAGATTTTGTGGTGGTGGGAGTGCACTGGGGCGTAGAGAACAGCCACGCCGTCGTGGACAGTCAGCGCACACTGGCGCAGAATCTGGCAGACTGGGGCGCAGATGTCATCGTGGGCACCCATCCGCATGTGCTGCAGGATGCCCAGTGGCTGACCGCAGCGGACGGGCGGAGAAGCTTTGTCGCCTTCTCGCTGGGCAATTTCCTCAGCACCCAGAGCCACCCGGATCAGTTGGTGGGTGCGATCCTGACCTTGCAGCTGCAAAAGACCACACAGCCGAACGACTCAGTGCAATGTGAAGTGCTTGCGCCGCAGCTGCACCCCACCGTGACCCATTATGATACCGGAAAAACCAATGTGCGCACCTACCTTTTGCGCGATTACACGCAGGAATTGGCGGCAGCGCATGGTGTGCGGGCAAATTATTCTGATTTCAGCCTTGACAGGATACAAAAAATCGCGCAAAATAATATCAGTGCATCCTTTTTAGCACTTACATAAAAATGTGAAATGATTGAGCGTTGTCCGGCAGCCCGGGCAGAACGGAGGACTTTTTATGTACGGAGTATCGAAGATCAATATCGAGACCGACCTGATGATGATCAGCGTGCAGGACGTAGTGTTCCGGGGCAACAGTCTGTCCCGGTATCTGGATATTTTTGCAGAGACCGGCGTAGTGGTGGATATGATCAGCCAGAGCGCTCCCCACGGCACTACCATTGATTTCAGCTTTACCGCATCCAGCAGCGATTTGCCGCTGGTGATGAAAGCAATCTCGGCAGCAAATCTGGATAAGGACGCCAAGGCTTCTCCCCTGATCAGCGTAGGCTATTCCAAGCTGAACCTGTTCGGCGAGGATATGGTCACCAGCTGCGGTGTGGCTGCGCGTGCGCTGAACGCACTGGCTATGGCCGGTATCGAGGTGCTGCTGATCACCACCAGCGATCTGGATATTTCTCTGCTCGTCCACGCGGAAAACGAGGACGCCGCCTATGAGGCACTGAAAAAGGCATACGAGCTGTAAAAGCATAAGTCGGGGCCGAGGGGACAACTTCCCTTTCGGCCCTGTTTTTGCGGAATGCGTAGAGACAAGAAAAACACCGCCACGGCAGCTCCTCTGCCGAAAGAAGGAAACCGGAATGAAAGAACCTGCTACTCTTATGCACAGCATCCGGCAGCGGCTGCTGGCACATTTTGAGAAAAGTGCGCTATTTGCCCCTGATGACCCAGCAATGGAAGCTGCGCCTGCGGACAGCGGGCAGCTACTCTATGCACCGGTCTCAGGACGTATCCGCGCACTGACCCGGATCAAGGACCCTGTGTTCTCCAGCGAGGTGCTGGGCAAAGGGTGTGCCATCGAGCCCAGCTGCGGCGAGGTAGTAGCACCCGCAGACGGCATTGTGGAAAAGATTGCCAAGACCCATCATGCCATCAGTTTGCTGTGCGATAACGGGCTGGAGGTACTCATTCATGTTGGCATGGACACCGTGGAGCTGAAGGGTAAGGGCTATGAGCTATTTGTACAGACTGGAGACCATGTGCAGAAGGGCCAGCTGCTCTTCCGATTCGATATGCAGGCCATTGCAGCGGCAGGCTACACGCTGACCACCCCGG
>OHWF01000838.1_pt1 | contig 10692 bp, 8 predicted proteins | sample 1579681 | NCBI WGS metagenome assembly OHWF01 (sample SAMEA3882554, study PRJEB24775) | human gut metagenome | biome: human-associated habitat; feature: intestine environment; material: feces | place: Netherlands | collected 2009/2010 | reverse complement strand
CCTTCAGAAAACTGCGGCGGGAGATCATGTTCATGGTTTTCATAGCGGTTGCTCCTTCCTTGGAGCGGGCGGCATATAAAATAAAAACCCGCTCCACCTGCGGGACGGGCTTTTGTTCTCGTATAACAAAACGACCCTGTCCCTGTGTGTTCATCCACAAGGACAGAGTCGAGAAATTCGAATCTGCGGTGCCACCTTGCTTGCTCCGCTCGTCTTCCCACCATGGAAAACTGCAGGAGCCCCTCAACGGAGAGCCAACACTCCCCTGCCCTGTAACGGAGGCTTCCGTCCCAAGCTACTAAAGGCACTGTCCTGTTCGCCCGGCCCTCGGCGGCCCACGAACTCTGCCCCGCTCTCTGCCCGTTTTCACCATTCGGGCTCACTGTAAGTGCGCTTGCAGGTTCTCTTCCGCCTCATCGGTTTGTTGATTGCATTATACGCTTTATTTTCATAAAGTCAAGAGGGAATTTTTCATTTTTTCGGCCGCAAAGATGAAATGCTTCTTGGATGTTCCGCAGCAGCCTTCCTGCCCAAATCTCCCCGGTGCAGCCCGGGCAGCTCTGCCGGTGCAAAAGAAGCCTTCTTCCTGCCATAGGTCATACTTTCTCTCCGCTCCGGGACGCATTTCCACTTTCAGTATCCCCGTTGCTGCGCACAAAGTTCGCAGTTTCTGCCACGGATTCCACACTATTTTTATCCTTTTCCCGAGTTTTGCCCTAAATTCTCTTCAAAGGGCTTGACAGAAAAATGTTTTTTGCGATAAACTAATCCTATGAAATATTTTCGTTGTATCCAACGATGTCAAACATGCAACTCGGAGAGGACACTACCACCATGTCGATGACCCTGAATCCCGTCAACGAAGCCGCTTTTCAGAAAGCTGTACAGTCTCTGGAGACCCTGAACCGGGCCGCCGTGTTCCACCCCACCGGCACCGGCAAAAGCTGTATTGCCTGGAAGGTGGTGGAGGCTCACCCCCAGACCACCTTTTTCTGGCTGGTGGCCGGTGCACAGCGTCTGGCCCTGCGGCAGGCAGAGCTGACACGCTACAACGGCGGCACCCTGCCCGGCAATGTCCGCTTCTGTGATTGCGAAAAGCTGGCCGCCGCCACCCCGGAGCAGTGGGTGCGGCTGGGGGAGCAGAAACCCGGCTGCATCGTGCTGGACTGCTACCATGAGTTGAGCGCCGTGTGTTGGGCACAGTCGGTGCAGAAGCTGCTGCGGATGTGCCCCCAGGCAAAGGTGCTGGGGCTGGGTGTGCCCAACGGTGCCCCCGTCTGCGCCGCCGCGCAGGAGCTGTTTGCCGACTGCATCGTCTCCCACATGACTGTGGCCGAGGCCATGGCCGCCGGGACCATGCCGGTGCCCTTGGCCTATGCGGCCCTGCTCTGGCCTCAGGAGGAGGAGCTGGCCACCCTGCGCGCCCGGATCAAAAACCTGTGTATGCCCAAGGGCGACACCTCCCTGCGCGTTCAATATGAAGAGCTGAGCTGGTCTCTGCGTCAGGTGGAAAACCTGACCGTTCTGCTGCCCCGCCTGCTCAGCGATACCAGCGGCCATTATCTGGTCCTGTTTGAATCCGCCGCCTATCAGGAAAAGCTGGGCACGGAACTGGAACAGCTGCTGCGCACTGTGGACCCTGCTGTCCGGTTTTACGCTGCAGATCACGCCTGCTTTGCGGATTCTGCTGCCGTGGAGACCTTCCTCTCCGATACAGCCCCCGGCCCCAAGGTCCTGCTCTGCGTCAACGCGCCGGGGGTCCAGCAGCCGCTGGAGGGGCTGGCCGGGGTCATTCTGGTGCGCCAGTCCAGCCTGATGTCCACCTTCAAGCAGATGCTCTGCCGCGCGCTGGTGGCTGCCGGCAGCCGCAGCGTGCCGGTGTTTGACCTTGTGGCGCAGTTCGAAGGGCTGGGCAACGGCCGTACCCTGCAGCGTGACTGCACCGAGGCCATGACCAAAGCCGGCAGCAAAACGCCGGGCTTCCGGCAGGAGCGCCCCATGCAGCAGACCTACCGCCTGTACGGCAAGCTGCGCCGGGAGATGGAAGCCCGCTGGGAGGTTCTGTGTCAGGCCGCCGCCGATGCCGCTGCCAAAGAGGGTACCCTGGAGCTGCCCCGGAGCTATACCATCCACAGCGGCGTGCCCGTGGGCAAGTGGCTCGAGCTCCAGCGGCAGGTACAGGCCGGGCAGCGCCCGGGCCGCCTGACAGCGGAACAGGCCGCCAAGCTGGAAAAACTGGGCATCCGCTGGAACCACCGACTGGAAGCCGCCTGGGAAAAAGGCTTTGTCTCCGCGCAGAAATACCGCACCGAGCACGGCGACCTGCTGGTGCCGGTGCGCTACCGCGATAAAAATGATTTTGCACTGGGCGAATGGATCGTCTACAACCGCCAGCGCTATCTGGGCGGCAACCTGACCCAGAACCGCATCGAGCGGCTGGAAGCCATCGGCATGGTGTGGAGCACCTCCAACGACCTGTGGGAGCAGAACTATGCCGCCGCCACCCAGTATTATCTGGAACACGGCGATCTGGAAGTGCCCATCAAGTACGAAACGCCCTCCGGCTTCGGTCTGGGGGTCTGGCTGGGGGCCCAGCGCGCCGCTCACAAGGCAGGCGAGCTGCCACAGGAGCAGGTGGAGCGGCTGGACGCTCTGGGCATGGACTGGACCAACCGCAACGACCGCAAGTGGATGTCCCTGTACGATGTTGCCGCCGCCTACTACCATGAGCACGGCAACCTGAACGTTCCCTCGGAGTATGTCACGCCGGACGGAGTGCTGCTGGGCAAGTGGGTGGCGCGCCAGCGCTATGCCTACCTGAACCCGGACCGCTCCAGCGCCCGGGTCACCCCTGAACGCAAGGCCCTGCTGGACAAGCTGGGCATGGTGTGGGAAAAGTACGACCCCTGGCAGGAGCGCTATGATCTGGCTCTGGCCTACAAGACAGAGCACGGTGATCTGGAGATTCCCTCTGTCTACAAGACTGAGGACGGCGTTTGGCTGGGCAGCTGGGTCAGCCGCCAGCGGCAGGCCCTGAACTCCGGCAGCAGCGCCCTGAGCAGTGAGCGCCGCAAGCTGCTGCGCACCCTGTTCAAGGGCGAGCGCCGCCCCAGTGATCCCGCTGCTGACCACGGCACCGTGCGCGAGGCCAACTGGGAGCGGAACTTCCGCAGTGCCGCCCGCTATGCCCGCAAATACAAGCACCTGCTGGTCCCCGCCAGCTATGTGGACAGCGATGGTGTCCGGCTGGGCGTGTGGATCTCCAACCTGCGTGCAGCCCGCAAGAACCGCCCGGATTCCTATCAGGTCACGCCCGCCCACATCAAAAAGCTGAACAGCATCGGCATGGTGTGGGATGCCCGGGATGCCAAGTGGGGAACTGCCTATCAGCAGGCCAAGGCCTACTACAAGGCCCACGGCAACCTCCACGCCGCCGCCAACTACAAATCCGACGAAACCGGCTTCTGCCTGGGCGACTGGCTCCGCCGGATGCGGGAGTGGGATACCACCCACGACCCCAAGCTCACCCCTGAGCGCCGCGCAATGCTGGATAAGATCGGGATGGAGTGGAGCGAATAAGAGAAAAGAGCCACCGGTTTTTGCCGGTGGCTTTTCTGATGCAGATTACAGCTGATCCAGCTCCTGCTGCAGCTGGGCCAGCGCATTGCGGATGGGCAGATGCTGGGGGCAGGCCGCCTCGCACTTGCCGCAGCGGACGCAGTGGCTGGCCTTTTCGGCATCGGGGAAGTGGGCTTCCCACTGGTACTTGATGGCCTCAGGCTGGCCGAACATCCCCAGCTTGTTCCAGATGCTGAAGTTGTCCGGGATGTCCACCCCCATGGGGCAGGGCATACAGTACCGGCAGCCGGTGCAGCCGATCTTGATGCGGCTGTGCAGGAAGGCGGCGGTCTGCTCCACCGCGGCGGTCTCTGCAGCGGTCAGCGGCTCAAAGCGGGCAAAGGTGGCCAGATTATCCGTGAGCTGATCCTCGGCACTCATGCCCGAGAGGATGACATGGACGTTCCGGTGGCTGCCCACCCAGCGCAGGGCCCAGGAGGCATCCGAGGCCTCGGGCCGCAGGGCCTTGAGGGGCGCTTCGGCCTCCGGGGGCAAGTTGGCCAGCGTGCCGCCCTTGATGGGTTCCATAATGATGAGGGGGATGTTCAGCTCCTCGGTCAACTGATAGCCGCGGTCACCCGAGATCTCCTCGGCACGGTCATCGGTGTCCAGATAGTTATACTGCAGCTGGCAGAAATCCCAGGGCTGATCCCGCAGGATGTGCTCAAGGCCCGCCGCGTTGTCGTGGCAGGAGAAGCCGAAGCTGCGGATGCGGCCCAGCTTTTTCTGCTCCCACAGCCAGTCCACGATGCCCATTTCCTTGGCCCGGTCGTACCGGGCGGCGTACAGGGAGTGCAGCAGGTAGAAGTCGATGTACTCCACACCCAGCCGCCGGAGCTGCTCTTCAAAGATATGCTGGGCCTCCTCCAGGCTCCCGCACTGCCACAGCGGCATCTTGGTGGCCAGATAAAAGCTCTCCCGGGGCCACTTTGCAATGACCCTGCCCACAAAGGGCTCGCTCTGGCCGCCGTGGTAGGGGTAAGCGGTGTCAAAATAGTTCACGCCCGCGTCCCGCGCGGCGTTCAGCAGCGCTTCGGCCCGGGGCTCGTCAATGGCTCCCTCCGGTGTGGTGGGGAAACGCATACAGCCATAGCCCAGCAGGGAGGTGCGGATGCTCTCCCCTGCGCCGTTCTGCTTTTTCCATGCTCTGTATTCCATCTCTTTTGTGCAGCTGGCTGCCGTGTTCCAGCCGCGCCTCCTTTTGCCCCCAGTATACCGGAAAAATCCCGCGCTGACAAGAAAGATGTTCCGCTTCTTGTTCTGCCGCCGGAAATATGGTATACTTATAATCCAAATTTTATCATGTTATCAACTAAATCAGATAGCGCTAAGGAGTATCATGGAACCTTTCAACACCCCTTTGAAGATCAGGGAGATCTCCCTGCCCCACCGGGCAGTGTTCGGCCCCATGGCGGGCTTTACCGATGCCCCGGCCCGGCGGCTGATGGCCCAGCACGGAGCCGGTTTTACCGTCAGTGAGATGGTGTCCAGCCGGGCGCTGGTATACGGCGATCACAAAACCGTCAGCCTGCTCAAGGCCGAACCCAACGGTGCCCCCTACGGCGTGCAGATCTTTGGCGAAGTGCCCGAGATCATGGGGCAGGCCGCTGCCGCCGTGGAACAGTACGCGTTCGATTTTCTGGACATCAACATGGGCTGTCCTGCCCCCAAGATCGTCTCGGGCGGGGCGGGCAGCAAGCTGATGCTTGACCCCGACCGCTGCGGCCGCATTGTGGAGGAAGTGGTCAAAAACACCTCCCGCCCCGTCACCGTGAAGATGCGCAAGGGCTGGGACGCGGAGCACGTCACGGCCGTGGAATGCGCCAAAGCCTGTGAGCAGGCGGGCGCGGTGCTCATCGCCGTCCACGCCCGCACCCGGGAGCAGATGTACACCCCGGGCATCGACCCGTCCATCATTGCGGCGGTGAAGGATGCCGTCCACGTTCCCGTGCTGGGCAACGGCGATATCCGCACCGCCGAGGATGCTGTGCGGATGGTGGAGGAGACCGGCTGCGACGGCGTGATGATCGCCCGGGCCGCCCTGGGCGACCCCTGGCTCTTTGAGCGGGTGAACGCCGCGCTGGAGGGCCTGCCCGCCCCCAAGGAGCCGAACCTGCAGGCCCGGATGAATGCCCTGCGCCGGCAGGTGGAGGAGATGGTGGAGCAGAAGGGCGAGTTCGTTGCCATGCCCCAGGCCCGGGCCCAGACCATGCACTATATGAAAGGCCTGAAGGGGGCCGCCAGCCTGCGGCGCTACTGCTGTGAGTTGAGCCGCCTCTCTGACCTCGACACCCTCATCGACGCGGTGTTCGAGCAGCAGCGCAGGGCCGCGCAGGACCCCGATGACACCCGCGAGGTGCCGTTCCCGTAAGCGGGAAATTTCCGATACTGAAAAGAGGACTGACGCATGACTGCATTTCATTCTTCGCCCCGGATGCTGGGACAGAAGCAGGACAAGTTCTGGCTCACCGTGGGGCTCTGCGCCCTGACAGCCGCCCTCATCTTCCTGCCGTTCTATCTGCTGGACGGCGGCTTTTTCCACTATGCAGGCGATTTCAACAGCCAGCAGATCAGCTTTTACCGCTACATGAACGGCTTTCTCAAGGGGGCAGGCTACCCCGCCGGATACGGAGGCGTGAAGAATACCTTTTCCTGGGCAACTGACCTGGGCAGCGGAACCATGAACGCCTATTCGTTCTACCTGTACGGCTCCCCCTTCTTCTGGTTTTCCCTGCTCTTCCCGCAGAACTGGCTCCCCTACCTCATGGTGCCGCTGCTGGTGCTCAAGTTCGCGGTGGCGGGCGGCGGCGCGTATCTGTACCTGCGCCGCTACGTCAAAGACCCGAACTTTGCGGTGCTGGGTGCGGCCCTCTACGCCTTTTCGGGCTGGGGGCTGTACAACATCTTCTTCAACCACTTCATTGATGTGCTGGCCCTCTTCCCCTGGATGCTCTGGGCACTGGATGAGACCATCTACGAACACCGCCACGGGTGGTTTGCCTTCTGGGTGGCGGTGAACCTGCTCAACAACTACTTTTTCTTTGTGGGGCAGGTGCTTTTCCTTGTCATCTACTTCGTCTGCAAGCTCTCCGCCGGGGAGTTCCGGCTCACGCCCCGCCTCTTCGGTCAGCTGGCCTTTGAGAGCCTGCTGGGCGTGGCACTGGGCTTTGTGGTGCTCTGGCCCACTGTCCTCAGCGTGCTGCAGAACCCGCGCACCATCGATCTTTCCTCCGGCTGGGGCTTTCTGACCTATTCCAAGCCCCAGCAGTATCTGGCCATCCTGCTGAGCTGGGTGCTGCCCCCGGATTCCCCCTATATGACCTCCATCTGGTCTGAGGGCATCATCAAATGGACCAGCATGACAGCCTATCTGCCCCTGTGCAGTCTGGCCGGTGTGGTGGCCTACTGGCGTGCCCGGCAGGGCGACAGCAAAAAGCGGATCATTGCCGTCTGCATGGTATTTGCGCTGGTGCCCATCCTGAACAGCGCGTTCTACGCCCTCAATTCCAGCTACTATGCCCGGTGGTTCTACATGCCGGTGCTCATCCTTGCTGCCATGACGGTGAGCGCGTGGGAGGACCCCAGCCTCGACCTCGCCCGCCCCGCCCGGAGCATTGCCTTTGTGATGATCGCCACGCTGGCCTTTGCACTGGTGCCCGTGCAGGATGCCACCACCAAGGAGTGGAGCCTGGGCGTGCTTCAGAATCCGGGCCAGTACTGCGCCGTGCTCGCCTTTGGTCTGAGCGGGCTGGCCGTCTACCATTGCATCTGCAGGCACTGGCAGCAGCGCAGGGTCTTTGCCCGCCGCCTGCTGGCCGGTGTGCTGGCGTTCAGCTGCCTGTTCGGCATCGTCCACATCGGCATTGGCAAGTTCGGCCAGTGGAACACCGACAGTGACCTTGTGGAGCAGTACATCAACGCGCTGGCCCTGAAGGAGGATCTGCCCGAGGGCGACTGGCGCATTGACACCTACAAGACCCACGACAATCTGGGCCTGTGGCTGGACAAGAGCTGCCTGCAGTATTTCGGCAGCACCGCCGCTCCCAGCATCCTCAGCTTCTACCCGGCACTGGGGGTCAAGCGGGATGTGCGCAGTCAGCCCGAGCTCTCCAACTACGCCCTGCGCGGCCTGCTCAGCGTCAGATACCTGCTGACCACACTTGCGCATCAGAAGCAGTTCCACGCTGAGGCCGATGAGGGCTGGGCGTATTACGATGCCCTGGACGGCTATGTTCTTTACGAGAATCAGAACTACGTTCCCATGGGCTTCACCTACGATTACTACCTCACCGAGACCCAGTACGAGGACACCGTGACCCCCACCCGCTCCAACCTGCTCATGCGGGCACTGGTGCTCACTGAGGAGGATGCGGTGGCCTACGGGCAGTACCTCACGCCCCTGCCCACGGCAGAGCTCAACGACCTGACCTACACCCGCTACACTCAGGACTGCGCCGACCGCCGGGCCTCTGCCTGCACCGCCTTTGAGATGACCAGCGCAGGCTTCCACGCTGAAGCCACGCTGGACAGGACCAACCTGATGTTCTTCTCCGTGCCCTACGATGACGGCTTCACGGCCTATGTGGACGGGCAGGAGACCGAGATCCTGCGGGTGGACGAGGGCCTGATGGCCGTCCTCTGCCCCGCCGGAACGGTCACCATCGACTTTGTCTATCAGCCGGACGGCATCCGCCTGAGCCGGACTGTCACCCTTGCCGCCCTGCCCGTGTTCCTGCTCTACACCGGGTACTTTGTCTGGGACGAAAAGAAAAGACGGAAGCATTAAAAAAGCCGCCGCTCCAAGAAGCGACAGCTCAAAGAAAAGCTCAAATGAAAGAAGGTATCCTATGGGCCCCTGGTATTACGAGGTCGTCAGCTTTGACGGCGATTATGTCAACCTGCGCCGCACCGACATTGAAAGCGACGAGCTGAATCCCGTTGCGCTGGCCCTGCTGCCGCCCGAGATCGAGGTGGGCAGCAAGGTCAAGTGCGAGTATTTTCAGTATGAGGTGATCGGCTGAACCTCTCCGTCATCCCTGCGGGATGCCACCTCTCCTAATAGGAGAGGCAAGCCCCCCCTATTAGGGGAGCTGGTGCGAAGTGCAGGAGAAGCCTGCAATGGCTTCCACCCCCAGGCCGCCCAGCAGCCCTTGTTTGACCGTGGTGATGATGGTGCCGCTGGCCTGCTGGACACTGTTGGGGGCCGACAGCCGGAAGATATCCCTGGCATAGCGCGCCTTGAGTATCCGGAGCGAGAAAGCCGCACCGCCCCGGTCAGCAGAGAATTCTCTTCGTTCACACAAACACCCTCTTTTCACAAAAAGAAAACCCGCAGGGAACCTGTCGTCCAGGCCCCCTGCGGGTTCTTTTTCAGTTGCGCCAGCAGGAGTCGAACCTACGATGGGGGAGTCAAAGTCCCCTGCCTTACCGCTTGGCGATGGCGCATCATGCAAAACAGTATAGCATATTTTCCGCTGTTCCACAAGAGGTGCGCCGCATTTTTGCAGCTTTTTCTGTGTGCTGTCTGCCGCACTTGCGGCGGTTTGGGTCGGTTTTTGGGCTTTGCGGCCGGGGCCCTGCGTTTTCCATATCCTTCCATGTTTTTACGAAAGGCAAGTTTTGCGGGACGCGTTTTTCAAAAAACACAGTCCGCAGGGGGCACAGGATTCATATTGCAAAGGTGAAATTTATTTTTTTCCTGATTTTTCTTATTATTTTCTCAAAAGACTGTATTTTTTGTTGCGGTTCTGGTACACTGGATGTGATAAAAATAAGTTGAAGAAACTACGCCGATGTCCGGGCTGTCCCCGGGCGGGGCAGTGTCTCCATCTTTGTGAAGGAAAGCGAGGGATCTCATGAAAAAATTCCTGAAAACGCTGGTGGTCGGGATCTGCCTGTTCACCCTGCTGTGCTGTGCGCTGCCGGCTGCGTTTGCTGCCGGCAACACTTCAGGGAGCAAAAAGGAACAGAACGTGTTCGCCATTGGTATGGATGCCCAAGGCGGCATCTGCTCTACTGTGGTAACCTACACGAACCTGTCCGGCAAACTGGAGAGCACGCCCGAGCAGCCTACCATGACGGGCTACACCTTTGACGGCTGGTACACCGAGCCGGTGGGCGGCAGCAAGGTGACCACCTCCACCGTGTTCACCTCCGACGCCACCATCTACGCCCACTGGACTGCCAAGGCCGGTACTTCTACCGTGCCGCAGCCCACCACCCAGCCTGCCGCCACCCAGTGGCAAAAGTATGTAGGCCCTGCCCTTGTGGCCGGTGCCCTGCTTACCACCCTGCTGGTCGCCACCATGTTCTGAACACTGCTGTAAACACAATGACACCATTGAAGAAAGGGATCTTACCATGACTACTTCTACCATGAAAATGCCCGCCAGCTATTCCACCATCGAAGCCGAGGAGATGACCTATCTGGACGGCGGCGCCAGCAACGCTTATCAGTCCTTCCTGGACATCGGCAAGGTGTTCAACTACATTGCCCGCATCTTCTCCGGTGCAAGCTCCATCATCAACAACGTCAACGTCATCTACCAGTCCTTTGTCTCGCTGAACAGCCTGCTGACCAGCTTTGGCAAGTAAAAGGCTGACCCCAAAGTCTGCATACGGGAGCCGCGCTTTTTTTCGAAAAAGTGCGGCTCCCGTTTTTTCGTGCGCGCAGCAGTTCAGTACAGTAGTGCGCAAAACTTCACATCTCAAAATTATGAACAAACTTTTTAAGTTTTTGGGGTCTTGCAGTCGTTTTTGGGGAAAAATACACACAAAATATAAAAAAATGCGATATTTTTTCGGCGTTATCTCTTGATTTTGTGTCTGTTTTGTTATATTGTTGTTACATGGGGTGTGGTAAAATAAGGTAGCTTGTAAAGGAGCGCTTCCGCACCCTTTACACCCCGCAAATCCTGTGGCGGCAAGCGCATTTTAAGCCGTTTTTGTTAAGTGTTTTCGTAGTTTACGAAAACCTTTTCGCTGGCTTGTACTTTATAGTTTGGGAGTTTGGACATACATGGCAGATCGTGAACTGCGGCGGATGCACCGCGCTGAACTGATAGAGATTATTTA
>OHWF01000834.1_pt1 | contig 10773 bp, 9 predicted proteins | sample 1579681 | NCBI WGS metagenome assembly OHWF01 (sample SAMEA3882554, study PRJEB24775) | human gut metagenome | biome: human-associated habitat; feature: intestine environment; material: feces | place: Netherlands | collected 2009/2010 | reverse complement strand
CCGATCGTTTGGAATGGATATCAAACGGGTGCAGAAGGATCGTACATACAGTTATTATGTTGCCAACCGTCCGTTTGAACTGCCGGAATTAAAGCTTCTAGTGGATTCTGTGCAGTCCGCGAAATTCATTACAAAGAAAAAGACGAATGAACTGATAAAAAAGATTGAAAAGCTTGCGGGAAAGTTCGAGGCATCACAGCTGCAGCGACAGGTTTTTGTTGCAGGACGTGTAAAAACGATGAATGACAGTATCTATCGAAATGTAGATCATCTGCATGCTGCAATTTCAGAAAATTCACAGATCCAGTTCCATTATTTTCAGTGGAATGTGAAGAAGGCGGCGGAGCTTCGTAAGGGTGGTGCATTTTATAAGGTAAGCCCTTGGGCGCTTACTTGCAGTGATGGGAACTATTATCTGGTTGCGTATGACGAGCAGGAGGAGAAAATCAAGCATTTCCGGGTGGATAAGATGCTGGATATTCAGATGACAGAAGAAAAGCGACTTGGCAGGGAAGTCTTTAATGAGTTTGACACGGCTGTCTATGATAAGAAGATGTTTGGCATGTTTGGGGGAACGGAAGAGCGTGTCAAGCTGCTATGTGATAATGAATTGGCAAACGTGATTCTGGACCGGTTTGGCAGGGATGTAAATTTGATTCCGAAGGGCGAAAAGCAGTTCACAGTAAATGTGGATGTTGCAGTCAGTCGGCAGTTTGTATTCTGGGTAATGGGACTTGGCGATGGAGCGAAAATTGCAGCCCCGGAGTCAGTTGTTTCGCTTGTGCAGGCAGAAATTGAGCGGCTGCAATTACAATATAAGAAAGAATGAACCAGGGATTTGGACGAAGAAAGACAGGAGCACATCGTAAATGGTGTGCTCTTTCTGTTTACTGTGAAAAACTGACAAATTTATGATCTGTATATTGTAAATTTGACGAAAATGTGGTTTTATAGGATGTAGGGGAACTAGAGACTATTATAAATAAGAAGGGAAATTTTATTATGCCAGTTTTTGATTTTTCAAGCTCGTCAAGCTCATCGAAGGAGCAGGCGAAGCCTGTCTGTACATATACATCATTTCTTTCCGATGCAAAAGAGAAAACACCGAAAGAACCAATCTTAGTGTTAGATAATACGAAACGGCAGTGGTCACATCATGCGTCCGGTATGTTTGCAAATCAGAGTAAGCGGACGGCGTTTGAGTTTAACGATACGGATGGAACATGGTCGGCAGATATTCTGCGCGTGGATGCGCGGTTTATCAGTCTGATCAAATGGCTCGGCGATAACCGGATTCCAATCCGTCTGTCTGGACAGAACATGGAGGATGGCTATGCCGTCTATAAGATCCGGGAGACTGCATATGGCGGTGCGACAAAGTTGTCCGCAGAGGATGGTTTCCTGCAGTTCATGATCGAGCGCCTGCTTGCAAGTAGTGCGGCAGAGGAAGTCGAGGAGGACGAGGACGCGGACGAAGTCGGCGATGAGATGAAGCTCACAAGTCTGCAGAGCATTTCTGATTTCATGATGTGTGCAGGTAAGACGATGCCGGACAATATCCGTCTGTGGGCACGGCGGAATCTTGCAGTTGCTCGTTCGAGTGAGGTGTCACAGGAGGAACGCAGACATGCACAGCGTGCTCTTTCTATTATGCTGAACGTGCAGTGGAAGAGCAATTATTTCGAGGCGATAGATCCGGTGTGGGCAAGGAAAATCTTAGATGAAGAGCTGTACGGATTAGAGCGTGTAAAACAGAGAATCATGGAGACGATCATCCAGATCAACCGGACACATACATTACCGGCGTATGGACTTCTTCTGGTAGGACCGGCAGGAACCGGAAAATCTCAGATTGCATATGCGGTAGCAAGGATTCTGAAACTGCCTTGGACAACTCTCGATATGAGTTCCATTAAGGATCCGGAGCAGCTTACTGGAAGTTCCAGAATCTATGCGAATGCCAAGCCGGGAATTATCATGGAAGCGTTCTCGAATGCAGGCGAATCGAATCTGGTATTTATCATCAACGAGCTGGATAAGGCGGCATCCGGCAAGGGAAACGGAAATCCGGCGGATGTGCTGCTGACACTTCTGGATAACCTTGGATTTACAGATAATTATATGGAATGTATGGTGCCAACGACAGGAGTTTACCCGATTGCAACGGCAAACAACAAGGAAGATATCAGTGCACCGATCATGTCGAGATTCGCGTTGATTGATATTCCGGATTATACATTTGAAGAAAAGAAGATTATATTCACGAAGTTCGCAATGCCGAAGGTACTGAAGCGCATCGGGCTTCGGGAAGAGGAGTGTGTTGTGACAGATGCGGGCTTAGATGCGGTGATCCATCAGTTTGAGAATACGACGGGAATTCGTGATATCGAGCAGGCGGCGGAACATCTGGCAGCAAATGCCTTGTATCAGATCGAGGTAGAGCATGCAGGACATGTGGTATTTGATGCTGCACAGGTAGAGACGTTGTTTGCATAATGGGATAGAGGAAAACAGGGAGTTTAATAAAAAATGTGTGAAAAGTTGGAGTTCAATGAGAAGTACAAAGCATTTACAGAAGTCTTGCACCGGGAGGTTCAGACCTTCGAACAGTGTGAGGAAGATGTGGTGCAGGCACTTGCGATTGTTGCAGACGATCTGAAGCTTGGCAAAGTGAAATATGAGCTGGATGCTCCGGTATCTAAGATCCGTCCGCACGGGGAGCATCGGGTTGGAAAATTATTTGATAATCAGAAGGGGGCATATGGAAAAGCAAAGCATCAGGTATTTGTACTGCCGGATGGCGGAACAATGACGTTTTCCGTTTATCCGTGTGAGGATGTGGACTACTCAAAGGAAGAACAGGATACGCAGCAGATTTTGCTGAAGGAGATATATATTCAGTTTAGCCGTGTTATGATGCAGGGATTACTGCGCGGCGTATTGCTGACGGATATGGCAACCGGTGTTGCGAATCCGGAGGCGTTTATGCAGTTTATTGGCAAACAGTTAGCGACCGGACAGATTCATACATACACGGTATTTTTCTTCAATGTGCATAATTTCAAATATGTGAATAAGATTTTCCCTTATGAAGAGGGGGACGTTATATTACGCAATTACGCCGGAATGGTAGATAAGATGTTGCTGGATGATGAGATTGTCGCGCGTCTGGGTGGCGATAATTTTGTCGCGTTGGTGAAGAATGAACGGAGTGAAATTATTTTATCGAAGCTCCAGAATCTCCGGCTGTATCATCGAACCGAAATCAAGGAAAAAGAGTTTGTATTCGGGGCGACGATCGGTGTCGGTAAGCTGGATGATATCCGGGCACCGCGAGATGTTATGGCACGCGCAAGTATTGCATATCAGGCTGCCAGACAGAAGGGCAGCGGAACGGTTGCATTTTATTCGACAGAGATCCAGAATAAAATAATGGAGGCACAGGGAATCATTGCAAGCTTTCTTCCTGCGCTCGAGGCACATGAATTTGTGGTCTATTATCAGCCGAAGGTCGATGCCAATACGAACAAAATCTGTGGTGCAGAGGCGTTGGTACGTTGGATGCATGAGGGCAGACTGATTCCACCGATGCAATTTATTCCACAGCTTGAACGGGAAGGAAGCGTGTGCAGGCTTGATTATTATGTATTGGAAGAAACATGTCGGTTTATCCGCAAGCGGCTGGATGAAGGAAAGACGGTTCCGTGTATCTCTGTGAATTTCTCCAGAAGACATCTGGAGGAAGATTATCTGGTGAAAAAGATCGTCAATGTGATTGACAAGTACGGTATCGATCATGGTTATATCGAGATTGAGCTGACAGAGAGTGAGGATTTTCAGAACTATGAGATTATGTCGGAGATTGTCGATGGACTTCGCAGCGAAGGTATCGCAACTTCGATTGATGATTTTGGAACCGGTTATTCATCCTTGAACATGATCAAGAAGGTAGATCTGAATGTGATTAAGATTGATAAGTCATTTATTCCAATGGAGACAGAATATCCGGGCAAGGAGACGGACATGGTAATGTTTGTCAGTATCGTTGATCTGGTGCGCAAGCTCGGGAAGAAGACGATTGCAGAAGGGGTAGAGACGAAGGAACAGTTACGGTATTTAAGACAGGTTGGCTGTGATATTGTGCAAGGATATGTATTTGATAAGCCGATGCCGGAAAGCGAATTTGAAGTACGGCTGGAACAGGGATATAAGGATGAGGAGTAACGATGGGTAGTGAAGAAAAACGATATGCATTATTGATTGATTCGGATAATGTATCTGCCAAATATATAGATACAATTTTTGATGAATTGGCGGACCGTGGTATGGTAACGGTGCGAAGAATCTATGGGGACTGGGCGCGAAGTGTCAATGGATGGAATCGAGCAACTTTGCTTCGAAATTCCATCGTTCCGATCCAGCAGTTCGCCTATACCCAGGGTAAGAATGCGACGGATTCGGCGATGATTATTGATGCGATGGATCTGCTCTATACTGGAAATCTGGATGGATTCTGCCTGGTGTCGAGTGACAGTGATTTTACCCGGCTGGCAGAGCGTCTGCGAGAGGCTGGTAAGGAAGTAGTCGGCATGGGTGAGAACAAGACGCCGGAAGCATTTGTCAAGGCGTGTACGAGCTTCAAGATGCTGGATGCGCTCATTCGCGAAGATATCTCACAGGTCACGGATGAGAAAAATGTTGCGAAAGTATCAACCGAGAAAAATGAAAACAGCTCGAATATTACAAGCATTAAGTCTATTCAGAAGGTAATCTATGATATCATTGATGGCAATGCTGATAATAATAAACTGACGCATGTCGGCGAGATTGGAAGCAAATTACAGGCGCGTTTCTCTGATTTCGATGTGCGGAATTATGGGTACTCGAAGCTTACAACATTTATAAATGAGGCATTTGGTAATTTCGAGGTCATTTCCCAGAATCGTCAGAATTATGTGAAGATTATCGATGATGTTGTACCGAAGAGGGAAATTGAGGAGCAGATTATTCAGATTCTGAAGAAGAATCCACAGAAGAACAGCAATATGGGACTCTTAAACAGTACGTTAAAAAATGAGAACCGGAATTTCAGTATCAAGAAATATGGATACAGCAAATTTTCCAGCTTCCTGAAGAGCTTTGGCTGTTTTAAGATTGATGGAGATAAGGTGTCGCTACAGTAGGCGGGTATATATGCTATATATGAGAGCAGAAGTGAACGATACGGATGAAAGCGAAAAATAAGCATAAGGAGACGACATATGGGCAAATCCGGAATGAACGAAATCGAAGAAGATACAGCAAAAGAGACTGGGATGCAAGAACAGGGCAGGAAGAACAAACACAAAAGGAATAAAGATAAAGGACAGAAGCTTTCTGCCCGCGATGTAACAAAGCTTCTGAAGTGGGTGATCATCTTAGCGGTCGTAGTTATTCTGGTTGTGGTTGGCTATAAGCTTGCAAAGCAGCTTGGATGGTTCGGGTTGAAACCGAAGGTAGAGACGACGATCCTTACAAGCAGCCAGCTAGAACAGGTGTTGCAGATAGATGATTTATCAGTCTGTGAGATTACCTACAACGGTGTGGCAGAGGTGCCGCAGAAGAATCATCCGACGAAGGTTGCCTACTATGTCTCTTATGAGGCCGAAGTGAAGGCAAGTATCAACATGGCAGATATTGATGTTCAGATCGATGACAATGTCGGAGAAGGGCAGGCGAAGAAAATCATTGTGACGCTGCCGCAGTTGCAGGTCAAGCAGATTGATGTCGATATGGCTTCGCTTGACTATATGTTTGTCAAGAAGAGTGCGAGGAAGCGTATGCGGCATGTATCGCAGATGCAGGTTCTGAATGCCGGGGAAATGAAGTGTTCTTACAGATGGCGAAAGAAAATTGTGAGAATACAGTCAAGGCACTGCTCATGCCGATCATAGAGAATCAGGATGAGTCGTATGAACTGGTGATTCAGTAGGGGACGAAGGAGGAGAAACAAATGAAGAAATTAAAAAAATTCGTAGTCCTTTGTCTTGCAGTTATTATGCTGTTCACTGCATGTGGAAAAAAAGGTGAAGAAGTAACGAAAGAATTGAGCATTACGCAGATGCAGACAATCTGTGAGCTGGCAACACTCAAATGTTATTATCATAATGTGGCAAAGCTGACGAAGGAAAAGGAAGTTCTGTGGTGGGATACATCGGCAGAGCTTTGGATCGAGTATTCCGGCATCGTAAAGCTCGGTGTGGACATTGCGAATCTGGATATGCAGGTAGATGGCGATCAGGTAACGATCACGATGCCAAAGGCAGAGGTGCTTAGCTGTCAGGTGGATCAGACGTCGTTAAATGAAGACTCCTATTACACAACCCGTGAAGGACTTGGCGCAGAGAAGATCAATGCGGACGATCAGACGGAAGCAATCAAGACTGCACAGGAAAATATGCTGGAGAATGTCCAGTCGGATGAATCCCTGTTGCAGCAGGCGCAGCAGCGGGCACAGGAGCTGTTAGAGCAGTATGTGAAGAACGTCGGTGATGCGATGGGCAAAACGTATGAAGTGAGTTTTGTGATTGCGGACGAAGCCGGAACTAATACAGTAAGTACAGATGAAAGTGATAATTGATAGGAATGAAAAAGAGCCGTTGCGATTGCAACGGCTCAAGTTCTTTGAGGGGAGGGAGTTTCGATTTATGTTAATCCTCGTCCTCGACCTCTCTACGCAGATAAATTAGTTTTCGGAATGCTGGTACGATCTGTGCAGCAACGACTGCTTTCACAAGATCAAGTGCAATAAAAGGAAGAAAACCGGCTACAAAAGCAGCCTTGATACTGCAACCTGATGCGATCATGATCCAGAGAGAACCGACTGCATCAACGAGAACAGCGGATAACATAGCGACAATAGTATAACGGATACGATTGTACTTCTTTCCGCGAAAGATCGGAACTAAAATGGCGATAAAGATAAAGGCGAAGGAAAAACCGCCATATGTGCCAAATAAATATCCCGGACCTGCCTGTCCACCAACGAATACCGGAACACCGACCAGTCCGAGTAACATCCAGATCAGTCCGATGAAGAAGGATTCTGCAAGTGGAAATACAAGTGCAATCAGGGTGATTACAAAATTCAAAAGAGTGATGTGTGTTCCGTTTGGCAGCGGGATGCTGATATAAGCGGATACACACAGGATGGCTGCGAAAAGTGCCATCATGACAATTGAGTAGGTTGAAAATTTGCTTTTTGTTTTTGTGTCCATTTCTTTTTCTCCATAGTTTCTGTTATAATAGCCATGCTATTGTTGAATTCATAGCAGGTACATGATGTAGAATAGCAGATGAAAATAAGAATGTCAACCTAAAATAGAGAGAAAAGTTGACATTGCAAACTTTGGGAAATATAATAGGAAACATTGAGTGAGAAAATGAAGAACAAATTTGAAAAAACATTTGAACAACTCGCCGATTTCCACACGCTTGCCGGGTACGATGGCTGGATGATTGGGGCGTGTGTGTATGCGCAGCGGGAAGCGGCAGGAGAACGCGTATCAGGCACAGAATTTGGCTGTGGGAATGATCTGACAGTAGTTCAAAATCAGAAAATCAAAATTCAAAATTCCTGCAAGTCCGAGATTGTGAAGGAAACTGCAAGCTTTGCGGTTATGCGGAATCAGATGGAAGAGGATGGAATCGTGTATCAACTGGAGTTGCATGTAGTGAAACCGGAGGTGCAGGGGGCAGTTACTAGCAAACAAGCAGGTATGGAAAAAAATATGGCCATGAATGTCGAGAAATCAAAGCTGGAAGAACAGCGGATGAATCTACACCATTCGGTCGGAACGGAAGAAAACGCGGACACAGGCGGGGAAAAAACGTTTTCATTTACGCATTCCGATATCCTTCGATTTGTGGATGCCGTAGGCGATACGAATTCGATTCACCGGACGGCGCATGCGGTTGTGCCGGGGCTTTTGATGGTGGAGAGGATGCTTGATATGTGGATGAAAAAACAGCCGGAAACGGAAACTGATGTAGAGTTGCAGGCGGGAATGAAGAACGAGACGCAGGCAGGAGTGCAGACGGAAACCGAAAATGAGATGCAGACAGACATGAAGAATAGCAGGGAATTTATTTGCAGATTCCGTTTTGAAAAACCCGTATTTGTGGATGAGAAGCTGCAGATCCAGGCAAGAACCGAACGCGGAAAGCAGATCTATGAATGTAAACGAGAGGATAGGGAAATCGTATGGAACATGCGTATATTATAGACGGACGCCGCAGCTATATCGGTGTCGAAAATGGAATGTATAAACATCTGCCAGCCGAGGTGCTTGCGGCGGAGGTACTCTGTGCGCTTGTACCGGAAGATGTACGTCAGACTGTCGATGAGGTGATCGTCGGAAATGGAGTTGGAGCCAGTGGAAATATTGGCAGACTGGCAACGCTTACGGCACATTTCCCACAGGCGGTTCCCGCGTACACAGTGGATATGCAGTGTGGATCGGGATTGGAAGCACTGACGATTGCCGCGGCGAAGATCCGAAGTGGACAGGCAGATCTGATTGTGGCAGGTGGCGTGGATAGTTCGTCAACGGCACCGCGACGTGCGTATAACCGGAATCATCCGGACTATGAACGCTATGGAGGCGAGGAATCCTTTTATTCCGTCGCAAAATTTGCACCGGGCGAGCATGATCCGTATGCGATGATCCGCGGCGCAGAGCGTGTGGCACTGGATGTGCAGATGACCAGACAGGAATTAAATAAATGGGTATTACGTTCACATTCTCTCGCAAAACAGGCAAGAGAAGCTGGCGTGCTAGAACCATATCTGGTCGGCGTGCAGGGGGCAACTGCAGACGCGGGTATCAGGGATCGCATAAGTGAACGATTCTTAGATAAGCTACCACCGCTTTTGCCGGACGGAGCGATACTAACAGCCGGAAATACATGCTTGATGCATGATGGTGCGGCATTTTTGATGGTGGCATCGGAGCGGTATGTAAAGGAGCATAATCTGACACCGCTTGCGGAAATCGTTGATTCCGTAACGGTTGGCGGGAACCCGGACAAAAGCCCCGAGACAGCAATACTTGCCATTCAGAAATTACTTGCCAAGACGAAACATACGGCGGAAGATATCGCGGTATTTGAATGTAATGAGGCATTTGCAGTAATTGATGAGCTTTTTGCGCGTGCCTATCCGGAAGCAGTTGACCATTACAACCGGTATGGTGGGGCGCTCGCATATGGACATCCATATGGCGCCTCAGGAGGCATCATTACGATACATGCATGCCGGGCGCTGCAGGAGACACCGGGCTATGCAGTATGCAGCATTGCGGCAGCCGGCGGCATCGGACATGCGCTGTTGCTGCGGGCGGGAGGAATGTAACATGCAGTATATTGATTATCTGACAAAACAACCATCGGACAAAGACGCAATCATCATCAATGGTGATCGCTATACATACGGAAAGCTCTATGTGCTTGTGCAGGATGCACGCGCGCGCCTTCCGCAGGTTGCAGAAAAACATCTGTATCCGATTCGGGAGACCGGAATCCTGAAACAGTTGATCTTATTTCTGGCGTGTGCGGGAACAAATCAGGTACCAGTTATCGTGCCGGCGGACAGCAAACTTGAAGTAACAGATCCGCTGTTTGATACGCCCGTGCCGGAGCGCGCGGTAATGGCAGTGATGACATCCGGAACAACCGGGATTCCGAAGATTTTATTCCGAAGCTTTGAAAGTTGGGCGGATTTCTTCGCGATACAGAATGCGGTGTTTGGCGTGGATGCGGACAGCCGGCTGTTCGTACAGGGAAGCCTTGCATTTACCGGGAATCTGAATCTCTATATGGGACAGCTTGCGGCAGGCGGCACGCTGATTGCGGAGGATGTATTCCTGCCGGGCAAATGGGAGCAGGTGATGGCGCGCGAAAGGGCGAACGGTATTTACCTGATTCCGTCCAAGTTACTTATGCTGCCTCGCGTATTTAAGGGTGTAAATGCGAATATCCGCACGATCATTTCGGGCTCGCAGAGCCTTGGGCGAAAGGATGCGGAAGTGTTGAAGAAGATATTTCCGAATACGGAGATTACATTATATTACGGTGCGAGCGAGCTGAATTATATCACGTATGTGAAGTCCGCGGACATGACGGAAGAGCGGAACCTGATCGGCAAACCATTTCCGGGAGTGCGGGTGTTCATACAGGATGATGAAATGTACGTGGACAATGCATTTCACGTGGAGAATATTACCGTGCCGTATTCGCTGAAGGATAGCGGGCGGATGGATTTGCAGGGGAATTTCTATTTCCTTGGACGGACGGATGATATCGTTGGCGTGCGTGGACGCAAGGTGTCGATGATGAAGATTGAAAATGCGTTGGAGGAAGTCGCCGGTATCACAGAGGCGGCGGTCGTTCTGCTTCCGAAGGAAAAGGATGCGGACATGCCGGCGGAGATCGTGAGTGCATTTGTGACGGTGGAAGGCACGGACGTGCCAGAGAATCTGCGGCAGCAGTTGAAGGAAAAGTTGGCGGATTTTGAGATTCCGAAGCGTGTGATTGTTCTGGAGGCGTTCCCGAAGAACACAAGTGGGAAAGTGGATAAAGCGCGGTTAAAGAAGATGTGGATAGAGCAAGAGCCACAATAAATTTATTTCACAGTATGGAGGACCGGACGGTGATACGGGCAGAACAAGTAAGATTTCAATATAAAAAGCGCGACGTTGATGGAAACGTGATTGCGACGTAAGAAATCTTAAAGGG
>OHWF01000831.1_pt1 | contig 10807 bp, 8 predicted proteins | sample 1579681 | NCBI WGS metagenome assembly OHWF01 (sample SAMEA3882554, study PRJEB24775) | human gut metagenome | biome: human-associated habitat; feature: intestine environment; material: feces | place: Netherlands | collected 2009/2010 | reverse complement strand
AGATTAAGCCAGATAGATGTGAGGACGTGGGAGAAATTCTGCGTCCTTTTTAATGCGGATAAATATGATAGATGGTATAATAAAAAGGATTGGAGGATTAAATATGCTGACTACACCATTGGGAGATATAGAAATATACATAGATGATAAAAAAATAGAATATGGCGAAAGAAATATTAGAATATCAGACAAACTATGTCCAGATATAGATGGTAGATATAGCATAGAAGTTAATTTTATCCCAGATGGTAAAATCCATGCTATTTCTTGCAGAATTAAGGATTATATTTCATCCAAAGAAGACGGAATAGAATCAGGTGAACGATTGGAGTTGAAGTCATTTTACAGAGATAATACTAAATTGTCGATAGGTATGGAAGGTGATGCAGGATATTATCCTGATGGAACACGTGCATCAGATGTGTATGATCGCCACTATCATGGGACTGGACAGAGCAATCCGCTGTGGGAATCAATCTGTGGACTCCGTGTATAACCATCGCGGGATTTTATTCATTTGATTTTGGTTCTGTTCATAAAATAATGCAGAAATTGTGTTATAATATCCTTGCAAAGATAAAAACACGTCCCGGTAGGTAGTCCGGGAGCAACAGAAATGTTGTCAGTAACCTGCCTCCTTTGGTTGTCCGTTCTTTGTAGTATCGCACTTAAAGGAGGGAAACATCATGGATACGGGTGTATCTAAACTAACAGTTCTTTTTGAAGATCCATTTTGGATTGGCTTGTACGAACGTGAATATAACGGACGCTACGAAGTCTGTAAAATTACATTCGGAGCAGAGCCAAAAGATTATGAGGTGTATGATTTTTTATTGAAGAACTGGGACAAACTTAGGTTCAGTCCATCCATAGAAGCGGAGGTTTCTGCTGACAGACATATCAATCCCAAGCGTATGCAGCGTTTGATACGCAAGCAGACTGCTGATACTGGTATTGGTACGAAAGCACAGCAGGCATTGAAACTTCAGCAGGAGCAAGGAAAGCTGGAACGAAAGTCTCGTTCTCGTGAACAGCGAGAGGAAGAAAAGCAATTACAGTTTGAACTGCATCAGAAAAAACGCAGAGAAAAGCATAAAGGACATTGACCTATTTTGTGATTCTTAATGCAAGATTTCGAGAGAGCATCTATCGGAAACGGTAGGTGCTTTTCTTATGCATATTTTTTGAAAGGAGCGTGATTACTATGGGATTATTCAGTGGACTTTTTAGGTCGAGAGATGCCCCTAAGAACAGTACGGCAGGCAGTGCTTACCGATTTTTTCTTGGTGGGAGTACCTCCGGAAAGAATGTAAATGAGCGTTCTGCCATGCAGATGACAGCGGTGTACTCCTGCGTGAGAATTCTGTCAGAAACGGTGGCAGGCCTGCCCCTTCATCTTTAATCAAGCGGTGAGAAGTATTAAGGGACACGATAAATATCAGTTAGAGGTCAGAAAATGCGTATAACTTAAAATAGCGGCGGTATCTTCGAGATTGAGGATACCGCTGTTTTCAGGTTAAGCAGGAAGCTTATTCACCGAAGTAAAGTTTCTTTGCAAGTGCCTGAGCTGCTTTGATGTCGGCGTAGCCTTGCGATTTACCAAGTCCTAATTCATCAAGAATCTGTCCTTTGGTGTAATCCTCGCAGATAAGGTCGAGAATACGACCATACTTCGGATTGATTTCGTGAATCTTTTTTAAGAGATCCTGAATAATTATACGGAGCATAACGGTTTCTTCAAGATTCTCCGGAGAGGCAGGTTCAAAGCCTTTGCTATCTTCTGATGTGGCTTCGTCCATAAACTGGTCAAGAGAGAGAACATCATCTGATTTAAAAGATGCAAAGTGTGCTCTGACATCAGTATTGAACTGCTTAAGGGCAGCAGGCTTGTCCTCAATTTTTACAGGTGCAAATGCTACCAGAACCTTGTTAGGTCCGATATGCCAAGTCTCAAGGTTGTCCTGGCACATATTGAAATGTTTCACCATTTCCCAGTCCACGCGGATTGGTACGAGGCATTCTCCCGGCTGAAGTGGGAGATTGTTGTAACTGCGACGGTTGTCGTAGTTGTGGTTGTCGTTGGTTGACTGATGATTTTCAGTAGTTGTCTGTACATTTGCATTGATTTCCATATCGTGCGGCCTCCAGTGTCCGCGGAATGCGGAACGAAGGCTTCGATATGAAATTCAGATAGGCATCGATTGTCTTATTCATGGCACGTCTCCGTTCCTTAAAATAAGCAATCAGGCTTCTTAGCCCCTGATGCGGTTTGTAAGGTTCACCACAATTCAGCTCTAAGAAGTGCCGCGTCCGACAACTGAATGTGATGGAGCAGTTTAGTGTCATGCTCCGGACGTGATAGCTTTTTGTATAAAGGCACAGCTTTATCTTGAGAAAAAAGTTCTCTTGATGTACAATTAAATATGAATAAGTGGGATTGAGTTTGATTGGAACAATATAGTGATGAGTTTGAATCCCTTCATTTGTACTTTGGCGGTATCGCCTTTACATTGAATATTTTAGTATAGGCGGAGGAAAAGTTCCCGGACAGGAACATGGACATTTCACAATAGTTTGCAGACATTTCACGGACAATACAGACAGAGAAAAGAGGGATTGATAATTGAGAATGAAATTCGATGAATTTTTCTTGAATTTTTATATATCAAGATCCTCTGGCGGATTAACTAACCACAGAGCAAAAAAGAAGATAGTAGAATTTTTTATAATGGCAGCGATCCCAGAAGAAAGCTGGGGAATACTTCCCACATCGGATAGTAGCTATGAAAAATGGTTGAATGGCACCAGAACTTTTGATCCTGCAGTGTGGCATGAAATCGCAGAGAAATACAAGGAAGATAGATTTTTGGAAATTGTTATCAAGGAGTTAAATGATGGTGTCTTGGTAACCGTTATGGACAGATTTGGAATAAAAGTCGCGACTGTCAATGAAATTGATAAGGAACTTTTTATAGTAGCTATAGGACAACAGTTTCATGAAATAGCAAAGGGATCTGGAAGTGCAGAGAACATTGTTAAGAATGTTTATGAAAATACAGAAAGCAAAGAAATATTTCCAGTGTATAAGCAGAAAGCTTTGGCGGAGTATTCAAAGGTAAAGACAAATTTTTCAGATGAGCTATGTGATATGGAAGAAGTCTTTATCTGCAATACACTTAGCACAGTTGATAGTGCGTATTCAAGAAGAGGTTTGCCTGCTAGAGGAACGGTAATACAAGATGCGACTCTTGATAAAATAGCAGAACAATCTAATATGGTTGCCCTCATTGCCAATGGTGGTATGGGCAAATCTATGATGTTGAGGCACTTGTTTGTAGAATCAATGAAAAAATATTCTGAGACGGGTGTAATGCCTATATTGGTTGAATTAAGAGATTACAGATTTGCAGGATGTGATCTGTTTAGCAGTATTATGAAATCTGTAAATTTGTTTGATTCTTCATTCAATGAAGCTGCTGCAGATAAGGTATTAAGGGCAGGAAAATGTCAAATATTACTGGATGGATTAGATGAAGTAGATCCTTCAGATGTTATAGGATTTCAACATAAGCTGAGAGATATGATAAAAACTTATCCATTAAATCAATATGTCATAACATCCAGAGAATGTGATGTGGCAAAGTCAATTGGGTTTAGAAGCAGACTATATCTGATGCCATTTGACGAAAAGCAGACAAGTGATTTGATAGATAAGCTTATTAGAGATGATGACGCAAAGGCAGAAATTATCAGAAATCTTAAAGAGGGATATTTGAACAAGCATGGCGAATTTGCTTCTAACCCAATGCTGCTTACGTTCTGTATTATGAATTATCCATCATATCAGTCGTTTTATGATAATCCACATGAATTCTATCGATCTGCATACGATACGATTTTATCGGACCACGATATGGAAAAAAGCCCTTTAGACAGGGTATTTCGGAGTGCAGACAGTCAGGATGATTTTACAGACGTGTTCAGGGAATTTTGTGCTATATCGTACGTGGAAAGAAAATTTCAGTTCAATAAAATGACTTTTGAAGCCATCTTTAAGAAATTGAAATCAACGAAGCAGGTAGCCAATCCGAGAATCATGAACAAGACGAATTTCCTTCATGATGCGTGTGCTACGGCATGTATGATGTATGAGGCAAAGTCGGATATCTTATACATAGATCCGGGATTTCAACAGTTTTTGTTTGCTGAATATAATTATTTTGCAGAACCGGATGAAGTAGAAGCGATGGGTAGAAAGCTGTGTACGGTGCCGGAATCGGAATTCAATGGCGGTATAGCTTTTGAAATGCTCTATGAACTTTCAGATGAAAAGGTTGAGGTATGTTTGGATCTGCCCTATCTGGATATGATATTCAAGGATAAGGCGGAAGAGGAATCCTTTAATGCATTCTTGGTACATGGATTCCGTGAGATAAAGAGTGCATTGATTGACAGGGCTGTTATAGAAGAATGCAAGCAGAAAAGCGGCATTATCGGGAAATATGCTATTGCAAGCAAAAGTGAGCCAAAGTCAGTCATCTTATCAATGATGCTTAAGCGTTTAAATATGGATATGGATAATCCGTCAGCGATGGCAGCTCCGATGATTGATATGGAAGCTCTTTATCCGGAAGCTGAAAGTAAGGCAATTATTGGAGAGAAGGTCTTTGATCAGAGCACACAGAAATATTCTCTGAATCTCAGAAAAGTTGAAAGGGATAAGGTAGAGAGATTAGAAGGTAGCGATTTTGTACTTACGGATGATGCTGGAAAGGTTATTACTTTTGGATATGAATATAAAGCCGACATGAGTCAGCTGGAAAAGAGACTTGCAAGATATATGGCATTGTTTACCCTTATCAAAAGTGATGAGGTCATCAAGAAAAAATATGAACGGCTCAAAGCATATTATGATGAGCTGGTAGAGAAACATAGAAACAATGAATTTTAATGGAGGTTACTTTATTGGATATTAACATGAGTAATATTAATGATGTGGAAAGATGGCTTAGCCTGGAAGAGATTGCTAAACATGTGGGATGTAGCAAAGATACAATTCGTGAACAGTTCCATATCACAAAGTGGGAAGAATGTATAAATTTAAAATATCAGAAGTGGATGCATGGATTGAAAGCGGCCAGAGTGCCGACGCAGACAAATAATTGGAAAACGGGAGGATTATACAATGGTCGATACTAAAAAAGAACAGGAAAGAGAAGAATTACATCGTGCGATTTGGGCGATTGCCGATGAACTTCGTGGTGCTGTAGATGGATGGGATTTCAAGAACTATGTTCTGGGTACCATGTTTTACAGATATATTTCTGAAAATATTACCGCGTATATAAATAGTGGTGAAGTTGAGGCCGGAAATATAGATTTTGATTATGTGAAGATGGCTGATGAAGAAGCAGAAGAAGCACGTGAAGGATTGGTTCAGGAAAAAGGTTTCTTTATACTTCCAAGTGAACTGTTCTGCAATGTAAGGGCGAGAGCAAGTTTGGATGAAAATCTTAATGAGACTTTAGAACAAGTATTCCGTCATATCGAGGAATCAGCTCAGGGAAGTCAATCCGAAAATAGTTTTGCTGGGTTGTTTGATGATTTTGATGTAAATAGTAATAAGCTTGGAAGTACTGTAGCCAAGCGAAACGAGAGACTTGTAAAATTGTTAGATGGTGTGGCTGCAATGAATCTAGGTTCTGTAAAGGATCATGATATCGATGCCTTTGGAGATGCATATGAGTATCTTATGACAATGTACGCTTCCAACGCTGGTAAGTCTGGTGGAGAATTTTTTACACCAGCAGATGTGTCTGTGCTTCTTACAAAACTTGGAACAGTGGGAAAGACTACTATTAATAAGGTATATGATCCTGCATGTGGTTCTGGTTCTCTCCTTTTGAAGGCAGAGAAACTTCTTGGAAAAGAGGCTGTTACGAGTGGTTTCTATGGACAGGAAATCAACATTACTACATACAATCTTTGCCGTATCAATATGTTCTTGCATGATATTGGTTTTGATAAATTTGATATTGAGTGTGAGGATACGTTAACAAATCCTCAGCACTGGGACGATGAACCATTTGAATTGATTGTTTCAAATCCACCTTACTCCATTAAATGGGCAGGAGATGATAATCCTCTTCTAATCAATGATCCGAGATTTGCACCAGCAGGCGTGTTGGCACCTAAGAGTAAGGCAGACATGGCATTTATTATGCATTCGCTTTCATGGTTAGCACCGAATGGAACTGCGGCAATTGTATGTTTTCCTGGAATTATGTATCGTGGTGGGGCAGAAAAAAAGATTCGTCAGTATCTAGTAGATAACAACTACATTGATTGTATAATCCAGCTTCCAAGCAATCTGTTCTTCGGGACATCTATTGCAACCTGTATTATGGTTATGAAGAAGGGGAAGAAGGATAATAATATTCTGTTCATTGATGCTACAAATGAATGTATAAAAGTGACTAATAACAATAAACTGACAGGTGATAATATCGATAATATTGTTAAGTGGTTTGCTGAGCGTGAGAAAATTGAGCACACGGTTCATCTGGCTACTTATGATGAAGTAGTACAGAATGACTATAACTTGTCTGTAAGCACATATGTAGAGGCTGCGGATAAGCGTGAAAAGATTGATATTACTAAACTGAATGCAGAAATTTCAGATATTGTGGTGAGAGAACAAATTCTTAGGGATAAGATTGATAGAATCATTGCCGAGATTGAGGGGTGATGTAAATGAATAGATTAGAAGAGCTTATTTTCAGATGTTGCCCGAATGGTGTTCCATATTTGAAGCTTGATACTGTGTGTGACATCGGGAAAGGTGTACAGTTCAATAAATCTGATATGCAAGAAGAGGGAAGTTATCCGGTAATAAATGGCGGAGTAAATCCTTCTGGTTATATTGAAAAGTATAATAATGATGAGAATACAATTACAATTTCACAGGGAGGGGCTTCTGCAGGATATGTTAATTGGATAGAAACCAAATTTTGGGCAGGAGCACATTGTTATGTGCTTAAACCAAAGCAGTCGGTTTTAAAACGATTTGTGTATCATTTTATTAAGTCTATGGAATATAAACTCCAAGAATGCCAATATGGAGCAGGTATTCCTGCACTTGCAAATAAGACAATTGCAAGGTTAATGATTCCTGTGCCTCCAATTGAGGTGCAGAGTGAAGTTGTCCGAATTTTGGACAATTTCACGGAGCTTACAGCGGAGCTTACAGCGGAGCTTACAGCGGAGCTTACGTTTAGAAAAAAGCAATTAGATTATTATCGAGAAAATTTAATTGTAAATAGCGAGGGTGAAATAAAGAAATTAGGCGAAGTAGTAGATATTTATTTGGGACTTACAGCAACACCTAAGTATACAGATTCTGGCGTCAAATTCATTTCAGCGCAGAATACATCTAGTGACTATTTGGATTTGGAAAATGTGAAGTATATTTCTGAAAATGACTATAAAAAGGCTACTTCTAATGCAAAACCTAAACGAGGAGATTTATTATTTACGAGAGTAGGTTCGAATTTAGGACATCCAGTGATTGTTGAAACAGATGAAGAGCTCTGCATATTTGTAAGTCTGGGATTTTTACGAATAAAGAAAAATGAAGAAGTATCCGTACGATATTTAAAGCATTGGATGAATACAGATCTGTTTTGGAGCCAGGTAAGAAAAAATGTACATGGTGCCGCAAAGGTTAATTTAAATACAGGTTGGTTGAGAAAATTTGAAATATCTATTCCGACACTTAGTAAGCAAAATGAAATAGCAGATGTATTAGATCAAATGGATAGAATCTGCTCGGATTTTATAAGTGGCTTGCCTGTAGAAATATTCATATTATAGAAATAGGTTGTTATATTTTGAAAACAAAGCGTAAAAAGGAGGTGTAACAAGTGCCGTATTTTAATATAGTTGCAGCAACAAGTGAAAATACTGTTGTAACAGAATATGAATCGGTGAAGTCACGTTCTGATTCATATCAGTCAGAAGCGGAACTGGAAAAGGAATTCATACGCCTTCTTTGTGAGCAGGGATATACATATTTACCTATCCATACAGAAAAGGATCTGATTGCAAATTTGCGTGAAAGATTGGAAGAACTGAATAATTATAAGTTCTCAGATTCTGAATGGGACAGGTTCTTCAATGAAGCAATTGCTAATCCGAATGACAAGATAGAAGACAAGACCAGAAAAATACAAGAAGACTTTGTTCAGGTATTAAAGCGTGATGATGCCCTTACTAAGAATATTTTGCTTATTGATAAAAAAAATATTCATAATAACAGACTGCAGGTAATTAATCAGTATGTTATAGGAATTGAACAGGGGGCTAAGCACGATAATAGATATGATGTTACGATTCTAGTGAATGGTCTTCCTTTAGTTCATGTGGAATTGAAGCGTAGAGGTGTTGCCATCCGGGAGGCATTTAATCAGATTAACAGATATCAGAGAGATTCTTTCTGGGCTGGAAGCGGTCTGTTTGAGTATGTTCAGATTTTTGTTATTTCTAACGGAACAAACACAAAGTATTATTCAAACAGTACACGTTTTAATGCGATTAAGGATGCTACTTCTGGAAAGACCAAAAAAGAAAAGACAAGCAACAGTTTTGAATTTACATCATTCTGGGCCGATGCAAATAACAGAGTGATTCCGGATCTGATTGATTTTACGAAGACATTCTTTGCAAAACATACTATTCTGAATATCCTTACAAAGTATTGTGTATTCACATCTGAGAATATGTTGATGGTTATGCGACCATATCAGATTACTGCTACAGAGAGAATACTTAATCGTATAGAGATTGCTCATAATTACAAAAAGTATGGAAATATTGCAGGTGGTGGATACATCTGGCATACAACTGGTTCCGGTAAGACTTTGACATCATTTAAGACAGCAAGGCTTGCGTCTAACTTAAGTTTTATAGATAAGGTCTTGTTTGTTGTAGACCGTAAGGATCTGGATTACCAGACTATGAAGGAATATGACAGATTTGAAAAGGGAGCTGCCAATAGTAACTCTTCTACGGTAATTTTAGAGAGGCAGCTTAGAGATAGTAAATCCCATATCATTATCACAACCATTCAGAAGTTGTCATCTTTTATCAAGAAATATAAGGAGCATGCTGTTTATGATAAGCAGGTTGTAATAATTTTTGACGAATGTCATCGCAGTCAGTTTGGTGATATGCATGCTGCTATTGTGCGTAGCTTTAAGAAATATTATATGTTTGGGTTTACTGGTACTCCGATATTCCCGGCGAATTCTGGTGCAGTAAGAAATCCGAAATTATTTACCACAGAGCAGACATTTGGAGATCAGCTTCATACATATACGATTGTAGATGCCATCAATGATAAGAATGTACTTCCATTCCGTGTTGATTATATAAAGACTATGGATACGGATGCAGATATTGATGATGAACAAGTGTGGGATATTGATCGTAAGAAGGCATTTGAAGCACCTGAACGTATTGCTTTAATCGCAAAATATATATTAGAACATTTTGATCAGAAGACTTACCGTGGAGATAAGACCTATGTTTATAGCACACTGACTAATATAGCTGAGGTTGCATCTTCTGACAGAGGCAAGGTGGAAGAGATAAAACAGAAGCAGAGAGTAAGTGGATTTAATTCTATCTTTGCTGTTTCATCTGTGCCGATGGCAAAGCTTTATTACGATGAGTTCAGAAGACAGATAAAGGCTGATCCGACAAAGAACCTTAAAATTGCGGTTATATACAGCTATGGAGCGAATGAAGAAGAGGCTGATGGGATTCTGGATGAAGAGAACCCAGAAGATACATCTGCGCTTGATCAGACCGCAAGAGATTTTCTTGATTCCGCAATTCTGGATTATAATCAGATGTTCCATACGAATTATGATACTTCCAGTGATAAATTTCAGAATTATTACAAGGATATCTCTCTTCGTATGAAGAATAAGGAGTTGGATCTTCTGATTGTAGTAAACATGTTTCTTACAGGTTTTGATGCCACTACGCTGAATACATTGTGGGTGGATAAGAATCTGAAAATGCATGGCCTGATTCAGGCATTTTCACGTACAAATCGTATTCTGAACAGTATTAAGACTTTTGGTAATATTGTCTGCTTCAGAAATCTGCAGAAGAGAGTGGATGCCGCTATTTCGTTGTTTGGAGATAAAAATGCTGGTGGTATTGTTCTGATGCAGAGTTTCAAGGACTATTACTATGGGTATGAGTCTGTTGATGGAAAGCAGATGCCGGGTTATGTTGATATGATAGAGGACTTGAATAACAAGTTCCCCTTGTCTGAGCCGCAGATAATAGGAGAGCAGAATCAGAAAGATTTCATAGCTTTATTTGGTGCGATTCTTAGAATGAGAAATCTTCTTTCATCATTTGATGAGTTTGTAGGTAAAGAAGGCATTACAGAAAGAGACCTTCAGGATTACCTTGGAAGATATCAGGATCTGAGAGATGAGTGGAAGCGAAAACGTGAAAACGGCGAAATCACAGACATTATCGACGATATTGTTTTTGAAGTTGAACTGATTAAGCAGATTGAAATTAATATTGATTACATCCTTATGCTGGTTAAGAAATATCATGATACACATGGGGAAGATAAGGAACTGCTTATCACTATCAGAAAAGCAGTTGATGCCAGTCCCGAACTGAGAAGTAAAAAGGCTTTGATAGAAACATTTATTGCCGGTATTAACGATGTGGATGATGTTATGCTGGAATGGCAGGATTACATCGTTGCTCAGCGTGA
>OHWF01000826.1_pt1 | contig 10871 bp, 9 predicted proteins | sample 1579681 | NCBI WGS metagenome assembly OHWF01 (sample SAMEA3882554, study PRJEB24775) | human gut metagenome | biome: human-associated habitat; feature: intestine environment; material: feces | place: Netherlands | collected 2009/2010 | reverse complement strand
ATTTGTTCCCATTGGAACAAACGGATTGGAAGCATCTACCGCTAAGGTGTGATTGGCTGTTGGATATGCTCCACTGGCAGTTGGTCCTCCGCTCCAAATACCACAGCAGATTGGACAATTACAATATCCGCTTGTTACAACCTGTCCCAAAGATTCTCCAACTCTTACTGTTGCTGTCTCTGTCACAGTCTCATTGACCGCTTCTGTAGTCAGATGATATTGCTCTGCAAACAAAGCATCCAGCTCCGGCTTGACCTGTTCAAACGTAAACTCTTCATACTTTGCTGACAGATAACTGATCAGGATAAACGGATCATGCTCAATAGGTCCGATGTTATATCGGTATTCCTCATGTCCCGGTTCTTCAGATTCCATGTTGTTGATCCGCTCCTGCAGATTAGCTTCCAGCTGTGTGTAATACAGTTCCGCTTCCCGGATTGCCTGATCCGATGACAGATAACTGGTTCCTGTGTAAGTGATCACATTTTGTAAAAACACTGCAGAGCATGACGTGACATTCGTTATGATCAGAAACATCAATCCGATCAGAACTGCTACACTGATATACACCTTCCGGTTTTCTTTAAAGAAGTTGGTGACCTTACCGCCAATCTTCTTAATATAATCAATCGTACCTTTTGTAGCTGTTCCTACTGTCTGTTCACTTCGCTTCGCTTTGGCATAATCCCGTTTGATCTGTTGCTTCTGAATCTGTTTTTTCAGCTTCTTCTGCTCCTGATGGGATGCAGCCTGTGCCTGTTTCTCTTCCTGTCTTTCAAGTCTGCTTCTTTTTCTGGATGCCCTCTGTTTCCTGCGTCTGGCACTTCTCTGTTCCAGCCGGTAAATACCTTCGCCGCCTTCTTCCAACTTATGGGCACCTTCTACCGCCGCATTATCGTCTTCATTTTTGCTGATCTCACGGTGCAATGCTACGGAAGTTGCACTTCCTGCTTTCTTGACAACAGAAGCTTTTTCTGTTTTCACAGATTCCCCTTCACCAAACTTCAAACGGGATTTTTTCTTTCCAGGAGATTCTCCTTCATTTGCCTGATAGACCTGTGCTTTCTTGGAATGCTGCTTTGCTTCCTTTCTCTTTCTTGCTTCTTCATAAGAAAACTTTTTGGCTTTTTCTTTCTGTTTCTGATGGCGGAAATTGACTCCATCCGTATCCATCTGGTTCAATTTCTCCATATCTTTGTCATTTTTCACAGAAGCACCAGTTTCCTCATAAGCAAACTTCAAACGTTGTTTTTGTTTTGGCTTTTTGCTGCCACCTGTCTGATTTCTCCGGCTGTCTCCTCTGTTTTCTGATAGATCAGCACGTTTTTCTTTCAGTCTCCCTGACTGTCCGGCTTCGGATTTTTCTGCAAGTCTGGATTCTTTTCCGACTTCAGCACGGATTCTTTTTCTATTTTGCTGTTTACTACTCTGTCCAAAATCCTCACTTTGCTTCTCTGTCCGTATCAGTTCCGGTGCATCTCTGGATTTTTGCACAGAGGGACGAATATTTTTCCCACTCCGTTCAGACTGGCGGGGAGACTTATCCACAAGGTTTTCTTCTTTTTCCCCCTGTTTTCTTCCCATCTGCACATCACTGGCACGGTTACTGACACGAACAGAAGATTTATCTGTCAGGTTTTCTTCCACCAGACCATCCTTGGTCATCTTCTGGACTTTCTTGTCCCTGACTTTCATTCTCTGTTCTGCCACTGATTACTCCTCCTTCTTCGGATACCCTTTCCCTGCCTGTAATAAGCAGAGAAAAGCGATGCCGAAAACAGCACCGCCACTAAAAGTTAATACATATGAAATTGCTCGTAACATTGTTTTCTCCTTTGATTTAACCTGCTTCGGAAGTCTCCTCTAAGCGGGTTGTCATGATTTTATAGAGGGAATTCTTCGGGAATCTGTCTACAAATGGGATAATGACATTTCCATAGAACAAAAGTCCTTCCCCCTCATTACTGTTGGTTACATAGGACAGCTGGGTTGGTGAGATATTCAGCTGTTTTGCCAGAATCTGCCTGTCTCCGGAAGCCTGGTTCAGCATATAAATAAAATCTGAATTTTCAAATATATTCTCTATCTCCCTGGAAGACAATAAATCTTTTATATTCTGGGTGATTCCAGTTGGAATACCACCCCATTTACGAAATCTCTTCCATATCTCCACACTATAAGCTGCGGTCTGCTCTTCCTTCAAAAGAAGATGGAACTCATCCACATAGTATCTGGTGGACTTATGAGCAGAACGGTTCATTGTTACCCTGTTCCAGACCTGATCCTGAATGACAAGCATCCCAATCTTTTTCAACTGCTTACCAAGTTCCTTGATATCAAAGCAGACAATGCGGTTATTGATGTCCACGTTTGTCTGATGGTTAAACACATTCAAAGAACCTGTAACATAGATTTCCAACGAAGTGGCCAGTCGCTGTGCTTCTGGCTCTTCCTGTTTTCTCAGAAGGTTATATAAATCCTCCAAGATTGGCATCTTCTCCGGTACTGGATCGGCAAGATATTCCTGATATACTAACCGCACACAACGGTCAATGATGGTCTTTTCTACCGGCTCCAGTCCATTCTTTCCTCCAACAATCAGCTCACACAAAGACAGAATAAAATCTGCTTTCAATGACAGTGGATTATCTTCCTCGGAATAGTTCAGGTTCAGATCCATTGGATTGATATACTGGTCAGATACTGGCGAAACCCGAACTACCTGCCCATGCAGTGCCTGCACAAGTGCCGAATATTCGGCTTCTGGATCACAGATAATGATATCGTCTTCCGTGATCAAAAAGCAGTTTGTAATTTCCCTCTTTGCTGAGAAAGACTTACCGGAACCTGGTGTACCAAGAATCAGTCCATTCGGGTTCTTCAAACGTTTCCGATCAACCATGATCATGTTGTTGGATAATGCATTCAATCCATAATAAAGAGCTTCCCCTTCCTGAAACAGTTCCTGTGTCGTAAATGGCACGAAGATCGCTGTTGAAGATGTGGTAAGCCCTCTCTGAATTTCAATTCGATTGACTCCCAGTGGAATACAGGACATGAGTGCTGCTTCCTGCTGATAATCCAGTTGTTTTAAAGAACAGTTATATTTCTGTGCAATTCCCTGCACCTGGAAAATATTGTTATCCAGTTTCTGACGCTTCCTTGCGGTATTCATCACCAGAACCGTTACAAGAAACATTCGTTCATTTCTGGACTGCAGATCTTCCAACAGGTTCTTCGCCTCTTCTCCATAAGTCACAAGGTCCGATGGAAGCACGTCCATATCATAACCGGAACGTACTGCCCGCTTCTGCTCTTCAATCTTCATCTTATCCAGATCTGAAATCTTGCTCTTGATCATCTTGATCGCAGAACTCTGGTCAATGGACTGGATATGAATGTTAACATTGATGCTGTCATCCACATCCAAGAAATCTGCAAGCATCCGGTCTGTAAGCTCCGGTGCCAGAATCTGCAGATAACTCACACTTCCCATCGTTCTTCCCATCAAAAATGTCTGATTCTTGGAAAAGTTAAAGGAAGTCGGTGCAATAAAATCTTTGGTCTTTAATCCTGTTTCTGGAAGCATCTTATACTGGAACTTAAATGGTTCAATCCGATCCTGGTTGAACACATGATACAGAATCTCCAGCCTTTCCAGACCATTCAGGGAATGCGCCTGTGCTCCCAAAACCTTAAAGTTATTTAAGATATCTGTTTCGATTCTTTCAAGCCTTGGTCTTGCCACCTTCAGGTTTTCTGCTTCGATTCCAAAAGTGATATACTTTGTCTTTACCAGACCATTATTTCCTTTGGAAAGCTGATTTTTCAGCATAGTACGGTACTCTTCACGAATGGCATTGAAGTCATCGTTCTGATCCGGAATATCAATACTTTTTTCAAATTCTGCCACATCCACCTGCTGATTGATAAAGGACAGCTGCACACTGATGGAAGAATCAAAGTAATTTAAGAAATCACAGTAATTCTCAAATATCGTGGTCTTATCCTCATTTAAAGCAAGCTGATAGTTGATGTCATAAAACTGAATCGTCTTGGAGAAAAAGTTCTTTGTCACCTGGCAAATACCATCCTGCAGCATCCGAATATACGGAATACTCTGCTGTGCAGTTGTAGGAATGTTTTTCTGTTTCCTACGATCCCGTTCCTGCTTCTTTCTACGCTTTTCCTGTTCTCTTTCTTTTCTGCTTTTTTTGTTTCTTCTTTCCTGACGGTTTCTTTTTTCCGCCAGGGACAGACGCTCCTGCTGAGCCTCCTGCTTTGTCTTTTTTGCCATCCGGCACACCCTCCTTTTTCACAAGGGTGGAAATCTCCTGATAAAAATTTTCTGTCTTATATGGTCTTACTGACGGACAGATAAACTTCTGTCGAATGATATTTGCCACCACTTTTTCAAAGGGAAGCCCGTCTTTTTCATACATTGCCATGAAGAAAAATGGAAGCATGATCGTTACCATCAGGATGGCTGCGATACTGGAACCGATTGGTTTTCTCATGAACAGATAAAACGGAATTCCCACTACTGCGGCAAGTGAAAAGAAAATCAGCTGCCGTTTTGTCAGATTTAACGCTACTTTTGTTTTGACCTTGGTAAGGTCTTTTGGTACTGGTACATACGCCATGGTATGCGCTCCTTTCCTGCCCGCTAATGGGCATTGAATATTGATTTGCTAAGGCTTCCGGTCTTGAATAATGAAAATGCAAGAATCACGGTATAAGCCGCTACTGAAAACATTGCTGCATGAAGGTCACTGGATATGGTCATTGCATTTACTAAAACTGCATAAATTCCCACACAGACCATCATGAAGAATCCCTGAAATGCCAGTGCGAACAAGCCTTTTAAATAGTTGTTTCCGATATTGCCCCATTCCTTATTGGTCATGGTGGCAAACGGAATTGGTGCTATGGAAGTATAAAGGTAAATCTCTATCATTCTTCCGTATAAAATAACGGTTATAATGATCGACAGAATCCGCATGGTAATACTGATCAGCAGCGTTTCCATGGATAACAAGAACAAATCCCCCAGTTCCATATCTTCCAGTGCATCCACAATCCTTGTGATTGCTTCCGATGCGTCCACTGCTGTGTTTCCGGAAATTACTCCGGCGGCATTGTTGACCACATGCTGGCCAACGTCAAAGACCGCCATCGTGATATTGAACGTATTCGTCACCAGATAAATGGCTACATACGCTTTGAAGATCCAGAGGAAAATGTTATAAGTCTCAAATTCATGGAAATTGTTTTTCTGCGTTACCATCGTAATCAGTTCATAGCACAGGACAAATGTGATGATCAGTCCCGCAATGGGGACAATCACCGTTTGGGAAATGTTCTGGATCAGATTGAAGATTCCGGCATTCCATCCCTGCGGTGTCTGTCCCACCTGCCCGGCTATGGTTCCCACCTGCTCATTGACAGACGTGAACATGTTATCCAAACAGGACTTGATAAGCCCGATCAGGATATCCTTTATCGCTTCCGTAATTCTCTCAATGATGGTGTTCATCTACCACTCCTCTTAAGAGAACAATGTTGCCAGCTGTGGAATCAGGGTAGTTCCCAGCAGCATGATTCCGGCACCAGCCATCAGCTGTTTGATGCCCTGGCTCTTAGCGCCGGGATTGTCGTTTCCATATCCTTCCAGAAGGTTTACGACACCCCACACGCCAAGACCTGCGCCGATTGCGACTACAAGAGTTTTTAAAGTTGTAATTGCACTGCTAAAAAATGCCATATACATTCACCAAAACTGACTTCTTTCAGGTGTTTACGGGAACGAAAATACACCGACTAAAAAGCCGGTGCACCTAGTGTCAGTTATTCCTTTCCTCATTATTTTCTGTTCATTCCCAAGGTTACTCCGACAGTTCTACATGAATTACTTCCACCTCTTCTTCAGATTTCGGTGTATACTGCGGATTTAACTCTTTCTCAACTTTGTACCGGTTCTTCTCGTTTTCATCTGCAAGAAGCCGATAGTTTTTGTGTTTCGTGATATCATATTTGTCCGAGAAAAATGGTCTGGCACCACGGATCTGCAGGATACATTTTCCTCCATCCATGACTGCAATCTCATCTTCAGTCATCAGCTGTTTACCTGTTTTCTGGTAATTCAATCCAAAAGACTTCTGATTACTCCTCGTCTCCGAAGTGTTATACAGGTCAATGGTTTCCTTACCCAGAAGCTCGCTCATTTCCTTTAAGGTAGTTTTCTCTTTTCCTCCAAGAAATAGTGTGGTATCACAGTTACCCAGAATAGTATCTGCACTATCCTTATACATTGCCTTTAGCTGACTCTGTGACTGCAAAATAATAGAAGCAGAGATTTCCCTGCTTCGGATGGTTGCAATCAGCTTGTCAAACTGAGGAATTTGTCCGATGTTGGCAAACTCATCAGCGATGACACGCACATGAACCGGCAGTCTTCCACCATACTCATCATCTGCCTTGTCACAAAGCAGATTGAAAAGCTGTGACTGTAACATGGCAATCACAAAGTTAAAGGTTGTATCTGTATCGGACATAATCAAAAACAAGGCTGTCTTCCTGTCCCCAATCTTATCCAGTTCCATTTCATCATAAGACATGATCTCACGAAGTTCTGCTATATCAAATGGTGCCAGCCTCGCACCACAGGAAATAAGAATACTTTTGGCAGTTTTTCCAGCCGCCATTTTGTATTTTTTATACTGTCTGACCGCAAAGTGCTGCGGATCTCTTTCTTCCAGTTCCTGGAACATCATATCCACTGGATTCTGGTAAGTTTCATCCTCTTCACGGGTTTCGCTTTCATTCAAAAGATCCAGAAGGGTATTCAGATTCTTTTCCTCTTCATCCCCTTCATACCAGATAAAAGCAATCAGTGCTGTATACAGCAATTTCTCTGCTTTCACCCAAAAATCTTCGGAAGCTTTTTCCCCTTCGCCTTTGGTATTAACAATAATTGTTGTAACCAGCTTCAGGATATCTTTTTCAGACCGTATATAAGCAAATGGATTGTAATGAAGCGATTTGGAAAAGTTGATAGTATTCAGAACCTTAATCACATATGGTTCGTGTACCACTTTTCCTGATTTATCTTTCATAATATTTCCATTCTTATCTTTCTTAGGTGGTCCCTTTGCTAACATCTTCCCGCACTCCTCGATCAGAGTGCCTTTCGGATCTGTAATGACCATGGAACAGTTCATCTGCATGACTGACGGCTTAACGAAAAATCGAGTTTTTCCGGAACCACTGCCGCCAATGACCACTATATTTTTATTTCTTGCATACTTTGGCTGTTTAGGTCTACTTTCCATAGTCAATGCTTCTGTTGCTGTTAATGGAATATTCATCCAGGGATCTTCCGACATATAAGGTTTAATATCCTCAGCGTTTCCCCATCTGGCTGAACCATACTCGATTCCTTTCCGGAGTTTCTTTGCATCTGACTGTTTCTGCCATACCAGTAATTTCAGAATGACAGCTGCTACAATTCCTGTCAGCATATCACGCCAGTTAAAACTTGGCTGCAATCCAGTAAGAATCCTGTCTGCATGTTCCATCGCATATAATAGCTTGTTCCCAATATCTTCTCCCAGACTGTTTCTGTAAAGAAATGATGCCCGATTTGTATAAAAAGCAGTTAAGATATATGGGATATTGGTAAGAACCAGTTTCTTTTTATCCAGGGCGGACAGCTTACCCCCGATTTTATTCTTCCACTTCTGCATCAGAGTTTTGCCGCTTTTCTTTTTCATCGACTCTGCTCCTGATGCCGGTTCTTTACTTTGTCCTTCGTCTTCTTTGGCATCATTGCCCGGTAAGCTGCAAGACGCTTATGAATGGAAGGCTTATTCGCTTTTTGAATCTGTTTCTGGGAAAACTCACGGAAAGCAGCATTGAGGGCATCCTGATCACGTCCTTTAAAAAACACCAGATACATCGGTGGATCTTTACTCTTATCTTTTTTCAAAGCATAATTGATCCCGTATTTTCTGGCATAACGTTCAAAGGACTTGATATTCTTATTTGTGATCTCGATATTGACCATCCCGGCATTTTGTTTTGCCAGCTCTTTTACCGTGACCTTTCCCTGTTTCGGCTGATTCTTCTTCGCTTTCTTCTCTACCGATTTCTGCTTCTGATGACGCAGATAAGCAGCAAGAACCTTTTTCAATAAATCTGCTGTTACTTTGGTAGTCCGAATGCAGAACGTGACCGTTTTCTGAGTTACCTCTTCCTGCATGATTTTCCCTCCTTTCAGCGATTTAACTGCTGTCCAGATCTGTAATCATGGCAACCACCTCCTTCATTCTTTACTCTTCCTCCGCACACAACGCTTTAAAAAATTCTTTTCCTTTTGGTGTAACCAATGTCTGTGAACCAAGATGTCCATTGTTAAAATAGTCTTTTACAATAAACAGATCATTGTTCTTCTCCACCGCATAGGGTAACAGCGTGCCGGATGGACTCCTATATAGAAATCCTCTATTTAAAAGAAGTTTCACAAATTTTCTTTCTGGAAATTCAATCTCTTTTGCCGTCGTTCGAATATTGGTGCATTCTCCTGTAATCATGAAATGATCATAATAATCTGCTTTTGGCTGCATATCCTTTACACGATTTTGCAATTCTCGATTTCGATTGTTTTCTGCCAAAAGTCTCTCGGCAAATTCCAAAAGAAGTTCCGGGTTATCTTTTACCCTGTCTAAAAGATCGGTCTCTAAATATCCGCCTGTTTTCCTAATAGCCGGAAGTACCTCATCAAATACCCACTTCTCAAAATTCTGTGCTGACTTTAAACGACTTTTTGTAATCAGCCGATATACATCTCCCTCTGGAATAAAAATCATTGGCTGTACCCCACCTGATGTAAGGACGCCCCGTTTCAGGGCCCCCTTGCAATGAACATTTATCGCATTTCTTGGTTTTGCATATCCCAAAGCAAATGCTACATCAATTCCAGAAAATAAAAGTCTGCCTCCATCTTCAATCATACGGATGGAACCAAACTCCGAATTGTGAAACTCTGTGATTTTATAATCCGTCTTCTCCATCCTCTTCTCCTCCTGAACCGGCAAGTAACATCAAACCATTTTCAATGATTGTGCTCCTAATAAACTCTGCTACATTCACGGTTAAATAACCAAGATATTCTGCAAGGAAACTACTATATTCCTCTTCTGTCAACAATTCCTCCAGTGCTTCCAAATGAGCTGTCACTTTAGAAGTCTGCTTTCCGCCAAGCAGCTTGCCTAATATTTCTGTAAATTCCTCTGTGTCACATGACTCAAACATACATAAGATCATCTCCATTGTTGTTTCCAAAACCAAACGATCCATTTTCATTTGCGTCAGCTCTTCCATTGTTTTCATGGCAGTCATAAGCGCATCACTTGTCATATGTTCTGTATTGATTCTTCCTTCTGAATCAACCAATCCTATTGCAAATAATTCTAAAAAGTATTTTCTCATAAATCTTGTCCTCCTATCGAAATGGCATTTCTTGTTCAAGTTCTTCTGGTATATCGAATGGAATCTTCCTCTTCTCTGCTGGTTGAAATCCGTCAGATTCTTCTTTTTTTGTTTTGGCTTCTGCAAACTCTACATTATCCATAATGACTTCGGTATAATAGGATGCAGTTCCAGTCTGTTCATCTTTGATCTGAGAGATTACCAACTCTCCGGAAAGAGCAATCTTAATTCCTTTTTCAAGATATTTCTCCACAAATTCTGCATTATTTCCATAAGCTGTGATCATCACTACAAATGCTTTGCTTGTGCGATTTCTTTTTACTACCAGTGGAAACCTAGATACTTTGGTTTGTCCCTTTTGCGTAGATGTCAGCTTAGTTTCTGGATCTCTGGCAAGTCTACCCATTAAAACAATCGTATTCATTCTTTTTGTCCTCCCTTTCTTCCTGCAACACCCTTCCCTGGTATTTCAAACAGGATAATAATCTGTGCATTTTCTGCACGAAAAAATGAGGAATGGATTCGAACCATTCCCCACTTGCTACAGGATTTCTCCTGTAATATAAATAAGAAAATCTAAGTATTCACATTTGGGCTTTGTCTGTACATATACATCTGATCGTTATCATTCCAGATAACCCGGCTGTAAAAATACAGTCACAGTCTCTGTTTCAGCAGAGGTCCTGTACCTTTCGGTGGTATCATTATTGCTTCGCTCTTCCCATAGGAGTCTTCGCCTGCACGAGCCGGATTATCTCCGGTAAGCATGTTCCTCAAGATGTATCAGCTCCTTCAATTGTCAAGGTGCAATCGGAAGAACTGTCTGAACCTCTTTTACGTTTGTGATTTTTGGAAATCAGAGGATTTTCAATTTGCCTTCCATATACTCTGTATTGGGAGCGACAAAATCGGACATGATTTTAGAAATTTTTTGAAATTATTTTTTGAAGTGTAAAAAGATATAAAAAAAAGATGCCAGGATTTCTCCTGACACCATAGTGACTATGCCAACTTCGTGCCCACTGGGCACAAGGTTGATTGTATTATTCTTCATTTCCTAATGATATTGGTTCTTTCTTTGTTTTCTTGTTTTTAGATATCATCTTATGACCTGTGTAAATAGCCATAATCATACAAAGCAAAGAACTTGCCGCAAAATATTTATGGCTTGATTTTGAACCTTTATATCCGCTATAAAAAGTTCCTAGCATCGTTATCAATGCTCCGACAGACCAATATTCATGAGCTTTCATTCTAACATCTCCCTTTGTGTTAATTTTAATATGTACCGTTTGATGAAATATGCAAACAGGAATTTGGAACGTGCTTTATAAATTTTTTCCGATCCCCTCAAGTTCGTTCATGGAATCCTTGTTTTTTTC
>OHWF01000819.1_pt1 | contig 10984 bp, 9 predicted proteins | sample 1579681 | NCBI WGS metagenome assembly OHWF01 (sample SAMEA3882554, study PRJEB24775) | human gut metagenome | biome: human-associated habitat; feature: intestine environment; material: feces | place: Netherlands | collected 2009/2010 | reverse complement strand
GGACTTCGAGGATGTGACCCTTGTGGGCGTTCTGGGCATTGATTCGCTGCTGTTCGCGCAGGGCTTCCGGGCATACGAGAACGTGTTCAGCCTGATCACACAGGTGGTGGGACGCAGCGGCCGCGCAAAAGAGCCCGGCTTTGCCATCATCCAGACCACCGACCCGGACAACCCAGTGCTCACCCTTGCCGCCGCGCAGGATTATGATGCCTTCTACGAGCAGGAGATCGCCTACCGCAAGCTTGGCTTGTACCCGCCCTTCTGTGGGCTGTGCGTCATCGGCTTTGCCGGTGCAAAGGAGAACGAGGTGGCGCGTGCCGCTGCCCGTTTCTCGGCGCTTTTAGGGCAGCAGGCGGCCAAGCAGCCGGATCTGCCCCTGCGCATTCTGGGTCCTACGCCCGGCAGCATTGAAAAGATCAACGACACCTACTGCTATAAGCTCACCGTCAAGTGCCGCAACGACCGCCGCTTCCGCGACCTTGTGCGTGCTGCACTGGCACTGTATGAAAAAGAAAAACTGCCGTCCAAGGCATCGGTCGTGGTAGATCTGCATTCGGACGGTGACATCTGATAAAACTGGAGGTACCATTATGGCTATCCGTAATATTGTTAAAGAAGGCGACCCCATCCTGAACAAGGTCTGCCGCCCTGTGACCAATTTTGACGACCGTCTGGCCACCCTGCTGGACGATATGCGCGAGACGATGATCGCCGCCGACGGCGTGGGTCTGGCCGGCCCGCAGGTGGGCATGATGCGCCGCCTGTTCGTGGTGTGGGACACCACCGATGCCCCGGAGGAGATCCCCGAGGATTACGAGTACAAGTTCATTGATTTCGTCAACCCCGAGATCCTTGCTGTTTCTGAGGAGGAAGAGACGGCCTACGAGGGCTGCCTGTCCTTCCCGGGGCACAACGGCGCTGTGACCCGCCCGGTTGCCGTCAAGGTGCGTGCACAGGACCGCAACGGCGAATGGTTCGAGCTGGAAGCTGACGGCCTGCTGGGCCGCTGCATCCAGCACGAGAACGACCATCTGGACGGCATCACCATCATGGAATCCAGCGAGTACTTCTATGAGGATACCGAGGAAGGCAAAAAGGCCGCCCGCGAAGCGAAAGGAAACAACTGATGCGCATTTTGTTCATGGGCACGCCGGATATTGCCGCCGAGTGCCTGAAAGCCCTATATGCCGCCGGGCACGATATCTGTGCCGTGTACACCCGGCGGGATAAGCCGGTCGGCCGCAAGCAGGTGCTCACCGCGCCGCCGGTCAAGGAGGTTGCACTGGCGCACGGCACGCCCGTGTTCCAGCCCCGCACCCTGCGGGACGGCAGCGAGGATGAAAATATCCGCGCCCTTGCCCCGGAACTGATCGTAGTGGTGGCCTATGGCTGCATTCTGCCGAAGTCCGTGCTGGAAATGCCCCGCTACGGCTGCATCAATCTGCACGTTTCGCTGCTGCCGAAGTATCGCGGCAGCGCCCCGGTGCAGTGGTCGGTGCTGAACGGTGACGCCGAGACCGGCGTTTCCATCATGCAGATGGACGAAGGTCTGGATACCGGTGATGTGCTGTACTGCAAAAAGATTGCCATCGACCCCGAGGAGACCAGCGGCGAACTGTTCGACCGCGTTACCGCTGTGGGTGCCGAAGCCCTGTGTGAGACCATTCCCCAGATCGCAGCAGGCACCCTGACGGCTGTGCCGCAACAGCACGAGAATGCTACCCTTGCCCCCATGCTGAACAAGGAGATGGCAGAGTTCCACCTGACCGACACTGCCACCCATATCCATAACTGGGTGCGCGGCATGAACCCTTGGCCGGGCGCGTGGTTCATCACCTCCGGCGGCAAAAAGCTTAAGGTGATGTCCTGCCGTGTGGCTGCCGCTCATGGCGAAGCCCCCGGCACGGTGCTGGCCACAAAGCCCCTGACCGTAGCCTGCAGCGAGGGTGCTATCCAACTGCTGGAAGTCGTGCCAGAGGGAAAAAAGCCCATGGACGGCACTGCCTTTGCAGCGGGTCTGCGCCTGAAAACGGGGGATAGCCTCTGATGGCCGCAAATCCGCGTGCGGCAGCAGTTGCCGCACTGGTACGGCAGGAGCAGAACGGCTTTTCCAATCTGGTGCTGGACGCAGAGCTCAAGCGCCAGAAGCTGGAAGGCCGGGATAAGGCTTTTGCAAGTGCCATTTTCTACACTGTGCTGGAGCATCGCGGCACGCTGGACTATATTCTGGAGCAGTTTCTGCCCAAGGGTCTGGCAAAGCTGGATGCACCCGTGCGGGAAATTTTACGCGCTGCACTGGCACAGGCACGCTATATGCAGGTGCCTGTCTCTGCTGCGGTGAACGAGGCGGTCAAACTGACCCGCACCTTTAAAAAATCCAGCGCCTCCGGCCTTGTCAATGCCGTGCTGCGCAAGGCCTGCGGCTATGATCTGGACGCTGCCGTTTTTACGGGCGAGATCCAGCGCCTGATGGTGCTTGGCTCTGCCGGACTGGATGTGGCGGAATTCCTCCACAAAAATTACCCGGATGAAGCACTGGGCATCCTGACCTATCAGGCCGATGGCGGTTTGACCAGTCTGCGTGCAAACCCCCTCAAGGCCAGCGCTGCACAGCTGTGCGCGCTGCTTACAGAGCAGGGCGCAGCAGAGGTGCGGCAGGGTATTGTGCCCGGCAGCGTGCTGGCACGATTTGCCGGCAGTCCGGCAGACAACGAACTGTTCCGGCAGGGCTACTACCATGTGGAGGGACAGGCCAGCCAGCTAGCAGCCCTTTGCGTGGGCGCAGCCCCCGGCGAGACGGTGCTGGATCTGTGCGCTGCCCCCGGTGGCAAGACCATTCTGCTGGCCGAGCAGATGCAGGGCACAGGAATACTGTACAGCTGCGATGCGGCAGAGAACCGTGTGGGGCTGATCCGCACCGCGGTAGACCGCATGGGCTTTACCAGGGTGCATACCCTTTGTAATGATGCCACCAAACCGAACCCTGCACTGCCCATGGCAGACCGCATCCTGACGGATGTGCCTTGCAGCGGCTTGGGCATTCTGGCAAAAAAGCCGGATCTGCGCTATAAAAAGCTGGAAGCTGACCGGCAGGCAGAACTGCTTGCCACACAGGCGGCAATTCTGGATACCGCTGCGGCGCTGCTCAAGGCGGGCGGGCGGCTGGTCTACTCCACCTGCACCATCGACCCGGCAGAAAATCAGCAGCAGATCGCAGCCTTTTTGCAGCGCCACCCGGAATTTGCGGTCTGCGCGCCGGAGGTGCCGCTGCCCGCCGGAATGACGGCAGGGGAGCATGGTTGCCTTTCGGTGCCCACCCGCACCGGCATGGACGGCTTTTTCCTATGCGTGCTGCAAAAAGCCACCGGAACACAATAAGCACGACCTTTATGGATCGTATCCTGTTATTTATGGATCGTATCCTGTTATAGGAGAACAGAATGGAACAAAAACGCTGTATTTCTTCCCTGACGCTGGCAGAACTGACTGATGAACTAAAAGCGCTGGGACAGCCGGGCTTCCGGGCAAAGCAGATCTTCCACTGGGTACACCAGAAGCTGGTCACCGAGTTTTCTGCCATGACCGACCAGCCCAAGACCCTGCTGGCAAAGCTGGAAGAAACCTTTTATATCGCTGCACCGCAGATCGAACGCCGTCAGGAAGCTAAGGACGGTACTGTGAAGTATCTGCTGCGCATGGCAGACGGCAACTGCATCGAGACTGTTGTCATGCGTTACCACTATGGCAATACCGTGTGCGTGTCCACGCAGGTGGGCTGCCGCATGGGCTGCCGGTTCTGCGCTTCCACGCAGGCGGGGCGGGTGCGTAACCTTGAAGCAGGCGAGATCTGCTCCGAGATCTACACTGCCCAGAAGGATATCGGCGAGCGCATCTCGCATATCGTGCTCATGGGCATCGGCGAGCCGCTGGACAACTTTGACGAAGTGATGCGTTTTTTGGAGAACATCACCTCGCCCGAGGGCGTCAATATTGGTATGCGCAACATCAGCCTTTCCACCTGCGGCCTTGTGCCCAAGATCGACCAGCTGGCGGAGAAAAAACTGCAGCTCACCCTTTCCATCTCGCTGCACGCACCCACCAACCAGATCCGCAGCAGCATGATGCCGGTCAACGATGCCTACCCGGTGGAGCAGCTGATCCAGACCGTGCGCCGGTATCAGGAGACCACCGGCCGCCGGGTCAGCTTTGAATATTCCATGGTGCGCGGTGTCAATGATTCTGATGTCTGCGCAAAGCAGCTGGCAGACCTGATCCGGGGCATGGGTGCTCATGTGAATCTGATCCCCATCAACCCGGTGGACGGCAGTCCGTACTCCGCTACGGATGCAGCCAATGTGCGCCGGTTCCAGCAAAAGCTTGAAAGTCTTGGCGTAAACGCTACGGTGCGCCGCCGCCTTGGCAGCGAGATCAGTGCCGCCTGCGGCCAGTTGCGCCGCGACGAAATGAACGGCAAGGCATAAACAGAGGGAGAAACCTATGAAACTTGCAGGAAAAACGGACGTGGGGCGCGTCCGGCAGGACAATCAGGATGATTACCGTGCCGGGGAACTGCCCGGCGATGCAGCATGGGCGCTGGTATGCGATGGCATGGGCGGCGCACGCGGCGGGCGGGAAGCCTCGCAGTGTGCGTGCAGCGTCATCGAGCGCTGCTTTCAGGAGCAGTACAACCAGTGCATCCCCGGCGAAGAGGAGACTTTTCTGAAAAAGGCGCTGCTCAGTGCCAACCGCTATGTGTTCCAGAAGGCACTGCGGGAGGAGTCTCTGGCCGGTATGGGCACCACCGCCGTCTGCGCTCTGGTGCGCGGCGGCAAGGCCTATCTGAGCCACGCGGGCGATTCCCGCGCCTACCTGTACCGGGACGGTAAGCTGGCGCAGCTGACCCACGACCACTCCTATGTGCAGGAGCTGGTGGACTGCGGCACCATCACGCAGGAGCAGGCAGAGCATCACCCGCAGAAAAACATCATCACCCGGGCGCTGGGCGTGGATTACCGGCTGGAGCCGGAGTTCACCACAGTAGCGCTGCAGGCAGGGGATGTTCTGTTGCTGTGCACGGACGGCCTGACCAATGCCGTACCCACAGAGCAGCTGGAGCAACTGCTGCGCAGCGGGTCTTTTTACGATCTGCCAGACGTTCTGATCCGTACTGCCAACGAAAACGGCGGCCCGGATAACATTACCGCCCTGCTGGTGGGAGTAGAGCCGATGGAGGTGCGCCATGGATAACCTGATCGGTAAAAGACTGGACGGTCTGTATGAGGTGCAGGAGCTGATCGGCTCCGGCGGCATGGCCAATGTGTATAAGGCGGTCATGCGGGGACAGAACGGCCCCGTGCCCGCCGGGACTGTGGTGGCCGTCAAGGTGCTGCGGCAGGAATATATGCACGACCCGGATCTTGTGCGCCGCTTTAAAAACGAATCCAAGGCCATCTCGCTGCTGAATCACCCCAATATCGTTAAGGTGTACGATGTCTCGGTCAACGACCATCTGCAGTATATTGTTATGGAATATGTGGACGGCATGACCCTGCGGGAGTACCTCAACGAGCGGGGCGGCAAGCTTTCCAGCCGGGAGACCGTGCACTTCATCTCCCAGATCCTCAAGGCGCTGGAGCACGCCCACGCCAACGGTGTGGTGCACCGGGACATCAAGCCCCAGAACATTATGCTGCTGGATAATGGCCAGCTGCGCATGATGGACTTCGGCATCGCCCGCATTTCCCGGGCAGATAACCAGATGCTGGCCGGCAAGGCAATGGGCAGCGTGCATTATATCAGCCCGGAGCAGGCAAAAGGAGACGAGACCGACCGCACCAGCGACATCTACTCTGTGGGCGTCATGATGTACGAGATGCTTTCCGGACATCTGCCCTTTGATGCCGATGACGTGGTGGAGGTTGCCATCAAGCAAATCTCGGACGAGCCCCGCTCGCTGCACGAACTGGCACCGGAAGTGCCCTATGCGCTGGTGGAGATCACCGAAAAGGCTATGGCAAAGCTCCCCCAGAACCGTTACCCTTCGGCACGGGCGATGCTGGAAGCACTGGATACCTATGTGCAGAACCCCTCCGTGCTGTTTGAATATCAGTATATTACAGAAGAAGCGCCCGAAAAGGTGGTGAAACGTACCATGAACCAGAACCGCGCGATCCGTCAGAACGAACAGCCCGCACCCCGCAAAAAAGGCAAGGGAAAACCGGGCAAAAAACGCCGCACTGTCTTTTTGCCGGCCTTGTTCGGCATCACCATTGCCTTTGCACTGGCCTGCATGGCACTGTGCTGGATGATCCTGAACGACTCCTCCAACCTGATGAACAACAAGGCCGATGTCACCCTTGGAGACTATATCGGCATGACCAAGGATCAGGCCATGGCCACGGATCAAATCGCATCCGGCCAGATCTCCCCGGAGTGGGAAGAAGAGTACAACAGCAACTATGCGGCCGGTTATATCTATAAGCAGTCGCCGGTATCCGGCCGCACCGTCCGCGAGGGACAAAGCGTGACTTTGACCGTTAGTCTGGGCACCCAGTATGTCACCGTGCCGGACCTGACCAACTATGTGCAGACCGATGCCGAACAGCAGCTCAAGGCACTGGGCGTTTCGGTGCTGGTCACGCAGGCTGTGGATACCTCGGTGGCTTCCGGTGCGGTCATCCGCACCGACCCTGCCGCCGGTACGCAGGTGGCGGCAGGCTCTACGGTCATCCTCTATATCAGTCGTCCGCAGGTGTCCACCACCACCAAGGTGCCCTCGCTTACCGGCATGAGCGTGGATGATGCTCGCACCCTGCTGGTGCAGAACCATCTGGGGCTTGGCAGCCAGAGTGAAGAATACAGCGACCAGCCAGCAGGTACGGTGCTCAGCCAGAGCCCTGCGGCAGGTACTACCGCAAAGCTGAACAGCCGCGTAAATGTTGTGGTCAGCGCGGGCGCTGCACCGGTACAGGAACCGGAGCAGCCGGGTGGCGATGGCACTACTTCCGGCACCACGGGCGAAGGTTCTACCGGCGGTGAGAGCACCGGCGGCAGCAGCGAGCCGAGCTCCAGCAGCAGCTCCACAGGCGGCGGTATTCTGGACTGGTGGTCCTCGCTGCTGGGCTGACGGAGGATATGCATGAACGGTTATATCGTAAAAGGCATTGGCGGCTTTTACTATGTAAAAACGCCGGATGGCATCGTGGAGTGCAAGCCCCGCGGCATCTTCCGCAAGCAGAAGATCACCCCCGTGGCGGGCGATGAGGTGACGCTGGAGACAGAGAACGGCGCGGCAGTCATTGCCGAGATCGCACCCCGCAAAAACGTGTTTGTCCGGCCGCCTGTGGCCAATCTGGATGTGCTGTTCCTTGTGGCCAGCACCACCCAGCCCACCCCCAGCACACTGGTGCTGGACAAGCTCTCGGCCATCGCCGTGGACAAGGGGGTGCAGCCCGTCATCGTCTGCACCAAGGCTGATCTCGGCGAGGTGGAGTTCCTGCGCAGCGCCTATGAAAGATCCACTCTGCCCTTTATTGCCATCCGCTACGACAGCGGGGAAGGGCTGGACGAGGTCAGGCAGTGGATCAGCGGGCGGCTCTGCGCCTTCTGCGGCAACTCCGGTGTAGGCAAATCGACCCTGCTCAACACCCTGCTGCCTCAGGCCGAGCGGGAGACCAGTGCCATCAGCCAGAAGCTGGGGCGCGGCCGCCATACTACCCGCGAGGTGACCATCTTTGAGGCCTTTGGGGGCCGCATTGCGGATACCCCCGGCTTTGCCAGCCTGGAAGCCAACCGCGCCGGGTTCATCCCCAAGGAGAATCTGGAGCACGCTTTCCCGGAGTTCGGGCCCTACCTTGGGCAGTGTCAGTTCACCGGCTGCTCCCACCGCACGGAAAAGGGCTGTGCCATCCGTGCCGCTCTGGCCGAGGGCAGGCTCTCCCAGACCCGGTACGACAGCTACTGTGCCATGTATGAGGAAGTCAAGGATGTCAAGGACTGGCAGAGGAGGGGAATGTGATGCGCTGCGTGATTCTCTCGGCCTGCCCGGTCTCGCCGGAGCTGAAGCGTCTGCTCCGCCCCGATGACTTCATCATCGCCTGTGATGCAGGCTATCGCAACTGCGCGCCGCTGGGCTGCAAGCCCAATATCATCCTGGGAGACTTCGATACCGCTCCCTGTCCGGTGCAGCAGAACGACGATATCATCGTCCTGCCTCACGTCAAGGACGACACCGACACCGAATATGCCGCCAAGCTTGCCAGTGAGAAGGGCTTTACCGAGGTGCTTCTTCTGGGGGCGCTGGGCGGCAGGCGAATCGAGCATACCCTCTCGAATCTTGCCACCGGCCTTGGGCTGGAAGAACGGGGCGTGCGGGCAACGCTTCAGGATGAGCGCAGCCGCGTCACCTTTGTCCGCTCCGGCGAGACCCGTGCCTACCCGAAGGAGGAATTTTTCTATTTCTCTGCTTTCCCCATGGAGGGCAGGGCGGAGGGCGTGTGTGAGCGCGGTTCCTACTATGAGCTCACCGATGATGTGCTGGTGGCCGGTTACCCGCTGGGGGTCAGCAATGAGTATGCCGAAGACTCAGACTGCATTACCATCTCCACCCGCAAGGGGGCGCTGGTGGTCGTGGAAACGGTGCCGGATACACCGATCCTGACCGGGAACAAGGCCTGAGCCGCACACTTTGCCGTCCTGCCGCTTATATTGTGGTATCACACCACGAAAGGCGGGAGAGCGATGCAGGTGGTCGTTATCAAAAGCCCAAAGTGTCTGCGCGGCGTTCTGCGCAGGCTGTTCGGCATCAAAAAGGGATAAGAAAAATACCGGGGCAGGCGGCTGCTCCGGTATTTTTTGTGGCACATCATTCTTTTGTGGTATAGGTCAGATCCAGCACCGGGCCAAAGGGGTCAAAGATGAGGTTCTGGATGCCGGGTGCGATCAGCAGGCGCTTCTGCTGGGCAAACAGAGGAACCGCCACGGCATCGCTGAGCAGCTGGCGCTCACAATCGCCCAGCAGGCGGCAGCGGGAACTTCCGGTGGCCTGGGTGCTGGCCTGCAGCTGGGTGGCATACAGGGAATCTACATAGCCGGTCAGGCCGCCGCCCGCTGCGGTGAACTGGTTCAGCATGTTGTACACACTGCCGCCCTCGGCGCTGATGGGGGCCAAGGCGATGGTGTAGTCCCCCTCGGCCAGCCGTTTCGCAAAGGTCTCCTCGTCCACTTCCTCTACGGAGAAGAAGAGGGAGAACTCCTTTTGCCACACGCCATTGATCTCCTCGGCGGCGCTGGTCACGCCGGAACCGGCGGGCACCATCAGGCTGACCTTGTTGAAGTCGGAGGTGGTCAGCGTCTGCCGCGCCGTGAGGTAGAGCGCCCGGGCATCCACCGCAGCGGGAGTCACATCCCCGGCGGTATCCCGGTAGTTCATGCCGTCCACAGTCAGACCGTCCGGTACCAGACCGTTGGCGGCGGCATAGAGCCCGCCGTCCGGCACCTCGGCTGCACCCCGCGCGGCGGAGGCCAGTGCCTGCCGCAGCTCGGTGGAAGCAAACACGCTGCTGCAGTTGAACAGCAGGCTCCATGTGGTATCGGAGTAGGAGAGGGAAGTCAGGGTGGGCGCGGCGGTGTCGTCCGGGGCGGCAGAGCACTTCTCGTTGGCAATCAGTTCTGCGGCGGACTGCCCGGCGCTGTTGGTGTTCTGCACCAGCCGCAGGCTGTCGATGAGGCTGCCCGAGGGGGCACGCCGCAGGAACAGGCCGCTGGCTGTCCAGTTGTAGATGTAAAAGCTGCCGCTGGAAAGGGTGGACGAAGCATTCAGACCGTAGGTGCCCCGGGTGGAATTGAAAAATTCCTCATCGCAGGGCATGGCACCGGGCAGGGTGAGCTTCTCGAGGAAGTTGTCGTCGGCACTGCTCAGGTGGAACACCAGCGTCAGCGGCCCGGAAGCCGTGACTCCCAGCGCGCTCTCGGGCATCTGCCCGGCCAGCACGGCGGCGCTGTTTTCAAGGGCCGCAAACTCCACCGCGTAGGGGGAGTTGGTCTCCGCCCGGAACAAGCGCCGGAAAGCGAACACAAAATCCTCGGCGGTGATGGCGTAGTCGGTGGTATTGCCTTTGGCAGCGGTGTAAGTCAGGCCGTCCTTGAGGTAGAAGGTGTAGGTGAGGCCGTCGGAGGACTTCTCCCACCGTTCGCAGAGGGCAGGCTCATATTTGCCGCTGGGATCTTTGCGGACAAGGCCGCTGAACAGGTTCTCGCAGGCGATGACATCCGCAGAAGCCGAGGCCACCTGCGGGTCAAGGTTGGCCGGGATGCTGTCCACGAACCAGGTGAAGCTGTTGGAGCCCGAACCACAGCCGGTCAGGGCAAAAACAAACGCAATGGTCAGCACCACTGCGGAAAAGCGGATCAGGGAATGTTTCAAGAAAATGCGCTCCTTGTAAAATGATACAATTAAAGTATAGCGGAAACGGTCGGAAAAGACAATCGACATTTTGTGAATTCAGATAGGATTTCGGTGCATCCGGGGCCAGAACAAGGTTTGGCGTTGCCAATTGGCTGGAAAAGGTGTAAAATGGAGCAGTGAATCAATTTCAGCCTGAATTTTCATAGAGGAGGTTCTTTCTTTATGCAGAAAGATCAGCAGAAGCTTGCAGAACTCATCCGGGGCAAAAAGGTGGCGTTCATCGGTGCCGGTGTCAGCCACAAGACTCTTATCAAGGAGTTTGTGGAGCTGGGGGCCCATGTGACCCTGTGCGACCAGAAAAAGAGCGTGGAGGAGTTTGGCGATTATGCCGCTACCATCCGGGAACTGGGCATTGACCTGAGCCTGGGCGAACACTATCTGGACGGCTTCAAGGGCCAGGATATCATCATGCGCACCCCCGGCTTTGTGGGCTACTTTGAAAAGCCCCTGCAGGATGCCATGGCGGCGGGCACCATGGTCACCAGCGAGGTCGAGCTTTTCTTCGATTTCTGCCCCTGC
>OHWF01000816.1_pt1 | contig 11007 bp, 8 predicted proteins | sample 1579681 | NCBI WGS metagenome assembly OHWF01 (sample SAMEA3882554, study PRJEB24775) | human gut metagenome | biome: human-associated habitat; feature: intestine environment; material: feces | place: Netherlands | collected 2009/2010 | reverse complement strand
TTACACGATTTCCAGTCGTGCGCCTTAGACCAACTCAGCCATCTTTCCACATCTTTTGTTCTGCCTTTGGGCGGGTGCCCTTGGCGCTCCACTATAATACCTGAAAGCAGGCTTTTTGTCAAGGATTTTTTTGAAAAAAATCAGACTTTTTTAAAAATGACGAAAAAACGCGAGAAAGTATTCTGCCGCATGGATGGAAAGCACAAAAAGCCCTTGACGCACCTTTAAAATAGGTCTATATTGAGGGCAAAGAGCACTGCGGTGGGTCATTTTGTGCCGCAGCGGCGGGAAATATAAGGAGGATGCTTTTATGACTTATCCTGAAGTACTTGCCAATGCCCGTACCTGCATTGGTCAATACTGCAAGGCCTGCCCGGTGTGCAACGGCGTGGCCTGTAAAAACCAGATCCCCGGCCCGGGTGCCAAGGGCGTGGGCGATACCGCTATCCGCAATTATAATAAGTGGGCGGACATCCGGGTGAACATGGACACCCTGTGCCCCGGCGGTGCACCGGACACCACGCTGGAACTGTTTGGCAAAAGTTTTTGCTATCCCTTCTTTGCGGGCCCCGTGGGCGCGGTGAACCTGCACTACTCCGATACCTACACCGATATGACCTATAACGATGTGCTGGTGCGCGCCTGTGCCGAAAACGGCATTGCTGCCTTTACCGGCGACGGCACCAACCCCACCGTGATGGAGATGGCTACCCGTGCCATTGGCGCTGCGGGCGGCTGCGGCGTGCCCACCATCAAGCCGTGGAACATCGACACCATCCGCGAGAAAATGGCACAGGCCAAGGCCAGCGGCTGTTTTGCCGTGGCTATGGACGTGGATGCAGCGGGTCTGCCCTTCCTGAAGAACATGACCCCGCCCGCCGGCAGCAAGAGCGTGGAGGAACTGGCTGAGATCGTGCAGTTGGCCGAGCGCCCCTTCATCGTCAAGGGCGTGATGACCGTTAAGGGCGCACTGAAGGCGAAGCAGGCCGGTGCCGCTGCCATCGTGGTGTCCAACCACGGCGGCCGTGTGCTGGATCAGTGCCCTGCCACCGCCGAGGTGCTGCCGGAGATCGCCGCAGCCCTCAAGGGCACCGGTGTGAAGGTGCTGGTGGACGGCGGCATCCGCACCGGTGTGGATGTGTTCAAGGCGCTGGCACTGGGCGCAGACGGCGTTCTGATCTGCCGCCCCTTCGTGACCGCAGTTTACGGCGGCGGCGCAGAGGGCGTGAAGTGCTACATCGATAAGCTGGCCGGGGAACTGGCCGACACCATGCAGATGTGCGGTGCCCATACGCTGGCGGAGATCACCCCGGATATGGTGCGGGTCTGAGCGTTCTATTATAAGTAACAAAAAAGGAGATGCCCTGCAGGGCATCTCCTTTTTTGTTACTTCAAGGTGCCGTCCAGCACCTGCTGGTAATACCACGGCTTCGGGGCGTGGAAGGTCTTGCCGCTGAGGAAGGCAAAGTCCGGCTGGGTGAAGCGGGGCATGGTCAGCTCCCATGCGCACAGCGCCTGATACTTCAGCTTCAGCTCGCGGTTGGCGCTGTTGTTGCCGTACTTGCTGTCGCCAAGGATGGGACAGCCGATGCTGGCCATGTGGGCGCGGATCTGGTGGGTGCGGCCGGTGATCAGCTGCACCTTCAGCAGGGCCAGACGGCCGGAGACGGCGATGGTCTCGTACCGGGTTTCCACCTCCTTGGCACCGGGCTGCTTGTCCTCCACGATCTTCACAATGCCGCGGTCGGCATCCTTCAGCAGGTAGCCGCCCAAGGTGGCGTCCGGCGGCATGGGACGGCCAAAGGTGACGCAGAGGTAGGTCTTTTGCACCTCGCGGTTCTTGATGGCAGAAAGGAACAGCTCCTCAGCCTCCGGGGTCTTGGCAATGATCACAAGGCCGCTGGTGCCGGTGTCCAGCCGGTGGCACAAGGCGGGGGTGTACAGGTCGTTCTCCTTGTACTCGCCCTGCTTGTTCAGGTACAGCAGCGCACGGTTCAGCAGAGTATCGTCCTCCGGGCCATCCACCGCAACGCCGGCGGGCTTGTTCACGATCAGGATCTGCGGGCAGTCGTACACCACCTGTGCCGGGGTGCGGGCGTTCTTCCATGCGGGGCCTTCCACCCGGCGGTCGGCGTCCAGCACGTCATCCAGAATGAACAGCTTGATCTCATCGCCCGCCATCACGCGGGTGGAAAGCGGCTGTTTTTTGCCGTTCAGCTTGATCTTGTTTTCCCGCAGCGCCTTGTTCAGGCGGCCGGGGGTCAGGGCGGGGTACTGCTGGGTCAGATAATTGTCCAGCCGGGCGGGGGCAAGACATTTTACTTTTAAAATTTTCACGGGAAATTCCTCTCTATCTTAAAATCAGTCGCAATAGAATGGGTTCTTGATTCGTTTTTATTGTAGCGGAACGGAAACGTTCCGTCAAGCAAGAGAAAGAAGGTTTTCGTATGAGATGGAACCATAAAATAGTGACACTTACTGTGCTTTTGGCTATTGGAATAACAATGGTGGGCTGTGGGGCGTCCAGTTCCACGGCTGGAAGCACAGCGGCTTCCACGGCAAGCACGACATCTTCGGAGGCGCAAAAAACGGAAGTACACCCAATGCAAGGTGTTTTACTGAGTGACCCACTTTCGGATGGCACTTATCACATCAGCTTTGAAAGCGATAAAGTATGGGTCGGTGAACGCAAGAATACCATCAACAATGCTGTTGTATACGACTATGACCGGTACACAGCCGCAGATATTGAAGCATTGAGCGAAGGAGATACCATTATAACACATCTAAACGGGACAGAAGAAATTACAGCCCTAACAGTGGAAAGCGTTGAGAGAGAAAACAACTATGTGACCATCAACGGTGGAATAGAAGAAGGTGGTATTGACTTATGCAAAGAGGATGACCACTACCGGACTCTGACATGGGATGATTTTCCCGCTTATTATGAAGTTGGAGTGGCTAAGCAACTTGTTATGGCAGACGATATCGAACTATCGGACGGTGCAGCAGACTTTGAAGCCGACCCAGTGATCGTAAAGGGAGATCGGACGGTTTGTGATGCAATGAGCAATGAAGAAGATGCTTATGGGTGGAATGCAGGAAACACGACCGTGACCATCCAAAACGGCGAGATAACCCGTGCAGACCGCATCTGGGTGCCGTAAATTTTGCTCAAAACCGTTGACAAACGTTTTGCGTATGCTATAATTTAGCTGTACGCAAAGGGGCACTTCGCCTGCCTTGCGGAATGTAAAATTATGACAGATGGCAATGATGGGGTCAGAAATGCACACACCACCGTCCAGAGAGAGCGCCCACGGCTGTAAGGTGCTCCGGTCGGGATCATTTCGCGCCACCCCGGAGCTTCCGGCGATTGTAAACCGGACGCTGCGCAGCGTTAATGCGCCGAAAGCGGCAGGGGACAAGTGATCCTTTGCAATTTGGGTGGTACCACGGAGTTTGATGCACAAGCAGCCTTCGTCCCTTTTGGGATGAGGGCTGTTTTTTGTTTTTTCTCCGTGCCGCCCCTCTGCCATAACAGCATAAAAACGGCGCACAAACGCCAAAGACAATTGAGGAGAGAAAGATCTATGCAATGGACCGGTTTGAATGAACTGCGCGAAAAGTACCTGAGCTTCTTTGAAAGCAAGGGTCATCTGCGTCTGGACAGCTTCCCCCTGGTACCCAAGAACGACCCCAGCCTGCTGCTGATCAACAGCGGCATGGCCCCCATGAAGAAGTGGTTCCTGGCACAGGAGGAGCCGCCCCGCCACCGCGTGACTACCTGCCAGAAGTGCATCCGCACCCCGGATATCGAGCGCGTGGGCATCACTGCCCGCCACGGCACCTTCTTTGAGATGCTGGGCAACTTCTCCTTCCAGGATTACTTCAAGGACGAGGTCATTCCTTGGGCTTGGGAGTTCCTGACCAGTGACGAGTGGATGGCTATCCCCAAGGACCGTCTGCACATCTCTGTGTATGAGGAGGACGACGAGGCCTACGATATCTGGACCAAGAAGGTTGGCATCGCCCCGGACCACATGGTGCGTCTGGGTAAGGAGGACAACTTCTGGGAGCACGGCTCCGGCCCGTGCGGCCCCTGCTCCGAGATCTACTTTGACCGCGGCCCCGAGTACGGCTGCGGCAAGCCGACCTGCGGCGTGGGCTGCGACTGCGACCGCTATATGGAGATCTGGAACCTGGTGTTCAGCCAGTTTGATGCCGACGGCAAGGGCCACTACGAGCGTCTGGCACGCCCCAACATTGATACCGGCATGGGCTTGGAGCGTCTGGCCTGCGTGATGCAGAACGTGGGCAACCTGTTCGAGGTGGATACCGTGCAGAGTGTGCTGCACCATGTGGAGCACATTGCAGGCAAGACCTACAAGCAGGACCCCAAGACCGATATCTCCATCCGCGTCATCACCGACCATATCCGCAGCTGCACCTTTATGGTGTCTGACGGCATCCTGCCCTCCAACGAGGGCCGCGGCTATGTGCTGCGCCGTCTGCTGCGCCGCGCCGCCCGCCATGGCCGGATGCTGGGCATCGACCACCCCTTCCTCGTGGATCTGGTGGAGACCGTCATCCAGTCCAGCGAGTCCGCTTACCCCGAGCTGCGTGAGCATGACGCCTATATCAAGAAGGTCATCGGCACCGAGGAAGCAAACTTTGCCCGCACCATCGATGCCGGCATGAACATCCTGAACAACATGATCGACCGTCTGGAGAAGGCACACCAGAAGCTGCTGAGCGGCATGGACGCCTTCAAGCTGAACGATACCTTCGGCTTCCCGCTGGATCTGACCAAGGAGATCGCCGCCGAGCAGGGTCTGGAGATCGACGAGGACGGCTTCCACGCAGAGATGAAGAAGCAGAAGGAGCGCGCCCGCGCTGAGCGTCTGAAGAAGAACATCTCCGGCTGGAGCGAGGATCTGTTCGGCGCACTGGAGGCCGAGCCCACCGTCTTTACCGGTTACGACACCCTGACCGACAAGGGCACTGTTGTGGCGCTGAGCGATGAAGAGACCCTGACCGATGCCATTGCCACCGACGAGGAGGCAAAGGACGGCGTGCTGGTGGTGCTGGATAAGACCCCCTTCTACGCTGAGATGGGCGGTCAGGCTGCAGACCACGGCGTGCTGAACGGCACCGAGTGCAGCCTGCGTGTGCTGGACGTGAAAAAGACCCCCAAGGGCTACTACGTCCACACCTGCGTGCTGGAAAGTGGCATTGTGAAGGTGGGCGATGTGCTGACCGCACAGGTGGACAAGGGCTACCGCATGGCCATTGCCCGCAACCACACCGCTACCCACCTGCTGCAGGCTGCCCTGCGTGAGGTGCTGGGCGACCATGTGCATCAGGCTGGTTCCTATCAGGATGCCTCCATCACCCACTTCGACTTCACTCACTTCAGCGCCGTGACCCCCGAGGAACTGGCACGGGTGCAGAAGATCGTCAACGATAAGATCTTTGACTCCATGAATGTCACCGTGCAGGAGATGCCGGTGGAGGAAGCCAAGAAGCTGGGCGCAATGGCTCTGTTTGGCGAAAAGTACGGCAAGGTGGTCCGCGTGGTGGATATCGAGGGCTGGTCTACCGAGTTCTGCGGCGGCACCCATGTCAAGAACACCGCCCAGATCGGCGGCTTCAAGATCGTCAGCGAGTCCTCTGTGGCTGCCGGTATCCGCCGCATCGAGGCTGTCACCGGCCGCAACCTGCTGATCCGTGCAAACCTGCAGGAGGCTATGCTGCATGATGTGGCCAACACCCTGAAGGCCAACAACGTGGCTGCTCTGCCCGCCCGTGCCGAGGCTGTGATGGCTGAGAACAAGGCCATGAGCCGCGAGCTGGAGGAGATGAAGGCAAAGATCGCCGCTTCCAAGGTGGACAGCCTGTTCGACAATGCCGAGGAAGCAGACGGCGTGAAGATCGCTTCTGCATACTTTACCGGTACCACCGGCGACACCCTGCGCGGTATGTGCGACAGCATCCGCGACAAGGCCGTGAACCCCGTGGTGGCTGTTCTGGTGGGCAAGGCCGAGGATAAGATCACCATGGCCGTTACCGTGAATAAGCTGGCACAGGAAAAGGGCCTCAAGGCCGGTGTGCTGGTCAAGGAGTTGTCCGCTATCGCCGGCGGCAAGGGCGGCGGCAAGCCGGACTTTGCAATGGCCGGTCTGAAGGACGAGACCAAGATCGACGAGGCACTGGCTGCTGTGAGCGCCATCGTCAAGAAGGCTCTGGGCTAAAAAGATCCATGTCCCCGCCCGGTGCCGGATGCGCGCCGGGTGGCGGGCTTTTGTAGAAGCAGGAAGGAGTGTTCCCCCATGGAAGATTGTCTGTTTTGCATGATCGCAGAGGGCAAGATCCCCTCTAAAAAGCTGTACGAGGATGACCAGGTAGTGGCATTCTACGACATCAATCCGCAGGCAAAGGTGCATTTCCTTGTGGTTCCCCGCAAGCACATCTCCTCTGCCGCTGCGCTGACCGAGGAGGATGGTGCTCTGCTGGGCCACATCTTCACCGTCATCGCAAAGCTGGCCAAGGAGCAGGGGCTGGAAAACGGTTACCGCATCATCTCCAACGTGGGCGAGGACGCAGGCCAGACCGTGAAGCATCTGCATTTCCATGTTCTGGGCGGCGAAAAACTGCCTGTCTGATTCCAATACGAAAGGGAGATTTTGATTATGGCTGAAACTTATACCCTGCACGTTGCAGGCCTGACCCGTGAGCTGACCATCTGCAAGGTGAACGACCACATGGACATTGCCGCTTTCATCATGCTGGGTGATGCCGAGCTGACTGTGGCCGCCGCTGCAGAGCTGCTGAAGAAGTGCCCGGATTTTGATATCCTGCTCACCGCCGAGGCCAAGGGCATCCCGCTGGCACACGAGATGAGCCGTCAGAGCGGCAAGCCCTATATCTGCGCCCGCAAGGGTGTCAAGCTGTATATGCCGGACCCCGTGGTGGTGGAGGACCAGTCCATTACCACTGCCGGTAAGCAGAAGCTGGTCATCGACCGCAAGGAGCTGGAAAAGATGAACGGCAAGCGGGTGCTGGTGGTAGACGATGTCATCTCCACCGGCGGCTCTCTGAAGGCACTGGACGCGCTGGCAGAAAAGACCCAGTGCACCATCGTGGGTCAGGCCGCTGTTCTGGCCGAGGGCGACGCTTCTGAGCGCAAGGATATCATCTTCCTTGAGCCGCTGCCCCTGTTCTTCCACTAAGCCGGGATGCGCCGCCCGCTCTGCGCGTTCTGCGCCGGAATGATGGGCCTTAGTTTCCTGTGGACTTTTTTGCCGCAAACGGAGTTTTTTATGCCGTTTGCGGCATTTTTTGTTGCCTTTTTGCTGCTGCTCTGCATCCCGGATGGCAGCCGTAAGCTGGCGGTCTGTCTGCTGCTGGGCGCACTGGCGGGGCTTTGCGCGGTGCATACCACGAGCGCCCGGCTGGAGCGTGCCCGGGCAAATTACGCCGGGCGCACCGTGCTGCTGACTGCTGAGGTGGAGCGCGCGGACAGCAGCTATCTCCCGGGCACAGTGGACGCGACCCTGTGGGTGGAAGGCGTGAACGGCAGACGTGCGGGCTTCCGCATCACCTGTACAGAACTGCCTGCCTGTGCGGCAGGGCAGCGGGTGCAGGGCTGGTTCACGCTGCAACAACCGGACATAGAAGAACGGACGGCACAGTATGCAGACGGCATCGCGCTGCAGGCAGAGCCGTTGGCAGAAAAGCCGCAGCTTACCGTGCTGGGCGAGAGTGGCAGCTTCCGCGCCCGCACCCACCGCTTGCAGCAAAAACTGAGCGAGAGCCTGCGCCGTGCCATGCACCGGGACACCGGCGGCGTGCTGGCTGCCATGACGGTGGGAGACCGCAGCGGGCTTTCGGCACAGCTGCGCCGCGCCTACCGGGGCGCGGGGCTTTCCCATGTGCTGGTGGTCAGCGGAATGCACGTTTCGATCCTGTGCGGCGATGTGCTGGGCAGGCTGCTGCCCAACCGCAAAAAGCGACTGCGCGGCTATACCGGCCGCCGGGTCAGGGCGCTGTTCAGTGCGGTGCTGGCGCTGCTGCTGGTGGGCGTGACGGGCTTTACGCCCTCTGTTCTGCGCGCGGCGGGGGCCGTCTGGCTCAGTGCGCTGGGGGTCTGGGTCTACGGCCCGCCGGATGCCCTGACCTCGCTGGGCGTGGCCGGTGTTCTGATGACGGCGGGCAACAGCTACGCCGTCTGTGACGTGGGCTTTCAGCTCTCCTTTGCGGCGGTGGTGGGCACCCTGGCCGGTGGGGCCGTGGTGCGCCGCAGTCAGGAAGCCTGGGAAAAACAGCGGGCAAAGAAAAAGCGCCCCCGCCTCCGGTTCTGGAAGCGGAAAGCGCTTGGGTTTGCGGGAAGTCTGTGGGAAACGGTCTGTATTTCGGCTTGCGCCTCCATGGCTACCTTCCCGGTGCTGGTGCTGCGGGGGATGAGCACCAGCCTGTACGCGCTGGTGTCCGGTGCGGCAGTGCTCTGGCTGGTGGAACCCATCCTGCTCACCGGTCTGGGGGCGGCCCTGCTGGGGCTTGCGCCCGCATTGGCCCCGGCCCAGCGGGTGTGCTCGTGCTGCGCGGAATTTCTGGCAGAGATGCTGGACCGCTGGGCGCTCTGGGTGTCCGGCTGGCCCGGGGCACAGATCTGGTTCGACACAGCTTATGCCGCCGTGGTCTGCCTGCTGCTGGCCGGGCTCTGCTGGCTGGCGTTCCATAACAGGGTACGCCTGCGGGTGGCCCTGCCTGCCCTTCTGCTGACGGCGGGGCTTGCCGTTTTCACCGGCAATGACCTGAGCAGGGATGTTGTCCGGGTGGAGCTGGTGGGCAGCCGGAATGCCCCGGCGGTGGTCATCAGCCGGAACGAGAGTGCCGTCATCCTCTTCCGCGGCGGCGACGTGACCCGGTGCGCCGTGGAGACCACGCTGGAGCGCCGGAATATCCGGACTGTGGAGTGCTTGATCGACCTGCGGCTCAGGCCCCGGAGCGCCCAGCGGATGGGGGCAGAACAGCGCATTGCCGTTGACCGGATGGCACTCTATGCCACCCGCCGTGTCCGCTGCGGCCCGGCAGAGGTGGAGGTGCTCCGCACCCGGAACGGCTGTGTGGCCCGCATCCACGCCGCCGGGCAGACCTTTGTCACCCTGAGCGGCAGTGCTGCGCTTGCGGCCCCTGTGCAGGCGGATTACCTGCTGGCCTCGCCTGCCCGGCCGGACTGCGTGAAGTATGATGCGATCCTGAGCCTGAGCAGTGATTATCGGTGGATGCCGGAGGCTCTTTCTTCGGGGCAGCTCTGCCACAGTTTTTCAAGGGCAGAGTAGGCTTTGAGAGAAAAAATTGGCTTTTTGTCAAGAGCTGCTATATAATAGGAGATATCAAAGTAAAATCCGGAAAGGAATCAAGAAATTTATGGGCATCGTAGTCATCGGCGCAGTGTTTGTGGACATCAAGGGATATCCGCTTTCCACCTATATCCCCGGCGGGCGCAACGCGGGCAGAATGGAGCAGGTCCACGGCGGCGTGAGCCGCAACGTGGCAGAGGATATCGCCAACGTGGAGCTCCGGCCCACCTTCGTGAGCCTTGTCGATGACAGCGGCATGGGTCAGGATGTCATTGACAAGCTGGAGAACCACAAGGTCAACACCCGGTTCATCAAAAAGGTACCGGACGGCATGGGCACCTGGCTGGCCATCTTTGACAACGACGGCGATGTGCATGCAGCCATTTCCAAGCGGCCGGACACCACTCCCCTCACCGGCCTTTTAAAGGAAAAGGGTGACGAGATCTTTGCCGACTGCGATGCCATTGCGCTGGAGCTGGACCTTGAAAAGGAGACAGTCAAGCAGACCCTGAAATACGCCAAAAAGTACGGCAAAAAAGTGTATGCGGCCGTTTCCAACATGAGCATCGCCATGGAGCGCCGGGACTTTTTGCAGCAGATTGATTGCTTTGTCTGCAACCAGCAGGAGGCTGGGCTGCTCTTCTCGGACAATTACGACCATCTCGAGCCGGAGGAGATGTGCAGGGTGCTGGCGGGCAATGTGCACAGCGCCAACATCCCCTGCATGGTGGTGACCATGGGTGGCAAGGGGGCTGTGTTTGCCCGCGCCAACGGCGAGTGCGGCATCGTGCCCGCCAAAAAGGTGGATGTCATCGACACCACCGGCGCGGGGGATGCCTTCTTTGCCGGAACTGTCATCGGCCTGACCTACGGCAAGACTCTGGCTGAATCCTGCGAGATCGGCAGCCGCCTGGCCGCCTCGGTCATCTGCATCACGGAAAATGTCTGCCCCCGCTTCCGCCCCCTTGAGTTCGGGCTGGATATCCCGGTGGTGGATTGAGAGAACAAGGAAAAAGGGACGGCGTGTGCTCCACGCCGTCCCTTTTGTGGTGTCAGGAAAATGGATGGTCTTCAGCTTTGCTGTTCCGGTGTCTGGATCGCATCCGGAAATCAGATGGTGAAATGTGAGGATGAGAAACATTGACGCTGCGGTAAAATGGCGGGTCAGAACGTCTCCACCTTTTCCTGGGCGCGGTACTGCAATGCTTCCAGCAGGGCCTCTTCATCCAGCAGCTGTTTGCCTGCCAGATCGGCCACGGTGCGGGCCACCCGGAGGATGCGGTCATGGGCGCGGGCAGAAAGGCCCAGTGTGTCGTAGGAGGCACGGAGGAGCCGCTCGGCGGCGGGGGTCATACGGCAGACACGCCGTACCTGCCCGGCTGTGAGCTGGGCATTGCAGCGCACGCCCTCATATCCGGGGGCGGCATAGCGCCTGGCCTGCACGGCCCGGGCGGCAAGCACCTGCTTGCGCAGGTCTGCGCTGCTCTCGGCGGGGGTGCTGGTGTGGAGCTCGTCAAAGGCAACGGGGTCCATCTCCACACAGAGGTCGATGCGATCCAGCAGGGGGCCGGACACCCGGCTGCGGTACTGCCGCACCGCACTGGGCGAACAGGTGCAGGGACGGGTGGGGTGGCCGTAGTAG
>OHWF01000808.1_pt1 | contig 11095 bp, 10 predicted proteins | sample 1579681 | NCBI WGS metagenome assembly OHWF01 (sample SAMEA3882554, study PRJEB24775) | human gut metagenome | biome: human-associated habitat; feature: intestine environment; material: feces | place: Netherlands | collected 2009/2010 | reverse complement strand
CTGCCCCGGCGGCATGAAGAGCTGGGAGTTCTTCGACTGGCTGCTGGAGAACTGCGGCGTGGTCGGCACCCCGGGTGTCGGCTTCGGCGAGTGCGGCGAGGGCTATTTCCGCCTGACCGCCTTCGGCGATGCCGAAAAGACCAAGGTCGCCGCCCAGCGCATCAAGGCCGCCATCCAGGCTCTGTAATCTTACACAAGCAAAAAGGCGATGCAGTTTTGAACAGCTGCATCGCCTTTTTCTTTTATTTCCGGCCCGTCAGCCGGTTGAGCAGCATCACTGCCAGAACAATGATACCGATGACAAGGATGATGCCGACCATCCCGATCAGCATCATCGGCAGCGTGGTCATCCACGAAGTAAGATGAAGCATGCGATCACCTCCGTTAAGCCATCAGGGTCAGGATCAGGCCGCCTGCAATGACGGACGCGATCTGTCCCGAAACGTTGACGCTGATGGAATACATCAGCAGGAAATTCTGGTTGTCCTCTTCCAGGCCCATCTTGTTGACCACACGGCCGCTCATGGGGAAGGCCGAGATGCCGGCCGCGCCGATCATGGGGTTCAGCTTTTTGCCCTCCGGCCGGAAAAGGTTCAGCAGCTTTGCAAACAGCACGCCGCCTGCCGTATCAAAGACAAAGGCCACCAGACCCAGTGCAAGGATGAGCAGGGTGTCGGGCCGCACAAACTTGTCGGCGGTCATCTGCCCGGCAACGGTCAGGCCCAGCACGATGGTGATAAGGTTTGCCAGCACATTCTGGGCGGTCTCGCTCAGCACATTCAGCACCCCGCACTCCCGCAGCAGGTTGCCGAACATCAAAAAGCCCACCAGCGCCACGCTGGCCGGAGCCACCAGACCGGCGACCACCGTGACCACAACAGGGAACAGGATCTTGGTCAGCTGGGTGACATTGCCTTTTTCGTAGGGCATACGGATGCGGCGCTCCTTCTGGGTGGTCAGCAGACGGATGACCGGCGGCTGCACGATGGGTACCAGTGCCATGTAGCTGTAAGCTGCCACCATAATAGCGCCCAGATACTGGGATTTCAGGGTGTTTGCCACAAAAATGGCGGTGGGGCCATCCGCTGCGCCGATGACCGCAATGGACGCGGCATCCTTCATATCAAAGAAGAACCCGGCCAGAAACAGGGTGAAAAAGATGCCGAACTGTGCCGCTGCGCCAAACAGCATGAGCCACGGCTTTTCCAGCAGCGGGCCAAAATCGATCATGGCACCAATGCCGATGAACAGCAGCAGCGGGAACAGCTCGTTGGACATCCCTGCCTCGAACAGGGCAGAGATGGGGCCAACGGTGTCTCCCTGCGTGATGGCACCGGATGCGGGAAGATTGACCAGAATGGCACCGAACCCCATGGGCAGCAGCAGACTGGGCTCCATTTTTTTGACGATGGCAAGGTAGATGAGCAGGGCACCGATACCCCACATGACCACCATCTGCCATGTCAGCGCCCCGAAGTTTGAAAAGAGCGCGGCGAATGTGTTCCAGAAATTCATATTTTTTTCTGCCTCCTTTTGTTCTGATGCTGCGGCAAGAAAAAAAGAGACCCTTGCCACAGCGTAAGATCTGTGACAAAAGTCTCAAGCGAACACATGACATCGGGCATTGCTGCCGTGATGACGCTGCCATGCAGCGGCCTGCCGGAAAAAAGCCTTGACTGGCGGGCTGCCCTTTACTCCCCTTTATCATTTTTATTGATACCAGAAACTGCCGCTTCTGTCAAGGGGGAAAATGCGTTTTTGCGCAAAAATCCAACCGTTTAAATCGTCAGTCCACCACCGGTACATCCAGCCCGAACTCCTGCGGGCGGAAGCGGGGACAGACGTTCTCGGTGATGCAGATGACCGAGGCGGCCAGACGGCTGCCGATCTCGCAGGATTCTGCCAGCGTTTTGCCGTAGGTCAGGCCGATGACCGTGCCTGCAAAGAAGGCGTCGCCCGCGCCGGTGGTGTCCATGACATCCACCTTTTTGGCGGGCGCGATGCCGCAGCTGCCGTCTGCACAGGCGTATACCGCGCCCTGTCCGCCCATGGTCACCACCATGCTGGGAATGTTGGCGCTGCGCACGTTGCCCGTGAGCACCCGGCACATCTCGTCCGGGGAGAGGTGGTCGTAGTCATCCGAGAACAGCAGCCCGGCCTCCTGCTGGTTGCATACAAAACAATCGATCTTCTGCAAAAAATCCCGCCGCTCCATGGCAATGCTCATGTTGGAGACCACGGCAAACACCTTTTTGCCGTACTTTTTGGCGTAGCGCAGGGTCTGCTTCACCGTTTCTTTTTCGAGGTCCAGTTCCAGCGCAATGGAATCGCAGTCTGCAAAGATCTCGTCGCCCTGCTCCTGCAGCAGGCCGGTCAGCGGGGTGGTGTCCGGCCGCTTGGAGATGGCGGCGTGCACATCGCCGTCGTTGTCAAAAATGGCCAGCCATGTGCCCATGCCGTCCGGCTTTTTCTGGATAAAGCGGGTGTTGACCTTGTGCCTTGCCAGCTTGTCGATGACGTCCTGTCCCATGCCGGTGTCATCCACCAGACCCACAAAGGTGGGGCGCAGCTCCACGTTGGCAATATCCTCCACCACGTTGCGGCTCACACCGCCGTGTACCTGCTCGATGCGTCCGGCGTTGCGCCCGCCGGGGATATAGGTGGAAAGGGGATAGCCCTTGATATCCACAAAAACAGCTCCGATGACTACGATGCCCATAAACGATAAACCTTTCTGACTTCAGTTGATTTTACCTGTATTATACAGGAAGCAGACAAAAGATGCTATCCCTTTGCCGTTTTTTGCGGAAAAATATCTCTCGGTCACGCCCCCTTTCCGTGAAAAAGGGCTTCCGAAAAGTCCGCAGACTTTTCGGAAGCCCAAATAAAAAATAATTTTTCCTCTTACATCGCCGTGCGGGCGGTGCGCACCAGATACTCCATGGCCTGTACCGGGTACTGCCCGGCGGCGGTCTCGCCGGTGAGCATCAGGCTGGATGCGCCGTCCAGTACGGCGTTGTAGATGTCGTTCACCTCGGCGCGGGTGGGCACAGCCCGGGTGTGCATGCTGTCCAGCATCTGGGTCACCACCATAAAGGGTACCCCGGCTGCCCGGCAGGCGGCAGAAAGCTGCTTCTGGCAGCGGGGCAGTTCCCACAGGGGCATGGCGTTGCCAAGGTCGCCCCGGGCAATGACCACCTCGTCCACCAGCGGCAAAAACTCCGGCAGCGCCTGTACGCCCGCAAGGTTTTCAATTTTGGCAAGAATTTTCAGTTGCGGTGCACCGGCCTCTGCCAGCGCCTGCCGCAGGTTGCGGATATCCGCAGCGCCGCGCACAAAGGGCAGCATGACCCCGGTAACGCCGCAATCGGCGGCGATGGCAAGGTTCTCCTTGTCCTCGGTGGTCAGGGTGGGCATCTGGATATCCGCCCCCGGTGCTGCCAGACTTTTGCGGCTTTGCAGCACTCCGCCCCGCACTACGGTGCACACGAGTGCTTCCGGCTCTGCGGTGTCCACCCGTGCCAGCAGCTTGCCGTCATCCAGCAGCAGCTCCTGCCCGGGCTGCACGCTGTGCACCAGCGCGGCAGGGCAGGGGATGCCCTGTGCGCCCAGACGCACGGTCTGCCCGGCGGTCAGGGACAGCGGCTGCGGCAGACGGCCGATGCGTAATTCCGGCCCTTGCAAATCAATGAGCAACTTTTTGACCCCGGCTTTATGCAGCATCACCAGCCAGTCCTTGTGCGCTGCCAGCGGCCCGTGAGAAAGATTCATGCGGATGCCGGTCATGCCGGCTTCCACCATCTGCTGCAAAAGCTTTACATCGGCACAGGCAGGGCCGATGGTTCCGTAAAAATCCATAATTCCTCCTGCAATTCACGTTTTCTTTCTATTGTAGCATGACCGCGCTGCAAAAGATAGCCCGGCGGCGCACAAAAAAACACCGGAAGCTGATGCAAAGCCTCCGGTGTCTTTTTATGATGCCTTATGGGGTTTACTGCTACACTTTGCACCGCCTGCGTTCAGTACAAAGCTTACAGCTCCCTCTATTTTTAAAGGTTGTACTTAGTTTACAGCATTTCGGGCAGTTCGTCAAGGGCTTTTTCCAGCTTTTGCCGGGAAAAACTGGAATATCACAACATTATCACAACTGCAGCTGGTGGTAGCACACGCCCTCCATGGTCTTCCAACAGGCGGTGCTTCCCTCCAAGGTCATGTAGCTGTGGGCGGTGCTTTCCTTGGGCAGGCTTACAGAGCCGGGGTTCAGGTAAAGGTTCCCCTGCCCGAAGTTTGTCCATGCGGGCACATGGGTGTGACCGTGGAGCAAAATATCCCCCGGGGCAAGGGGCGGCAGATGGTTCAGGTTGAACACATGGCCGTGGGTAACGTAGACCAGCCGCTGCCCCACCGGCAGCACGGCATAATCTGCCAGTACCGGGAAATTGAGCACCATCTGGTCTACCTCAGCGTCGCAGTTGCCCCGCACGCACAGCAGCTTGGGCGCAAGGCTGTTCAGCAGCGGAATCACCTTTTTGGGGGCGTAATCCCGGGGCAGGTCGTTGCGGGGGCCGTGGTAGAGCAGGTCTCCCAGAAACAGCAGGCGGTCGGCCTGTTCCCGTTCAAAGGCCTGCTGCAGCTGCTGCGCATAATAATAGGAGCCGTGCAGGTCTGATGCGATCATCCATTTCATATATAATGCCCTCCCTCAGAGCCGGTTTGCCTTATTGTAGCGCCTGCTGTAAAAATGGTCAAGTGATTACAAAAGTCATACTTTTGTACCAAAACCCCTTGACACGCCGCTGAGAATGTGGTATTCTGCTGGAGTTGCAGCCCGCAAATGCGCAGGCTGCATATCGCGGACAGCTGCCGCGATCATAAAAACCGTGTGGATTTTTACAGCAACATTGCTACTTTTCGCCACACAATGACCTCACAAGGGCCATTGTGTGGCTTTTTTGTGCGCCGGAAACCGGCTGCAGGCCGGTGCTGCGCCTTCCACGCTTTGAACTTTTACAGATAGCAGGTGAATTTTTTCAATGAACGAAACTTTTATGAAGGAGAAGCCGGTGCTGCCGCTGCTGCTCTCGATGGCGCTGCCCAACGTGCTCTCCATGCTGGTAAACAGCCTGTACAACATTGTGGACAGCCTGTTTGTGGCGCGCATCAGCGAGGACGCCATGACCGCGTTAAGTCTGGTGTTCCCCATCCAGAACTTTTCCAACGCCATTGCCATCGGCTTTGGCATCGGCATCAACGCCATGATCGCGCTGTATCTGGGCGCGGGCGACCGCGAAAAGGCCGAGATAGCTGCCACCCACGGTTTTGTGCTCAGCCTTGTGCACGGCGTGGTGATGATGGCGGTCAGCATCGCCATCATGCCCGGCTTTCTGCGCCGCTTTACGCAGGACGAGACGCTGATCGCCGCCGGCATCACCTACTCTACCATTGTGTTCCTGTTTTTGGTCGTGAACATGGTCTCGCTGGCCTTTGAAAAGATCTTTCAGGCGGTGGGCCGCATGAAGGTGTCCATGGTCGCGCTCATCACCGGCTGCGTGTGCAATATTTTGCTGGACCCGGTGCTCATCTTCGGGCTTGGGCCGGTGCCTGCCATGGGCATTGCAGGCGCGGCACTGGCTACCGGCATCGGTCAGGTGCTCAGCGTGGTGGTCTACCTTGTAGTCTACCTGCGTACCGAGCTGCCGGTGCGGCTGCGCCGCAGCTGTCTGCGCCCGGACGCGGCGCTGGACGGCAGACTGTACGCCATCGGCGTTCCGGCCATCCTGAATCTGGCACTGCCTTCACTGCTGGTCACCTTCCTTAACGGGCTGCTGGCAGCTTTCTCCCAGAGCTATGTGGTGGTGCTGGGCATCTATTATAAATTGCAGACCTTTTTGTACCTGCCCGCCAACGGCTTCGTGCAGGGAATGCGCCCCCTCATCGGCTACAATTACGGCGCGCGGGAGCACGCTCGGGTGAAAAAGCTGTTCCAGTTGACCCTGCTCATGAGCGCGGCCATCATGGCGGCGGGCACTGTCATCTGTCAGGTTGCTTCCGGGCAGCTGATAGGACTGTTCACCCAGAACCCCGAAACCATCGCCGCCGGGCAGACCGCGCTGCGCATCATCAGCATCGGCTTTGTCATCTCGGCAGTCTCCACCACCGCTTCCGGTGCACTGGAGGGACTGGGCAAGGGCGCAGAATCGCTGGTCATCGCGCTGTGCCGGTATGTTGTTTTCATCATGCCGCTGGCTGCACTGCTGTGTAACTGGCTGGGCGCAGACGGCGCATGGCACGCCTTCTGGCTTACCGAGGTGCTGGCGGCGATGGTCTCCGGTATCGTCTACCGCCGGGCGGTCACACATAAAAAATAAGAATTTCTGATAGGGGCGTTTCATAACGTCCCTATTTTTCATTGACACTACGGGAAAAGTACGGTAAAATAATTTTCGTGTTTTGACAAAAACTGTCAGTGCGCAAGATATTACAGAGGATGTGGAAGTATATGATCGAGACCATTGCCGCCGTCAATCAGGCGGTGAACAGCTTTATCTGGGGCATCCCCGCCATGGTGTGCATCATTGGCGTGGGGCTGCTGCTCAGTGTCCGCACGGGCTTTTTGCAGATCCGCAAATTCCCCTACGCCATCCGAACCACCGTGGGCCGGATGTTCCGCAAGCGGGATGCTTCGGACGGTGCCATGACCCCTTTTCAGGCGGTGTGCACCGCGCTGGCGGGCACAGTGGGCACCGGCAATATTGCCGGTGTGGCGGGTGCTATTGCCATCGGCGGCCCGGGTGCCGTGTTCTGGATGTGGTGCTCTGCGCTGCTGGGGATGTGCACCAAGTTTGCCGAGGTGACGCTGGCTGTGCATTTCCGGGAGCGCAGCGATACCGGCGAGTGGGTGGGCGGCCCGATGTACTATATTAAAAACGGCCTTGGCCGCCGCTGGCAATTTCTGGCCGTGCTGTACGCACTGTTCGGCGTGCTGACCGTGTTCGGTACCGGCAACGCAACGCAGGTGAATACCATCGTGGCAGCAGTGGATACCGCCCTGCTGGAATACGGGCTGGTGGGCGGCAGCTTTCTGCCCACCCTCAACCTCATCGTGGGCATCCTTGTGGCGGTGCTGGTGGCACTGGTGCTGCTGGGCGGCATCAAGCGCATTGGCAGCGTAAGCGAGAAGCTGGTGCCCTTTATGGCACTGTTCTATATTGTGCTGTCGGTGGGCGTGGTGGTGCTCAACTTCTCCCGCCTGCCCTATGTGCTGGAATCCATCGTGGCGGGTGCGTTCAACCCTGCTGCTTTTACCGGCGGCACCATCGGCAGTTTGTTCGTCAGTATGCAAAAGGGCGTTTCCCGCGGCATCTTTTCCAACGAGGCCGGTCTTGGCACCGGCTCTATCGCCCATGCCTGCGCCGACACCAAAAAGCCGGTCAAGCAGGGCATGTTCGGCATTTTTGAGGTGTTTGCCGATACCATCGTCATCTGCACCCTGACCGCGCTGGTCATCCTGTGCAGCGGCACCCCGGTCGGCTACGGCGCAGCTGCGGGTGCTGAGCTGACCATCTCCGGCTTTACCACCACCTACGGCGGCTGGGCTTCCATTTTTACCGCTGTGGCGCTGTGCTGCTTTGCCTTTTCCACCATCATCGGCTGGGGTCTGTACGGCTCCCGTTTTCTGGTGTTCCTGTGCAAGAGCAACAAGGTGGCGCGCCCCTTCTTTGTGGTGTATGCTCTGGTAGCCATTCTGGGTGCTACCATGGATCTTGGCCTGCTGTGGAGCATCGCCGATACCTTCAACGGCCTGATGAGCATCCCCAACCTCATTGCATTGCTGCTGCTTTCCGGTACGGTGGTGCAGCTGACCCGCGCCTTTTTTAAATCAGAAGGGTGAGCGGCAGCTCTGCCCATAGTGGACAGAAACGCCGGAACGCGGTATACTGAGAAAAAACAACGGTGGCTATGCACCACAGGAGGTTTTAACGTGGAAAACTTTAACGAATTGCTGCAGAAGTATGCAGATTTTATCGTCCGGGTGGGTGTGAACCCGCAGCCGGGGCAGACCCTGATTATCAACTGCCCGCTGGAAGGTGCCCCGCTGGCACGGCTGTGCGTGCGCAGTGCCTACGAGGCCGGTGCGCGGGACGTGCAGGTGAACTGGCAGGATGACGCCGTTACCCGCATCCGCATGGAGCTGGGCAGCGAGGACGCCCTGACCGATCACAAGGGCTGGCAGCTGCGCCGCTATCTGGACTACGCCGAGAGCGAGGGCGGTGTGTGCATACTGCACCTTATCGCGGACGACCCGGAACTGTTTGCCGGGCTGGACGGCGCTAAGATCAGCCGTGTGAACAGCGCGAACCGCAGCTTTATGCAGCCGTGGCGGGAGTACACCATGAACGACCGGGTGCAGTGGTCCATCGCTGCTCTGCCCGCAGAGCCGTGGGCAAAGAAGATGTTCCCGGAGCTGGACACTGCCGCCGCCATTGAAGCACAGTGGAAGCTCATTTTTGACACCTGCCGTGTGACCGGCGGCGACCCGGTAGGGGAGTGGCAGAAGCATCTGGACCGCCTGAACGAGCTGGGCGCAAAGATGAACGCCCTTGATCTGGAAAGCGTGCATTTTGAAAGCGCCAACGGCACCGACCTGACCGTGGGTCTGGCCGAGCAGGCAGTGTGGGAGAGCGCCGGCAGCAAAAACGAGAAGGGCGTGCCCTTCCTGCCCAACATCCCCACCGAGGAGGTGTTTACCGCACCCCATAAGGATAAGGTGGACGGCATCGTTTACGGCACAAAGCCTTACGTCTTTAACGGTCAACTCATCAAGAATTTCCACGTTACCTTCAAGGATGGCAAGGTGGTGGAGCACGGCGCAGACGAGGGCGCAGACCTGCTGGGTCAGCTGCTGGACACCGATGAGGGCGCACGCCACATCGGTGAGGTGGCACTGGTGCCCGCCTCCAGCCCCATCAACCGCAGCGGCAAGCTGTTCTACAACACCCTGTTTGACGAGAACGCTGCCTGCCACATCGCCTTTGGCGACAGCTACCCCGGCACCACTGTGGGCGGCACCGGCCTTTCTAAGGAAGAACTGGCGGCCCGCGGCATGAACCACTCCTCCCTGCACGAGGATGTGATGGTGGGTGCAGAGGACAGCCGCATCACCGGCAAATGCCGCGATGGCCGCACTGTACAGCTGTTCGAGAACGGCGTCTGGGTGCTGTAAAAAGCCCCAAAGGGCGCGCAACTGCAAAAAAATTGCGAAAATGCTTGCATAAATCGCAAGAGTATGCTATATTCTAGTAGTACGATATAGTTTAACCTGAAACGTGGGCCGCAAGGTCCGCGTTTCTTGTTTGTTTGGAGGTTTTTTATGGCGAAGCAGTCTGGCGGCAACACCGCGCAGAGAGTGGAAGCGCTTGTCCGTCCCACGGTGGAAGGCATGGGTCTGCGCCTGTGGGATGTGGTTTTTGAGAAGGAAGGGCCGGACTGGTATCTTCGCATCCTCATCGACCGGGACGGCACCATGGATACCGACACCTGTGCTGAGGTGTCCCACGCACTGGACCCCATTCTGGACGAAGCGGACCCCATCGACCAGAGCTATTATCTGGAAGTGGGCAGCCCCGGCCTTGGCCGCAAGCTGACCCGCCCGGAGCACTACGAGGCACTGAAGGGTCAGAAGGTGCGGGCAAAGCTCATCCGCCCCAACGCTGACGGCGTGCGGGAACTGTCCGGCATCCTGACCGGCCGCGAGGGCAGCACTGTGACGCTGGAGACCGAAAACGGCCCCGTGACCTTTGAGGTGAATGCAGCCTCCGGCGTGCAGCTGTGCGACGACGAGGATCTGTTCAACTGAAAAGTACCGTCTCTGATGGAGAAAAGAGAACAAAATATATAGGAGGAACCCGAAAAATGACAGCAGAGAATAAGGACTTTTTTGAAGCGCTCTCCATGCTGGAGCATGAGCGCGGCATCACCGCAGAGTACCTGATCGAAAAGATCAAGGCGGCTATCATCATTGCCGTCAAGAAGAACTACGAGGTCGAGGAGGATCACATCCGTGTGGATATTGACCCCGACACCGGCCGCTTTGATGTGGCACTGATCCAGGATATCGTGGCAGACGAGGACTGGTACGACGAGCACGCCGAGATCGGTGTGACCGAGGCACGCAAGATCCGCAGCAGCTACGAGGTGGGCGACCGCATCATCACCCCGCTCAAGACCCGCGATTTTGGCCGTATTGCCGCCCAGACCGCAAAGCACGTCATCCGTCAGGGCATCCGCGAGGCCGAGCGCAACCAGCAGCTCAGCGAGATCCAGTCCCGCGCACATGACATCGTGCAGGCCACCGTTACCCGCGTGGATACCGAGAAGGGCATCGTAGCGCTGGATCTGGGCAAGGGCGGCGAGGCTGTTCTGCCCCGCAACGAGCAGGTGCCCGGCGAGGTGTACACCGAGGGCGAGACCCTGCAGGTCTACATCGTGGACGTGGTCAGCACCGAGCGTGGCCCCCGCGTGATGATCAGCCGCACCCATCCCGGCCTTGTCAAGCGCCTGTTTGAGCTGGAAGTGCCCGAGATCTTTGACGGCACTGTGGAGGTAAAGGCCATCAGCCGCGAGGCCGGTGCCCGCACCAAGATGGCTGTCTGGTCCAAGGACCCCAACGTCAACCCTGTTTCCGCCTGCATCGGCGAGCACGGCGCCCGCGTGGCCGCTGTTGTGGAAAAGCTGGGCGGCGAGAAGATCGATATCGTCAAGTGGAGCGAGGATATCTCGGAGTTCATCTCCGCAGCCCTGAGCCCCGCCAAGGTGGTCAAGGTGGAGCTGCTGCCCGGCGAGACCCGCTCCTGCCGCGTCACCGTGCCCGACCAGCAGCTGAGCCTTGCCATTGGCAACAAGGGCCAGAACGCCCGTCTGTGCGCCCGCCTGACCGGCTACAACATCGACATCCGCCCCGAGAGCGGCTACTACGGCGAGGACGAGGAGCCCAAGGCTGCCGAGCCCAAGACCGAGGACGCTGAGTAAGAGCGGCTGTGACCGCACCTGAAGGAGGGAAACCGGATGGCACAAAAAAAGATCCCTGCCCGCCAGT
>OHWF01000804.1_pt1 | contig 11115 bp, 7 predicted proteins | sample 1579681 | NCBI WGS metagenome assembly OHWF01 (sample SAMEA3882554, study PRJEB24775) | human gut metagenome | biome: human-associated habitat; feature: intestine environment; material: feces | place: Netherlands | collected 2009/2010 | reverse complement strand
TTGCGGCGTCGATGACCATGACGGCAGAGTCTGCCGCCATCAGGGTGCGGTAGGTATCCTCCGAGAAGTCCTGATGGCCGGGGGTGTCCAGAATGTTCACGCACTTACCGGCGTAGTTGAACTGCAGCACCGAAGAGGTGACCGAGATACCACGCTGCTTTTCAATGTCCATCCAGTCGGACACGGCGTGCTTGGCGCTCTGCTTGCCCTTGACGGAACCAGCCTGATTGATGGCTCCACCGTACAGCAGCAGCTTTTCGGTAAGGGTGGTCTTACCTGCGTCGGGGTGGCTGATGATGGCGAACGTCCTGCGGCGTTCGATCTCTTCACGATTTGTCATAGATCGTAGTTTCTCCTATAAAAATTGCCTATGCAAGGCAGAGAATAAATGGCAGACAGATGGTGTCTTACATGGGAGCCTCCATCCTGCTTTCTGAGAAAACCCTCTCCGGCCTGATGTCAGCCGTGACTGAGAGGGTTCTTGTTTTTACACATACGCACCTTATTCTATACGAAAACGCGTGATAATGCAAGGGTTTTCGTTATTTTTTCAGGATCAGGCAGGGCAGAGGGGCAGTTTCGGCCCAATTGGCAAAATCACACACCAGAACGGTGAAACTTTTCAGTGGAAGTGCCCGCAGAAAACGCAGCACCGCCTGTTTTTCGTCCGAGCCGATGACCGCCCCGCTGTACAGGATGGCGCTCACGATGCCGCCGGGGCGCACCGCCTGCAGCGCCGCCTGCAAGGCGGGGATGCTGCTCTGCGCGGTGGAGAATACCGCATGATCCGCCCCCGGCAGCCAGCCAAAGTTGAACATGACTGCATCGGCAGTGCTGGGCTGCACATACTGTAATAAGTCGGCGTGGCTGCCGCAGATAAGGCTGTACCGGTCGGCGGGCACATTTGCCTGCTCCAGCCGGGTGCGGGTGGAGCGGATGGCTTCGGGCTGCACGTCAAAGGCCAGCACCCGCCCGGTGGGGGCAGTCAGCCCGCACAGAAAGGCGGTGTCGCCGCCGTTGCCGCAGGTGGCATCCACGCACAGCTGCGGGTGCACCAGCCGGGCGGCTAAAAAGTCCTGCACGAACTTGACCGCCGTCAAGTCCGGGGTGCGGCGGCGCACCAGCTGCCCGCCCTCGGCGGCAAAGCCGAATTTGCCCCAGAAGGCAAGCTCGGCGGCGTTTTCCGGCAGCGGGGCGGTAAAAACGGTGGCGGTTTCCCGGTCATAACCGCCAAAGCTGCGCAATACTTCTTTTAACAGGTAGGAACCGTAGCCCTTGCGCCGCCACCGGGGCAGGATGCACAGGGCGGCAAACTGTGCGCCCTTGGGGGCGGGAGAAAGGCGGCACTCTCCGATGCAGTCCTTTTCTTTATACAGGGCAAACCCCTGTTCAGTGCGGTGCAGTTCCATAAAAAGCTCCTCCTTGACGGGTCGATGTTCTTCCCTTACAATAGCAAGCGGCGGCGCAGCTGTCAAGGGCAGAAAAGCAGGACCGCATTTCACATATTCTTCACGGCGCAAGCGATTCATTTTCACATTTGACAGTTACAATAGGGACAGTTCAAAGGAACAGATGTCCCTGCGGACCGGCCTTTGAGGGAAGGATGTAGTAACATGGAAAACGAGAACAAGTGGGAATATGATTATTCCGCTTCCAATAACGAGACCGGCTACCCCAACGTGGGCAGCAGCGGCATGAACACGGCGAACCAGTATAACGAGCCGGAAGCACAGCCTGCGCGTCCGGCCGATACCGCCCCGGCAGATGGCGGCAGCGTGCCGCCCATCCCGCCGGAGCAGCCGCAGTACAGCGCCCCGGCGCAGCCGGAAAAGCCCCGCCGCAAGAAGTTCAACGGCAAAAAGCTGGCACGCAGCGCCGTGGCGCTGGTGCTGGCAGCAGCCATGGGCTTTGCGGGCGGCTTTGTGGGTGCAAAATACGGCGGCGGCAGCAAGGTGGTCATCCAGCAGGTGGAGCGCCCGGCCAGCTCTGACAGCAGCACCGACAGCACCGGCAATTCCATCAGCGCCACCAGCGGTACCGGCCTGAGCACCGCACAGGTAGCCGAGATGGTCAGCCCCAGTGTGGTGGTCATCACCACTGAGCAGGTGGTCTACTCCCAGTGGTCGTGGTACGGCCAGAGCCAGGTGGAGAGCGGCGCGGGCAGCGGCGTCATCATCAGCTCGGACGGCTATATCCTCACCTGCGCCCATGTGGTGAGCGGCGCTTCCAACATCACCGTGAGCATCGGCGACAAGGATTACCCCGCTACGCTGGTGGGCGAGGATACCACCAGTGATATCGCCGTGGTCAAGGTCGATGCCACCGGCCTGACCCCCGCCACCGTGGGCAACAGCGACAGCCTGAAGGTGGGCGAAAGCGTCATGGCCGTGGGTAACCCCTTGGGTGAGCTGGGCGGCACCGTGACCAGCGGCATCGTCAGCGCACTGAACCGCAGCGTCAGCATTCAGGGCTCCAGCTCTGTCAACACCATGTCCCTGATCCAGATGGATGCCTCCGTCAGCCCCGGCAACTCCGGCGGCGGCCTGTTCAACATGAACGGCGAGCTGGTGGGCATCGTCAATGCAAAGTCCTCCGACAGCGATGCCGAGGGTCTGGGCTTTGCCATCCCGGTGAATGACGCCGTCAAGGTGGCACAGGAGCTGCTGGAAAACGGCTATGTGACCGGCCGTCCCTATCTGGGCATCAGCTACTATGCCGTGACCGATGCTCAGACCGCCGCCCAGCTGGGCGTGAACGCCTATGGTGTCTACATCGTGGAGGTAGTCAAGGGCGGCCCTGCCGACAAGGCGGGCTTGCAGGCCGGTGACCGCATCGTGAGCGTAGACGGCAGCGAGGTTGCCACCCAGAGCGACCTTGGCACCCTGATGCAGAACCACAAGGCCGGTGACGCCATCGAGATCACCGTCGCACGCGGCGGTCAGATGCAGACCGTTAACGTCACCCTTGGCGAAAAGGGCGCAGAGAATAACTGAAAATAGTAAAAAGGCTGTTGCACGGAATGTGCAGCAGCCTTTTTTGTTGTGAAAATACCCCTTCCGTCTGCTCACTACGTTCGCAGCCACCTTCCCCAAGGGGACGGCTTTTGTGCTGACGGGGAACTTTGCGGCATCGCCATAAGGCGTCCCCTTGGGGGAGCTGTCAAAGCCGTCAGGCTTTGACTGAGGGGGTTCCCTCCACGACCCCTCCCGTGAAAAAGTAAATCGGGAAAATCCGCAGATTTTCCCGATTTACAAATTACAAATAATTTTTCCGCTGATGATGCGCAGAGCAACGCGGCGCGCATTCAAATCGTCTTACACCGCACCAAAAATAGTGGCGCTATACGGCGCAAGGGTGGTTTTGTTTGTAAAAACGCGGCTTGCCCCCCGCCACAGGCTGGAAGAGGTGCCATCGCTCAGCAGCTTCCACTGCCCGGCGGGCAGTGAGACGGTGCAGGCGGTGTCGGTGGGATTATAAAAGACGCACAAAGCGCTCCATGCTGCGCCGTCGCCCCAGACGGCGGGCAGCATCCAGCCCACCAGCGGCTGCTCCAGCGCAAAGAACTGCAAAGCCTCCGGGGCGTGACGGTCGGTGCTGCCCAGCCGGGGAAAGGCTGCCCGCAGCGCCAGAAGCCCCCGGTAGTAGTCCACGAGGGCGTGGTACTGCTCGGCGCGGTTCCAGTCCAGCCGGTTCAGGGCGGGAGAGGAGCGGTAGCTGTTGCCCACGCCCTTTTTGGTGCGGGCGAACTCTTCGCCCGCTTGCATGAAGGGCAGGCCGAAGCTGGTCAGGTAGATGCCCGCCGCCAGCCGGTTCTGTGCCAGCGCCACGCTGTCCCGGGCGGTGAACTCCGGCTTTTCGTACCGGACGCAGAGCAGCTTGTCCCACAGGGTAAAGTTGTCGTGGGCGGAAACATAGCTCACGATCTGGCTGGGCGCGTGGGGCGGCAGACGGTCGCTGCGGCACCATGCCGCCACCGCCCCGCCGATATCCCAGAAACTGCCGGGCTTGCCCTCCACATAGCCCGGCTCCCGGGCATCGAAGCAGCCGCCCTTGATGGCGTCCCGGGTGTCATCGCAGAAGATGCCCACCCGCTCGTTGAGCATGGCAAGGTTCGCTTTGTTGGCTTCGTACCGGTGCAGCTGGCTGGCACCGCCCTGCCACGGCTCGCCGTACAGCAGGATATCCCGCCCGCCGGGCAGGCTGTCCAGCGCAGCGCGCACCGCGTTGATGCTCTCGGCGTCGTATAAGCCCATCAGGTCGAACCGGAAGCCGTCGATGTGGTACTCCTTCGCCCAGTAGAGGATGGAGTCGATGAGGTACCGCCGCGCCATGGGGCGCTCGCTGGCAAACTCGTTGCCGCAGCCGCTGCCGTTGGAAAAGCTGCCGTCCGGGTTTTGCCGGAAAAAGTAATAGGGCACGGTATTGTTTAAGGGATTCTCGGTGCGGTAGGTGTGGTTATACACCACGTCCATCACCACCCCGATGCCTGCCGCGTGGAGGGCGGCGATCATCTCCCGGCACTCCCGGATGCGCACCTCGCCCCGGGTGGGGTCGGTGGAGTAGCTGCCCTCCGGCACGTTGAAGTTGGTGGGGTCGTAGCCCCAGTTATACTGCCGCAGTAAAGGTTTTGCCTCGTCCACGCTGCCAAAATCAAAAATAGGCATCAGCTGGACGTATTTTACCCCCAACCGCTTGAGGTAGTTCAGGCAGGTGGGGTGGATGCCATCGCCGTGCAGGGTAGTGCCCTGCTGGGTAAAGGCCATATATTTGCCCCGCCACGCCGGGCGCACCCCGCTGGCAGCATCCTGCGAGAAGTCCCGCACGCTCACCTCCCACACGGCGCGCTGCGCCGGGGGGATATTGGGGCGCACATCCCGCTCCCACCCGGAGGGCGCGGTGCGGGCAAGGTCTACGATCATGCTGCGGACGCCATTCACCCCCGCCGCCCGGGCGTAGGGGTCGCCGGTCTCGCGGGTGACGCCGTCCACGGTGACGGCAAAGGTATAGTAGCGGCCGTGCTGCTCCCCGGGCAGCCAGACGCTCCACACCCCCTGCGCGCCGCGCACAAGGGGCTTTGTGCCCAGCACGGCACCGCCGTCTCCCTTGTGGTATAAGGTCACAGTGACCGCCTCGGCGGTGGGTGCCCACAGCCGCAGACAGGTGCCGCCGGGGGTGTAGTCCGGCCCAAGGGGGCCGGTATAATAGTTTTCGCGGTGGAAGGGTTCGTTTTCAAACAGTGTTTTCCACTGGGCAGGCGTTTTTGCAGCCATGGTCAGCTTCATTCCTTCTTAAAAGATTCGTTATATTCAGTGTATCGGACAACAGGCTTTTTTTCAAGAGGAAATCGACGTTTACAGTGGAAATCAATCTTCCTAAGAACGGCTTTGCGCTATGTCGGAAACCTTGCCGCCACCTCTGAAGCCGTCCCCTTGGGGAAGGTGGCATCGCCGTAGGCGATGACGGAAGGGGTGCTTCCCCCGCCGCGCGGCTGTTTCCGCAGGAAACCAGCGCGGCAGCTGCCGTTTGCCGTCACGACCCCTCCCCGTGAAAATGGGGTTCAGAAACGCCCGCAGGCGTTTCTGAACCCCGAAATTTAAAATTATTTTTCCGCTGAACATGGCCAGAGCGCAAGCGGAGGCCATTCAAAATCGTCTCACTCCAGATACATCCGCCGCAGCCGCATCAGGCGGGCGGGGGTCAGGCCGTATTCGGCCTCCAGATAGCTCTCGGCGCTGCCGTAGTCCTGCCGGATGGTGCGCAGCACAAAGGGCGCAGTCTCCGGGTCTACCCCGGCGGAAGTCTGCCAGCGCATCCGCTGCGCCGGGTCGGCGGCGATCTCCGCCGCATGGTCAGCCATGGCCTTTTCGATCTCGGCGGCGCGGCAGAGGTTGGTGCGGGCATAATCTGCGCAGATGGTCTCGTCCGAGGCACCCAGCGCCAGCAGGATCAGCATGGCGGCTACGCCGGTGCGGTCCTTGCCCGCCGTGCAGTGGAACAGGATGGGCGTCTCGCCGGCTTCCAGCGCCCGGAACAGCTCCTTGAAGGCCTTGTTGCCGGTGAGCATCTGCCGGTACATCAGCTGGGTGAGGCTCATCCCGGCGGGGGCGCTCTGCACCAGCCGCTGGATGTCGTTGGGCGAAAAATCAATCTCCTGCCCGGTGGCATCCCGCAGGCCGCAGATCTGCACCAGCCGTGCGCCGTCCGGCACATAGTCCGGCAGCTTTGCGGCTTCTGCGCTGCTGCGCAGGTCAAGGATGAGCCGCAGCCCCAGCCCGTCCAGCCGGGCGCGGTCGGCTTCGGTGGTCAGCCGCCCGGTGGGGAAGCCCCGGTAGATCTGCCCCCACTTTACGGTCTTGCCCTCGTCGGCGCGGTAACCGCCCAGCTCCCGGAAGTTGTTGCCGCCCGCAAAGGGCAGCTGGGTGCCCGGGGCGGGATGCTCCGGGGCAGCCTTGGCGGCGGCGCTGGAAAGCACCGGCGCGGTGTAGAAGGGTTTTGCAGGCCGTCCCCGGCGGGGCGGCAGGCTGGCGGTGCTGCCCAGAACCTCCAGCAGGTAGCTGCGCAGCAGGTCGATATAGGCAGAGCTGGTGTCCCGCCGCTGCACCAGCGACACGCACAGCGGGGGCATATCTTCCAGCAGCACGTCCCGCACCCGGTCCAGTTCCCGGCGGGCACCGGGCTCGTAGCGGGTCAGGCAGGTGCACAGCTGCTCCTGCACCAGATAGTAGGCCTGATAAAAGCTGGGGCCGATCTCGGCATTGGGGGCAAAGCCCGCCCGGGCGCAGGCCGCCCACAGCGGGCTGAACAGATCCTGCCGCAGACTGGGCAGCAGCACCCGCTGCCCGCGCAGCTCTGCCAGCGGGATGCGCTCCTTTTCCCAGAAGGGATGTCCCCGGGGCACCAGCAGGCAGGCGGGGTCCGCCCGCAGGGTGGTGCGCGCCAGCACCGGCGCGGCGCAGCCAAGGTCGATGACCAGACCCGCGTCCAGCTCGCCTTGCTCTACTCCATCGGCCACGGCGTCGTTGTCCAGCAGGCGGAACCGCATCTCCACATGGGGGTACTGCTGCCGGAACTTGTCCAGCTGGGTCTCCAGCCCGGGCAGATAGTCCGGCACCAGCGCCACGCTGATGCCGATGCGCACCGGCTGGGCAGACTGGATCTCTGCCCGCAGGGCGGCCTGCATCTGTTGGAACTGCTCCACCACCGGGGCGGCGTGGCGCTGCAGGCTCATGCCCCGGTCGGTGAGCGCCAGCTTGTGGTGGGCGCTGATAAACAGCGGCCCGCACATTTCGGCTTCCAGCGCAGAGATGCTCTGGCGCAGCGCCTGCCGCGACAGGAACAGCCGCTGTGCGGCGCGGGTGTAATTCATTTCTTCGCACAGGGTCAAAAAGTAGTGCAGCTGGCGGATATCCATGGTCTCCTCCCGGGAAAGTTTGTTCTGGAAAAAGAATACCGCTTTTTCGGCGGAATGTAAAGAGAGGACAGCAAAATGGGTTCAACCCTCTCAGTCTGCTCCCCCAAAGGGAATTTTATTAGTGCTGACCGACAGATGCGTAAAAGCTCCCCCTGAGAGGAACGACTTCCCCCGCTCCGGGGGAAGATGTCACCGCAGGTGACAAAAGGGGGAATCTGGCATCGCGTAGCGATGACTGAGAGGGTTCTTCCCCTTCAAAAAAGGAACACCGGAACGCCCGCAGGTGTTCCGGTGCCCCGAAGTTTAAATAAGGAAAATCAGATCAGGCTCAGAGCCTCTTCGTCAGCCACCAGAATGAAGTCCGGGTGCAGCTGCAGAATGCTTGCGGGCACCTCCGGGGTGACGGGGCCAAAGAAAGCCTTCTTGACGATCTCGGCCTTGCCTGCGCCGTTGACCACCATCAGCACCTTGCGTGCCTGCATGATGGTGCGGATGCCCATGGTGTAAGCCTGCTTGGGCACCAGATCCACGTTGCCGTCAAAGAAGCGCTTGTTGGCTTCGATGGTCTCCTGGGCCAAGTCCACGCAGTGGGTGCCCAGATCAAAGGCATCGTGGGGCTCGTTGAAGCCGATGTGACCGTCATGACCGATGCCCAGCAGCTGCAGATCCACGCCGCCCACGCTGCGGATGACCTCATCATAGCGCTTGCACTCGGCTTCGGCGTCCAGATTGGTGCCGTCCGGCAGGTTGATGTGGGCAGGGTCGATGTTCACATGGTCGAACAGGTTGCGGTGCATAAAGCTCCAGTAGCTTTCCGGGTGCTCCTTGGGCAGGCCGCGGTACTCGTCCAGATTGACGGAGGTGACCTCAGAAAAATCCAGATCTCCCTCGTTGTAGCGCTCCACCAGCTTCTCATAGATGCCAACGGGGGTGCCGCCGGTAGCCAGACCCAGCACGCAGTCGGGCTTCATGATGACCTGCGCAGAAATGATGTTTGCTGCCTTGCGGGACATATCAGCGTAGTCCTTTGTACGAATGATCTTCACGATAAACGACCTCTCTTCTTCATTTACTCATTGTGGGCGGCGCACAGCGGCACACACCCGCATCTAATCCAAGTTTATCACATTTGCCGACGGAAAGCCACAAAACGGCACAATTTTTCCGGTTTTCCGTTTCTTTTGGAAAAAGTGCCTTAAAAACCGGGTGAAGTATCGTTTTTTTGCACAAAGGCTGCGCGCAGGGGTCAGTCCGCAAAGCCGGCCTTTTGCAGGGCGGTGAGCAGCAGCGGGATGAGCACCAGCTGCGCCACGATGCCCGGCACGGCGGTAAACAGTGCCCCGGACAGGAACGCACTGAAGGGGAAGCTGCCGCCGGTCAGCCCGGCCAGCACAAACCGCACGATGCCCCAGACGATGCGCCCGGACACCATGGCGGTCAGCAGTACGGCGTAGAGCGCGGGCAGGCTGTGCTTTGCCCTGCGCCACAGCAGCCCGGACACCAGCCCGTAGGTGGCCAGCTCAAAGGCCATGGAGATGGCCACCGGGAACATGGGCGGCATGCCGAACAGAACCGAGCGCAGCAGCGGGGCGGCAAAGCCCACAGCCAGCCCCCACGGGCCGCCCAGCACAAAGCCGCACAGCAGCACCGGGAAATGCATCGGGCAGAGCATATTGCCCACCTTGGGCACCTGACCGGTGAGCAGGGGCAATACAAAGGCCAGCGCTAAAAACAGGGCGGCCGGCACCAGCTGCCGCACAGGCGAAGCGTTTTTGGTTTTCATAAAGGTTCCTCCTTTTTCAGCCGCAAAATAAAAAGGAGCCTGCCCCGGCATTCCATGCCAAAGGCAGACCCCTTCGTGGCGTCTGTTTCAAAAAAATATTGCTTGCTGGGATAAGCGGCAGGCTGCTGCCCGCCCGTGCCCGGCTTCCTGCCGGAACGATGGTCAAAAGTATAACAAACCATTTTGCCCCTGTCAAGCGGGGCGGAATGTCTGCAAAATAGACAAAAATCGGCCTATTCGCAAAAAAATTTCCCCGGGGCTGTACATTTTGCTGGAAGAAGCTTGACCTTTTTGCGCAGAATGGATAATATAAAATTGAAAAAAAGCGCGCTGCGGCAATCTTGACGCCGGGGCGCTGACGAGAGGCTTTTTTGAGCGCATGAATTCTGAGGTTCATACGGGAGGACCATCATGACAAATGCTGAAAAACTTACCCTGAAAAAGCACGCCTGCCACATCCGCATGGGCGTGATCGAAGGGACCCACAGTGCAGGCTGTGGTCATCCGGGCGGCAGTCTGAGCATCGCAGACGTGCTGTCTTATCTGTACTTTAAGGAATTGAACATCGACCCTGCCCAGCCCAGGATGGCCGACCGCGACCGTCTGGTGCTGTCCAAGGGTCATGCCGCCCCGGCGCTGTACGCAGCGCTGGCAGAGCGGGGCTTCTTCCCGGTGGAGGAGCTCAAGACCCTGCGTAAGATCGGCAGCCGCCTGCAGGGCCACCCCAACATGAACAGCGTGCCCGGCGTGGATATGTCCACCGGCAGTCTGGGTCAGGGCATCTCTGCCGCCTGCGGCATGGCACTGGGCGCAAAGCACGCCGGCTCTGCCGTGAACGTTTACGCCATTCTGGGCGACGGCGAGGTGGAAGAGGGCGAATGCTGGGAGGCCTTTATGTTTGCCGCCCACTACGGCCTTTCTAACCTGTGCGTGATGCTGGACCGCAACCATCTGCAGATCGACGGCACCACCGAGACGGTCATGAACAGCGCCCCGCTGGAAGATAAGCTGCGCGCCTTCAACTTCAATGTGGTCACCATCAACGGCCACGACTTTGACCAGATCGAGAGCGCCGTGCAGGCTTTCCACGCCGAGACCAAAAAGCCCACCTGCATCATTCTGGATACGGTCAAGGGCACCGGTGTTTCCTATATGACCAATTCCGTTGCATGGCACGGCAAGGGCCCCAACGATGAAGAGTATCAGGTGGCCATGAACGAGCTGAACGCCGCCTATGCCGCGCTGGAACAGGAGGAGAACTGAGATGGCAGACGTGAAAAAGATCGCGACCCGCGACAGCTACGGCAACACCCTGAAGGAACTGGCCGCGGAAGGCCACGATGATCTGGTGGTGCTGGACGCCGATCTGGCCGCCGCTACCAAGACCGGTATGTTCCAGAAGGCATACCCGGATCGTCACTTTGACTGCGGCATCGCCGAGGGCAACATGGTAGGCGTGGCAGCAGGTCTGGCCACTATGGGCTATGTGCCCTTTGTTTCCAGCTTTGCCATGTTTGCAGCCGGCCGCGCCTTCGAGCAGGTGCGCAACTCTGTGGGCTACCCCCACCTGAACGTGAAGATCGGCGCCACCCACGGCGGCATCTCCGTGGGCGAGGACGGCGCTTCCCACCAGTGCTGCGAGGACTTTGCCCTGATGCGCAGCATCCCCGGCATGACCGTCATCTGCCCTGCCGATGATATCGAAGCACGCGCCGCTGTGCGCGCCGCCTACGCCATGGAAGGCCCCGTCTACCTGCGCTTTGGCCGTCTGGCTGTGCCGGTGTTCCACGATGAGGCCAACTACCACTTTGAGCTGGGCAAGGGCGAGCAGCTGACCGAGGGCAACGATATTGCCATCATCGCCACCGGCCTGATGGTCAATGAAGCCCGCATGGCTGCCGAGCAGCTGGCTGCCGAGGGC
>OHWF01000802.1_pt1 | contig 11117 bp, 10 predicted proteins | sample 1579681 | NCBI WGS metagenome assembly OHWF01 (sample SAMEA3882554, study PRJEB24775) | human gut metagenome | biome: human-associated habitat; feature: intestine environment; material: feces | place: Netherlands | collected 2009/2010 | reverse complement strand
AAGGAGCGGGATCTGGATGACCCGGATTTCGAGCTTCCGCTGGACGAAAAAGGACATCTGGATGTAGACGAATGGCTCAATCAGGAGTTTATGTTCCAGATCCCCACGGTGCTGCTTTGCAGCCCCGACTGCGCCGGGCTTTGCCCGCAGTGCGGTAAGAAAAAGGCGGAATGCACCTGCCCACCGGCAGAGCAGACCGACGCCCCCGTAGACACTAGGCTCGCGATCCTTAAATCACTGCTGAACAGATAAACCCATCAAGGAGGTGCAAAAATATGGCAGTACCTAAGAGACATCTTTCCAAGGCCCGCCGCGACAAGCGTCGCAGCAATGTTTGGAAGCTGGAGGCCCCCGCACTGGTGAAGTGCAGCAACTGCGGCTCTCTGAAGCTCCCCCACCAGGCATGTGGCAACTGCGGTTACTACAAGGGCGAGGAAGTCATCAAGAAGGCCTAATTTGCGCGTAATTGGTGGCATAATGGTGTTATGTACAGAAGGGGAGGGCGCAAAGCCTTCCCCTTCTTGTTCTTTAGAGGAGGTGGATGCAGATGGCGATACGGATCGAGCAGGTAGATGCCGGCAGCGAAGCCGAAGCTCTTGGCCTTGCCCCCGGTGACGAGCTGCTGAGCGTGGACGACAACGAGCTGAACGACACGCTGGACTACGATTTTTATACCGACAGCAGCAGCTTCCACCTGAAAGCCCGGGTAGCAGACGGCATCCGGGAGTGGGAAGTACAGCGGCCGCAGCGCGGTCCCTTTGGCTGCGGGTTCAAGACCTATCTGGGCGATGCAAAGCATTCCTGCTCCAACCACTGTATGTTCTGCTTCATCGACCAGCTGCCCCCCGGTATGCGCGAGAGTCTGTATTTCAAGGATGATGACGAGCGGCTGAGCTTTTTGTTCGGCAACTACATCACCATGACCAATATGCAGGATCACGAGATCGACCGCATCATCAAGATGCACATCTCCCCTATCAATATCTCGGTGCACACAACCAACCCTCAGCTGCGGGTGCGGATGCTGGCCAATAAGCGCGGCGGCGAGGTGCTCAAGTACCTGCCCCGTCTGGTGGAGGGCGGCATTGCCGTCAACTGTCAGCTGGTGCTCTGCCGCGGCGTGAACGACGGCGACGAGCTGCGCCGCACCCTTGCCGACCTGCTGGAACTGACCCCCATGGTGCAAAGCATTGCAGCCGTGCCCTGCGGCATTACGGATTACCGCAAAAATCTGTACCCGCAGGTGCCCTACGATGCAAAGACCAGCGCTGAGGTCATCGACATTATGGAAGAATTCGGTGATGAATGCAAGCGCCGCCACGGCAAGCGCATCATCTACCCCAGCGATGAATGGTATCTCAAGGCAGGCCGTCCCATCCCTGCGCCGGAGTTCTACGAGGACTACGACCAGCTGGAAAACGGCGTGGGCATGCTGCGCCTGTTTGAGGAAGAATTTCTGGCCGAGTTGGACAAGCCCCACCGCATCTACGGCACCAAGGAACTGGACGTGGTCACCGGCACCATGGCAGCGCCCCTTATTACCCGCATGATGGAGGGGCTGCACCGCCAGTACCCCATGATCACCGTGCACGTCCACACCATCCAGAACCGCTTTTTCGGCGGCAATGTTGGGGTGACCGGCCTGATCACTGCCACCGATATCATTGCCCAGTGCGCTGGCAAGCTTGCCACAAAAACACTGGGCATCCCGGCTGTGATGCTGCGGGAGGAAAAGGATACCTTCCTTGACGATATCACGGTAGAGCAGCTGGGACAGCAGCTGGGCGTAAAAGTGGAGGTTCTGCCCACAGCAGGCGGGGACGAAGCCCGCGCTTTGCTGCGCAGCGGCCTGCACATTGCCCGCAGAAGAAAGAGCGGCAGCTGATAACGCCATTTTTATTGTATTTTACCCCTTTTAAGAAAGGAGGAGACCCCATGAGCAAACCGATCGTAGCAGTGGTGGGCCGCCCCAACGTGGGCAAATCCACCCTGTTCAATAAGCTGTGCGGCCAGCGCCTTGCCATTGTGGAGGATACCCCGGGCATTACCCGCGACCGCATTTTTGCCAACTGCGAGTGGAACGGCCACGAGTTTTTGCTGGTGGACACCGGCGGCATCGAGCCCAAGGCCACCGAGGGCATTCTGGCCCATATGCGTGAGCAGGCACAGATCGCCATCGACACCGCCGACTGCATCATCATGGTCACGGACGTGCGCAACGGCCTGACCGCAGCCGACGAGGATGTGGCACACATGCTGCGCCGCAGCCATAAGCCCATCATTCTTGCCGTGAACAAGTGCGACAAGGTGGGCGAGGCTCCCATGGAGCTGTACGAGTTCTACAACCTCGGCTTTGACGAGGTGATGCCCATTTCTTCCGTGCACGGTCACGGTACGGGCGATCTGCTGGATGCCGTGTGCGCCCATCTGGACTTCAGCGAGACCGTGGTGGAGGAGGACCGTATCCCCGTTGCCATCATCGGCCGCCCTAACGTGGGCAAGTCCAGCCTGACCAACCGCATTCTGGGCGAGAACCGCATGATCGTGGCCAACGAGGCCGGCACCACCCGTGATGCCATCGACACCCCGGTGGACAACGCCTACGGCAAGTTCATCTTTACCGATACCGCCGGTCTGCGCAAGCGCAGCAACATCAGCGATGGCTTGGAGCGCTACATGGTGGTGCGTGCACTGGCTGCTGTGGAGCGCAGCCGCGTGGCGCTGATCCTTGTGGATGCCACCGTCGGCTTTACCGAGCAGGACAGCAAGGTGGCAGGCTACGCCCACGAGCAGGGCAAGGCCTGCATCATTGTGGTGAACAAGTGGGATGCCGTGGAAGGCAAGGAGACCAACACCATGGAGCTGCAGCGCCGCGGCTATGCCGAGTGCTTCAGCTTTATGGGCTACGCACCCATTATCTTCATCTCTGCCCAGACCGGCTACAACGTGAACAAGCTGATGCAGCTGATCCGGGATGTGGACGCCGAGAACGGTGCCCGCGTGCCCACCGGCGTGCTGAACGAGATGCTGGCCCGCGCTACCGCCCGGATGCAGCCCCCCAGCGACAAGGGCCGCCGCCTGAAGATCTACTACCTGACGCAGGCCTCTACCCGTCCCCCCACGTTCGTGGCCTTCGTGAACGCAAAGCACCTGTTCCACTTCAGCTATCAGCGGTATCTCATCAACCAGATCCGCGAAAACTTTGGTCTGGAGCATACGCCCATCCGTCTGGTCGTGCGGGAGCGCGGCTCCGGCGAGGTGGGTGCCAAGGACGTATAACACGTCAGGGAGGCTCAGATGATGAAATCTGTTCTCATCGCTGCGGTGTCCGCTGTACAGGCGTATCTGCTGGGCAGCATCGACACCGGTATCCTCGTCAGCAAGTTTTTGTACCACGATGATGTGCGCAAGTACGGCAGCGGCGCTGCCGGCATGACCAATATGCTGCGCACCTTCGGCAAAAAGGCGGCGGCACTTACCGCCTTTGGTGATGTGCTCAAGGGTGTGCTGGCCGTGTGCATCGGCCGCTGGCTGTTCACCCAGATGCCGGAAAGCACCACGCTCTCGCCCTATCTGGCGGTGTACCTTGCCGCCATCTTTGCCATTATCGGCCACTTGAAGCCCCTGTATTTCGGCTTCAAGGGCGGCAAGGGCGTGCTGGTGGCGGGCGGCACCATTCTGGCCATCCAGCCGGTGCTGATCCCCTTTCTGGCAGTCATCTTTCTGGCCTGCCTGCTGCCCACCGGCATGGTGTCGCTGGGCAGTGTGACCATGGCAGCCCTTTACCCGGTGCTCACCATCCTGTACGGGGTGTTCCGGGGCTATTCTGCCGCCGACCTTACCGTGTGCACCATCGGCTCGGTGATTATGGCCGCAATGGTCATTTATATGCACCGCTCCAATATCCAGCGCATCCGCGAGGGCAAGGAGTACCGCTTTGGCCGTCACGGCAAAAAGTAACAGAAAATAGTAAACCACCCCGCAGCAGCCGTTCACCGGCCGCTGCGGGGTGGTTTTTGTATAGACTTATTCCTTTGTCTCGGTCTCTTCCTCAGGCTTTGCTTCGGAATGCCGCCGACGGAACCAGTCGGCGGGGATGCCGCTCTGGGCAGGGGTAAGATCCGGCGCGGGGTGACCGTCCGGCAGGTGCGCACCGAAGGCAGGGACAAAAAAGAACTTGCGCACGATGAAAATCAGTGCGATCGCGCCAACGCTGAGCAGGTTCTCCACGGCGGAATCGTGCCCCACCACCAGATGGCGTGCAATGGCGTAAAGCAGCACCTCAAGGCTGCTGCCGGGGCTGTGCTTGGCCAGCATCTTGATGAACTCAATGCCGATCACAATGTCCAAGCTGCGCTCCAGAAAGGTGCGGATCTCTGCCTCGTTGCCATCGAACAGCAGGCCGGGCATCCAGCGGATCAGAGGCACAACGCTGAGCAGCAGACCAATCAGCACCAGCCCGGATAACAGCACTTCCAGCAGACTGGAAGCCTGAATAATGCGGTTGCGCAGGGAAGTACGCCAGTGGCTTTCTACCGGGTGAGAGGGATGTTCCATAGTAAGACCTTCCTTTCGGCATTCTGCTGCATAAAGATCGACAAAATCCTGCCTTTATTGTAGCAGACGAGAGAAGGTCTGTCAATTTCAATCCACGATGGTGACGGTGGTCTGCGGGCCGACGGCCACATAGCCGGACTTTTTGATGCAGTCCTGCCCGGCGTCGGTGTCCAGCCAGTCGTACAGACGGCGCTCCGGGCTGTCGGCGGCGGCATCCGGGTGGATGACGGCGTAAAAATCGTTGCAAAGGGGGTAGCTGCCGTCGGCAAGGGTATCGTTGCTGGGGGTCACACCGTCCACCGCCAGCAGACGCAGCCCGGGTTTGGAGTACATCTGGTCGATGTAATAATACACCGAGAAGCCGATGGCGTTGGCACTGTTGTTGTAATCGGCAATGCTGTCCACCAGCTCACCCATGGCGGCGGGAGCCAGCTCAGAGGGCGGGGTCATCAGCTCACCGCCCTGAATGAGCAGTTTTTTGAACAGGGTCTGGCTGCCGGAGTCCTCGCCGCGCTGGAAGGCAACGATTTCCTGATCCTTGCCGCCTACGTCTTTCCAGTTGGTGATCTTTCCGGCGTAGATGTCCCGCAGCTGCTGCTGGGTAAGCGCCTGCACGGGGTTGTCCTCGTTGACGATGAACACCAGCGCGTCCACTCCAATGGGCTTCTGCTCCAGCTCCACGTTGGCCTCTTGCAGCTCTTCCTTTACATAGTCCGGCGCTTCGTATACCACCAGCATCCGGGTGGTGGTGTCGTACAAGCCAAAGTTTTCCCATGCGTAGGCGGTGGTGCTCACCGTGATGCTGCTGCGGGCTTCTTCCAAGTCCATACCGGTGGTATCGGCCAGCATCTGCGCCATCAGCGGGATGCAGGCGGTGCTGCCGTCCAGCGGGGGAAAATCCTCCACGGTCAAAAACGGCGCTGCCTGCTGCACAGCAGAGGAAGCAGCAGAGGATGCAGGCTGTTCTACCACAGAGGAGGCGGTGCTGCCGGAGGGCGCATCCGTGCCCTTGCAGGCGGTCAGTACCCCGGCAGCGGAGCAGGCAGCCAGCCCCAGCAGAAAGCTGCGGCGGGAAATTTTAGCGTTTTTCATAAGAAAGCCCTCCTAACTCAATAGCCGTAACTCGGTTCATCGTCCGCAGTGGCAGACGAGAAAATACTCTGGCAGTACAGCCAGTTGCCGCTTGTGTCCATCCAGCCCACATAGAAGCCCCGTTGTGCAGCAAACACATGGTCGGGCAGGGCGTTCAGGCTGTTAGAATAGTACCCGGCGCAGCTGGCAAGCCCCTGTAATACTACCTTGCCGTCTGCGTCCAGCACATCGCATACGTTGCCGTAGGCGCTGCCCACAGCGCTGCGGCTGCCGTAGAACATGGGTCTGCCGTCGGGGTCGGTGGTCAGGTAGTTGACGTAACTGTATTTGCCCTGCAGGGCGGTCAGGTCGCTGACAAGCCCCTGCGGGCCGTACAGCCGGGTGGCGGTGGTCTCGTAGCGGTCGTTGTCCTGCAATTTCAGCCAGACGTAGCCGCTGCCGTAGTTGCTCATCCGTACCCGCTGCTGGTGCTCCACCGGTTCTACGGTGGTGTCGGTCAGCAGCTTGCCGTTGTCCTTACTGTACACCCGCAGACTGCCGTCCAGCGCGTAGACGGCTACGGTGTTGTCGGTGGCGTCCACATCGTACAGCGGGGTCTTTGCGCCTGTCTCCAAATCATAGAGTTCGTAGCCATGGCCCTCGCCGCTGTGCCATGTTACCACATAGCCCGGGAAATACTGGCTGGGCTGCTCGTTAAAGGTGGCAATCAGTCCGCGGTCCTCTGTGGTCATATCCCGCAGTTCGTACCGGCCATCGCCGGTGGAAAAGCTGGCAAGACCGCCCGGGTAGACCTGCAAAAAGCCCGTGTACTGCTCACCGGTCTGGGTGTTGTACAGGATCTGGTCGGTGGTTTTCTCTCCGGTGGCAACGTCCAGCTCCACCCAGTCGCTCAGGGTGTCGCTGTCGTAGAAAAGGCGGTACGCCGAGGCGGCCTCGGCGCGGTAGACGGTGGTGCCGTCCTTCTCCTGCACCACCACCCAGCTGTTCTGCTGGTAGTCGGTATCCCAGTCGTAATCGTCCAGCCCCGCTGGGCGGGCGTAGCAGCTGAACACCAGCTTATCGCCGCATAGGGTGCAGCTGTATGCGCCTACCGGTACTGGCAGCGCTGTACCGGTGGCAAGGTCGATGACCTGACAGGTGCCATAACCGGACTCCGGGACGTATCCGCCATCGATCAGGCGGCTCTCCTGCAGCACCAGCAGGCCGTTTTGCAGGGTGGCGCTCTGCTCGCCCTCAAAGGACATTACTTCAGTGCCGGTCTTGTCGTACAGGGCGGTGCGGCGTCCGCCCCGGCCGGTAGGGTCGGACCAGCTGCGCAGCCAGTAGTCTGCGGTGCCGGTGGCACTGTCCTCCACCAGCGAGACGTTCTCACTGCGGGCAGACTGGTGCAGCGGGGTGCTGCCGCACAGGATGGTGGTGCTGCTCCCGGAACGACCGTCGCAGTACAGCACCCGCAAACGGCTATCGTTCAGCACAGCGGGGTCGTATAGGGGCTTGCCGCTGTCGTCCGTAGGTACCGAAACGGCAGAGCTTGCAGCGCCCGGCACGCCGGTGGCGGGCGGCAGCAGGGCACAGCCGCAGCCTAAAGTAAGGGCAAGGGCAGTGCAGACTGCCCCGCAGCCGATACGCAAGACAACGCGCTTCATAAAAAACACTCCTTTGCAAAAACAGGGAGGAAAATTTTTCCGTTCACTCGGAATACGAAACAGCCGCATTTTTCATTGCAGAGCTTGCAGAAAAATGCGGCTAAAAACGGTTACAATTACATTACAGCTGCGCCGGGGCATGAGACGCTTCTGCCTTGTCCATCTGCTCCAGCTGCCGCAGAAAGGCCAGCAAAAAGGGCAGAGAAATGAAGCAGGTGAGCGTATCCGCAATGGGCTGGCAAAGCTCCACACCCACAAGTCCCAGCACCCGGGGAAGTACAAGAATCAGCGGGATAAAGCACACGCCCTGTCGGCAGCAGGCCAGAAAGGTGGCGCGCCCGGCCTTGCCCACGCTCTGGAAGGTCATGTTGGTCACCACGATCACCGGCTGCAGAAGGATGGCAAAGCACTGGTAGCGGAAGGCGGGCAGCGCCACAGCGGTGACCGCCGGGTCATCCCGGAACAGGCGGATCAGGTTTTCATCGTTCCACCAGCACACCGCGATCAGCACCACCAGCAGCGCAAAGGCGGCTTTCAGGGTAAAGACGGCGGCCTGCCGTACCCGGTGGTATTTGCGGGCGCCGTAGTTGAAGGACGCCACCGGCTGCAAGCCCTGTCCCACGCCGATGGCCACCGAGAGGATGAACATAAAAATGCGGGACACGATGCTCATGCCCGCCACGGCGGCATCGCCGTAGCTGCGGGCGGCAATGTTCAGCAGCATCCCGCCGATGCTGTTCAGCCCCTGACGGCCAAAGCTGGGTGCGCCGCCTGCAAGGATCTGCAAAAACTCGCGCGGCTCCCGGGTGACGGCGGAAAGCCGGAACTGGCTGACCGTTTTGCCTCGCAAAAACATATACAGCAGAATGCCAAAGCTGATGGTCTGGCTGAGGGCGGTGGCAATGCCGGCACCGGCAGTGCCCAGCCCCAGCCCGAACATGAACAACGGGTCCAGTGCAATGTTCAGCAGTCCGCCGGTGACCAGCCCGATCATGGCAAGGTTCGCCTTGCCCTCATACCGCAGGATGTTGTTCATCACCAGACTGGAGATCATCAGCGGTGCGGCAAGCAGGATGGGGCGGGCGTAGGCGCAGGCGTGGGGCAGAATGGTCTCGGTGCTGCCCAGCAGCATCATGAAGTCCGGCAGGGTGGCAAGGCCGACCACCGCCAGCACTACGCCAAAGGCCAGCGCCGTAAAAAAGCTGGTGGAAGCAAAACGGGTGGCAGCGTGGGTATCCTGACTGCCCAAGCGGCGGCTGATGATGGTGCCGGAGCCGTGCCCCAGCATAAAGCCCAGCGCCTGTATGATAGCCATCAGGCTGGAAACGACGCCCACCGCGCCGGAAGCGCTGGTGGAGATGCGCCCCACAAAAAAGGTATCGGCCAGATTGTAGATGCTGGTGATCAGCATACTCAAAATCGTGGGCGCGGCAAGGCTGAGGATCAGCCGGGGGATCGGAGTCTCGGTCATTTTGTGATACTGCACCGCAGTGCGGTCCTGCTGGGTCATGGGAAAATATCCTCCTTCAAAAACGAGAAAGCCGCCCCTTTCAGAGCGGCAGATAGTCCTGATGAAAACAGTATAACGCAGTTGCGGCAAAATGTCGAGGGAATAAAAACGGCCTTTCGCCCCTGCGAAGGGGCGAAAAAGCAGGCGAAAACAGGATGGTTTCTATATAAAGTGCTAAAGAATTGTCGAATTGCTTGTGAAAAATCACGATATGTGGTATTCTTTATGAGAAGGAATTGGAAAAATCTGTGCATTTTATGATTGGGAGGGATTTATACATGAAATCCGTAGCACAAACCGTGATCGAGGCCGACCGCTTTTATACCATTGCCGCTCACACCGGCAACGTCATTCAGGCAGTGGAAGGCAGCAAGGACGGCGGCACTGTCCGTCTGGGCAAGTACGACCACAAGCCCGAACAGGAGTGGAGCTTTGTCCGCGAGGGCGATGGCGTGTACCGCATCCGCAACCGTGCTTCCGGCAAGCTGCTGGATCTGACCATGACCGGCACTGCCAACGGCACATGGCTGCATCTGTGGGAGGACGTGGGCGGCACGTCCCAGATGTGGAAGGTAGAGCACACCCCGGAGGGAACCGTGCGTCTGCGTTCTTCCTGGGCAGGCGGCAAGTGCGTGGACACCGTGGGCATCGGTGCCGAGGTGGGCGCTGTGCTGCAGATCTGGCAGGAGGTGCCCGGCGGTGGTGACCAGCTGTGGGTCATCTCTGAGGTAAAGGACCGCGTAAAGCGTGCCGCCAAGGTTGAACAAGCAGCACCCGCTGCCGAGACGAAGGCCGCACCGGCCAAGGAAGCCGCTCCCGCCAAGAAGCCCGCAGCCCGCAAGCCCCGCACCACCAAGAAGGTGGAGGAGAAGCCCGCTGCGCCCGCAGTAAAGGCCGCAGAGCCGGTCAAGGCAGAAAAGCCCGCTGCGAAGAAGGCTGCTAAGGCAAAGGCTGAGCCTGCTGTTCCCGCAGTAGAGGTGAAGGCAGCTCCCGCCGTGGCAACCAAGGCCGAGCCTGTTACTAAGGCTGAACCGGCTGCCAAGGCAGCGCCCGCAGCGGAAGCCAAGACTGCCCCTGCCGCCGCAAAGCCCAAGGCAAAGCGTGCACCCTGCAAAAAGACCGTAAAGAAGTAAGAAATCATAAAACGCAAAAAATCGGACAGACCGCGGTCTGTCCGATTTTTTGCGTTTATAGAAGCTTTTTATGCAGCAGGGGCGGCAGCATCATCGCTCTGGGCAGCGGTCTGCACGAACTGCACGATGCTCTCGATGGTTTTGCGCAGCTGCACAAGGCTTTCCACGTCAGAGTCCTGCATCCGGGAAGTAGGGGCGGTCACCACGGGCTGCGCAGCAGTTACCGTGCCGGTCAATTCCGCATGGATATGGTGGGCGGGCACGTCCAGCAGGATGTGCACCTTGGGGGACAGGGTCTTGAGCAGACCCTGCTTTTCGATGCCCAGAATCAGCTGCGGCGCATCCTCCCCGGCGGCGAGGTTCGGCAGCTGAAGGTAGAGGTAACCTTCTTTCGCGTTGGCGGGCTGCACGGTTTTGAGCTGTTTCAAGTCCAGCTGGAAGTCGTTCACCTGCTGCAAGCCGGTGGCGGCGGGGTCTACCCCCAGCAGGGTGGCCAGCTGGTCTTGGGAGATGTAGCTGCCCAGCGACCAGCCCGGCAGCAGCAGGCTGGACAGCGGATATTCGGCAACAACCGTACTGCGCAGCTTGTTGTACAGCTGTCCGGCATCGTACAGAGTCTCTTCCTCGCTGATGTACATCCGGGTCAGAGGGGCATCGTTGACGGTGCTGGTGCCCGTTGGGTACAGCGCCAGCTGCACCGCCCGGGGGGTGTACTGGCCGGTCAGGCTGCCGGTGGTGCCGCCGAACTTGTCCAGCAGGGCGTAAAGGGCAGGGGGCTCGGCCTCGGTGGAGGTGATGGTGTAGTCCAGCGCAAAACTGGCACCGCTCTGGAATGCCTTGATCTTGCGGCTGACGAAGCTGTACAGCACTGCCGCAGCCACCGCGCACACCAAAACCAGACACAGCAGAACGATCAGCGCCGCACGCAGACCGGTGCGCTTTTTGTGGGAAGATGCCATGGGGAAACCTCTCCTTCCGGTAAAACGTATTTGCTTCAGCATAACGGAACTGCCCGCAAATGTCAAGCACCGCAAACTGCGGACAAAACAAAAAACCTGAAACATTTCTGTTTCAGGTTTCTGGCGGAAAGATGGGGATTCGAACCCCAGAACGCTTTTGACACGTTACACGATTTCCAGTCGTGCGCCTTAGACCAACTCAGCCATCTTTCCACATCTT
>OHWF01000800.1_pt1 | contig 11180 bp, 8 predicted proteins | sample 1579681 | NCBI WGS metagenome assembly OHWF01 (sample SAMEA3882554, study PRJEB24775) | human gut metagenome | biome: human-associated habitat; feature: intestine environment; material: feces | place: Netherlands | collected 2009/2010 | reverse complement strand
AAACAATGAATGTTAAAATTTTCTTAAATCAAGCGAATAAAATATTGGATTGTTACTGATAAGCAGGCAAAACCAGATTTTACATTTCTATACTTGGATTTTGTAAAATTTGGTTTTTCTTTTTAGAATGCACAGTAAAACAGAGGCTTTTATCAAATAAAAACGGAGTGGCATATGGTTATCCAGAAAGTGATTAATAACAACGTAATATCAGCATATGATGAGAATCAGCAGGAAGTTGTTATCATGGGTAAGGGGATTGGATTCAAGGCACATATGGGTGATGCGATTGATGAGAGCAGGGTCGAGAAGGTTTTCCGGATTGAGAACGAGAAGCTTTCCCGGCAGTTTCAGGAGATTTTAGAGAACATTCCATTAGAGCATATGCAGCTCACGAGTGATATCATTACCTATGCGAAAAAGAATCTGAATGTACAGTTGAATCAGAGTATTTATATCACACTGACGGATCATATCAATTCAGCAGTCGCTCGTTATCGAGAAGGAATCGCATTAAAGAATATGATGAAAATCGATATTCGTAAGTTTTATCCAAAGGAATATCAGGTTGGTATGCATGCGATTGAATGGATTAAAGAACAGACAGGAGAGGATTTGGGAGATGATGAAGCTGCATTTATTGCAATGCATATCGTGTCTGCAGAATTAAATGCACAGAATATAACCGATGTGAATCAGATTACAGAGTTGATCAATACAGTCTTACAGATTGTAAGGATTCATTTTAAGATAGATTTAAATGAAGAATCTATTTCGTATGAGAGATTTTTAACACATTTAAAGTTTTTTGCGGCAAGAGTCTTTGACCATATGGAATATAAAGATACGATGCAAGAAATTTATAAAGTGATGGTAGAACAGAATGAAAATGCTTTTTCAGGAGTAAAAAAAATTGCAGAATATATTAAAAAGCAATATAACTATAAATTAACAATTGATGAACAATTATATTTATTAATTCATATCAAACGAATTTTAGATGAACAAACAAAATAGTCATAGGTTTGTTATTATTAAGTTAAGCAAGACCTGACAATAGATGAAATAACCCCGGGAATTATTTTATCTATTGTCAGGTCTTTGTTATATAAAGAAAAATGAAAATTTTTAAATCCAGAAAAAAAGGAGGAAAACAAAATGGATTATGAAAATACAGCAAAAAAGATCCTTCAAAGAGTTGGAGGAAAAGATAATGTCATCAATCTAGTACATTGTATGACAAGACTTCGTTTCACATTAAAAGATGAATCCATCGTTGATGATGAAGCAGTAAAGAAAACAAAAGGTGTTATGGGAATCATGAAAAAGGGCGGACAATATCAGATCATTATTGGAAATGATGTTGGAAACGTTTTTAACGAATTAAATAAACTTGGGAATTTTTCTAATGAAGTAAAAGAAGTACCAGCAAAATCGAATGAAAAGAAAAATATCTTTACAATGCTGATGGATACGATTTCAGGTATCATGGCACCTGTTATTCCAGCAATCATTGGTGCAGCTATGATCAAAGTATTGCTTACATTACTTCCTATGATCGGTGTGTTAAGCACAAATGGGCAAACATATCAGTTATTGAGTGTTATTGGAGATGGTGCGTTTTTCTTCATGCCAGTACTGATTGCAATTTCAGCATCCAAAAAGTTTGGAACAAATATGTATTATGCAGCAAGTATTGCACTGATCATGTTACATCCAAACTTGATCACACTGATGAATACAGCACATGATGCAGGACAGACTGTGAAATTTTTGAAATATATTCCGGTAACTTATGCATCCTATTCTTATTCGGTTATCCCAATCATTTTGGCAGTATATTCTCTAAGATATGTAGAACGTTTTGTAGATAAAATCACACCAGTTGTCACAAAGAACTTCTTAAAACCAATGTTAGTTGTTTTAATTGAAGCACCGATCGCATTGATCGTTCTTGGACCTTTAGGAGCTATTTGCGGTAATGGATTATCAACAGTAGTTTATGCAATTCATGATAAATTAGGATTTATTGCCATTGGTCTTGTAGCTGGTGTTTATCCATTCGTTGTTATGGCAGGTATGCATCATGCATTTACACCGATTAAATTAGGGATGATCGCCACAACAGGATATGAGAACTTTATCTGTATCGGAGAATTATGTTCTAATATGGCACAGGGTGCAGCCTCCCTTGCAGTTGCGCTTCGAAGCAAAAACAAAGACTTTAAACAGATCGCAGGATCTTCTGCGTTTTCAGCATTATTTGCTGGTATCACAGAACCTGCACTTTATGGTGTAACACTTCGTTTAAAACGACCAATGTTAGGAGCATGTATTGGTGGTGCTGTTGGTGGATTAGTCGGTGGATTTTTCCAAATGAAATGTTTTGGAATTGCAACACCAGCAATCGTAACGATTGTTCAGTATGTAGAAAAAGGAAAACCACAGACATTATTATTTGCAGCACTCACAATTTTGGTCACAGTAGTTGTTACATTTGTTGCAACACTGATTATTGGCTTTGAAGATATTGTAGATGAAGATGATGATTTAGATTTTGTAGAAGAATCTAATGCACAGTTATTAGATAATGAGATTAGCATTACAAGTCCACTTGAAGGGAAAGTGATTCCTTTAACAGAAGTGAAAGATCCAACATTTTCGCAAGAAATTTTAGGAAAAGGAGCAGCGATCATTCCTGAAAAAGGAGTTGTCTATGCACCATTTGACGGAAAAGTAGATGCTGTTTTTGAAACAGGACATGCATTAGGATTAGTAAGTGAAGATGGAGTAGAACTTTTGGTACATGTAGGAATCGATACAGTAAATTTAAAAGGAGAATATTTTACTCCAAAGAAAAAATCTGGAGATACAATGAAAAAAGGGGATATCTTACTAGAATTTGATATTGACAAGATTAAAGCAGATGGATACGATGTAACAACACCGATCATTATTTCCAATACAGAACAATTTGCAAAAGTTAAAGCATGTGAAGATAAAGTAGTAACAAAGGAAAGTAAATTATTAAGTGTACAGTAGCAGAAAGGAAGCGTAACATTTATGGAAGAAATGAAAGTTACAAAATTTCCAGAAGGATTTTTGTGGGGAAGTGCTTCAGCTGCCTATCAGATTGAAGGCGGCTGGAGAGAAGATGGAAAAGGAATCACAAACTGGGATCAATTTGTAAGGATTCCAGGAAAAACATATAAAGCGACAACCGGAGATGTTGCAGTTGACCATTATCATCGCTACAAAGAAGATATCGCGTTGATGGCGGAAATGGGATTAAAAACCTATCGTTTTTCTGTTTCATGGGCAAGAATCTATCCGGAAGGAAGAGGAGAGGTCAATCCCAAAGGAATTGAGTTTTATGAAAATATTATTGATGAATGTTTAAAATATGGGATTGAACCAATGGTGACAATCTATCATTGGGATCTTCCTCAGGCATTAGTGGATCTCTATGGAGGATGGGAATCTGAGGAGATCATTGAGGATTATGTAAATTATGCTAAGACTTTATTTACGGCATATGGAAGTAAGGTAAAATACTGGATTACATTTAATGAACAAAATATTTTTACATCACTTGGATGGCTGACAGCACAGCATCCTCCAGGAAAGTTTGACGATCAGAAAACATTTTATCAAGTGAACCATCACGTCTTTATGGCACATGCAAAGGCTGTTTTGGCATATCGCGAGATGGGCGGAACAGGAAAGATTGGTGCAAGCTTTGCTTATACACCATCTTATGCACTTGATTGTAAACCTGAAAATGTTATGTCAAAACATGATTATGATGAACTGAAGAATTTCTGGTGGATGGATGTTTATGCATATGGAAGATATCCCAAAGCAGCCATGAATTATTTAAGAAAAAAAGGATTTGCACCAGTTGTCACAAAAGACGATCAGAAAATTTTAAAGGCAGCAGCGGCAGAGATTGATTTTATGGGAGTTAATTATTATCAAAGTTGTGTATGCGAGTATAATCCGATGGATGGAGTAACACCATATGGTACAATGAATACAACAGGAGTAAAAGGTTCTGCGCAGGTACTTGGAGTCCCTGAAATTTATAAAAATCCAGGCAATCCATATTTGATGACAACAGACTGGGATTGGAGTATTGATCCAGTTGGGCTTCGCTATTGTTGTCGTGAGATCACAAGTCGTTATGATTTGCCAATCATCATTTCGGAAAACGGACTTGGAGCATTTGATAAGAAGACGGAAGATCATAAGATTCATGATGAATATCGAATTGATTATCTAAGAGAACATTTAAAAGAATTAGGAAAAGCCATCGAGGAAGGCTGTGAAGTGCTTGCATATTGTACATGGTCTTTTACGGATTTGTTAAGCTGGCTGAATGGATATCAAAAACGATATGGATTTGTGTATGTAGATCGCGAAGAAGAAGAGGGCGCTACATTAGATCGATATAAGAAAGATAGTTTTTATTGGTATCAAGATGTGATCAAACAGGATGGAGAGAATCTGTTTAAAGAATAAATAATTAGAAATTTTGGATAAAGAAAAAAAGAAGCAGCAAAAACCAGACTATAAAAAGAAAACATTCTTAAAAAACTGAATAATTTTGATATAAAAATGAAATCCTAGGATCTTTTCAGTGAAAAGACTCTGGGATTTTTATATATTGTATATAAAAAATAAAACACAAAAATCGTTAAAATAAGACAAAAATAACAGCATAAATTGCATCGAAAATCATGTAAATGTGCAGTTTTTATAATGAAAAACGAGAAAAATGAAAAAAATTATGTAAAATACACAAAAAAGTTTTGCAAAATCTGAAATTTGTGGTACAATAAGTTCAATGACATATGAATGTGACATAATTAATTTTAGGAGGTATTGACATGGCAACAAAATGGGTCTACAAATTTAGTGAAGGAAATGCCGAGATGCGTAACCTTCTTGGAGGAAAAGGTGCAAACTTAGCAGAGATGACAGGACTTAATTTACCAATTCCTCAGGGATTCACAGTTACAACAGAAGCGTGCACAAACTATTATGACTGCGGTGGAAAGATCAGTGATGAAGTAGCATCACAGGTAATTGAAGCAATGAAAGACTTGGAAGAGATTCAGGGAAAGAAGTTCGGAGACCTTGAAGATCCTCTATTAGTATCAGTAAGATCAGGAGCAAGAGTATCCATGCCGGGTATGATGGATACGATCCTTAACTTAGGATTGAATGATGAAGCTGTCGAAGGATTTGCGAAGAAGACAGGCAATCCTCGTTTTGCATATGATTCTTATCGTCGTTTTATCCAGATGTTCTCAGACGTTGTAAAAGAAGTGGATAAAGCGAAATTCGAAGATGTCTTAGATGACATCAAAGCAGAGAAAGGTGTGAAGTTTGATACAGACTTAGATGCCGATGATCTGAAGGAAGTGATCAAGAGATACAAAGGTATCTATCGCAAAGCTTTGAATGAAGAATTCCCTCAGGATCCAAAGGACCAGTTATTTGAAGCAATCAAAGCGGTATTCCGCTCTTGGGACAACCCACGTGCTATCTATTATCGTCGAATGAACGACATTCCAGGAGACTGGGGAACAGCTGTTAACGTTCAGACAATGGTATTTGGTAACATGGGAGATACATCAGGAACAGGTGTGGCATTTACAAGAAACCCATCTACAGGTGAGAAACAGATCTACGGAGAATACCTGATCAATGCACAGGGTGAAGACGTAGTAGCTGGTGTTCGTACACCACAGCCAATTACTAAACTGGCAGAAGACTTACCAGATTGTTATAAACAGTTTATGGACATTGCTCATACACTGGAAGAACATTATCGTGATATGCAGGATATGGAATTTACAATTCAGGAAGGAAAACTGTACTTCTTACAGACAAGAAATGGTAAGAGAACAGCCCCAGCTGCACTCCGTATCGCCTGTGAATTAGTAGATGAAGGAAAAATCACAAAAGAAGAAGCAGTTTCAAGAATTGATGCGAAAGCATTAGATCAGTTACTGCATCCAAACTTTGACCAGGCAGCATTGAAAGCCGCTCTTCCAATCGGAGAAGCACTTCCAGCATCTCCAGGAGCTGCTGCTGGTAAAGTATATTTTGATGCTGAGATGGCGAAACTGCATCATGAAGCAGGACTGAAAGTTATCTTAGTTCGTTTAGAAACATCACCAGAAGATATCGAAGGAATGCATGCAGCAGAAGGTATCTTAACAGCTCGTGGTGGTATGACATCTCACGCAGCCGTTGTAGCACGTGGTATGGGAACAGCGTGTGTAGCAGGATGCGGAGATATCAAGTTTGCTGAAGATGGCAAATCTTTCACATTAGGTGGAAAGACAGTACAGGAAGGAGATTATATTTCCTTAGATGGATCCACAGGTAAGATTTATCTGGGTGAAATCCGTACAGTACCTGCAAGTATCAGTGGTAATTTCGATCGTATCATGACATGGGCCGATGAAATCCGTACATTACAGGTAAGAACAAATGCAGATACACCTGCCGATGCATTGAATGCAGTGAAATTCGGAGCACAGGGTATTGGACTTTGCCGTACAGAGCATATGTTCTTTGATGCAGAGAGAATTCCAAAGATTCGTCGTATGATCCTCTCTACAACAAAAGAAGCAAGAGAAATCGCATTGAATCAGTTAATTCCTTATCAGAAGAAAGACTTTAAAGATTTATATGAGGTTATGGAAGGAAGACCGGTCACAATCCGTTTCTTAGATCCACCTCTTCATGAGTTCCTTCCAAATACAATGGAAGAGATCACAGCTCTTGCCAAAGATATGGGAGTTACAGTAGAAGAGATCAATATGAGACGTGCAGCTCTTCATGAATTTAACCCTATGATGGGACATCGTGGATGCCGTCTGGCAGTTACTTATCCAGAGATTGCCAAGATGCAGACAAGAGCCGTTATGGAAGCAGCGATCGAAGTAAAACAGGAAAAAGGATATGATATCGTTCCTGAGATCATGATTCCATTAGTAGGAGAGAAGAAAGAGTTAGCATATGTTAAAGAAGTTGTTGTACAGACAGCTGAGAAAGTAAAAGCTTACTATGAATCTGACATTAAGTACAAAGTTGGTACAATGATTGAGATTCCTCGTGCAGCATTATTGGCAGACGAGATTGCCGAAGAAGCAGAATTCTTCTCTTTCGGAACAAATGACTTAACACAGATGACATTTGGATTCTCTCGTGATGATGCAGGTAAGTTCTTAGAGTCTTACTATGAGAACAAGATTTACGAATCTGATCCATTTGCTAAATTAGACCAGAAAGGTGTTGGACAGCTGATCGAGATGGCAGCTAAGAAAGGAAAAGCAACTCGTCCAGATATCCACTTAGGAATCTGTGGAGAACATGGTGGAGATCCATCATCTGTAGAATTCTGCTACAGAGCCGGATTAGACTATGTATCCTGCTCACCATTCCGTGTACCAATTGCAAGATTAGCAGCAGCTCAGGCAGTATTGAAAGACAAATAAGTCGATCATTATTCATATAATCTATAACAATTCATTCTAACGAAAAGAGATTCATCAATTATGATGAATCTCTTTTTGGATATATGTGCAAGAACAAACATAATTTATACTTTTGATACTTACATCATGTTATAATATCACTATATATTAAAAGGGAGATTGATTTATGATCGATACATTATTATTTGATTTAGACAATACATTACTGGATTTTGATAAAGCAGAAGCCAATGCAATTACAAGGGCATTAGGTGATGTAGGAATTTCTGCGACGAATGAGATGCGTGATTGCTATCATAAGATTAATCTTGCTCAATGGAAATTGTTGGAACAAGGGAAAATGACAAGAGAAGAAGTAAAAATGCGCAGATTTAAGCTTTTATTTCAAGAATTTGATATAAAAGCATCACCACAGGAAGTGGCAAAACATTATCAGGACTATTTAGGACAGGGACACTATTTTATCGAAGGAGCCGAAGAAGTTTTACAGGAATTATCAAAGAGATTTCGTATCTATCTTGTAACGAATGGAACATTGTCTGTACAAAGAGGAAGATTAAAAAGTTCAGGAATTGAGAAGTATCTGCAAGGTGTTTTTATTTCCGAGGAAATTGGATATAACAAACCAAGCATTGAATATTTTGAGAAATGTTTTTCTAAGATTCCAGATTTTAAGAAGGAGAATACAGCAATCATTGGAGACAGCTTGAGTTCTGATATTCAAGGCGGAATCAATGCAGGGATCAAGACAATCTGGTTTCACAGAGCACAAGACCTGACAGAAGATCCACAACCAAAACCCGATTATGAAATCAATAGTTTAAAATCTTTATTAAAGATGTTAAAATAAAGACAGTAAAATTATTTATCTAAATTAAAATAAGGATTTTAGAATAATGAAAAAATTAAAAATAGCAGGAATCGTTCTGATTTTGTTTATTTTGTATGTGATCGTTGGAATGCTTGTACCATTTGTACATATGCAATCGGTAAGCAAAACAAATAAGTCAAAGATTCATACGGAAACATTTTATTCAACATCAAACGAAAATGGATCAGACCGAGCAAAGATCGTCAGTGATAATCAGGAAGCACTTGATCTGCGGTTGGATATGATACGAAAAGCAAAGAAAGAAATCATTCTATCAACCTTTGATATCCGTGAAGGAAGCAGCAGTGATGATATTTTTTCAGAATTACTCAAAGCATCCAGACGAGGCGTCAAGATAAAGATTCTGGTTGATGGGCTTTATGGAACGATCCATATGACAGGAAAGGATATTTTTGCAGTAGTTGGAAGTGAGCCAAATGTTGAAATTCGTTTTTATAACACGCCAAATCTTTTGAAACCATGGACGATCAATGGATGTCTGCATGACAAATATATTGTGGCAGATCATAAGTATCTCTTAATGGGTGGCAGAAATATGTTTGATTATTTCCTTGGAACACACAAAGGAAAAAGCAAAGGTATAGACAGGGAGATTCTGATCGTCAATCAAGGATCAAAAGATCAAGGTGCAGTCGGACAGATCAGAAGATATTTTCAAAAAGTCTGGAACTTAGAAGTCTGCAAAACAAAATTTAGTACATGCTCAAAGAATAAAAAAGAGAAGGAAGTCAAGCGCCTTTTATCTCATGCAGAGAAAGTGAAAGTTCCAGATTATGATTATCAAAAGATTACAGTTCCAACGAAGAAAACAACACTGGTAACCAATCCGACAACAATTTATGGAAAAGAACCAGTTGTATTTGAAACGCTGAAGCAGTTGATGTTACAGGCAAAAAGCAAAGTTATCATTCATACACCATATGCAGTGTTTTCCAAAGAAATGTACGAAGGGATCGCACAGGTGAAACAACAGGTTCCGAACACAACAATGATCTTGAATTCAATCGCATCAGGAGATAATATTTGTGCATCGGCAGATTATCAAAAGAATCGATCAAAGATTTTAGATACAGGAGTGTCACTGTATGAATATATGGGCAGACATTCCACACATGGAAAATCGCTGATCATTGATGATGATATCGCAGTGGTCGGTTCTTACAACTTTGATTGCAGAAGTACCTATGTGGATACAGAAACGATGCTTGTCGTACAAGGAAAAGAGATCACAAAACAGCTGGAAGAAGATTTTAGCAGATTAAAAAGAGGATCTTTGAAAGTAAACAAAGATGGAAGTTATCAAAATGATAAGAATGTAGCAGAACGCACGATGGATAGCAAAAAGCAGGGTATGATCAAGATTTTGTCTTATATCATACAGGCATTTCGTTATTTAGCGTAAACTCTCACTATAATTATAGAAGGAAAAGAAAGACATGAAAGATATTAAAATCATATTTTTTGACATTGATGGTACATTGATCGCTATGGATCAAGATACGATTTCAGAAAAAACATTAGAAGCATTAAAACGACTACAGGAAAAAGGAGTCAAACTTTGTCTGGCAACAGGAAGAGGACCAATGCTCATTCCACATTTTGAAGGAGTTGAGTTTGACGCATTTCTTACATACAATGGTTCCTATTGCTATGACCATGAAGGAACACTTTATAGCAATTGTATTCCATCAAAAGATATTGAAAGAATCATTAAGAATGCAGACAAAATGGGAAAGCCAGTTGCATTAGCAACGAAAGACCGTATGGCTGCAAATGGAAAAGATCAGGATTTGATTGATTACTATGCGTTTGGCAATGCCGAAGTTGATGTAGCAGAAGACTTTGAAGATATAAAGAAAGAAAAAGTTTATCAAGTGTTGATGGGTGCAAGAGTAGAAGAGTATCAAGAGATCTTAAAAGGTGTCCAGGGAGCTGAGATTACGGCATGGTGGGATCGAGCAGTTGATATCATACCGGTCAATGCAGGAAAAGGAGCAGGGATTGAGAAAATGTTAAAACATTATGGCATAGACAGATCTCAGGCCATGGCATTCGGGGATGGGAATAACGATATCGAAATGTTAAAAGCAGTTGGTAATGGAATTGCAATGGCAAATGCATCCGATGATCTGAAAGCAGTGGCAGATGAAATCTGTGGAGATGTTTCGGAGGATGGAATTTATCATTATTGTTTGGAGAAGCGAATGATCTGAGCAGCAGAAGAGGGCGATGAATTCTGCCCTCGTTGTGATGCAAATCTTACATTGCAGAAAGGATACCAGATTACTTGGAACCTTATATTTTGCAGCACCAGAACAGTTTGGATATGGATTCAGTGCATCAACGATCAAGGCTGACATCTATGCAGTCGGAATCTTACTAAATATGATGCTTACAGGAAAACTGCCCAAAGAATCGAGATCTGATCCTTCGATTTTGTATTGTGGCACATTTTCAATTAAACGAGATCAACACGGCACTGAAACTATATGAGATGAAACCATTATATGCAAAAGACAAGCGGGATGCATGTATCATCGTAGCAGTGAACCACAGAAAATATGACCTGGGCGATATTGATGAAATGCTGGAAAACCAAGGGTTGATGAAATTATCAAAAGAAATTGAATAACGGATTTATTACATCCTCACCATTATGGTGGGGATTTCTTTTTATTCAGAAGTGTACAATTGTAACCAAACAAAAGAAGGAGAAATGAATATGTTATCTTTAGTAGCTAATGTATAGAATGTAAAAGAATAGTTATACCCTA
>OHWF01000785.1_pt1 | contig 11313 bp, 9 predicted proteins | sample 1579681 | NCBI WGS metagenome assembly OHWF01 (sample SAMEA3882554, study PRJEB24775) | human gut metagenome | biome: human-associated habitat; feature: intestine environment; material: feces | place: Netherlands | collected 2009/2010 | reverse complement strand
ACAAAAATCGAGCCGTGTCAACAAAAAGTTTTGAGAGCACGCCACTTTCGGCAGTGTGCAAGAAAACACGCCGAAAACTTTGGCGAAAAGAGAGAGAGCCGGATGGCTCGTTCTACTTATTTGTTTTTTACCAGCAGTGCCTGATAGGGTTCCAGTTCCACATCCGCCAGCCAGACGGAAGCTCCATCTGTGGTCTGATACTCGCCGCCCAGAGCGTCCAGACTTGCCCCTGCCGGGTACTCGGTAAAGTTGAACAGTCCCACCAGCGTTTCCTCGCCGCGCTTGCGTACCAGTGCCAGCACGCCGGGGTTGTGGCTGTCCCATGTGGTCACCCACGCATCCGGGGCAAAGCAGGGGTCTGCCCGCATTTGGCGCAGCTGCTCCATGCCCTGCCACAAGGCGTTTTGCAGCGTACCCTTCCGGGTGCGCTGCTTGGCATCCTCCCAGTTGAATTTGCTGCGATGCAAATTGCGGCTGTCCTCCACACGGTCGGGGTCGTTTTTGTAGTCCCAGCCATTGAGCTGTGCAATTTCATCGCCGCAGTTCAGCATGGGGAAGCCCTGCAAAAACGCCATGGCAGTGTGCAGCAGCAGGTCGCGCTTCACGGCGTAGTCCAGTGCGGTTTTGTCGTCCTTTTCCAGTGCCTGCTCCACGCCGCACAGGCTGGCGGTGGTGCCGCAGCTCCGGGCATCGCCGGTGGCAGGGTCGTAGTTGTACAGCTCGCCCTTTGCCCAGCTGCCGGGGAAATTGCCCTCATAGAAGTGGTACAGATATTCCTTGTGTTTCTGCGGGTCGATGCCCAGCCGGTTTTCCACCGCCTCGTCCAGACCCCAGCCGATATCATCGTGGCAGCGCAGATAGTTCACGAACCAGCAGTTGTCCGGCAGGGCGTGGAGGGCATCCAGCTGCGCCTTCAGCAGCCGGGTGTCCCGGCTGGCAAGGGCACCCCACAGGTTGACCATGGTGGACACGTTGTAGAGCATGTGGCATTCCGGCTTTTCCGGGGTGCCGAAATAAGCTGCCAGCTCCTTGGGAGCCATGACTACCTCGCCCTTGAGGATGACCGCCGGGCAGACGCATTCCAGCACCATGCGGAGCATCCGCACGATGGTGTGCACCTGCGGCAGATTGCGGCAGGTGGTGCCCAGCTGCTTCCAGATGTAGGGCACGGCGTCAATGCGGAACACCTCTACGCCCAGATTTGCCAGATGCAGGATGCTCTTGGTCATGTCCACGAACACCGCCGGGTTTGCGTAGTTCAGATCCCACTGGTAGTCGTGGAAGGTGGTCAGCACCCACTTGTGCATCTCCTCACACCATGTAAAGTTGCCGGGCGCAGTGTTGGGGAACACCTGGGGCACAGTCTGCTCGTACTGGTCGGGGATGGTGCGGTCGTCATAGAGATGGTAATAGGCCTGAAACCACGGGTCACCGGCCTTTGCCGCCATGGCCCAGCGGTGGGTGCTGGCAGTGTGGTTCATGACAAAATCCAGACACAGGCTAATGCCGGCTTTCCGCAGTTCACGGGTCAGGTTTTCCAGATCCTTGTTCGTGCCAAGGGCAGGGTCTACGGTGTCAAAATCCTCCACCGCATAGCCGCCGTCGTTGTGGGGGTGGGGCATTTGCAGCAGGGGCATCAGGTGCAGATAGGTCAGCTTCTGCTCCTTGAGGTAGGGCAGCTTCTTTGCCAGTTCTTTCAGATTTCCGGCAAAGAGGTCGGTGTACATGGTCATGCCGAACATATTGCCCCGCTTGTACCACTCCGGGTCGGCAGAGCGTGCCTTGTCCAGTGCTTTCAGCTCGGCACTGCGGGCGTTGTAGGCTTCTGCCATCTCCCGCTCCAGAACTTCCAGCCCTTCCCGGTTGTGGTACAGTTCCATGAACAACCATTCCAGCTCGTCCTTGTGCTTGGCAAACCGGGACGCAAATTCCTGTTTTGCTGCCATGGTTCAGCCCTCCACTTCTGCAAGGGTGGGCATGGCGGGGATAGCACCATGCCGGCTGGTGGTGATGCTGGCCGCTTTGTTGGCAAAAGCCAGAATGCCTTCCAGCTTGTCCACAGTCAGGGTGTCCAGCTCCTCCTTGCAGAGCTTGGACAGAGCAGCCCCAAAGAAGGTATCGCCTGCGCCGTTGGTGTCGCCCACCTTGCAGGGGACGCCAGCCACATGGCCGGTCTTGTCCCCAAAGCGGTAGAATACGCCGTTTGCACCCAAGGTGACGAAAATCAGCCGGATGCCGTTCTGTGCCAGCTGTGCCGTGCCGCTTTCGCAGTCAGTGGTGCCGGTGAGCAGGGGCAGCTCCTCATCGGAAACTTTCAGAATATCCACCAGCGGCAGGGGTGCTTTCATCTGAGCAATGGCATCCTCTTTGTTCTTCCAGAGGTTTGCACGGTAATTTGGGTCGTAGGTGATGGTAGCACCCAGCTTTTTGGCGCGGGCGGCAGCATCCAGCGTGGCGGTGCGGGAGGGGTCAGCGGTCAGGCTGACAGAACCGAAGTGGACGATTTTGGCAGCTTTCAGAGCCTCGTCCGAAATGTCCTCTTTGCACAGCATCACGTCAGCGTTGGCGCTGCGGTAGAAGCTGAAATCCCGCTCGCCGGTGGCATCCACTGACACGACTGCCATGGTGGTGGGATGATCTGCATCCACCGCCATGCCGGAAACGTCCACCTTGTTCTCTGCCAGAACCTCTTTCAGGTAGCGGCCAAAGGCATCCGCACCCACCTTGCCGATAAAGGCGGTCTGTGCGCCCAGTCTGGAAGCAGCCACAGCCAGATTGGCCGGGGCACCGCCGGGGTTTGCGGCAAACTGAGGAATGCCGCGCGCATCCTTGCCGGTCTGGGTCAGGTCGATCAAAACTTCACCAATCGTTAAAATGTCCATGATAATTCTCCTTATTCTTGATGTGAAACCCAACGATCACCGCTGGAACAGATAATGAATGTAAGCGGCTGCACGCTCCGGGTGCGGTGCATTCTGCACTACCCCAAGATAGACCTTGCCAGAAAAACCTGCCTGCCTGACAAACGGCGTGTCCGAAATATCCAGCACGGTCCCACCGGCGTTCAGACCCGACAGTGCATGGAAAGACGCATCCAGTGTCCGCAGATCGAGAAAATAATCATCTGCCAACAGTCGATCCCGTGCATATTCGTCCATCAGAACAACATCTAACCGCTGGGCACTGACTGCACCCAGCAGCTTCATCTCCGAAGCATATACATACTGCTCCTCTGCGCGTTCGCTTTCGCTGAGCAGCAAGCCGGACAGCAGATCGACCTGTTGCTTTTTGGTCAGACCCTGCGCCTCGGCAAAGCCGGTGGTAAGCTGTTCCGTCAGATCAGACCCGGCAGTGATATTTACCAGACCAAGGTAAAGCACATCCTCTTTTTTCGTCACATGGCGGTAGGCTGCATACCCGAGGATATAGACGACGATGAGCACGATCGCAATGGGCAGCTTGTAATATGCCCAGATGTGCTCCCACTTTTTGCGCCCATGGAGGGAGCGGAGCGTATCCCGGTCAGTTTTTGTCATGGTCGTATTCCTCGTGTACTGCATCAGGGTCTCCACCGATCAGATAGAGGATCCGAAGCATCAGAAAGGAGCAGAGCATGGCGCAGAAGCCCATGCCCAGCAGGAATGCAGGCGTGAACACAAACACTATGACGTACCCCATGATGCCATAGATCGCCGCCATCAGCAGGGTGCAAAACAGATACCGGACACCCACGAGAAACGCTGTTTTCAGGATGCCGAAGGTGGTGTTTTCAAACCGTGCCAGCAGAGGAAAGGCATACAGCAGAACGATGCCGTACAGAACTGCCGCACCAATAAGCACTGCAGTGAGCAGCGTCCAGAAAATGTTTTCGCTCCACATTCGGCGCAGCACAAAGCCATCCGCAGCCAGGAAACTGCCGACTGCCAGCAGGATAAGCCAGAGTTTTGTGGCGGGCTTAAAATTTTCCCGGAACGCCTTAAAAAACATCCGGGTCAGACCATCGTCCCGATCTTCCGCCATTTTGAGCGTGACGTAGAACAATGCGGTCGTAGAAGCCCCTATGGTAACGATGGGCAGGCTGCACACGAGCCATAAGATGTTCAGGTAAGCACTGTAAGTCAATTTCGTCAGCACAGCAAACAGCGGCTTGTCCGTATTGCACAGGTCACGCATGGGGGTTCTCCTTTCGCTCAATCTCCTGTGGATTCGCGCAGGATCAGGTTGGTTTCCGTATAGACGGTGCGATAGTTCAGCGATGGCTCTTCGATGCGGGTCATAAGCAGATTGGCAGCGGTGTAGCCCATGATCTGTCCATGGATATGGATCGAAGTCAGACGGGGGGCAAAGTAGGAAGCCTCCTGACTGTCATCGAAGCCGCAGACCCAGATATCATCGGGAACCGAATACCCCAGCTCATTCAATGCCTTGACCAGATCCATGGCAACAAAGTCATTGGCGCAGACAAAGGCATCCGGCATCGTTTTGAACCGACGTATGGTTTCGTACAGGGATGCCGGATAGTTCTGCTGTCCAGATGGCATCGCACAGGTGCTCAGGCCTTCTGTCAGACCAAAGTGCTCCACGGCATCCTTATAAGCCATATAACGCTCAAAGAAGGACTGACAGTGGTTTTTATCCCCCGCAAAGCTGATGCGTTTTTTGCCGCGCTGGACCATGTGGGTCACCGCATTCTGGATCTCAATGCGGTTTTCCATATAAAGGCGGTCGGCTTTAAGAGGAGGACGCATATCCATCACAGGGGTGTCTACAAACAGCAGCGGAACATCCAGATCGCACAGCATCTGTGCGTAGTCATAGTCGAATACCTCAAAGCAGATGATGCCGGCTGTGCGCTGGATGTTGAGAGAAGATGGAAGTTTTTTCTCTTTCAGCTCTATGGGAGAAATGCGATGGATGGTCATGCCGCTGTGAAGATGGTCGATTTCCGCCTGGAAACGATCCAGCATCATGGAGGAAAAGTGAGAGCTGCTCAGAAACTGGGTCGTCAGCATGGCGATCTCCCGTTTGTCACTCGGCAGAATGAAAGGCTCTGCTGCTTTTGCAGCGTCTTCCTGAAACAGCGGCAGATAGGCAAACTGCTTATAGCCCATTTCGGCGGCTTTGCGCAGGATCTTCTCCCGTGTGGCATCTGCCAGCACACCGGTGTTGTTGATGGCCTTTGAAACTGTGTTGCGGGAAAGCTGCAGTTCGTTTGCAATATCCTGAATGGTGACCTTGGTTGTCATAAGTCATCCTCTTTCTTTACAGTATAGAGGCGGATGTTCCCTCTTTTATAGATAAAGTCTGGTGACGGATCTTGTTCTTTACGACTCCAGTATAGTGCAAATGCACAAATTAGTCAAACGTAAAAATGCAAATCATCATTTTGCATATTTGCGCACTTTCGAATTTGTGCATCTGTACAAATCCACAGTATTTCTTGATATATACTATGAATTATCGTTGACATTCGCTTGCTTGCGTGGTATAAATGAATTACAGAGTTTTACATTTGCACAATCAAAGTAAAAAGTGCAAAATTCAAAGGTGCAAATGTAAAATGCAAATCAAGCGGCAAACAAATCAAAAAGGAGGAGAATGATTCATGAAAGCAAAGACAGCCTCGTCGGAAACGGCTGTGCTGGCAGCAGAACGCAAGCTGCACAACACATGGGTCTACATCAAACGGCATTGGCAGCTTTACCTGTTGTTCCTGCTGCCTGCCGTGGTGCTGACGCTGGTGTTCAAGTACGCTCCCATGGGCGGTGTGCTGATCGCGTTCCAGAAGTACAATCCCTTCAAGGGCATCTGGGGCAGCGAGTGGGTAGGCTTCAAAAACTTTACCCGCTTCATGTCCTCGCCGGACTTCCAGCGCTATCTGATCAACACCCTGAAGCTGAGCGTCTACGGTCTGCTGTGGGGCTTCCCGATCCCCATCCTGCTGGCATTCCTGCTCAACCGTATCGAGAGCAAGAAGATCAAGCAGAAGGTGCAGCTGGTGCTGTATATGCCCAACTTCATCTCGGTCATCGTGCTGTGCGGCATCGTCCGGGTGCTGCTGAGTGTCACCGGTCCGGTGAACGGCCTGCTTCACACCAGCATCAACTTCATGACGCTGCCGGAAGCGTTCCGCCCCATCTACATCATCAGCGGCATCTGGCAGGGTGCCGGCTGGGCATCCATCATGTACACCGCATCCCTTTCTAACGCCAGCAAAGATCTGAAGGAAGCTGCGATGATCGACGGCGCAAACCTGATCCAGCAGATCATGACGGTGGAGTGGCCCGCCATTAAGGATATGGTCGTTATTCAGTTCATCCTGCAGGCAGGCAACATCATGAGCATCGGTTTTGAAAAGGCCTATGCCCTGCAAACTGACCTGAACCTGAACACTGCCGAGATCATTGCAACGTACGTTTATAAAAAGGGCCTGTTGGACGGCGATTACAGCTTTTCCACGGCAGTCGGTCTGTTCAACACCGTTGTCAACGTCATCCTGCTGATCGCAGTGAACAAGGTCGTTGCCAAAATGAACGATGGCAAGGGCTTGTAAGGAGGGGTTTACCATGGCAAAACAGAAAAAATCAAAAATGGCCCTCTACACCAGACAAGATAAGATCATCCTGTACTGCGGCTACGCACTTCTGGGCTTGTTCCTGCTGGCGATCATCGTTCCGATGATCTACATCGTCATCGCGTCCTTTATGGACCCGGTCACTCTGCAAAACAAGGGCATCTCCTTTGATTTCAGCAAGTGGAGTCTGGATGCTTACCAGCGTGTCGTTTCGGACAAGCAGATCTGGGTCGGCTTCAAGAACGCAGTACTTTACTCGATCATCTTCACCATCATCTCGGTAGCTGTGACGATGCTTGCCGCTTATCCCATGTCGCTGCCGGACTTCAAAGGCAAAACGATCTTCAACACCTTGTTTGTGATCACGATGTTTTTCAGCGGCGGTCTGATCCCCACCTACCTGCTCATCAACAATCTGGGTCTGCTGGATTCCATGTGGGCGGTCATTCTGCCGGGAGCATTCAGCGTGTGGAACATGATCATTGCCCGTACCTATTATCAAGGCATCCCGCGTGAGCTGCGCGAAGCTGCGGATGTGGATGGAGCCAGCGAGATGCTTTACTTCTTCAAGATCCTGCTGCCCGTCTGTATGCCGGTGGTGGCAGTTCTGGCCCTGTGGCAGTTCGTGGCAATGTGGAACAGCTACTTTGACGCCATGATCTACCTGAACAGCGCATCGAAGCAGCCGCTGCAGCTGGTGCTGCGTTCCATCCTGATCCAGAGCCAGCCGGAATCCGGCATGATCGCAGATATCCAGAGCACTGCCGAACGTGCGAAGATGGCAGAGCTGCTCAAATATGCAACCATTATTATTTCCAGTCTGCCGCTGCTGGTGATGTATCCCTTCTTCCAGAAGTATTTTGATGCCGGCATCATGGCTGGTTCCATTAAAGGCTGAGGATATTCCAGAATTTTATGAGCCGGTACGCTCATCTGTTACACGAAAAAAGAAACATGAAAAAGGAGAAAATACCATGAAAAAGCTGATCTCTCGCCGCAACTTCCTCAAGGTCTGCGCTCTGGCGGGTTCTGCCGCTGCTCTGTCTGCCTGTGGCGGCGGCAAATCCACCGGCGGCAGCAATTCTGCTGCCGCAGCTGTGGACACGACCGGTGCCGTTACATTTCCGCTGTCCGAAAAGGTCACCTTTACCGGTATGACCAGCTTCCCTGTGGGCAGCGAACCCGAACCGAACAACCGCACCATCTTCAAGCGTCTGGAAGAGCAGACCAATGTGCACATCGACTGGACCGCCATCCAGTCCGACCAGTGGAGCGATAAGATCACCCTGAATATGTCCAACCCCAACACCCTGACGGATTTTGTTTTTACTGCTGATTTTACCGACAGCAATCTGCTGCGCTACGCAGATCAGGGTGTCATCCTCAATCTGGAAGACTACATTGACAACAATATGCCCAATCTCCAGAAGGTCTTTGAGCAGTACCCGGAGTACCGCACCATGTGCACCGACAGCGATGGCCACATCTGGGCACTGCCCTGGATCGAGCAGCTCGGCGCAGAAAAGACCGCCATCCAGACCATTGGCAACATGAGCTTCATCAATACCAAGTGGCTGAACTTCCTCGGTCTGTCGATGCCCACCACAGTGGACGAGTTTGAACAGGTGCTGATGGCATTCCGTGATAACGCCGCTTCTATCAAGGCAGAGTATGGCATTGACGGCGACATCATCCCCATGTCCTGCATCGTCAACAACGGCGATCAGGATCCCAGCATCCTCATCAATGGCTTTGGCGAAGGCTACGGCGATGCAGACAAAGACCGCCATATCGCCGTTACCAACGACCGGAAAGTCATCTGTGCCGCCACCCAGCAGGGCTACCGTGATGGTCTGGACTGGCTGCACAAGCTGTATGCCGAGAAGCTCATTGACCCGGAGTGCTTCACGCAGGAGTGGTCCACCTATGTTTCCAAGGGCAAGGCTGGCCGCTATGGTGTCTGCTTCAGCTGGGATGTTGCCAACATTGACAACCTGACCGACTGGGAGCCGCTGCCTGCCCTGACCGCCGATACCCGGAATATCACTCCGCAGAACGGCTCTTTCACCAGCGGCTTTGCCCGCGGCAGATGCGTTGTCACCGCAAAGGCAGATAACCCCGCATTGGTTTGTGCATGGCTGGATCAGATGTACGCACCCCTCCAGTCTCCGCAGAACAACTGGGGTACTTACGGCGATGCGGAAGGCTTTAACATTTTTGAACTGTCCACCAACGATAAGGGCGAGCCCATGCTGAAGCACGCTCCTCTGGGCGATGCTTCTCCCGTGGAAGTCCGTGAGGCGCAGTGTGTCGGCGGGCCTCTGGCGGTTCTGGATGATTACTATGGTGTATACGTTACCTGCCCGGACGATGCACAGTACCGTCTGGACTGGATCAAGGAGATCTACACCCCGGATATGAACAACGATTATGTCTATCCCAATGTCTTTATGAGCAGCGAGGACACCGAGCAGGTCTCTAACCTGCAGGCAGATCTGCAGACCTACATGAATACGCAGAAGGCGAACTGGATCATGAACGGCACTACGGATGCAGAGTGGAACGAATATCTGAGCAAGCTGGAAGCCTACGGCCTGTCCGACTATCTGGGCATTATGCAGAAATATCTGGATGCTTACTACGCATAAGAATTCTTTCCTTTGGAGGATTCCATGAACGATTTGACTTTACAAAAAGCCCGTGCCTACGAGGCCGAGCACGGCGCTGCCATTACCCCGGCGGAACGCCCTGCTTACCACATGACTCCTTATGTGGGCTGGCTCAACGACCCCAACGGCTTCTCTTATTACAAAGGGAAGTATCACCAGTTCTATCAGTATAACCCCTACGATGTGCGGTGGGCGCCCATGCACTGGGGTCACGCCGTCAGCACCGACCTGCTGCACTGGGAGTATCTGCCCTGTGCACTTGCCCCGGATTCCCCGATGGACAACGGCCCCGGCTGCTTCTCCGGCTCTGCCACCGAGATGGATGACGGCAAGCAGCTGCTGATGTACACCAGCGTGATTGCAGAAAAGCAGCCCAATGGGGAGATGCGGGATATCCAGACCCAGAGCATTGCCATCGGTGACGGTCTCAACTACGAAAAGCCTGCCTGCAACCCGGTGCTGACCCAGAAAGACCTGCCGGAAGGCTTCAGCAAGTTTGACTTCCGGGACCCCAAGATCTGGCGTGAGGCCGATGGCACCTACTCTGTCGTCACCGTCTGCCTGGCCGAGGACGGCAGCGGCGCAGCGGCACTGTTCCAGAGCAAGGACGGCTTCGACTGGCACTTTGTCACGGTGCTGGAACGCTGCAACAATCAGTACGGCAAAATGTGGGAGTGCCCGGACTTCTTCCCGCTGGATGGCAAGCAGGTCTTGATGCTCGGCCCCATGGAGATGCTGCCCAAGGGCGAGTTCCACAATGGTCACAACGTCATTGCCTTCATCGGCAGCTATGACGAAGTCACCCACACCTTCACCAAGGAAAATGTGCAGCTGATGGATGGCGGCATCGACTTCTACGCCACCCAGACCACCCTTGCCCCGGATGGCCGCCGCATCATGACCGCATGGCTGCAGACCTGGTCGGACACCGAGGATAAGCCCCAGGGCTGCAAGTGGTTCGGGCAGACCATCTGCCCGCGCGAACTGCACATCAAGGACGGGCGCATTCTTCAGACCCCGGTGCGTGAACTGGATGCAGTTCACGGCAAGCGCACCTTCCACGAAAATGTGACGGTGCAAAGCGAAACTTCTCTGGAAGGCATAAAAGGCCGTGTGGCCGACCTGACCGTCACGGTGCAGCCCGGCGAGTACCGCTCCTTCACTCTCAAGCTGGCCGCCGATGCAGACCATCACACCAGCCTGACCTACGACCCCTACACCTCCGAGCTGACGCTGGACCGCAGCTATGCCGGTTCCCGTGCCGACATCGTTCACCGCCGCAGCTGCAAGGTGCGCAGCCAGAACGGTGCGCTCAAGCTCCGCATCCTGCTGGATAAGAACAGCATCGAAGTTTTCGCCAACGATGGCGAGCAGACCATGACCGCATGGATCTACACCCCCCAGTCTGCCGATGGCATCACCTTTGCTGCCGATGGCAAAGCAACTGTTACGGCAGAACAGTTTGAGCTGAATCTGTAACCTGATATTCCCATCATTTCTCCTTCATTGAATACAGCCCCGCTTTGGCTTCTCCTTCGCCAAAGCGGGGCTGTGTTTTTGTATGGGTTCTATGCGTTCTGCCCCCGTTCCGGGTTTTTTTGTGCCCGGGAGGCAGCGTTTTCTGAAAACGCAGCCAAACTGCAAAAAAAGTTACAATTTTCTCATCAAAAAAGGCGGTTTCCCATTGACAGCCTTGTTATAATAGGAGTGTAAGATTTTTGAGCCAGCACTCTGCGGCTCTGATTGCTGAACGGCCCTTGCGGGCTTTTGGAAAAAGAAAGAGGCATACAGCATTATGACGAATATCGATATTTTCTCCGGCTTCCTGGGTGCCGGCAAGACGACCCTGATCAAGAAGCTCATCAAGGAATCCTTTGCGGGCCAGAAGGTGGTCCTGATCGAGAACGAGTTTGGTGAGATCGGCATCGACGGCGGCTTCCTGAAGGAGTCCGGCATCCAGATCAACGAGCTGAACGCAGGCTGCATCTGCTGCTCTCTGGTGGGCGATTTCCGCACCGCTCTGCAGCAGGTGGTGGAGCAGTACCACCCCGACCGCATCGTCATCGAGCC
>OHWF01000784.1_pt1 | contig 11320 bp, 4 predicted proteins | sample 1579681 | NCBI WGS metagenome assembly OHWF01 (sample SAMEA3882554, study PRJEB24775) | human gut metagenome | biome: human-associated habitat; feature: intestine environment; material: feces | place: Netherlands | collected 2009/2010 | reverse complement strand
CTTTCTGATTCAGTGACACTTCCGGAAGTGGATACGGTTTATGCAGAACCAGAGAAAAAAGCAGAGGAAGAAAAACCGGAAACGACAGAGTCAGCTGAGAAAGATAAGGTAGAGGATGATATTCAGATGCCGGAAGATAAAAGTCCATTCGGAACGTATCTTTTGATTGCACTGGTTGCAGTCGGAGCTGCGGCAGGAGGATATTATTTCAAAGTCTATAAACCAAAGCATGAATATGATGACGAAGATGAGATGGAAGAGGATGAAGATGAATCCGAAGATTCAGAGTCAGAAAAACGGGAAGTAGACGATGCAGATGAGCAGGAAGAAAGTGCAGAACCGGAAATCCTGAGAGATGAAGATTTTAATGATGATGTACTGGAAGATGAAGAAGAGGAGCAGGAGTAAATGAAATTAGTGATTGCAGAAAAGCCATCGGTTGCGATGGCACTGGCTTCCGTGCTTGGAGCCAGAACAAGAAAAGATGGCTACGTGGAGGGAAACGGTTATATCGTTTCCTGGTGCGTAGGACATCTGGTTGGATTATGTGATGCATCGGAATACGATGAAAAATATAAAAAATGGAGATATGAAGATCTGCCGATTGTGCCGGAATGCTGGAGACACAAGATTTTGGAGGGCACAAAGAAGCAGTTCGGAATCTTGAAAAAACTGATGAGAGATTCCAAAGTAGATGAAGTGATCTGTGCCACTGATGCAGGACGTGAAGGTGAGCTGATCTTCCGTCTGGTGTATGAGCAGGCAGGATGCAAAAAGCCGATGAAGCGGCTCTGGATCTCTTCCATGGAGGAACAGGCAATTAAAGATGGATTTGCGTCATTAAAAGACGGTTCGTGTTATGACAGTCTCTATCAGTCAGCACTTTGCAGGGCAAAGGCAGACTGGCTGGTGGGAATCAATGCGAGCCGTCTTTTTTCCGTTCTGTATAACCAGAATCTGAAAGTTGGAAGAGTACAGACACCAACACTTGCCATGATCGTGGATCGAAATCAGAAGATCAAGGAATTTACCAAAGAAAAATATTATATGGCTCATATCAAGTTTGACGATATGGATGCGGTCACAGAGCATTTTCAGAAAAAAGAAGATGCAGATAGAGTGGCTGCGGACTGTATGGAGCGTATGTGCGAAGTGGAGAAGGATGATGTGAAAGAGAAAACGGTCCGCCCTCCGAAGCTTTATGATTTGACCACTCTGCAGAGGGAAGCAAACAGAATGTTTGGCTATACCGCTCAGCAGACATTGGATGCCGTGCAGGAGATGTATGAGCAGAAGCTTGTTACTTATCCGAGAACAGACAGCCAGTATCTGACAGATGAGATGGGAGAAAGCACAGAAACTCTGATTCAGATGTTATTTGGGAAAATGCCTTATGCTGAAGGTCTGGAATATCAACCGGACGTGAGTAAGGTATTAAATTCAAAGAAAGTATCTGATCACCATGCAATTATCCCGACCGTGGAAGTAGCAAAGGCAGATATAGGTAAACTGAAAGAACGAAACTGCAAGATTTTGTATCTGATCAGTGCCAGGGTTCTGACAGCAACTGCAGATCCTTATATTTATGAAAGCCATAAATGCCAGATTACCTGTAATTATCATACGTTTTATCTCACAGCAAAGAAAACAAAGCAGGAAGGATTCAAGTCGATCGAAAATAAATTGAAACAGTTCTTTGGCGTAAAGAGTGAAAAAGAAGAGCCGGAGCTGGATATCTGGGATGGCAAGCATTACGGTCCTTGTGATTCTTTTGTATCGGAGCATTTTACACAGCCACCGAAACAGTACACAGAAGATACCCTGCTTTCTGCGATGGAACGTGCAGGGAATGAAGAACTGACCGAAGATACAGAAAAGAAAGGACTTGGCACACCGGCAACAAGGGCAGCAATCATTGAAAAACTGATTCAGTCTGGCTTTGTGAAAAGGGAAAAGAAAAATCTGGTGCCGACAGATGATGGCAATGTCCTGATTACGGTTCTGCCGGATGAGATTAAATCTCCGAAGATGACAGCAGAGTGGGAAATGGCATTGAATCACATTGCCCAGAATACAGAGACAGCAGATGAATTCCTAAATGGGATTACAGAGCTGATGCAGGAACTGGTTGCCAGATATCAGGGGATTTCAGAAGAGAAGAAAAATCAGTTTCAGGGAAAGGCAAAAGGAGAAGTCATTGGCAAATGTCCCCGCTGTGGAGCTGATGTCAGGGAAGGAAAAGTAAACTTTTACTGTTCTGACCGGAACTGTGCTTTTGCCTTATGGAAGAATGATAAATTCCTTGCAAGCCAGGGGAAAAAGATGGATAAGGCGGCAGCAAAGAAGTTCCTGTCTAAAGGAAAAATCCATTATAAGGATCTGGTATCAAAAAAAACAGGGAGACAGTATGAAGCAACTGTGGAGATGGTCGATCCCGGAGAGGGAAATGTACAGTTCAATCTGATTTTCCACAACGATAAGTAGTGTATTGCAGGCAGTCTAAGGACTGTCTGTTTTAATACAAATATATGAAAGAGAGGACCTTAGCATGAAGAAAAAAGGTAATTTTAGAAAAGTAGTATCTGGCTTGCTGGCAGGCATGACAATGCTTAGTACAGTGTTGTCTCCGATGACGGCATATGCAGCGGAGATCCAGCCAGAGGAAAAACCTCCACTTTATGAGGAAGTGAAAGACCTTCTGGATGAAGATGAGGTGGTGACTGCCAAAGATTATGAAATGGAAACAGGCAGTGTATTTGATGTGAAATCAGACTTTACAGGACTGGAAATTAAGGATGATAACAAGGTCAAAGTCACATTTGAGGAAGCAAAGAATGATAAGAATGAGGATTTTACGACAGATCATGCGGACACTTACAAAGCGGTCTATTATGTGGAACCGGTAAATCAGGAGCATCCGAAGTACCAGATCAGCCGAAAACTGATTGTGCGTGAGAAAGAAACAGAAATGCAGACAGGGGCGGCAGGAAGTGAAGCAGTGACCGAATCCGAAACAGCTGGCAGTGAACAGCAGACAGAGGAAGCGGAGGAGTCCGAAGCAGACTCGGAGATTACCGATATTGACGCTGATGAATTTGATGATTTAGTAGAGCAGGCACAGAATCAGGATACCTATGATGAAGAATCAGGGTTAGAACTTCATGATGTTTTGGAACAGGCAGGAGAAGAAGGCGTGGATCTTGATGCTATGGAAGAGGGAGAGATTGCAACATTTGAAGCAGTTTCGGCTTATTCAGCAAGAAGTACACAGCAGGTAACAATTGAAAAAGGACCACTGTATAGATATGCAGATTATAATCTTGGAACCTATCTGACAGAGCCGTACTATATCAGCTACGGAAGCGTCAGAGCAATTGCGTATTGTGTACAGCCAGCAAAGCCAGGACCTGGATCTGGAAATTATACAATTACAAAGATTGGAGACAATCAGGCGTTAGCAAAAGTGTGTTATTACGGTACAGATGCCGCAGGAAGCGAGAGTTTTTTCGCTAATAAACACACGGATTTTTCAGAAGGAAAAAGATTCATCATTATTCACATGGCTGCATCATATGCCAACGGAAGCAGTGATGCATTTTACGGAACCAATGCTACAGGAGAGGCTTTGGCAAAAGAACTCTATAATTATTGTGTGAATAAGCCGGAAATACCAGATGTAGCGATGTCATTTTCAAAGCCGGATGTAAAGGCTTATGTAGATGGAAATGTTCAGAGAACGGAGAACATTAAGTTCAACGCATCTTCCCTGCAGAAAATTACAATGGACTTACCAAAGGGAGTAAAGCTCCATAATGTATCTACTGGAAATGTAAGTGCGGCAGGTGCAAGCGTAACAATTGGAGGAGGAACCACGTTTTATCTCTCAGCTCCTCTGACACAGACAAAAGATGTAAGTGCTTCTTTTTCTACAAAGATGAAGGGAAGTATTACAAAAGATTATTCAGCATATAAATTGACTACGAATGCAAGTGTTCAGGATCTGGCATTTGTATTTGGAGAAGGTGTTGCTGATGAAAAATATGTAAGCTTAAAGGTGTCCTGGATTGAACAGGCTACGATCGAAATCGTAAAGAAAGACGATACAGCGGATGTCAATCTTGCAGGTGCAGTATTCGGTGTATACAGCGATGAGGCTTGTACAAAGCTGATCACTCAGATGCCGGCAACAGATAAGAATGGAAAATCTTCTGTTACGATCATCAAGACACAGGATACTGTTTATCTGAAAGAGATCACAGCACCACAGGGATATGTAGTAAATGCAACGGCAACAAATGTAAAACTGGTAGCAAGTAAGACCTCAGCTGTAACCGTGGAAAATAAGGAACAGCTGGCAGAGCTTACCATTTACAAAGAAGGACAGGTTCTGACCGGAGCAGATGTCAGTGAAAATGGAACGGTATTTCAGTATGAAAACCGCAGACAGAAAAATGCAGTGTATAACGTGTATGCAGGGGCAGATATCGTAACAGCTTATGGCACAAAAGTGTACAGCAAAGGTGACCTTGTAAAAGAAAACCTGACAACAGGTGAGAATGGTTCTGTCACACTGAAAAACCTGCATCTTGGAACCTACGTGGTAAAAGAAACAAAAGCACCGGACTCTTTCTATAACGGCAGCGAAGAAAAGTCAGTGACTCTAACTTATGCTGGTCAGAATAAAGAAGTTGTATTTGCAGATGTGACTTTTAACAACGAGAGACAGAAAGCAGATGTTTCCGTAGTAAAACAGGATAAAGACACCAAGAAACCACTGAAAGGCGGTATTTTTGCTCTGTATGCATCCGATGATATCAGAAATGCAGACGGAACCGTTGTTGTGAAAAAAGGAACACTGATTGAGAAAGCAACTACTGGAGCAGATGGAACTGCAAAATTCACAGCAGATCTTCCGATTGGATATTCCTATTCTGTAAAAGAAGATCAGGCGCCGGAAGGCTATGTAAGAAATACAGAAGATGTGTATACGTTCAAGTTTTCTTACACCAATGATAAAGAAGCAACCGTATCTTTTGCCCATACCTTCAGCAATGACCGTGTGACAGCAAAGATCAATTTATTCAAAGTTGATAAAGAAACAGGAAAAGCAGTACCACAGGGAGATGCCACACTGAAAGGTGCAGTTTATGGACTGTATGCCCGTGAAGATATCGTGTACCCGGATGGAGCAACGGGAACTATTTATAAAGCAGGAGAGCAGGTAGCTTCTCTTACAACAGATGACAAAGGACAGGCTTCTGTAAATGGCTTATATCTTGGCAAATATTATGTCAAAGAGATTACTCCGCCGACCGGATACCTGGCAGATGCAGAAGAGCATGATCTTACGTGCAGTTATGAAGGAGATATGACAGCAGAAGTAAAAAGAGAGTGCACTTCCAGTGAGCAGGTCATCAAGCAGCCATTCCAGATCATCAAAGCAGCCAACAATGGAAAGACAGATGCAGATCTGTTATCCGGAGCTGGATTTACAGTTTATCTGAAATCTTCCCTTACAAAGAAAGCAGATGGAAGCTATGATTTTGATTCTGCCAAACCAGTAGTGAGTGGAGAAAATGGAGCAACTGAGATTTTCACAGATGAAAAAGGGTATGCCTGCAGTATTCCATTACCATTTGGAAGCTATATCGTGCGTGAAACTACAACACCGCACAATTATAAGCCAGTCGATGATTTTGAAGTGAATATCACAGAGCACCATCCAAATGAGCCGCAGATCTGGCGAGTGCTTCTGGATGAAGAGTTTAAGGCAAAACTAAAAATCGTGAAAAAAGACGATGAAACAAAGAAATCCGTATTGATTGCCGGAACAGAATTTAAGGTATATGACCTGGACAACAAAAAGTATGTGGAACAGGTAACAACTTACCCAGTGACAACCACTCACAAGTCCTATTTTACGGACAGCCAGGGATATCTGATCATGCCGAAGAATCTGAAGATCGGACATTACAGGATTGAGGAAGTCAATGCACCGGAAGGGTACACGATTAATAAGAATTATGTAGAGATTGCGGTGGATGCTAACACAGCATACCAGATGGATTCTGAGAGTGGAGATGCCATTATTACGGTAGATTACGAGAACCATCCGGTAAAAGGAAAGCTGACGATCTATAAAAAAGGTGAGATGCTGACCGGATTTAAGAAAGATTTTGTTTATGAAGAAAGATACCTGAAGGGTGCATCATTTCATGTCTATGCAGCTGAAAATATCTATACACCGGATTATCAGAAAGATGAAAACGGAAACAGACAGCTGATCTATGCAAAAGATGCACTGGTAACAACGGTAACGACTGGAGAAGACGGAAAAGCAGTTGCTGATAATCTGCCACTTGGTTCTTACTATGTAGTAGAAAAGACTGCACCGGAAGGATTTGTCCTGAACCATGACAGATCAGATGTCGCATTTGTCTATGCAGATCAGGATACACCTGTGATCGAACAGGAAGTGACTGTTGGTGATGACAGACAGAAAGTTGCAATCCAGGTAGAAAAACAGGATGCAGAAAATGGTGCAACCGTAGCAGGAGCTGTCTTTGGTATCTATAACAAGGCGGATATCAAGGCAGATGGAAAAGTGATTGTGAAAGCAGATACACTCTTACAGAAAATGACTTCTGATAATGATGGTCTTGCAGCATGTACGCTGGATCTGCCACTTGGACAGTATTATGTGAAAGAGTTAAAAGCACCGGCGGGATTTGTATCCTCTGATGAAATTCTGAAACTGGATGCTTCTTACCAGGGACAGGATGTGAAAACAGTAAAACTGAAAACAGTGAAAAAGAACCAGCCGACAACAGTTGAAATCACAAAATCTGATGTAACAACAGGTGTGGAACTGGATGGGGCAAAACTCACCGTTCTTGATAAAGAAGGAAATGTTGTGGATCAGTGGATTTCTGTAAAAGATCAGCCACATGTGATCAAACGACTGACAGTTGGTGAGGAATACACCCTTCGTGAGGAAATGGCACCTTATGGTTATCTGAAAGCAACGGATGTGAAGTTCACGCTGGAAGATACCGCAGAGATTCAGAAAGTAGAGATGAAAGATGAAGTTCCGACAGGACTTCTGATCATCAACAAAAATGGAGAGTTTTTGGATAAAGTGACACTTCTGGACAATGTAAAAGGTACTGTGGAGCATCTCTTTGAATATGTAACTGGAAGTCTTACAGATGTAACTTTCGATGTATTTGCTGCGGAAGATATCAAAGCGGCAGATGGTGTCAGCGAAGATTATTTCAAAGCAGATGAAAAAGTAGGAACCATTACTACGGATTCCAATGGTATTGCACAGATGGGAGATCTTCCGGCTGGAAAATACTATGTGAAGGAAGTAAAAACAGCCCATGGTTATGTGCTGGACGGAGAGCCGAGATATGTTGACCTTTCCTACCGAGACCAGAATACACCAGTCATCACTTATGATGAAAAATGGCAGAATGCCCGTCAGAAAGTAAAGGTTACGGTTCTGAAGAAAGAAAAAGATACAGAACGTGTCCTTGCAGGTGGTGTCTTCGGTCTTTATACCAGTGAAGATATCAAAAATGCAAAGGGCGAGGTACTTCTTGAGAAAGACAGTTTGATCGAGCAGCGAGTAACAGATGAAAAAGGACAGATTACTTTTACGGCAGATCTTCCGGTAGACGGAAAATACTATGTGAAAGAGATCTTTGCGCCGGACGGATTTGTTACAACAGAAGAAGTACAGGAATTTACCTTTGAATATGCCGGAGAAGACCAGGCAGAAGTAAGCTACGACTTTACTTTTGAAAATCAGCCAACCACAGTGGAGCTGTCCAAAACAGACCTGACAACAGGTAAAGAACTTCCAGGTGCACACCTGAAAGTAACGGATTCAGATGGCAATACAGTAGATGAATGGACTTCTACGGAAGAATCCCATGTGATCAAAGAACTGGTTGTTGGTAAGAAATACACCATGACAGAGACAAAACCGGCAGATGGATATGTTACTGCAGAAAGTATTACCTTTACAGTAGAGAATACAGCAGAGGTTCAGAAGCATGAGATGAAAGATGATGTGACAAAAGTAGAGATCAGTAAGACTGATATCACAGGAGAAACTGAGATTCCAGGTGCGAAACTGACGATTCTCGATAAGGATGATCAGGTAGTAGAGAGCTGGACTTCCACAGAGGAAGCACACTATATCGAAAAACTGCCAATCGGTAAATATACCTTACGTGAAGAGCAGGCACCGAAAGGATATCTTCTGACAGCCGATGTGACATTTGAGGTGAAAGATACCGGAGAAATCCAGAAAGTGGCTATGAAAGATGATACTGCCAAGGGAAAAGTGATTCTCAATAAGACAGATAAATCATCTGGGGAACCGCTGAAAGGGGTAGAATTTGAACTCCGTGACAGCAAAGGAAAAGTTCTGGAAACCTTAAAGACAGATGCTGCCGGTCATGCAGAAAGCAAGCTGTATGAGATTGCCACATTTAAGAATGGCAAATATGATACCGCTATCAAGTATTATCTGGTGGAAACAAAAACACTGGATGGATACACACTGGATCAGACCAAGCATGAAGTGACATTTGCTTATGCGAATGACAGTACACCAGTCGTGGAAGTTACTTTCAATCTGACAAATGAGAAACCGGAAGTTCCAGAAACACCGAACACACCGGATACACCACAGTCCCATGAAGAGACAAAGGTATCAAACGCACCGAAAACAGGTGACAGCACAAATATCTGGCTGCCGATCCTTCTTCTGGTAATCTCCACAGGAGGTATGGCAGGACTTTATATCTGCAGAAAAAGGAAAAACAAATAAGGAAACCAACGGTTATGATTGGGAGCTTCTATGTGAGGCTCCCTTTTTCATACAAAAAATCACAGAAAGGAACAGAAAACTATGATGAAAGCAATGGAAAAAAGACAGGAAGCACGAAAAAACCAGGAGAAAACTTTAAAGAGAATGATGGCTTATCAGAAGAAAGCCGAGCAGATGGTCAGCAGAAAAAGAATGAACCATCACATGATCAGAAAGGGGTAAAAGCGTATGATGAACAGAAAAGAATTTTATGAATATGTCAAAGACAATGTAAAGGAGTATCTGCCAGAGTCTTATAAGGACGCAGAAATTAAACTGCAGGAAGTAGAAAAAAACAACGGGTTGAAGTTGACAGGTATTACGATTCCAAACGGAGATCAGAGAATCGTACCGACAGTCTATCTGGATTCCCTCTACCAGGAATATATCCATGGAAAAGATGTAGACTCTTGTGTTGGCGATGTGGCTGATATGCGTATTGAGGCACAGGGAAAAGCAGAATTTTTTGATATGGGAGTTCCAGATATTCTGGATTATGAAAAGATGAAGGACAAATTACAGATGAGAATTTGTGATAAGGAATGGAATACCGATCTTCTTGCAGATAAAGTAGTCACAGAACACGGAGATTTTGCAGCTTATTATGCAGTAAATCTGGAGGAAAATGGAGAAGGGATCAGCAGTATTCCGGTAACTGTTTCTCTGATGAACGAGTGGGGAGTATCTGCCGAACAGATTCAAGCGGATGCGATGGTGGCAGACCGAAAACGTGGTGTCACACTTATGGATATGAATGAGATTATCAAATCTATGATTTTTGGTGAAGAACCAGAAAACCTGCTGAATGAAAAAATGGATATGGAAGCCATGGAAAACCCAATGTTCTGTCTGACAAACAAAGCTAAAATGAATGGAGCTTCCCTGTTACTGCAGGAAGATATTCGTAAACAGATTGGGGAATGCCTGGGAAGTGATTACTTTGTCATCCCATCTTCCATTCATGAAGTGCTGATTCTTCCTGATAACGGCATTTTTCAGGTTCCGGAATTAAATGCGATGGTACAGGAAGTCAATGAGACACAGGTGGAAAGACAGGAACAGCTTTCGGATAAGGTTCAGTTCTGTGATAAAAAGACCGCAGTAATGGAAAATGCTGAGCGTAGGGAAGCTCGTTTGGAGAAAGAAAAAGCAGCCGAAAAAGCGGAAGTAAAAGGTGGAATCCATGGAAGACTGGAGAAAGCTAAGGCAGAAATCAAGGCAAAAGAGGCAGACAAAGTGCCAAAGAATAAGTCAAAAGAGCTTGCCACAGCATTATAAAGAGTAACAACGATGATTTTAAGGGGACTGTGCTAAGCAGTCCCTGATTTTATGAAAAGGAGTAGCGCATGGCAAATAAATTATATGCAATGGAACAGCTGACGGAAGAGGTGGCAAAAGATGTAGCTGCCAGTCCGCAGGAATGGATGCGGTTCCTAAACACTGCATCCAGACTGTACAAATACACTTTTCCAGAACAGCTTTTAATTTATGCACAGCGACCGGAAGCAACTGCCGTAGCATCCATGGAAATCTGGAATCAGAAGATGTACCGATGGATCAAAAAGGGATCTAAGGGGATTGCCTTGATTGACAATACTTCCGGACCGAAAACAAAACTTCGGTATGTATTTGATGTGCAGGACACTTATAAAGTGCGGAATCTTGGAAAGGATCCTCAGTTATGGAATCTTCCGGTGGAAGGAGAACAGCTGGTGGCAGATTATCTGCAGGAGCAGTTATCACTGGAAGATACAGAAGGAGGACTTGCTGAAAGTCTGCATCAGGCAGCGAAGGAGAGTATGCAGGAATGGCTTCCAGATGCATTGGAAGAACTGAGACTGGATGTGACAGGGACATTTTTGGAAGAACTGGACGAACAGAATCAGGAAGTAGAATTCCGGGAACTGATGACCAATAGTGTCTGGTATGTATTACTAAACCGGTGTGGACTGGATGCACAGGAATATCTGGATGCAGAGGATTTTCGGCATATAACGGACTTCAATCAGCTGAAAATATTAGGACATCTGGGAAGTGCAGTCAACGAGATCAGCAGACCAGTCCTGATGCAGATTGGACGATATGTTCTGAATGATCTGGAAAATGACCTGAAAACGGTTGCAAAAGAAAAAGAAGTAGTCTATAATGAATTTAACACGTTAATTCGTGAAAGTAGCACAGATAACACAGAAGATAGAGAAGAAAATAAGGAGGAAACAGACTATGAGAGAGATCAGTTACAGCCAGAACGGAGAGTATCAGATTCCAGATATCAGCCTGGAAGAGACGAGAGGAACCATCGGGAAGTATGGAATGATGAGGAAAGAGTATCTGAGAAATCACAAGGTAGCAAGGTTCAACATTCTGACTCTGCAGAACCGTCTGGACAGTCATCTGATGGAGATCGACAGTCAGGCAAGACAGAGAGTAGAAAACCTG
>OHWF01000775.1_pt1 | contig 11543 bp, 6 predicted proteins | sample 1579681 | NCBI WGS metagenome assembly OHWF01 (sample SAMEA3882554, study PRJEB24775) | human gut metagenome | biome: human-associated habitat; feature: intestine environment; material: feces | place: Netherlands | collected 2009/2010 | reverse complement strand
CTGTTTTTTCGGTTCTTGATGGCATTCTGCTAAATTTTCCTTTGGTGTTCCAAGGCTCAGCAGTGTTTTTGCAATGCCATTTCCATAGTGGTTAATGGTTGTAATTGCAACATAAAAAATCTTCTGAATCTGTTCATAGGTCGGAACGGTTGCACCGCAGAACTGTGCCATCTTATAGCGGATTTCTCCGTCCTCAAAGTCCATATCAAAACAGCCAAGGTTGATTTCATAGTTTGCCCGTGTCAGAAATTCAGCAATTGCCGGACGAGCTTTTTCTTCTGCATGCAGCGGAAAAACAGAAATCATGCTGTAACCGTCTTTCCGGATGTCCATATAAATATCGACTCTGTGAATCTGAGAAGAAAGCATCATTCCGCTGCGAATGACACCATTTTCATTGCAAGGGATATAGTTCAATTCCTCTTTTGTGAAAAATTCCTCTACTGCTTTTGTGATTTCCGGTGAATAATTTTTTGCCATGATTGTATTAGCTCCTTTTTAGAAGTAATATGCAGGAAAATCCCGACATTGTATATAATATACCACATTTATGAAAAAATGTCAATCTGTTTCGTGAATATGATGGGGCATTTTTTCTTGCAATTCCGGAAAAATTGAAACGCTTCGCCGCAAAATCCCATGCACATAGGCAATCAATGTTCCATAGTTGGTGAACGGAACGCCAGCTTTCGCCGCCAAATCTTTTCGATATTGAATTGCACGTGGCTGCAACATACATCCGCCGCAGTGAACAATCAGCCGATACGGGGTTAAATCATCCGGAAACGTATTCCCAGAAGTCCATGTGAAATCCAGCGTTTTTCCTGTGTATGCTTGTATCCAGTTCGGCAGCTTGACCGTTCCGATGTCGTTGCACTGTCGGTGATGCGTGCAGCCCTCAGCAATCAAAATGTGGTCATGATTCTGCAAATATTCCAGCGTAGTGGCGGCAGTTACTGCTTTTTGCAGTACATCATGGTAATGTGCATATAAGATAGAAAACGAAGTCAAAGCGATTTCCGGTGGAACAATCTGATTGACCTGTTGAAATGCTTGACTATCTGTCACAACCAATTTCGGCAGCTGTTTTAATAGCGAAAGCGTTCGTTGTAATTGCTGCGGCTGAACAACCAAACAAATGGCTTCTTCATCCAAAATCGAGCGAATCGCCTGCACCTGTGGCAGAATCATCCGCCCTTTTGGTGCGGATTCATCAATCGGTGTCACCAATAAAATGATGTCGTCCTGCTGGACAAAATTTCCCAGCAGGGAACGGCTTGCTTTTGGTGCTTGTTTCTGATAGCAGGCAGCCATTTTTTCTTTGAGTTCCGAAATGTGAAATCCAGTTTTTGCACTAACTGCAATTGCTCTATCTGGCAGCTGTTCCGGCATTTGCAGGTCGCATTGATTGTAGACCTCCAAAAAGGGAATCTGCTGTTGCTGCAAATCCGCTTCCAATTTCGTTTCCAGTTCTGTCTTTCCAATGGTGCTGTTAATGACAATGACAGCCAAATCCGTGCGGTGCAAAATTTCCTTCGTCTTTTGCATCCGCAGAGTGCCCAATGTTCCTTCGTCATCTAGCCCCGGCGTGTCAATGATGACGACAGCCCCCAGCGGGAGCAGTTCCATTGCCTTGCGAACGGGGTCAGTCGTTGTTCCTTGAATTTCTGACACAATCGACATGGTTTGATTGGTAATGGCATTCACTAAGCTGGATTTTCCAGCATTTCTTCTGCCGAAAAAGGCAATGTGAATGCGGTCAGCACTGGGTGTTTGCTGTAAACCTGCTTCCATGAAGCATCCTCCTTATAATAATGAACGTCGCATCAGCATGGCATCTACAACGGTGATTTGTTGGTCATCGTTCCAGTCGGCACGATTGCCCTGTTCTGTGGTGAGCGATTCCAACCGCAGCAAATACCGATTCAATAGAACCAAATCGGAAACCGTGATAGTTCCATCTCCGTCCAAATCGCCCTTTGTGGAATCTGTTGTAGTTTCTGGAACGAGCCAGTTTCCTGTTACAGAAATCATGCAAAGCATACGGATGGTGTCACCAAAATAAACATCTGTGCCATAGTCGGCAAGCGTGTCCCATAATGCCTGTTCCCAAGAAGATGCAGAATCTTCGCAGGCAGCAGCCACCAAGAACGGAGCAGTGAAACAGAGGTCATCATAATCCTGTGTTGGTGTGCCATCCAGTTCATAGCCAGCAACGATATTCTCCGGGTCACCATCGGTTTCCGTCTGAATCCAGCTGTTCAGCTTGTGAATAACGGTCTTTACGGTATCATTTGCGCCCTTTTCGGAAGGGTAGAGCAAATCCATTCCCAATCGCCACGGAGTCCGGCAGCTGTTATAGGCATATGTGCCATCTGTGACATCTTCCAAGAAGTTTTCCGGAGCTGGAACAAATTTCCCCGCTGCATTTTTTACGATGAAATCCGGCAGCAGTCCCGTGGATTGTTCAGCGGTGATGCTTTCTATTACTGCACATGTTCCATCATATAATTTTCCCCAGCGTTCATCGCCAGTAACTGCTTCAAAGATTGGAAAATATTGCAAAATAAAGTCAGAAGAACGGGTTGCGGAATAATAAGAATCGCTCGGGTCACATTCATGCACCCAGTCGCCCAGCTGCAACAGCCAGTCCTCTTGATTCACTTCATAGTCCATAATATCTTGAATCATGGCAAGAGCTGTTTCCCGATAAGGTGTTTCTTCACTAGAGCCCCAACGCTGGTCGGCCAACAGCAGCGAATAGGCAATATCCAAATCGCCATCCGTTGCAGAATCTGCATCTCCGCCCTGCATTGCTCCATCGGTTGCCCCATCAATCAGAGCAGAACCATTGTCGCATTGCTGCCAGGACATCAGATTTTCACCAATATCGCTGAGATGTGCCCGATAATAGCGGTACATTCCATCGAATGTATCTTTTGCCTGTGCATTATAGTCCGCCATGCAAACCGTAATCAGCATACCGTAGCCGTGTGCTTCAGAAACAGTGACTGGAACAGAAACACCATCTCCAGCATAGCGATTTTCTTCATAGGAAACATAATACTGTGGTTTGCCAAAGGAAATATAAGTGTCCTCGGTCACATAAGTTTTCTTCCATTGTTGATAGGTATCCTGTAAGACTTGTTTCCGGTCAGCGTTAGCAGCCTGCACGGAAGTGAGCAGCGGACAGACGGAAAGGGCAAATAATCCTGCCGAAAAAGCAGCGATCCATTTTTTTGCAGTGTTCATGGTGCATCTCCTTGTCTTTGAGGTGCAGTAGAATTAGAAGCGGAAATCTCGTTTTCCAGCAGCCATTTCTGCAATGTGTTCGGCTGCAATTGCCCGTACTTTTTCATTTGGAATATTTAGCAGTTCCTTTTGAATCAGGGCTTTTCCGATGGCACGAGTTTCCGGTTTTGCGTAATCCTCCAAATATTCGTTTAATGTCATGAGGGCGTTCGGGTGGCAGCAGTTTTGAATTTGACCGCTCTTGCAGAGGGACATGAACCGGTCGCCGGTTCTGCCAGCCCGATAGCAGGCGGTGCAAAAGCTGGGAATGTATCCCAATTCCATTAGCCAGCGGACAACTTCATCTAGAGTACGGCGGTCGCTGACATCAAATTGAGCAGAATTTTCGGACTCTGGTTCTGGCGTATCGTATCCGCCAACACTGGTACAGGATGCACCGCTGACTTGAGAAATACCCAGCTGCAACGCCCGTTCCCGAACGGCTTTTCCCTCTCGAGTTGACATAATCATGCCCGTATATGGAACAGCAATTCGGATAATGGTGCAGATTTTTGCAAAAGTTTCATCATCAATGCTGTTATCGAACGCATTCGGGTCAATATCATCTGCGTGCTTGATACGGGGAACACTGATGGTGTGCGGACCTACTCCATAAGTTGCTTCTAAGTGTTCTGCATGCATCAGCAAGCCAGCAAGTTCATAGGGATATGTTTGCAGCCCGAACAGAACGCCCAGCCCGACATCATCAATCCCACCCTGCATGGCTCTGTCCATGGCTTCGGTGTGGTAATCATAATTGTGTTTTGGCCCTGCCGGATGCAGTTTTTCGTATTGCTCCTTGTGGTAGGTTTCTTGGAACAGGATATACGTTCCAATGCCAGCATCATGCAATTTCCGGTAATTTTCCACCGTAGTTGCAGCGATATTCACATTGACCCGGCGAATTGCTCCGTTTTTGTGCTGAATGTGATAAACTGTGTCAATGGATTCCAGAATGTATTCAATGGGGTTGTGCAGGGGGTCTTCTCCAGCCTCCAGAGCCAGCCGTTTGTGTCCCATATCTTGCAACGCAATGACTTCTCGTTTGATTTCTTCTTGTGTCAGCTTTTTTCGGCAGATATGCTTGTTTTTCGCATGATACGGGCAGTAAACACAGCTGTTCACGCAGTAGTTGGAAAGATAGAGCGGAGCAAATAATACGATTCGCTTGCCGTAGTAGTCCAGTTTAATGGCTTCTGCTAATTGGTAGAGTTCTTCCCAGACGGTTTCCGATGGACAGGCAAGCAAAACAGAGGCTTCCCGATGGGTCAACCCTTTTTGTAAGCGGGCTTTGGCTAAGATTTCCTGAATCAGTGGAAGATTGTTTTTGTTTTCCTGTGCATAAGCAAGCGTCTGCATCACTTCTTCGTGGCAGAGAAATTCTGCTGCTTTTGTGGAGTTTGGAAGATACATCGTTCTCTCGTCACCTTTTTTCCATAAAGTGCAGCCAAAAGCGGCTGTCTGATGTTATTATACCATGCAGCAGATGCTTTGTCAATGAATCGAATTCGCAATTGCTAATAAATGGAAATTAAAATTCAAGTTTGCATAAAAAGATATACAACTTTTGTGACGATTCACCTTGACATTTTGTATAAATTATGGTATCCTTATAGTAATATCATTCATATTCGATGTGAAAAACAGAAAGGATGGAAGAAAACATGAAGAAACAGGGAAAGAAAAACCGGATATTTGCCGGAATTGCCGCAGCGGTGATGGCAGTGAGTGCAACCGCAGTTGGAATGCGTTCTTATTCTGCTAATGCAGCAGATTTGGAACTGGACAACTATGCGAAATTGCTGCAATATTCGCTGTATTTCTATGATGCAAATATGTGCGGCGACAAGGTAGGGGGAACTTCTGCATTCTCTTGGAGAGATAATTGCCACACCGGAGATGTCGCACTGGGTGGCTTCCACGATGCCGGCGATGCAATTAAATGCGGACAGACTGCCGGATTTACCGCTTCTACCTTGGGCTGGGCATATTATGAATACAAAGACCAGTTCCAGAAGACCGGAACGACTGCACACTTCAAGGTTATCAGCGATGAATTCAACGAATTCTTTAAGAGATGCACAACGCTGTCTGGCGACACTGTAACATCGTTCATCTATGAAGTTGGCGATGATGGACCTGACCATGCAAAGTGGTTTGCACCGGAAGCAATGTGGGATCACGGCAGCAGTGAAACCTATTCCACGACGGATGGGGCAAGCGATATTGCTGCACAGTATGCCGCTTCTCTGGCACAGAGCTATTTGAACTTCGGTAATGAAGAAGATTTGAAGTATGCGGTTGCCCTGTATAACTTTGCTGATAAATACCGTACGATTACTTATGACCAGAATACATATGCTGGCGGTGCAAAGGATGTACAGGATGATATTTCCTGGGCAGCAGGCTGGCTGTATCTGGCAACTGGCGAAGAACCATATCTGACCGAAAACAGCAAGTATACACAAGTTAAAAACGACTGGACACAGGATTATTGCTATGCAAATTCTCAGTTGGGTGCAGCCATCATCAACGCTGAAATCACTGGAAACTGGAGTTTTGCAACCAACTACATCGGACAGAAAGTCAACGCAAACCAGAATCAGTTCTATGTGATGAACAGCTGGGGCAGTGCAAGATATGATGTTTTGATGCAGTTCTGTGCATTGGTGACTTCTAAATATGAACAGTCCGGCGTAGACTATACCGAATGGGCAAAGAAGCAGATGAACTATATTTTAGGTGACAACAATGCAAATGTTTGTCTGGTTGTTGGCTATAATGATGTTTCTGCAACCTCTCCGCACCACCGTGCAGCATCGAACTTGAAAGTAAGCGATGACTGGCATGAATGGAACTCTTGGGATGGAAAGTATTCCTCCAGCAATGGACATGTATTGTATGGTGCATTGGTTGGCGGCCCGACCAGTTCTGACTTTACGACCTATAAAGATGATGCAAGAGATGCCACTTCCAACGAAGTTGCAATTGACTATCAGGTCGGCTTAGTTGCAGCAGCAGCAGGCTTATATGACAAGTATCAGACCGGCAGTGTTGTTGCACAGATTGGCGACGAAGTAACTGTATATCCGGATGAAGTAGCAGTTGCAAACGGCGGCGAAGTTACCACTACTACCACAACAGAAACCACAACCACTACCACAGAAACAACCACTACCACAGAAACAACGACTACAACGGAAGAAACTACCACCACAACGACATCAGAAGAAACGACTACAACATCGGAAGAAACCACTACAACGCCAGAAGAAACAACTACGACAGCAACCGAAGAAACAACAACCGTAACGGAAGAAACGACAGTTACAGAAGAAACAACAACAGTTTCCGAAGAAACTACAACCGAAGAAACCACCACAACAACTTCCGCAAGCGTTCTGCCGGATACAAATGTTGGGGATGTCAACTTGGATGGAAAGGTAGACCTGCTGGATGCAATCTGTTTGAATAAGTATCTGGCACAGCTGATTACCTTGACACCGATTGCAATTGCAAATGCAAACTGCGACCAGAAAGATGGAACAGAAAAAGTAGATGAAGATGATACAACTGTTTTGATGAAGTTTGTTCTGGGTTTCGAAGATGTTAAGGATCTCCCATACGTTGGATAATTTTTTTTCTCATTTTTTCCTCTAAGAGAAACGTGTTCGACAATGATTGTCGGGCACGTTTCTTGCTTTTCAGAGCGGAACATTTACAATTTTTTCTTTACATTTTCCCATTTATCCTGTATAATAAAAAAAGAAGGGATGCTTTTTTGTGAAGGGAGAAAGCTTTATGAAAAAAATTTTGGAAAAAGGAATTTCATGTATATTATCTGTATTGGTATTGTTACAAGGTTGGCTGGTGATACCGAATGGTGCAGCTGCGTTGGAAGAAGATTCGAGTCTGGAAACCACAACTACAGCAATTACGGAAAACTTGGGACAGGTGCAGGAATGGGAGCAATTTCAGTATCAGGCATCTGAAAATGAAGTCACAATTGTTGGCTATACTGGAATCATTGAGGGCACTTTAGAAATCCCCGCAGAGATTGACGGCTTTCCGGTCACACGTGTGGAAGATGATGCGTTTGTAAAGCAGGATGAATTGACAGAAGTTGTGATTCCAGCCAGTGTGATTGAAATTGGCAGCATAGCGTTTCATGATTGTGCAAACTTACAGGTTTTTACTGTTGCCGAAGAAAATCCAGCGTATTGCGTTAGAAATGGGCTGCTGCTGGATAAGAGCGAAAGCATTCTGATTCGTTGCCCCAGTGGACGCTATGGAGAAGTGACAGATATTCCGGATACGGTTTTTTTAATTTCAGATGCAGCGTTTGCAGATTGTTCTTCCCTGTCCAAAATTGAATTGCCACAGTCAGTCATTTCGATTGGAGCAATGGCGTTTTCTAATTGTACTGCATTGTATGATATCACATTGCCAGAGAATTTGCAGAAAATTGGAGATGGTGCATTTATGAATTGCACCGCTATTCAACGAATGGCACTGCCGGAAAACCTGCAACGAATTGGCATGATGGCATTTTCCAACTGTCAGTCTTTGTCAGAAGTTGTCGTTCCATCAAGGGTGCAGACTTTGTCGGATTCTGTCTTTTCAGACTGTATTGCATTGCAGCGAGTGACCTTATCAGAAGGATTGACCGGTATTTCTGTCGCTACTTTTAGAAATTGTACAGCTTTGCAGGAAATACAGCTGCCGGATACCTTAGAGAGAATCAAAGCCAATGCCTTTCAAAATTGCAGTTCTTTGCAGAGAATTCATGTGCCAGCAGCCATTTCTGAACTTTCTGCAAATACATTTTCTGGATGTATTTCTCTGTCAGAAGTGACAGTTGCGGACGAAAATCCATATTATACGGTAGTCGATGGTGTTTTGATGACAGCTGACCAGGAAACATTGATTTATTATCCGCCGTCTATTTCACAATCAGATTATACCATTCCGGAAACAGTAAAGACCATTGATCGCTATGCATTTCAAGATACCATGCAGCTGCAATTTTTGACCGTTCCAGAAACAGTAGAAACGATAGAGCCATACGCTTGTTATGATGCCAATTCTTTGAAAGAAGTGATGTTGAACGGTGCATCTGTTATTTCAGAGTATGCATTTCAGTCTTGTGACCAGTTGGAAGCAGTTACATTCGGCGATGGCGTGCAGGAAGTTCAGACGGGTGCATTTTTGGATTGTCTGTCCTTGGAAGGTATTATCTTGCCGAAAACAATTACACAAATCGGAGATTATGCATTCGGTTATCAAACAGATTCTGCGGAAACGGGAACGTATTCTATGGTAGAAAACTTTTTTATCTGCTTTTATAAAAGAACAGCTGGTGCAATGTATGCGAATTTGAATGGGTTTGACTCCATTTCGTTGGATAATGTGACTACAACCACTACTACAACTGTTTCTGCGGATATCACCACAACAACTGAAACAGAAACAACAGAAAGTAATCAAACGACAGCAGCCGCAACAACAACGGCAGCTATGGGCAGTCAAACAACAGTACTTGAAACAACAAGCAAATTGGAAACGAGTCAAATAACAACAGCAGTAGAAATAACGACAGCCATTACTACAACAACAGTCGCTGCAACCACAAAACGACCAGAAACCAGTATCATTTCAACAACAACACCGCAACTTGCTACGACAACGACAACGACGACGACTACCCACCAGCATGGCGGAACTGCTACCACTGTAACGACTGGCGTAACCACGCAAACCACAGCAGTTACGAGACAGACAACGGAAGTCACAACAGAACTAAAGGGCGATTTGAATTTAGATGGGCGAGTTTCTATGTCAGATGCCATTCGAATATTGACCTATTATGCAAAAATCGCAGCTGGACAAACGCCATATTTGTATTCTGAAGACCCTATTGCAGAAGAAGCTGCAAAAAAGCGGGTGGATATGGATGAAGATGGAACAATTGGTGTGGTAGATGCTGTTGAGATTTTAACGATCTATGCAAAGAGAGCAGCGGGGCAATTAGAATAATAGAATAAAAAAATAGAACAAAAATCTGATTTTTCTAAGAGAGAGTGGATGCACCAACCAGATTTTTTGGTTAGAATCCCAGTAAAATTGCAAAAAATAAATTGACTTTTAATACAAGTTGCTGTATAATAAAAGCAGTTCATCCGTTTTTTATGAGATCAAATGGTACAGAAAGGAAAATCAGAATGAAACAGAAAAAACAGGTTGGAAAACGTTTGCTGGCAGGATTGCTGGGAGCAGTGCTGTTGCAGACAGCAGTCAGCGTTCCGTCCGGATTGCAGGCATCTGCTGCGGACGATGTGGAGTATAATTATGCGAAAGCATTGCAGTATTCCATTTATTTTTATGATGGCAATATGTGCGGAACGCAGGTTGCCGAAAATAACCGCTATCAGTGGCGTGGCAACTGTCACACCTATGACGCACAAGTGCCTTTACAGCCAATGGGAACTGATGAAGTTGGCACGAACTTGTCCCAATCATTCATTGACCAGTATCGGGACATTCTTGACCCGGATGGAGATGGCTATGTGGATGTTTCCGGCGGATTCCATGACGCTGGCGACCATGTAAAGTTTGGCATGCCGGAAAACTATGCCGCTTCTACCTTGGGCTGGGGCTATTATGAATTTCGGGATTCCTACAAAAAGACAGGACAGGATGACCACATTGAAACAATTTTGCGGTATTTTAACGATTACCTGATGAAGTGCACGTTCCGGGATGAAAATGGCGAAGTTGTTGCCCATTGTTATCAGGTGGGCGATGGCGATATTGACCACGCTTACTGGAACTCTCCGGAAGTGGATACCATGGCAAGACCTGCCTATTTCCTGACAGGCGACAAGCCGCAAACCGATTATGTTGCTTCAGCAGCTGCTTCGCTGGCAATCAACTATTTGAATTTTAAGGATACCGATCCAGACTATGCAGCAAAGTCTCTGGACTATGCAAAAGCACTATTCCAGTTCGCAAAGAGCCATGAAAAGCAGCTGAGTGACAATGCAGATGGCCCGAAATCCTATTATGTATCTTCCAAGTGGGAAGATGATTACTGCTGGGCAGCAGCATGGCTGTTTAAAATTACCGGCGATGAAAGCTATTTGCAGGAAATTTACCCGTATTATGACTACTATGCAGCACCGTGCTATGTGTATTGCTGGAATGATATGTGGAACGGCGTGCAGTGTATCTTAGGCGAAATTTCAGAGGACAATCCTGCCAGTATGTTTATCCGCAGTTTATTGAAAAGTACAAGGAAGCTGCTGGAAAATCGCCATATGAAGAAATGGATTGCTGGGCATCCGTTGCAAAGGCAATCACCACTTATATGACAGGCGGTGTCGGAACGATTACACCGGCAGGCTATTTCTGGCTGAATACCTGGGGCTCTGCCCGATATAATACTGCTGCACAGCTGTGTGCACTGGTTTATGACAAGTACAACAACAATGGCAAGCCGTCCGAATACAGCGAATGGGCAAAAGAACAGATGCAATATCTGATGGGCAACAACCCGATGAATCGGGCTTATATTGTCGGATATAGCGAAAATGCTGCAAAGTATCCGCACCACCGTGCAGCCTCCGGCTTGACTAGAGCAGAAGATACCAGAGAGCAGCGTCATGTTCTGTATGGTGCATTGGTTGGTGGGCCGGATGCCTCTGACAAGCACAATGATATTACCGCAGACTGGATTTATAACGAAGTAACGATTGACTATAACGCAGCGTTTGTTGGTGCAAGTGCTGGATTGTATGCGTATTTTGGCGATGACTCCATGCAGGTAACGCCAGATTTCCCGCCGAAGGAAGAAAATGGTGGTGAAGAAGGCGGCGGCAATAATTACTGGGTTGAAGCATTTGCAGTGAATAACCCGTGTGCAGGCGGAGCAGGAACAACAAAGATTTCTATGAAAGTCATGACCGATTCCATTACGCCGAGAACCGATGTTACCGTTCGCTATTTCTTCAATACGAAGGAAATGACCGATCCAAGTTTGGTACAAGCAACAGAATTGTATGACCAGGCGGCAACCGAAGCAGCACCAGCAGATGGCGTAATTTCTGGGCCATTCCAGTATGATGCATCCTATGACCCGAATATCTATTATTTTGAAGTGGCATGGGATGGCTATACTATTGCAAATTCCAACAAGAAATATCAATGCTCCGTTGGCTTATATTATGGCGACCAGTGGGATGCATCCAATGACT
>OHWF01000754.1_pt1 | contig 11916 bp, 9 predicted proteins | sample 1579681 | NCBI WGS metagenome assembly OHWF01 (sample SAMEA3882554, study PRJEB24775) | human gut metagenome | biome: human-associated habitat; feature: intestine environment; material: feces | place: Netherlands | collected 2009/2010 | reverse complement strand
TGTGATATCCTTTAACATACGACAGAGGGTACACATCCCCTGTCGGAAAAATCCCCCAGAGGGAATGAGGCAGGAGGCCGGACAAACCATGCAGATCCACCAGTCCGCAGAAGATTATCTTGAAACGATCCTGATGCTGAGCCAGCGTATGGGCAAAGTGCGCTCCATTGACGTTGTCAATGAGCTGGGCTTTACCAAAGCCAGCGTGAGCATCGCCATGAAAAAGCTGCGGGAGAACGGCTATATCGCGGTGGACGGCGAAGGCAACCTGACCCTGCTGGAGCCCGGGCTGGAGATCGCTCAGCGCATTTACAGCCGCCACCAGCTGCTGACCCACTTCTTTGTGCAGCTGGGCGTGGACGAGCAGACCGCCGCCGAGGACGCCTGCAAGGCAGAGCACATCCTCAGCGAGCAGACGCTGGAAAAGATCCGCGAAAGCGCCCTGCGCAACGACGCCGCCCATCCGCAGGCAAAGTGATATGATTCCAAGAGACACCGGAATGCCGAAAGACGTTCCGGTGTCTTTTTTTGTATGAAATTTTCGGTTTGTGTTGCATATCTGTTACGGATTTGGTACAATAAATCTGTGCGGAAAAGGAACGTTGGAAGAGCGAAAAAGGGCCGGGACGGCGCAAAGCCGCCCTAGGGTAAAGGAGAGCGTTGCGGCATGGATGCGATTGCCCATACTCAGGTCAGTGTGGTCTGTCTGGTCACGCTGGCGGTCTTGCTGCGGGCGCAGCAGAAAATGCGGGATAAAAGTCTGCCCGGGCGGCTGTTCACGGCGCTGCTGTGGTCTGCCGGGGCGCTGACGATCGTAGATCATGGCAGTGCGCTGGCGCAGCTGGGCGCGTGGCAGGATCTGGGCATCCCCCTGACCTACCGGCTGAACGCCGGGGGCAGTATTCTGTTTTATCTGCTGGCGGCGTGCTGCTGCTTGCTGGTGTTTTTGTATGTGGAGGCAGAGCTGGGGCGTACATGGATGGAGGACGGCCGCAGGCTGGCGCTCAGCGCCGCACCGGTGGCGTTGCTTTTGCTGGCGCTGCTGACAGCGCGGGACGAAAACGGCTTCTGCTATCTGGATGCAGAGGGGCTGCGGGGCAGCACCCTGTTCTGGGGGGCGAAGCTGGTGGGGCTTGCCTATCTGGCGGCGGCCTTTCTCCGCTGCAGCTGGACGCTGAGCAACTGGAAGCAGGAAACACCCAAAGAGGAACTGAAGACCCTGCTGCTGCTCGCGCTTGCGCCGGCGGCAGGCTTTTTGCTGCAAGGCTGGCTGCCCGGGCGCGGGCTGCTGTGCTGCGGCATTACGCTGGGGCTGGTGTGCGTGTATGTGCTGGTGTTGCAGACCAAGTTCACGGTGGATACCCTGACCGGCGTCAGCAACCGCATCGTGGCGCTGCGGTATCTGGAAAGCGAGCTGCCCTACTACCGCCGCCACCCCAACCGCTCGCTGCACTTCCTCATGATGGACATGGATCACTTCAAGCACATCAACGATGAATACGGCCACCTGGAGGGCGATGCCGCGCTGGTGCTGCTGGCGGGCATTTTGAAAAAGGTGTGCGCCAACTATAACGGCGTGCTGGCGCGCTACGGCGGCGATGAATTCTGCATCGCCTGCGGCTGCAACAGCGTGGAGGTGCGCACCCTGATCGTCTCCATCCAGCGGGAACTGGATGCCGCCAACGCCGCCTCCGGCAAGCCCTACCAGATCGAGATCAGCATCGGCTGCGCCCGTCTTGAGCCGGACATTGCCACCGTGCACGACCTGATCGATAAAGCCGATCAGGAAATGTACCACCTCAAGACCCGCAAGCGCGGAGTTTCCTAAAACAAAGAAGGCACCTGCAACCCTTCCTGTCTGTGCGTTGGCACCCGAAGGCGTTTGCGGGTGCTTTTTCTTTGACCTGTTGAGAGCCAAGAAGCAACCCCGCAGTGCGGATGTTTCCGCAGGAAACAGGCACTGCAAATGCCGTTTGCCTTTACGGCCTTTCCCGTGAAAAATGCAATACCGGAGCGTCCGCAGACGCTCCGGTATTGCTCTATATAAAAATAATTTTTCCGCTGAAGATGGCCAAAGCAAAGCGGAGGCCATTCAAAATCGTCCCGCCCGCGCGTTCTAAACGTTTTTTACCCTTCTGCCCTTGCATCCCGGGGTGGAACGCGGTATTCTTATAGAATAGACCGGAACCGCGACAGCACAGGGGAGGGAGACCACATGGACGCACAGGAGATCCGCGCATTGCTGGGCAAAAGCATCTTTGAGCGGGCACAGAAGTACCGCAAGCGCATCCTGCAAAGCAGCTGCACCACCAACGAGGACGGGGTGCGGCACCTGACGGCGCTGGTGCAGGGCAGCGGGCCGGACTGCTATTATACGCAGGTCTGGCTGCGGGAAAACGGCAGCTTTGTCAGCGCCTCCTGCGACTGCCCCTATAATCAAAACGGCGACGGCACCTACTGTAAGCACATTGGCGCGCTGCTGCTGCAGGATGCGGAAAAGAACCCGCCTGCCCCGGAAAAAAAGCCGGAGAGCATCCCCGGGGTGCAGCGGGGCGTTGCCGGGCTGAACCCGGAGCCCCGCAAGGACAGTTACAGCGCCGGGCTGGATATGCTGTTCGGCCGCAAGTGGCGGGGCGAGGAGCCGGAAACCGACTATGAGGCCCAGCTGCTGCTGAAGCGTTATCAGCGGGAGGATGCGCAGCCCCAGCCCCAGAACGCCGCCCAGCGCACCGGCTTTGCTCTGCTGGAACCGGAGCTTACGCCGCACAATGGCCGTATCTGGCTGCGGCTGCGGGTCTCGGACGGCATCGGCGGGCGGCAGTATCTGATAAAAAGTATCCCGCAGTTTCTGGATGCGATCGAGCGGGGCGAAAGCGTCAGCTACGGGAAATCGCTGGCCTTTGTGCACCGGTGGGACGCCTTTGCCCCGGATGCGCAGCAGCTGCTGCGGCTGCTGCGCCGTCAGGTAAGCGCCCGGCAGGCGTTTGAAGCCGAGGGCACGGTGCGCTCTGGCTGGGAGAAAGGCCCGGCGGGCGGTCTGCCGTTGACCGGCGAGGGGTTGGATGCTCTTGTGGAGCTTTACGCCGCCGAGGGCGTTGTGGGCGGCTATACCCTTAAAGAGGGTCTGCCGGTCATCAGCCTGAAGGTGGAGCGCCGCAAGGGCGGCGTGCAGCTGAGCTGTACCCCGGCGCTCAGCGGGGTGCAGGGGCTGGACTATGCCTATCTGCTGGGCGAAAGTACCCTCTGGCGGATGCAGCGGGAGGAATGCCGCCGGGTTCTGCCGGTACTGGACACCTTTGGCGGGCGCAGCTTGTTCTTTACCAGCGCGGACGCCGCCGCTTTTTGCAGCTATGTGCTGCCGGAACTGGGCAACCGGGTCAACATCGTGGACCCCGACCGGCTGCTGCTGAACCAGATCCCGCTGGAACCGGTGGTGCAGTTTTATCTGGACGCCGACCGGGGGCTTACCGTCACGGCCTACCCGGTCTTTCTGTATGGAGAGGACAGGGTGGCCCCCGGCGAGCCGGTGCCGCCCGACCTTTTGCGAGATGCCCGCACCGAGAACCGGGCAAAGCGCCTGCTGGAGACCTATCTGGAACCCGAGAGCGGCAAGCCCGGGCATTACAGCATTTCCGGGGAGGAAGCGCTTTTCCAGCTGCTGGAAGAGGGCATTCCCGCCCTGCTGGCCATGGGCGAGGTGTACCAGACCGATGCCTTCCGCAACTTACAAGCCGCCCCGCCTAAAATTTCGGTAGGGGTATCGGTGCACGGCAGTGTGCTGGATCTGGAAGTGGACACCGGCGCGTTCCCGGTGGAGGAACTGCGGGAGCTTTTGCAGTCCCTGCACCAGAAAAAACGCTACCACCGCCTGCGGGACGGCAGTCTGCTGCGGCTGGATGACAGTCTGGAAGGGCTGGACGAGCTGAACGACACGCTGGAACTTTCCGGTGCAAAGCTGAAGGACGGCCACGCCGCCCTGCCGCTCTACCGTGCCCCCACGCTGGACTGGGCGCTTTCGGGGCAGAACGGCCTGCGGTTCGACCGGGACGACGCTTTCCGGCGCATCAGCCGCAGCTTCCACGCCGTGCGGGACAGCGAGTATACCCCGCCGCTCTCGCTGCAAAAGACCCTGCGCAAATACCAGCGGGACGGCTACCGCTGGCTGCGCACGCTGGACGGCTACGGCATGGGCGGCATTCTGGCCGACGATATGGGTCTGGGTAAGACTGTGCAGGTGCTCAGCTACCTGCTGGCCATGAAGGAGGGCGGGCAGCAGCTGCCCAGCCTCATCGTCTGCCCGGCGTCGCTGGTGCTGAACTGGCAGGAGGAATGCCAGAAGTTCACCCCGCAGCTGCAAAGTGTTGCCATGGACGGCGATGCCGCCCACCGCGCCGCGCTGGTCGATGGGTGGGCGCAGGCGGACATCGTCATCACCAGCTACGACCTGCTGCGCCGGGACGAAAAACTGTATGCCGGGCAAAGCTTTTACGCCTGCATTCTGGACGAAGCGCAGGCCATCAAGAACCACACCACCCAGAAATACAAGGCGGTGTGCCGGGTGAACAGCCGGGTGCGCTTTGCCCTGACCGGCACCCCGGTGGAGAACCGCTTGGGCGAGCTGTGGAGCATCTTCTCCTTTTTGATGCCCGGGTATCTGCCCCCCTACAAGACCTTCTGTGCCCGGTTTGAAAAGCCCATCGTGCAGGACGAAGATGCCAACGCCGTGCGGCGGCTGAACCAGTTCACCGGCCCCTTCATCCTGCGGCGCATGAAGTCCGAGGTGCTGCGGGAGCTGCCGCCCAAGACCGAGAACGTGCGCCGCGTTGAGCTGGAGACCGAGCAGCGCAAGCTGTATCTGGCAGCGGTGGTGGACGCCCGCGAAAAGCTGCGGGCGGCAAAGCCGGAGGACAAGATGACCGTGTTTGCCGTGCTGATGCGGCTGCGGGAGATCTGCTGCGACCCGCGCCTTGTGGCAGACAACTGGACCGGCAGCAGCGCCAAGCTGGAAGCCTGTCTGGAACTTGTCACCGAGGCAGTGGCGGGCGGGCACCGCATTCTGCTGTTCAGCCAGTTCACCTCCATGCTGGAACTGCTGGCAAAGCGGCTGGACGAAGCCGGGGTAAGCCACTTTACCCTGCAGGGCTCTACCCCGAAGCCGGTGCGTGCCGAGCAGGTGCGCCGGTTCAATCAGGGCGAGGCGGACGTCTTTCTGATTTCGCTGCGGGCGGGCGGTACGGGTCTGAACCTGACCGCCGCTGATATCGTCATCCACTACGACCCGTGGTGGAACCTTGCCGCGCAAAATCAGGCCACCGACCGCGCCTACCGCATCGGTCAGCGCAACCCGGTACAGGTGTACCGGCTGATCGCGCAGGACACTATTGAGGAAAAGATCGTGGAGCTGCAGCAGGCCAAGCAGTCACTGGCCGACACCGTTACCGGCGGGGCAGACGGCGCGATTTTGTCTATGAACCCCGAACAGCTGCTGCAGCTGCTGGGAGAAGAAGCATAAAGGAGTGCATCCATCATGAAGGTTTGGGATCTGCATTGCGATACCCTGTACGAACTGCGCCGCGCCGAAAAGGCGGGCGCACCCAAAAGCTTTTTGCACAACGATCTGCATATCGACCTTGAAAAATTGCAGCAGGGGGATTATCTGCTGCAATGCTTTGCGGCCTATGTGGATCTGGCCGACCCCGCCCCCGGGGCCGACCCGCTGGTGAGCGTGCTGGAGGAGATCGACATCTTCAAGCGGCTCATGGCGGCTTACTCGGAAAAGATCGCCCCGGTGTACACCGCTGCCGACCTTGAGCGCAACCGCGCCGAGGGCAAGTTCAGCGCCATGCTGACGGTGGAAGAGGGCGGCTGCTGCAAGGGCAGTCTGGGCGTGCTGCGGCGGCTGCAGGAACTGGGCGTGCGCATGATGACCCTGACATGGAACTACCCCAACGAGCTGGCAGCCCCCAACGCAAACCCCGGCGGGCCGCTGGTGGCCAACACCGAGACCGGCCTGACCGAGCGGGGCTTTGCCTTTTTGGAAGAGATGGAAAAGCTGCACATCACCGCAGACGTGAGCCACCTTTCCGATAAGGGCTTCTGGGACATCGCAAACCACAGCACCCGTCCCTTTGCGGCAAGCCATTCTAACTGCCGTGCCCTGTCGCCCCACAACCGCAACCTGACCGATGAGATGATCCGCGCACTGGCAGAAAAGGGCGGCATTGCAGGGCTGAACTACTGCGCTTCCTTTGTGGACGCAGACTCGGCACACCCCAAGCTTTGCCGCAGCACGGTGGAGCGGCTGGCAAAGCACGCAGCTCACTTCAAGCAGGTGGGCGGCATTGAGGTCATCAGCCTTGGCAGCGACTTTGACGGCATCGGCGGCCAGCACGAGTTGGAAACGGCAGCAGATATGCCGCTGCTGGCCGAGGCACTGCGCCGCGAGGGCTTTACTGAGGACGAGGTAGAGGCCATCTACTGGCGCAATGCATACCGCTTCTTTAAAAACAATCTGTAATAAAACGTCTTAAAATTGCAAAATGTGCCCGGGATACCCCTGCGCTGCGCGGGTATCCCGGGCTGTGTATTGCCCTGCGAGGGGAGGTTTTATATGGTCTAAGGCGCGCGTCCCCTGAAAAAGAACAAACGACTTGGAAAGATAAGAGGAATTATAACAATGGGTATCACGATTTCGCCGTGGATGATGGCGTTTCTCATGCTGATGACCGGCTTTGCAGGCTTTGTGGATTCGGCAGCCGGCGGCGGTGGGCTGATCAGTCTGCCGGCCTATCTGTTTGCCGGGCTGCCGCCCCACTACACCTATGCCACCAACAAGTTCAGCGCCGCCTGCGGCACCACCTTTGCCACGGCAAACTTTTTCAAAAGCGGTGCCATGAACGTGAAGGTGGGCGTTCTTGCAGCCATCGGCAGCTTTGCGGGCAGTGCGCTGGGCGCGCACATCGTGCTGCTGCTCAGCGATGAGATGCTGCGCACCATGATGTTCATCATCCTGCCGGTGGCGGCGGTCATCATTCTGTGGCAGCGCAACCTGCCGGACGAGAACCGGGACGATGGTACGCTGGATCTGAAAAAGATTTTGCTGGCGCTGGCCATCGGCCTTGGCATCGGCCTGTACGACGGCGTCATGGGCCCGGGCACCGGCACCTTTGCCATCATTGCCTTTACCACCCTGATGGGCTTTGATCTGCGCACCGCCAACGGCAACGGCAAGGTACTCAATCTGGCCAGCAACTACGCCAGCCTGTTCACCTATCTGATGAACGGTCTGGTGGTGTTCCACATCGGCATCCCCTGCGCCGTCAGCAACATTCTGGGCAACCTGCTGGGCTCCCATTTTGCCCTGAAAAAGGGTGCCCGCTTCATCCGCCCCATGATGCTGGTGGTGCTGGTGCTGCTGCTGGGCAAGCTGATCTCGGACGCGGTGCTGTAAGGGCAAGGCGGGACGATTTGGAATGGTCTCCGCTTTGCTCTGGCCATAATCAGCGGAAAGAATATTTTATTTGTAGTTCCGAAACGCCTGCGGGCGTTTCGGAACTACTTTTTCACGGGTAAAAATAAAGTCGGGCAGCCCGCGGGCTGTCCGACTTGTTTTTGCGAATAGGTTTTATTCCAGCGTCAGCTCTTTATCAAAGAACGCGATGCCGAAGGCGCCGGGGCCGGTGTGGGTGCCAATGACGCAGCCGATCTGGCGCACCAGCGGTGCGTCCAGATGCAGGTTGTCCTGCAGGTAGGTCAGCAGCGGCTGCAGCTCCCGGTGGTTGACGGTGTAGCCCAGCAGCGGGGTGTAGCCCGGGTGGATGCCGCCCATCTCGTCGATCTTCTTGAACAGCGCCACATACACGCCGGGCAGACCGCGTGCCTTACCGGCCAGCGCCACCTTGCCCTCCATGACGGCGAGGATGGGCTTGATGCCCAGCATACCGCCCGCCACAGCTGCGGCGGCGGACAGTCTGCCGCCCTTGCGCAGATACTTCAGATCGTCCACGGCAGCTACCAGATGCAGGTGCTGCTTGGCCTTTTCCAGATCGGCGGCGATCTGGTGGATCGTCTTGCCGGCGTCCCGCAGCTGCACAGCCAGCCGCACCAGCAAGGACTGCCCCAGACAGACGTTCTCGGTGTTCACGAACACCACATTATCCACGTTGGCAAGGTCGGCAGCAAGTCTGGCGCACTGACCGGTGCCGGACAGCGCATCGGACAAAAAGATGCCCAGCACCTCGTCTCCGGCGGCAGCGGCGTCCAGATACAGCCGCTCGAACTGCTCCGGGCTGGGCTGGCTGGTGGTGGGCAGCTTGCGGCAGGCTGCCAGATGGGTATAGTATTCGCTGGGGGTCATGTCGATGCCGTCCCGCAGGACGGTGCCGTCCTCCAGCGTCACGTTCAGGGGGATCACGGTCACGCCCAGCTGCTGCGCCTCGGCGGGCAGGATGTCGCACGCGGAATCGGTGAGGATACGGATCATAATAATACCTCCGGTCTACCGGTAAAATACAGTATACGCAACGTTTTTGCTAAAAAGGTTGGAAATTATTATACCACCATTTAGGGCGATGTGTCAATGATTTGCATAAATTTGCCACGACAGAACGCCCAAACCTTGCGCACCCGGCGGCAGATATGGTACTATAACCGGGAACGAATCACAGCAGGAGGAGACCGACCATGCACAAGCTGAATCCCCGCACCGCCGCGCTGCTTTCGGCCTTTGGCTGGGCGGTAGGGTATCTGCTGGCGGGCAAGGCGCTGGCGGTGCTGCTGCCCGTGCCGCCCGGCGGCGCGGCGCGGTTTTTCCGGGTCTGCCTGCTGGCTCCGCTGGCGGAGGAAGGGGTGTTCCGGGGCGCGGTGCAGCGCCGGGCGCAGCCGCTGGGCAGGGGACAGGCCATTCTTTTGCAGGCGGTGCTGTTTGCCTTGCAGCACGGCAGCGTCGCTGCCATGGTCTATGCGCTGGTGTGCGGGCTGGGTCTGGGGTGGCTGGCAGACCGCACCGGACATCTCTGGCCGGGGATGCTGCTGCACAGTGCAAACAATCTGCTGGTACTGGCGATGGGATGAGAGGATGGGATACATGACCGATTTTGAACTGATGGGTCTTGCGCTGGAAGAAGCCGCCAAAGCCGCCGCCTTGGGCGAGGTGCCGGTGGGTGCGGTGGTGGCGCGGCACGGCGAGGTGGTGGCTACGGCGCACAACACCCGGGAGACCGAGAAAAACGCTTTGCACCACGCGGAGCTGCTGGCCATTGACGCTGCCTGCAAGGCGCTGGGCGGCTGGCGGCTGTGGGAGTGCGAGCTGTTCGTCACCTTAGAGCCCTGCCCCATGTGCGCGGGCGGCATCATCAACAGCCGTCTGCGCCGGGTGGTGTACGGCGCTGCCGACACCAAAGCCGGGTGCTGCGGCTCGGTGACCGACCTGTTCGCGCTGCCCTTCAACCACCATCCGGTGGTGGAAAAGGGGCTGCGGGAGACCGAAGCGCAGCAGCTTTTGCAGGCGTTTTTTGTTTCCCTGCGGGAAAAGCGGGCGGGCAGACCCCGCTGGAAGCCCCCGGTGCCCGAAAACAGGGGAAAATAAGGAAAAATAGTGGGAACTGCGTAAAAAATTGCAGTTCCCACTTTCTTTTTGGGCTGGATTGTGGTATATTATTCAATGGAATCTTGTCGAAACCCATCGCAACTGCAGGCAGGCACGCCAAAGCACCGGACCTTTGCCGGACACATAAACGGAACGCTGCACTGTCTGGGGATGGGCACAGGGTTTTTCCGGCTGGGGCACTGCGCCCGGCCGAGAATACCGAACAGGAGGGATATACTCTTGTACGAGGACGAGTTTGAACTGACCTTTCAAGTGCCGGAGGAAGAGAGCGCACCGGAGCCCCTTGCCGCACCGGCTGCAAAGCCGGCTGCGCCGGTGGAGCCGGTGGTGGACGAGCCCACCCGCATCATGACGCTGGAAAAACCGGCAGCACCTGTGGTGGACGAACCCACCCGGGTGATCACGCTGGAAAAGCCCGCAGAGCCGCCTGCGGTGGAGCTGCCCGAAGCGCCTGCGCCGCAGCCTGTAAAAGAGCGGCCTGCCCCTGCCGCACCCGCTGCGGCGCGCCGGGTGCTGATCTCCGGCGGCGACCGGGGCATCGGTGCTGCCGCTGCCCGCGCCTTTGCGGCAGCAGGGTATCAGGTGGCGGTGCTCTACCACCAGAACGCAGCTGCTGCCGCTGCGCTGGAACAGCAGCTGCCCGGGTGCATCGCCATCCAGTGCGATGTAGCCAGCCGCGCCAGCTGTGAGCTGGCGTTCCACGCAGTGGAGCAGGCCATGGGCAGGGTGGATGTGTTGGTGTGCAACGCCGGCATCGCGCAGCAGAAGCTGTTTACCGACATCACCCCGGAGGAGTGGCAGCGGATGCTGGACGTGAACCTGAGCGGCGCGTTCCACCTGTGCCAGCTGGCATTGCCCGGCATGATCCGCCGCAAGCAGGGCCGCATTCTGACCGTGAGCAGTATGTGGGGCCAGACCGGCGGCAGCTGCGAGGTGCACTATTCCGCCGCGAAGGCCGGGCTCATCGGCCTGACCAAGGCACTGGCGAAGGAAGAGGGCCCCAGCGGCATTACGGTGAACTGCGTAGCGCCCGGGGTCATCGAGACTGACATGATGGCGGCTTTTACCGCCGAGGACAAGGCGGCGCTGGCCGAGGAGACCCCTGTGGGGCGGCTGGGCACCCCGGAAGAAGTTGCAAAGCTGCTGGTCTTTTTGGCCGGCGAGGATGCCGGATACATCACCGGACAGGTGTTCGGGGTGAACGGCGGCCTTGTGATCTGATGCACAGGGCAATATTACACAATTTTCCCCGGAGCGGGAAGGAGAGAAAAAATGGGCATGACTTTGAAGGAACTGTTGACTAAGGGCGAGGGCACCCTCTCTGCACAGGAGGCCAAGGCGCTGGCGGCACAATGCCGCATGGATGTAGACACCCTCTACACCCTGCTGGAGGAGCGCGGCATTAAGGTCCTGGAGGAAGAGAACGAGCCGAGTCTGGACGTGGACAGCATCATTGCTGAGGTGGAGAACGCCGAGAACAACAACGATGACATGGGCCTTGCCGATGAAAACGAAGAGGATGCCGAGGAGAACCCGGCAGACCTGAAGGCTGCCATGGACGAGCTGCTGGACGACCCGGTGAAGAACTACCTCAAGCAGATCGGTCAGATCCCGCTGCTGAGCGCCGAGCAGGAGGTGGAGCTGAGCCGCCGCATCCATGCCGGTGCCGAGGCTGCACACATTTTGCAGGCAGACCGCCAGAAGTACGGCGCACCGGAGTACATCAAGAAGAACAGCGCCCGCTTCTCCTTTGAGGAGGACGAGAACAGCCGCAGCTACACCGAGGATCTGGACGAGGACGGCGAAAAGTCTGCCGAGGATGCCGAGGAAAAGGCAGACGAGGAAAAGGCCATGGAGGCCGTGGAGAACGGCCCCCTGAGCGAGGAACGCCGTCAGGAGCTGCTCAAGACCCGCCGCGACGGCCTGAACGCCCGCCGCAGCCTGAGCGAGGCAAACCTGCGTCTGGTGGTGTCCATCGCCAAGAAGCATGTCGGCCATAATCTGGCCTTCCTTGATCTCATTCAGGAGGGCAACATCGGCCTCATCAAGGCCGCCGAGAAGTTCGACTGCGACCGCGGCTTCCGCTTCTCTACCTACGCTACCTGGTGGATCCGTCAGGCCATCACCCGCGCTATCGCGGATCAGGCCCGCACCATCCGCATCCCGGTGCACATGGTGGAGACCATCAACCGGATGCGTCAGGCCACCAACCAGCTGGTGTACCAGAACGGCCACGAGCCCACCCCGGAGGAGCTGGCAAAGGCCATGGATATGAGCGTGGAGCGCGTGCGCGAGATCCAGCGCATGGC
>OHWF01000751.1_pt1 | contig 11949 bp, 9 predicted proteins | sample 1579681 | NCBI WGS metagenome assembly OHWF01 (sample SAMEA3882554, study PRJEB24775) | human gut metagenome | biome: human-associated habitat; feature: intestine environment; material: feces | place: Netherlands | collected 2009/2010 | reverse complement strand
GTGTTAAGCCTGTAGCTAGCGTTCATCCTGAGCCAGGATCAAACTCTTCATTGTAGAATATCTTTAACCTTCACCCGTAAGGGAAAGGCATCTGTTCTGTTTCCGGACTCCCTGGACTTACCCGTTTTTCTCGTTTCTTTTCACACCCCCGTATATGGCCAGCATACACGGGAATCATGACGGTTCGTTTCTTTTTTACCCTTGGATAACCTCTAAGAAGAACAACGTCCTCCCCAAAAACCATCCAAGCTCTTGTACTACTTTCTCTCTTTATGTAAGACTTTCAATGAACTCTTCTTTCTTCCGCCCCCGTTCCGCGCGGCCTCAAAAGGCCTTGCTTCCCGAAAGCGAGTGCAAAGGTAGGCACTTTTCCCGTAATCACCAAATATTATAACCACTTTTTTTCAAGCGAAAACTCCTGCAAATTTAGGAAAACTTCCCTAAACAAACAAGGAATATGCTGTAAAACATATATTTAACACTCGAAATCATGCACGATTTAAGGGGTAACTTTTTTTCTAAATGGAAGGAGAAGGAGACAAAAGAAGAGGAGAAAAGGGGAAGGAAAACACCGAAATGAAGAAGGAAGAGGAGGAAAAGGTGGCGGAGAGATAGAGGGGGAAAGAACAGGAAGGGAGGACGCACCGAAACAGCGGGCACACGCAAGGAAAACAAGGAAGGCGCACAAGTGAAACGGAACGCACGGAGGCGAAGGAAGGGAGTGCGACAAAACGACAAAGAGTAGAAGGCACGGGAGTAAGAAAGACGGGTGCACCGGGACAAAGAACACGCAAAAGGAAAACAAGGAACACACGTAAGGGGAACAAAACGCATGGGGCAGAGGAAGGAAGTACGGCCAAGGAAGCAAAAAGGAGGAGGCACGGGGACAGGAAAGGCGGATATACCGGAACAGAGGGAAGACTGAGGTATTAGGGCTGGAACAACAAATAACCGATAGGGGACATTACTTTCATGCAGAACGGACGTCTCCCCTTACACAGGAATTTTGCAAAAAAGGCCTTCATCTTTCAGATTACAGCGTAAACCACTCATAATATTGATATTACAAGCTGAAGGATGTTTCAGGCATCTTTCAGCCAAGCTCCATTTCATTTGGCGCAGAACCGAAAATCGTTCGCCTGAGATTGAAAAATCATTTGGCTGAGAACTTTTTACCGCTTTCCGCAATGAAAGGAAACTGAAAGATGCCTGAAACATCCTTCATTCCGTAATTCATTATAAAATAACATCTTACAGTAAATACTGAAAGATGAAAGGGATTTTTTGAAACTCCTGGGGAGGGAAGCGTGAGGGGACATGACGGCATTCCGGAAAGAATGCCTGAATCACCATATAGCTGCTATTGTTTACAAAAAAACATGAAAATAAGAATAAAAAGAACGGGGGATATGCCATATTCCAGCATATTCCCCGTCTTTTTATTCAATACAATCAAGACTTATTTCATCACTTTTTTCACTGTGCCGCCTTGCTTGATTATATAGATACCTTTTTGCAAACCATTCAGACTGCTTCCTACCTTTACACCTCCCAAAGTATATACTTCAACCGGAGCGTTGGAAGCATCTGCACCCACACCTGTAACAGAAGAACCGTCAGATTCTACATACAACATGGGTAACACGCCATTTGCACTCGCTTCAGCATAAGCTGCAAAATTATTGTATTCCGTATCATACTGAACCCATTTACCCGTAGCCACACAAGTAATGGTAGCCTCACCGTTTTCTGCCAAATCTACAGCCCACACATGACCACTTTCGGGAACATCTGCACTTACGTTGAAAGTTGCATACTTCTCAGTAGAATACAAGTAACGCCCGTTGTTATCCATAATGGTATAACCGCCATCCGTCGCCGTAAATGTGAAAGCATTCGTTTCATTCCCCGTCAAAACAGCATCAGCCTCTGTTCCCTCCGAAGTGTAAATATAGCCATAAGTTTGTGATGCTTCTATTGCTGTGGCCAACTTCATGGCATCCCCGCCATTGTACACCCAAGCATAACGCTTACCGCTTTCAATCTTTGTAGCCTTGATGAAAGATACAGCCTCAGGTTCAGGCTCGGGTTCTTGACCTTCCAATTCGTATTCCGTCACCGACTTCAAACCACACACAGAGAAATAAGCCTCCAAAGCACCATAAAGCTTCACAGATTTGAACAAGTTACCCGGATTGTCCACCAGATTCAAGGCCGAACGCACATCCCCCGACAATTGCACAGGCACGCAGTTGGCAACATCCGTTTCATCAGCACTTGCCGCAATCAACATGTTGGAAGCCACAGCACCTTCAACGGAACCAATCACAGCTTTATCCAAACTACCATCCGCAGAACCTACGATATAACCTTCAACCCATACTTTAGCACCAGAATTATTTAAAATGAACACATCGCCGACAGTGAAAGGAACTTCCTTCGTACCTTCGCCCGACACCACCAATGAACTTCCGGACAAAGCTATCTCCACGTTCTCTTTCAAGCCACCACCCGAAATGGTCAACTTACCCTCATAATCACCTACCGCCGTGGGAGCAAACACCACATTGAAACTGGCATTAGTCGCTTCGTCTTTGGCTATGCTTGTCACCGGACATGTAAAACCATCACCAGATACAGCTACGGTTAAATCATCCGTCAAATCCGTACCCTTGATTTCCACGACTTCGGTAGCGGTAAGGTCAACGCCCACTACGCCAAAGGCAACTACAGAAGGAGCCGCCACGTGCGGGTCTTGCGTCTGGCCTGCAGCCAATTTGGTCACTTCAATATCATCCAAGAAGAAACGCCCTTTGGAAGCCACGGAAGAAGCAATCGTTATCTTCGATGTGCTCGTCCCCTTGATTTGCACGGAAAACTCTTTCAAGTTGGGCGCATAAGGTTTGGCCGAATTCGTCAAACCTTCAACCTCCACCGGCTCTTGGTCATCCACTGTAACCTTCAATGTAGTGGCAGCCCCGCTCCAAGCGCAAGCCTTAAATTTCAAAGTATAAGTGGCCGTAGCATCGGACAAATCCACAGACGGGGTAGTTATACTGCCTGCTTTGCTACTGGTACCGAACTTGGCATTCCCTTCGCCTGCATAACCATTCACGCACGTCCATCCCGGAACATTCGTATAGTCATCCATCTTACCATCCATTTTGATGTCCGGATTATCCGGGTCTTTAACTCCCGTACACTTGCTGAAATCCTCGCTCAACAAGATGTCCTGCGCCATCGCTCCGCCCGCCATCATCAACAGGGTAGCCAACAACAAACTTTTTAATGAAGTAAAACTAGTCATACGCTTATGTTTTTAATAAGTTAATAAATAAGTATGAACAAATATATGCAATATATTCCGTAACGGATAAATCCTTCCGCTAAAAAGAGTGAAAAAGGGAATAAAAAAACAAGGAAAAACACAAAGTGTAACACAAATGACGTATCACGAGCAAAAAACAAGAAAAAGGGAGATTCACATCAGCAAATCTCCCTCCTTTTTACCTTAAAAACCAACTATACCTGACTGGAATTACCAGTCGGCCTCTCTTTCAAATCCATTTTGCGGAAAACCGTTTGGCTCCCCAAACAAACGGCCTCCGCCCTTCCCCACACTCTGCCTGCCCCCGTTACGAGCATTCATTTTTCTCACCGGAACAAAGATTTTCATCAACTGTTTGGCAGACATCGTTTTAGAAAAGACTTCATAGTACTTTTTATCCACTTCAAGCGTGTTGTACGCATCTACAATTTGCTGTGCCTTGCGGTCAAACTCCGCTTTTATGCGCTCTGCTGCTTCCTCCTCCGTCAACTCGGATTCTTTTTTCCCTCCCAAGTCTGCCGGAAATGGAGGCGTCTTACGATGTGACATCAAATCCTGCTGATAATTTTTATAAGTAACCAGAAACTCCGAACGTGCATCTCCTTTCAGCTCCAATTCATCAGCTAATCTTTCTGCACGTTTTTCCATCATCTGTTCCCGTCGCATGTCACCCTTACGGTCTTTCCCGTCCTGCGCCATTGCTGTCCCCGAACAAACCAGACAGATCGCATAAAATCCCCATAAAATAATCTTTTTCATTGTACCTTTATATAATAGTTGATTACTCCTCCTATTTATAAAGACACTTTCAAATCAGAAAGGTTTAATACATTATCTCACCGTAATGTGAAAACAGCCCTGTTTCACTTCATATTTCACATAACAAAACTCTTGCTCCCGCAAATCACGCAACACTTCCGACAAAACCCATTTCAGCGAATCGTTTCTTACGGAACGACGTTCCGGCCCCTCGGGATGGCTAACCGTATTATAGCGATTATAACAAATATCAAACGTTGTCCCGAAACGATGACAACTCTCTTCGGAAGCGTTGCAATTAAAACGTCTCAATCTCCGCACATCGTTCTCCGTACGCAGAACGGAAGTTACAATTAACGTATGCAACGGAATATCTTTGATAGCTAAAGAGTCCAAAAAGTTCCGGCTGATTTTTTGCAGAAGGTCACTGGCCCGAGGCACCAAATAAGGAATGGAATAAGACATCTGCTTGTCCATCGTATAATAAGGATTGCTGCCTACATAAACCAGTTCATCCTTTCTCAGTTCTGCTTCTTCCCGATCCTCCACCGGAGAAACGCCCCATTTTCGAGCCGCTACAATATGTACATCCTGCAAGTCTGGAAACGTACGTCCGAACCCGGGTACACTATAGATTTTACTCTTCAACGGCCGACCGTCCGCCTCCTTGAAAACCGGCATGGAATAAGGAGTATGCAACCCCGTTTTCCTGACAGCATCAATAGACTCCGTTTTCGAAGCAGAAACGACAGTCTGCACTGAAGAATCAAGCGGAACAGACGAAACACCAACTGTTTCACCCACCACTGCCGGATTGGCACAGCGCACTACGCCCAACACACAGACGGTCAAGCCCGCCATTCCAAAAAATATTTCTCTCTTGAGTTTTCTCAACGTTTTCTTTATTTTGCAGCACAAAGATACGGAAAACGTGGCGAATTCAAAACTTAATGCTTAAATTTGCGGCAAAATTAAGCGAATGATAGAAAAGCATATCGTACTGGAAGACGTGGACCCTGTTGTTTTCTACGGGGTAAACAACACCAACATACAAATGATCAAGGCGCTCTATCCCAAATTGCGCATCGTGGCTCGCGGCAATATCATCAAAGTAATGGGCGACGAAGAGGAGATGTGTGCTTTTGAAGAAAACATCATGGCCATCGAACAGCATTGTGTCAAATACAACAGCCTGAAAGAGGAAGACATATTGGCCATCATCAAAGGCAAAAAGACCCCGAAAGAAAGTGCAGAAGGCGTCATTGTATACAGCGTCAACGGCAAACCTATCACCGCCCGTAGCGAGAACCAGCAAAAATTGGTCAAAGCATACGAAAACAACGATATGATTTTTGCCATCGGACCTGCCGGTTCGGGCAAGACCTACACCAGTATCGCATTAGCGGTAAGGGCTTTAAAGAACAAGGAAATACGCAAAATCATCTTAAGCCGTCCCGCCGTGGAAGCCGGTGAAAAACTGGGTTTCCTGCCAGGTGACATGAAAGACAAGATAGACCCTTACCTGCAACCGCTTTATGATGCCTTGCAGGACATGATTCCTACCATGAAGTTACAAGAAATGATGGAACAAAACGTCATCCAGATTGCTCCCTTGGCTTTCATGCGCGGCCGCACCCTCAATGACGCGGTGGTCATATTGGACGAAGCACAGAACACGACCACGGCACAAATCAAAATGTTCCTGACGCGTATGGGAATGAACACCAAGATGATTGTTACCGGAGACATGACGCAAATAGACCTTCCGTCATCCCAACGTTCAGGACTGGTCGAAGCCACTTCCATACTGAAAGGCGTGGAAGGTATAGCTTTTATAGAGATGAACAAAAAAGACATCGTGCGCCACAAACTGGTAACCCGTATCGTGGAAGCTTACGAAAAGCATGACAAGAAGGCTACCGCCGCACGTAAGCGCAATACAACCAAACCGGTATCCGAGGAATCATTCGTTATCACAGACTTGACAAGCTTAGGCGACAACTGACCACAAACAGAATTTCAACTTCAAAAAGAAAACAGATATGAAAGCTTTAACTCACACTGATTTTAACTTCCCGGGACAAAAAAGCGTATATCACGGAAAAGTACGCGACGTGTACAACATCAACGACGAACTGATGGTCATGGTGGCCACCGACCGTATTTCGGCATTCGACGTGATCCTGCCCAAAGGAATCCCCTTCAAAGGGCAAGTGCTGAACCAGATTGCAGCCACTTTCCTCGATGCCACGAGCGACATCGTAGCCAACTGGAAGCTGGCCACTCCGGACCCGATGGTGACCGTGGGACTGAAATGCGAAGGTTTCCGCGTGGAAATGATTATCCGAGGGTATTTGACCGGCTCCGCATGGCGTGAGTATCAAAACGGTTGCCGCGAACTCTGCGGCGTGAAGTTGCCCGAAGGCATGAAAGAAAACCAGAAGTTCCCCACCCCGATCATCACTCCTACCACGAAAGCCGATGCCGGACACGATGAAAACATATCTAAGGAAGAAATCATCGCCCAAGGACTCGTGAGCAAGGAAGACTACGAACTGATGGAAAAATATACTTACGCCCTCTTCGCCCGCGGCACGGAAATGGCTGCGGAAAAGGGACTGATATTGGTGGATACCAAGTATGAGTTCGGCAAGAAAGACGGTAAAGTCTATCTCATCGACGAAATCCATACGCCCGACTCCAGCCGTTACTTCTACGCAGACGGGTATCAGGAGAAGTTTGAAAAAGGCGAACCCCAGAAGCAACTTTCCAAGGAATTCGTACGCCAATGGCTCATCGACCACAACTTCATGGGCAAGGAAGGCCAGCAAGTGCCGGAAATGACGGACGAATACGTGAACAGCGTGTCCGACCGCTATATCGAGCTGTACGAGCATATCGTGGGACAGAAGTTCAACAAGGCCGACAACCATGACGATTTGGCCGCACGTATCGAAAAGAACGTCACCGAATACTTGAACCAGAAATAAGAACCGGGGCGTGTACGAACAAGAAAAGATAAAGCCCTACAAGGACGAAAGCCATAAGCGTGAACAAGTGGAACGCATGTTCGACCGCATCGCTCATTCCTACGACCGGTTGAACCATTTCCTTTCATGGGGTATCGACAAGAGTTGGCGGCGCACGGCCGTCGACTCTTTGTCGCCCTTTCACCCCCGCCGAATCTTAGATGTCGCTACGGGGACAGGCGATTTTGCCATTTTGTCTGCCCGGAGGCTTTCTCCGCAATCCATTACGGGAGTAGACATTTCCGAAGGCATGATGCAGATAGGACGGCAAAAAGTGAAAGCGTTGCATTTGGACGGAATCATCCGCTTCCAGCATGAGGACTGTGAAGCGTTGTCTTTTGCCGACGACACGTTCGATGCCGTGACCGTAGCCTATGGCGTACGCAATTTCGAACATCTGAACCAAGGACTACGGGAAATGTGCAGGGTGCTGAAACCGAGCGGACATCTGTTAATCATTGAACTGAGTTCTCCCCACCGTTTCCCCATGAAACAACTTTTCTCTGTTTACGCCAGAATCGTCATGCCGCTGATTGGCCGGCTGATTTCCAAGGATCATAGTGCCTACTCTTACCTGCCGGCCACGATGGCCGCTTTCCCGCAGGGAGAGGTCATGCAGGGTATACTCCGGAAAGCCGGTTTCGGCGACGTGCGTTTCAAACGTTTTACTTTCGGCATCAGCACGATGTATCTTGCCACCAAATAAGCATTCACATCATGGATAAATACGGTTTAGTCGGCTATCCTTTAGGACATTCGTTCTCGCGTGACTTTTTCAATGAAAAGTTCAAGAACGAAGGGATTAACGCCGAATATGTCAATTTTGAGATTCCCTCTATCGAACGCTTTCCGGAAATCATTACGGAAAACGCAAATCTGTGCGGACTCAACGTGACCATTCCCTACAAAGAAAAAATCATTCCATACATGAACGAGTTGAGCGAGGAAGCTCGCCATATCGGCGCCGTCAACGTCGTACGAATCGGGATGCGGAAAGGAAAACCGCATCTGAAAGGTTTCAACTCGGATGTCATCGGATTCACCCGCTCAATAGAACCGTTATTGGAACCGATACACCGGAAAGCCTTAATATTAGGTACTGGAGGGGCTTCTAAAGCTGTCCACTACGGACTTCACCGCTTGGGCATCGAAACCCGCTTTGTCAGCCGTAACCCGAAAGAGGATTCGCTGACATACCCACAACTCACACCGGAAATCATGGACGAATATAAAGTGATTGTAAACTGTACCCCAGTGGGGATGTATCCTCATACGGAAGAGTGTCCGGCACTCCCTTATACGGCCATCGGACGCAACCACCTGTTGTACGATTTGGTTTACAATCCGGAAGAAACCCTCTTTCTCAGAAAAGGACGGGAACAAGGGGCTATCACCAAAAACGGGTTGGAGATGCTGATTCTCCAAGCATACGCCGGATGGGAATTCTGGCATAGCGAAGACTGACGATATGCACAAGGAAAAGAACAAGTTCAAACGGATTCTCTGGATCGTGCTCACCCTATTAGTACTCACACTGACGGGGAGCACGCTATACCTGCAATGGTATGCGTTGGAGGCCGGTGGCAACGAACGGGGAAAAGATCTCGAAACGTCATACGCTTTCATGTATGAGCACTACCCTTTCCTTTCGCACTGGGTAGACAGCCTGCAACGGGAAAACGCCTTGCGGGATACGTTTATCCTTGCCGAAGACGGAGTAAGGCTGCATGCCCTTTACCTTTATGCAGACACCCTGACGGCTCATACTGCCGTAGCCGTGCACGGTTATACCGACAATGCCGTGCGTATGCTGCACATCGCTTACTTATACAATCACGACCTGCATTACAACGTATTGCTCCCCGACCTCCGCTTTGCCGGACAGAGCGAAGGCGACCACATCCAAATGGGATGGAAAGACCGTCTCGACGTGTTACGCTGGATGGAAGTGGCCAACGAACTGTTTGCTCCGGAAGGTTCCCAGACTCGCATGGTGGTACACGGCATCTCCATGGGAGCGGCTACGACCGTATGCGTGAGCGGCGAACCCCAACCGCCTTTCGTGAACTGCTTTGTGGAAGACTGCGGTTATACCAGCGTGTGGGATGAATACGCAGGAGAACTGAAAAACCAATTCGGCCTGCCCGCTTTTCCTTTGCTCCATCTGGCCAGTTGGGCTACACGCCTGCGTTACGATTGGGATTTCCGGGAAGCCTCGCCACTGGAACAAGTAAAAAAATGCCGGCTTCCCATGTTGTTCATTCACGGTACGGAAGACACGTTCGTACCGACTTGGATGGGCGACAGCCTGTATGCCGCCAAAACGGGCATCAAAGAGATATGGCACGTAGAAGGCGCAACACATGCCGATTCTTATCTAAAATATGCTAAAGAATATACAGAAATCGTCAAAAGTTTCGTCGAACGATATAATATTCCAAAAGATATGAATAACTTGCCAAGCCAGTAAACAAAGTGTGTCATGAAGAAAGCTTTTTGTCTGTTCCTCTTATTCTTTGTATGCCGGAGCGCACGACTCCTGTATGCCGACACGTATACGGTGGACAACCTGCCTATGGTTTATTTGCAGGACAAGACCAAGCATGTGGTCAATCCCGATGGAATCCTTTCCGCACAGACCGTACAGCAAATGGACAGCCTGCTATATCGGTTGGAAACGGAGAAGGGCGTACAGTCCGTGGTAGCCGTAGTGGAACGTATCGAAGGAGGAGAATGCTATGATTTCGCCATTACACTGGGTAACAAACTCGGGGTGGGCAACCGGCAAAACACGGGTCTCATCATCTTGCTTTCCACACAAGACCGCTGTTACCAGATATTGACCGGAGAAGGGTTGGAGGGCACGCTACCCGATGCCATCTGCCGCCGGATAGAAAACCGGCGAATGGTGCCTTACCTGAAAACAGGAGACTGGGATACCGCCATGCTGCAAACAGTGTCTGCCGTCTGTAGTGTAATCCGTGGCGACGACAGTCTGCTCCACGACGGGTCGGGACAACCGACCGGCACAAAAGGATATGGCTTGATGTGGCTTGCCTTGGCCATTGTCACGGGCGGGTTCCTGATTTCCATTTATTCCAACCGCAAACGGAACACATGTCCCCGATGCGGACATAGCCCCATGCACCGCACGAATTCTCAGGTCCGGGTTGACCGGTTCCAAGGCATAGAACATCACACGGTCTATTACCGCTGCCCGAAATGCGGGCATACCGTATCCCGTTCCCATGACGAACCGTTCGACAACGGCACCGGCTTTGGCGGTTTCCCTCCCGTGGCAGGACCGTTCCATCGCGGGTTCGGAAGCGGAGGTTTCGGAGGCGGGTTCAGCGGCGGAAGCTTCGGGGGAGGCAGTTTCGGAGGCGGAGGAGCCGGTGGCAAGTTCTGACCGACACACAGATTTCGAATCAAACACCTATTTTATATATAAGGAAGACAATGAAAACAAAGAAATGGATGACCGCCGCCATAGCCATGGTGTGCATGGTTCTTTTGAACAGTTGTTCATACAACAAGATGGTAGAGAAAGACGAAGCTGTGTCTACAGCCTGGAGTAACGTGGAAACGCAATACCAACGCCGGGCCGACCTGATTCCGAACCTGGTGAGTACCGTAAAAGGCTATGCCACGCACGAAAGCAGTACGTTGGAAGCCGTGGTAGCCGCCCGTAGCAAAGCCACGCAAATCACCGTGGACCCGGCGAACCTGACCGCAGAAAAGTTGGCCGAATATCAGAAAGCCCAAGGTGCCGTGAGCTCCGCCCTCGGAAAGCTGTTGGCCGTGACGGAAAACTATCCGCAACTCCGTGCCAACGAGAATTTCTCGGAACTGCAAGCCCAGTTGGAAGGTACGGAAAACCGCATCACCGAAGCCCGTAAACGTTACAACGAGGCCGTACAAGACTACAACGTCCTGATACGCAAGTTTCCCAACAACTTATTCGCCGGGATGTTCGGATTTAGCAAAAAAGAAAAGTTCGAGGCATCCTCCGGTGCATCGGAAGCCCCGAAAGTAGAGTTTTAATGACAGACAATCATTCAAAAACATATAGTGATATGAGTAACCAACGTTACATGATGCGCGGCGTGTCGGCAGCCAAAGAGGACGTACACAACGCCATCAAGAACATCGATAAGGGTATCTTCCCGCAGGCATTCTGCAAGATTATCCCCGACATTCTGGGCGGCGACCCGGAATACTGCAACATCATGCACGCCGACGGAGCCGGCACGAAATCTTCGTTGGCCTACGCGTACTGGAAAGAAACGGGCGACTTGTCCGTATGGAAAGGCATTGCGCAAGACGCGCTCATCATGAACACGGACGATTTGCTTTGCGTGGGTGCCGTGGACAACATTTTGGTGTCGTCCACCATCGGACGCAACAAAATGCTCATCCCGGGCGAAGTCATCAGTGCCATCATCAACGGTACGGACGAACTGCTGTCCGAGATGCGCAAGATGGGCATCGGCATCTATGCCACGGGCGGCGAGACAGCCGACGTGGGCGACTTGGTGCGCACCATCATCGTGGACTCCACCGTGACATGCCGCATGAAACGTAGCGACGTCATCGACAACGCCAATATCCGTCCGGGAGATGTCATCGTGGGACTGAGCAGTTGCGGACAGGCCACCTACGAGAAGGAATACAACGGCGGTATGGGCAGCAATGGGCTGACCAGTGCACGCCACGACGTGTTTGCCAAGTATCTGGCCGAGAAATATCCCGAAACCTACGACAAGTCCGTTCCGGAAGAGTTGGTCTACAGCGGCAGTTACCGGCTGACCGACCCGGTGGAGGGTGCCCCGG
>OHWF01000746.1_pt1 | contig 11990 bp, 7 predicted proteins | sample 1579681 | NCBI WGS metagenome assembly OHWF01 (sample SAMEA3882554, study PRJEB24775) | human gut metagenome | biome: human-associated habitat; feature: intestine environment; material: feces | place: Netherlands | collected 2009/2010 | reverse complement strand
AAACTGGTAAATACGATCATGGTAAATACCAAAGGAGAGGGAGAAAAATCTTCCGAGGATTTCTGGACAAAAGCGGAACGTCTGCTGTATTGTGCTTTGATTGGTTATATCTACTATGAAGCACCGGAGGAAGAACAGAATTTTTCAACCCTGCTGGAATTTATCAATGCCAGTGAAACCAGGGAAGAAGATGAAGAGTTTAAAAATGCAGTGGATCTGTTATTTGAGGAGCTGGAAAGAGACGAGCCGAATCATTTTGCAGTAAGGCAGTATAAAAAATACAAGCTGGCTGCAGGAAAGACAGCAAAAAGTATTTTAATCAGTTGTGGTGCCAGACTCGCACCCTTTGATATTGCGGAACTGCGGGAGCTTATGTCTTATGATGAGATGGAGCTGGATATGATCGGAGATCAAAGAACTGCATTGTTTATTGTAATTTCTGATACGGATGATACTTTTAACTTTGTGGTCGCTATGATGTACAGTCAGCTTTTCAATCTGTTATGTGACAGAGCCGATGATGTTCATCATGGAAGACTGCCCTATCATGTGAGAATCCTCTGTGACGAGTTCGCAAATATCGGTCAGATTCCGAAGTTCGATAAGCTGATCGCAACGATCCGAAGCAGAGAGATTTCTGCATCCATTATTTTACAGTCACAATCACAGCTCAAGACCATTTACAAGGATGCAGCGGAAACTATCACAGGCAACTGCGATACCATGCTGTTTCTTGGTGGAAAGGAAAGTACCACTCTGAAAGAAATTTCGGAGACACTTGGAAAGGAAACCATTGATTTATATAACACTTCTGATACAAGAGGACAGAGCAGGTCTTATGGTCTGAACTATCAGAAAACAGGAAAAGAATTGATGAGCCGGGATGAACTGGCAGTCATGGACGGTAACAAGTGTATTTTACAGCTTCGTGGTGTCCGTCCGTTTTACAGTGATAAATTTGACATTACAAAACATAAACGGTATAAGCAGTTATCCGATTATGATAAAAAGAATGAGTTTCATGTGGAAGAATACATGAAACATCAGATGGAAGTCCGGTTAAATCCGGAAGAAGCGTTCGACCTTTATGTGTATGAAGGCAGTGAACTGGAAAAACAATCAAATAGTGAAAATGAAGGCACAGAGCATGTAACGTAAAACATACATAGCTCTTTTTTTTATGCCCTTTTGGGAGGTAGCGATATGCGTAAGCATGAAAGACCGCCCATCAGGGCGGAACCCTCCGAGTAGTAACCGTTAAAAAATCACAATGAAAACAGCAGTTACGAAAGGAGAACATAGATTATGGCGTTTTTTACATCAGCAATTAATATTTTACAGACACTCGTTGTCGCAATCGGAGCAGGACTTGCAGTTTGGGGAGTTATCAATCTTCTGGAAGGTTATGGTAATGATAATCCGGGTGCGAAGTCACAGGGAATCAAGCAGCTTATGGCAGGTGGAGGTGTCGTTCTGATCGGTACACAGCTTGTACCATTACTGGCGAATTTGTTTTAGCCGGGGCAGTAGGAAAGGAGAACACGCATGGATAAGATTTTTGAGTCCATAGAAGAATGGATCCGTAACCTCCTTACAGGCATGGTCAGCTCAAACCTGACGAACATGTTTACCGATGTGAATGAAAAAACCGGTGACATCGCAAGTCAGGTTGGGCAAACGCCCCAGGGCTGGAACAGCAGTATTTTCAGCTTGATCCAAAATCTGTCGGATTCTGTGATCGTACCGATTGCCGGAATGATCATAACTTTTGTGTTGTGCTATGAGCTGATTTCCATGCTCACCGAAAAGAATAACATGCATGATATAGATACATGGATGTTTTTCAAATATTTTTTCAAGATGTGGATAGCAGTCTGGTTCGTAAGCAATGCTTTTACGATCACAATGGCGATTTTTGATGTTGGACAGAATGTAGTGAACCGGGCGGCAGGTGTTATCAACCAGCAGACGGCAATCAATATTGATTCGGTAATTACCTCGATGGAGACCGCAATGGAATCAATGGAAATAGGAGAGCTGATTATACTGGCACTGGAAACGCTCCTGGCGAGTCTGTGCCTAAAGGTTATATCCGTTTTTATAACGGTTATTTTATATGGCCGTATGATAGAAATTTATCTGTATTCGTCAATCGGTGCAATTCCGTTTGCCACTATGAGCAACCGGGAATGGGGACAGATTGGCAGCAATTATTTAAGAGGATTGTTTGCACTGGCATTTCAAGGATTTTTTATCATGATGTGCGTGGGCATTTATTCTGTATTGGTTGCCAACATACAGGTATCAGATAATGTGCATACAGCACTGCTCAGTGTAATGGCTTATACAGTAATACTATGCTTTAGTCTTATGAAAACAGGTAATTTTTCAAAGAGTATCTTTAATGCACACTAAATGTGGAAAAGGAGACGATGAAAATGGCTTTTGTATCAGTACCAAAAGATCTGACAAAAGTAAAAAATAAAATTATTTTCAATCTTACAAAACGACAGCTTATCTGCCTTGGTATTGCAGCGGCAGTAGGGCTTCCGTTTTATTTCCTGTCAAGGGGGTTGATTGGTTCGAGTAATGCGGCAACCGGAATGTGTCTGCTGATGCTTCCGGCTTTTTTATTTGCCATGTATGAAAAAGATGGACTTCCTTTAGAGAAAGTCCTCAAAAACGTGATTACAGTAAAATTTATCCGTCCCCCGGTACGGAAATATGAGGTGGAAAACCTCTATGAAAAAAAGAAAATTATGACAAAAGCGAAAGGAGGTACCGTTCGTGGAAAAATTAAGAAACGATAAGAATCTTCCAGAGCAGACAGAAGAATTTTCCCATCCGGATGACTGGTGGCTGGATGAAGAGGATTCTGCTGATGGTTTACCAGTGTTTGATCCGGACGAGGCAGAAAATTATGCAAAGGACAGACAGCGTTTGACGGGAGTACCGATGGTTACTGGGTATGAAGCACTGGAGCGACACCGAGGTGTCCGCAGACCAAGACGTAAATTAAGCAGACGGGAAAAACGTGCCTGGAAAAAAGCCCAGAAATATGAACTGAAATTACATAAGGCACACGAAAAAGAAGAAAGAAAACTTGCGAAGCAGGCGGCAAAACAGGCTGCTCGTGAAGAAAAGGCGGCACAGAAACAGGCAAAGAAAGAAGAAAAGCATAAAAAAAAGACAAAGCCGTCGGGTTCTGTAAAATCCAGTGGAAAAAAAGGTACTGTAAAGAAAATATCCAGTACGAATAAAGACAGTAGAAATAAAGGGAAAGATATTACCGCACAGCAGTCCATTCCATACAGGGAAATGGGAAAAGACGGAATCTGTCGTGTGGAGGATGGGTATTATTCAAAGACGATTCGTTTTTATGATATCAACTATCAGTTGGCACAGAATGAGGATAAAAATGCAATTTTTGAGAACTGGTGTGATTTCCTGAATTATTTTGACAGCACCATCCATTTTCAGTTGTCCTTTATCAATCATCACAGCAACATGACAGAATATGAAGATGTGATCCGTATTAAAAAGCAGAATGACAGTTTTGATAATCTGCGTATGGAATTTGCCCAGATGCTTAGAAATCAGTTGGCAAAAGGAAATAATGGTCTTGTCAGAACCAAGTATATTACATTTGGGATTGAAGCTGATAATATCCGGGAAGCGAAACCGAAGCTGGAACGTATCGAAACAGATATACTCAATAATTTTAAAGTTTTCGGGGTATCTGCGTATCCATTAAATGGTGCGGAGCGTTTGCAGATCATGTATGAAACATTCAACCAGAATGTCAAAGTGCCATTCAGGTTCAGCTATGATGATATGCTGCGTACTGGGTTGAATACAAAGGATTATATTGCACCATCCAGTTTCCTGTTCAAAAATGGAAAGGATTTTCAGATGGGAGATACCATCGGAGCAGTGTCCTATCTGCAGATTCTGGCACCAGAGCTGACGGATAAAATGCTTGCTGAATTTCTGGAAATGGACTGTAACCTGCTTGTTAATCTGCATATCCAGTCCATCGACCAGATGAAAGCGATCAAATTGGTCAAAAGTAAGGTTACGGATATTAACCGCATGAAAATTGAGGAACAGAAAAAAGCGGTACGCTCCGGATATGATATGGATATTATACCGTCTGACCTGAATACATACGGTGGGGAAGCGAAAAGACTTCTGGAAGATTTACAGTCAAGGAATGAAAGAATGTTTCTTGTGACCGTGGTGTTTTTAAATACAGCAAAAAATAAACAGGAGCTGGAAAATGCGGTATTTCAGACGGCAGGTATTGCACAGAAATACAACTGTGTATTAAAAAGACTGGACTATCAGCAGGAGCAGGGCCTTATGAGCAGTTTGCCGCTTGGAAGAAACTGGATTCCAATCAAGCGGGCATTGACTACCACATCGACAGCTATTTTTGTTCCATTTACGACGCAGGAACTGTTTATGGGTGGGGAATCTATCTATTATGGGTTAAATGCCCTGTCTAATAACCTGATTATGGCAGATCGGAAAAGGCTGAAGAATCCAAATGGGCTGATACTTGGTACTCCTGGATCTGGTAAATCCTTTGCAGCAAAAAGAGAGATTACCAATGTATTTATTGTCACAAAAGACGACATTATCATCTGTGATCCGGAGGGTGAATATTTTCCGTTAGTCCGGGCATTTAACGGGCAGGTTATCCGTATTTCTCCGACCAGTCATGATTACATCAATCCAATGGATATTAACATCAATTATGCGGATGATGACGATCCGCTATCGTTGAAATCAGATTTTATCCTTTCGCTTTGTGAACTGGTAGTAGGAGGAAAAAACGGTCTGGAACCAGTGGAAAAAACAATCATTGACCGATGTGTGCGTCTGGTATATCAGGACTATCTTTCAGAACCGGTTCCGGAGAAAATGCCAATCCTGGAAGATCTATATAATCTGCTTCGCAAACAGGAAGAGGCTGAGTCGCAGCGGCTGGCAACGGCACTGGAAATCTATGTAAATGGTTCCCTGAAGGTGTTTAATCACCGTACAAATGTAGAGTTGAACAATCGTCTGGTATGTTTCGATATTAAAGACCTTGGTAAACAGCTTAAAAAACTTGGCATGTTGATTGTTCAGGATCAGGTTTGGAATAGGGTAACAGTCAACCGTTCTGCACATAAGTCAACCAGATATTATATTGATGAGTTCCATCTGTTGCTGAAAGAGGAACAGACAGCAGCATACAGTGTAGAAATTTGGAAGAGATTCCGTAAGTGGGGCGGTATTCCGACTGGTATCACGCAGAACGTAAAAGATCTGCTTGCTTCAAGGGAAATCGAGAATATCTTTGAAAACTCAGATTTTATCCTGATGCTTAACCAGGCATCTGGGGATCGACAGATTCTGGCAAAACAGCTTAATATTTCAACACACCAGCTTTCCTATGTAACAAACAGTGGAGAGGGAGAAGGACTGATCTTTTATGGAAATACAATTATTCCATTTAAGGACAGATTCGATAATACCCTTATGCTTTATGCGTTGATGTCATCGAAACCGGAAGATGTAGAGAAGCGTGAAAAACTCGGCATTAAAGGCAGAGACGATAGTTAAAGGGGCAATGGCAGAGCATGAGAAAATGGGTGGCAGGATTATTACTTTCTATATCCGTTATATTGCTTACGATCAGTCTGTATTTCCTGATGGGATTTTTTGTGCAGGAAAGACAGGATAACCAGTTACAGCAAGAGTTACAGGAACTTATGCAGGAAAAAGAGGACGATTCAGAGGAAGATACTTCCGACGATTTAGAGGTAGATGCTGGAATTTTGGCATTGCATGAAGAGAATCCAGATTGTATTGGCTGGCTGACCATTGATGGAACGAGAATAGACTATCCGGTCATGTACCGGCCCGGAGATAAAAATTATTATCTGCATCGGGATTTTAACGGGGAATATTCTGCAAATGGCTGTTTATTTCTGGCAGAGGAATGTGTACCAGGAAATTCGGACAATCTGATCATATATGGACATCACATGAACAGTGGAAAGATGTTTGCTGACCTTGAAAAATATAAGGACGAAGGATTTTACGAAGAACATCCGACAATCCTGTTCCGCACGATATGGGGAAATGAACAGTATCAGATATTTGCAGCATTTACAACACCCGTTTATACAGGGAATGATTTTGATTATTACAGTTTTATCAAAGCGGGAACAGTGGAGGATTATAAAAAATTTGTTGCTTCCGTTAAGGAAAAGTCGCTTTATCAGACAGGAACAACAGCAAAATACAGAGATAAGTTACTTACACTGTCTACTTGTGAGTATTCCCAGAAAAATGGGCGTATGGTACTGGTTGCAAAGAAAAATAACGGAAAGGAATAAAACGGAAAATTACCATAGATCAGGAGATGATGACCATGCAGGAGCATGAATATAAAGCAAGGGACAAGACTGTCCAGAAAATGAGCCGGGATGGACTCCGGGAAAAAAATCTCCGCAGTAAAAAGGAAAAGCGGATTACCGGGCGTGAGGCAGATGAGAAGAAAATAGCCGGACACAGGGAACAGGAGCTGGACTTTGGAAAGGTCAGAAAAACTCATACTGCAGAAGAAACAGTTGAGGGAGTGAAAGAAGGAAAACACAGACTGCAGTCCAGACACGCTTTTCTGGAACAGGAAGAACTTGCGGAAGCGGAAGAAATGGAAAACTCAGAAATGAGTGATGATAAAGCAGGCGGGGAGAAATCTCCGTCTGTTTCACGTTCCAGACTTCGTAAAGAGAGTATCCGGGGACATCCGGGACGTGATGCTGAAACATCGGAACCGGACAGGCAGAGCCGAAAGAAAAAGATGGTCGTAGCTTATGCAGCGAAAGAGCAGAAACGCTACCATGAAAAGTCAGAAGTTGATGAAAAATCAATGGAAGATTTTCGGGAAGAGATTAAAGGAAAGACGAAAAGGGAACAGACGCTAAAAGAACAGAAAAAATCAAAATCCCGTCTTTCCTTTGAAGATGAAAGTAAAGGTATGATTCCCGGTAGCGGAATGGCAAGAAAGGGAGCAACCGTTGTTTCAGAAACGGTATCTGCCTATGGTCAGAAAAAAATCAGAGAGGATACCGATGATAATGCTGCTCTTGATGCAGCAAATCAGATGGAACTTGCGGGAGAAAGTCTTGCAAGAAAGTCAATTTACGTCCGGGAACGGTTAAAAGAGAACCGGCAGAGAAATAACCGGTTAAGGGAATCTGTGCTGGAAGAAATGGAAAAATCCCGCTTGCAGTTTGGAACTAGTGCTTCCAATGAGGCAAAAAAGGCGGTTCAGAAAGAAGCAGAACAGAAGAAACAGTCTGCATTAAAGAAATTATTGCAGAAAAAGCGTTACCAGAAGCAGTATCAGGCTGCGAAACAGGGAAAAGCTGTGAAGGACGCAGTGCTTGTAAATGCACAGCGATTTACGGAAAAAGCCAAAGCTGCGGTTAAGGAGCTTGTGGCACAGAACAGAAATATCCTCCTGTCCATAGGAGTTCTGGTGCTGCTGTCTGCGTTAATGGCAACGAGCCTGTCAAGCTGTGCTGCGTTATTCCAGGGCAGTTCCAATGCTATTATTTCTACCAGTTATTCCAGTGAGGATGAGGATATTTATGCTGCGGAAAATGCTTATGTGGCATTGGAAAATGCACTGAATGAGCAGATCAATCAGATGAAAGCAAACCATTCCGACTATGATGAGTTCCAGTTCCAGATTGATGAGATCGGACACAATCCGTATCAGCTTATTTCTTATCTGACAGTCAAGTATGGCGGTTTTACCTATGCTGAGGTTGCAGACGAGATTCAGGAGATTTTCAGAGAGCAGTATGGCTTATATACAGATTCGACAAGAGAAACTGTAACAGAAAAGAAAACAGTCAGGGTTGGAGAATCACTGGGACAGGTTGTGACCAGTGGATATTGCAACTGTCCGATCTGCTGCGGGCAGTGGAGTGGAGGCCCGACTGCAAGTGGAGCATATCCACAGGCAAATCACACGATTGCGGTGGATGCTTCCAATCCATTTGTGCCAATGGGAACCCATGTTGTTATGAATGGAGTGGAATATGTAGTAGAAGATACAGGAGCATTTGCAAGATATGGTGTTCAGTTTGATGTATTTTACAGCGATCACGCTTCTGCATCAGCACATGGACATCAGACCTGGGAAGCATACATAGCAGACAGTAATGGAAGCCAGGAGGTGGAAGTAACTACAACAAGAGAAGTAAACCGGCTGGACGTAACACTTACGAACCATAACCTGGATGCAGTTTTAAGAAACCGTATGACAGATAAGGAACAGGAGCAGTATGACGCTTACAATAAATACTATGGAAATCGTGATTATCTGTTTGACCTTAATACAATTCCGACAGGCGGGGCAGGCTTTGGATATGATATTCCGGCAGAAGCACTTTCTGATCCGCAGTTTGCCAAGATGATCAGGGAAGCGGAAAAATATCTGGGTTATCCGTATGTCTGGGGCGGTGCATCGCCATCTACCAGTTTTGATTGCTCTGGTTTTGTATGCTGGGTAATCAATAATTGTGGAAATGGATGGAACGTGGGAAGAACAACAGCGGACGGACTTCGTTCTTATTGTTCCTATGTATCTCCATCGGATGCAAAGCCGGGCGATCTGATCTTTTTCCAGGGAACTTATGATACGCCGGGAGCGAGCCATGTTGGAATTTATGTAGGAAATAACATGATGATTCATTGCGGGAATCCGATTCAGTATACAAGCATTGCAAGTTCTTACTGGCAGCAACATTTTATGGCATTTGGCAGACTTCACTAGAAGGGAGTAAATAAGAGATGAATATGCGGTTAAAAAAGGTTCTGGATGACATTCAGAAAACTGAAAACAAGATTCTGGAACTGCAGGAGCATGTAAGGCAACTGAGAATCCAGAAAAAGCAGATGGAAGATGCAGAAATCATTAAGGCAATCCGTTCCATGAAGATGGACAGCCGAAAGATGCTGACTTTTCTGGACGGGATTCAGAATGGAACAGTTACCATGCAGTTTGATGAAGAGGGCAATCTTTCTATGGATAGTTCTGAAACAGGTATAAAGAAAGAAGAAAATATGGACAGAGAAATGTCAACCGGACTGATAGAAGAAAGAGAGGATTTGGAAGATGAAGAATAAAGTAATGAAAAAAATTTTGATGATTATGTTGTCATCAACAATACTGATGGGTTCTGCCAGTGTGACCGCTTTTGCACAGGCAAATGAAAACGCAGAGCAGGCTGAAACTGCGGAACAGGTGATAGAAGAACAGCCGGCGGAGCAGCCTGCCGCAGAGGGAACACCGTTTTCCACGTCGGGAAACGGACAGCTTGTGGATGATAAGGAGAATGACAGTTCCAAGCAGTTTCTGACTGTACAGACAAAGAATGGAAATACCTTTTATATGGTCATTGACCGTTCCGGTACTTCCGAGAACGTGTACATGATGTCACTGGTAGATGAAAATGATCTGGCAGAGTTCTTAGACGAAAACGAGGAAACCGAGAAAAAAGAGGAATCAGCAGTTGTTCTTCCGGAAACGACTGCAGCACCAGAACCAGAAACTACCGTACAGCCAGAAACAGAAGTGAATCCAGAATCCGGTGGTAATAAAATGTTTGGTTCTGCGATCCTGGGCGGCGGCATTGTACTGGTATTCGGTGGTTTAGCTGCTTTTGCTTTAAGTAAATTCCGAAAGAAAAAAGAGGACGGTATTGTAGAGGAAGGCCTGGAATTTGCTGATGACAGTTACATCAATGAAGATGAAGAAAATGCGGAAGATCAGCAGAAATAACAAAAAAGCATAAGGTATGGAGAAAGGGCAGTTCTTTATAGACTGCCTTTTTGACAGGAAAAGGAGGAAAACATGGCGAAATTTTTAGTGATTGCAGAGAAACCGAGCGTGGCACAGAGCCTTGCAAAAAATTTATCTGCTTATCAGAGAAAGGACGGGTATCTGGAGGGGAACAGTTGCATCGTCAGTTGGTGCCTGGGGCATCTGGCAGAGTATGTCCCACCGGAAATCTATGATGAAAAATATGCAAAATGGCAGTTTGAGGATTTGCCGATCATTCCGGAAGTATGGAAAGTTCAGGTATCAGAAGATAAAAAGAAGCAGTTTGATGTGCTATGCGGCTTAATGAACCGGGCAGATGTAGCATATCTGGTCAATGGCTGTGATGCCGGAAGAGAAGGAGAACTGATTTTTAAAAGAGTTTATGATCTGGCAGGCTGTCAGAAACCAGTGAAGCGTCTGTGGATCAGTTCAATGGAAGATGAAGCAATTCAGAAAGGCTTCCAGACCTTAAAGGACGGGAAAGAATACGCAGGTCTTTGTAATGCTGCGGTATGCAGGGCACAGGCGGATTGGTTGATTGGAATGAACGCAACGAGAGCCTACACAACCAGATATTTTAAGCGTTTGGTAGTTGGCAGGGTACAGACACCGACGCTTGCCATGCTGACGGAAAGAAAAGAGAAGATCGAGCATTTCAAGAAAGAAGCCTATTATAAGGTTTCCCTGTCAGATGGAAGACTTGCGGTAATTTCAGAAAATATTCAGTCTGAAACAGAAGCGGAAGAATTAAGAAAACTCTGTGATGGGACAGAAGCTGTTGTGACCAGAGTGAAAAGAGAACAGAAAAAGACTTCTCCGCCCAAACTTTATGACCTGACCAGTCTGCAGAGGGAAGCAAACCGATTTTTCGGATACACTGCACAGAAAACATTGGATATGCTGCAGGAACTGTATGAAGAAAAGATGGTTACTTATCCGAGAACAGACAGTCAGTATGTAACCGAGGATATGAAAGAAACGGTAAAAATGCTTGCCGAAGGCATGACAGATTTTCTTCCGTTTCTGGAATCTGGACAGACTAGAGGTAACATAGATCGTGTGGTTAATAATGCAAAGGTATCTGATCATCATGCAATACTGCCGACAAAAGAAGCAATGGAAAAAGGCATGGGAGGACTTTCCAGTGGAAAGAAAAATCTGCTGATGCTGATCGGACAGCAGCTTGTTCAGGCAACAGGGGAAGAGTACCTTTATGAGCAGACAGAAATTTCCGTACAGTGCAAAGAACATGAATTTACTGCAAAGGGAAAGCTGCCTGTACAGATGGGCTTCAAAGAAGTGGAAGAAGCCTTTCGGAAATATTGTGTGAAGGATAAGAAATCTGATGAACCGGATAATAAGACAGAACTTCCAGAAGGATATGAGGAAGGAATGACTCTTGCCTCTGTGAAAGCAGAGAAGAGTACACATTACACTTCTCCGCCGAAGATGTTTACCGAAGATACTCTGCTTGCTGCAATGGAAACAGCGGGAAATAAGGAATTTGATTCTGAAACAGAGAAAAAGGGACTTGGGACACCGGCAACCAGAGCCAATATTATTGAGAAGCTGGTATCTTCCGGGTATGCAGAACGTAAAGGAAAACAGATTTTTCCTACGGTGGCAGGCTGTGAGCTGATTCATGTAATGCCGGAGAATCTGAAATCCGCAAGCCTGACAGCAGAATGGGAGAATCAGCTTCTGATGATGGAAAAGGGGGAAATCCAGGAAGATGAATTTATGAATGGGATTGTATCCATGATTAATGAGATTCTTTCTATGTGCAGGGCAATTTCGGAAGAAGAACGGAACCGTTTTCAGATTGCAAAGGAAGTAATCGGGAAATGCCCGGTATGCGGTTCTGATGTATATGAGGGTAAGACCAATTATTATTGTTCTGACAGAAGTTGTCCGTTTGCTTTATGGAAGTCAAATAGGTTTCTGGAAAGTATGAAAAAATCAATGGATAAAAAGATGGCAGTGGAGCTTCTGAAAAAGGGACGTACCAATGTCAAGGAAATGTGGTCTGAAAAGAAACAAGCCACCTATGACGCTGCGGTGATCCTGGATGACACGGGTGGCAAATACATCAACT
>OHWF01000738.1_pt1 | contig 12072 bp, 10 predicted proteins | sample 1579681 | NCBI WGS metagenome assembly OHWF01 (sample SAMEA3882554, study PRJEB24775) | human gut metagenome | biome: human-associated habitat; feature: intestine environment; material: feces | place: Netherlands | collected 2009/2010 | reverse complement strand
ATCTGTGACACATCCAAGATCGTCAATAGTGATCACTTTGCTATCCTGCCCACCGATATCTATGATCGTGTCACAATCTGGATTCATAAAAAATGCTCCAGCTGCATGGCAAGTAATCTCCGTGATCTTGAAATCTGCCTGATCTAACAGATTCCTTCCATATCCAGTTGTTACAATAACATCTATTTCTTTATGTTGTTTTTTTATCTCTCTGTAAAGAGCTTCTAGAGATTTCCTTGGACTGATTGATGTTGGGATCATCTTTGTATCTATTATCTTCGTATCTTCTAACAAAACGGCTTTTGTCATAGACGAACCAGAATCTAATCCTAAACTTATCACTGTACATTGACTCCTTTTGGAAAGTTTTTCGGGTAAATTTTATCATGAAAATGGTGTGGTTGCAATGTAAAAAAACATGCTTAAAAAAAAGAACTATACATTTTCATTCAAATCCTTTATAATAGTATGCTGTGAAAAATAGCAGTATAAAACTGCTCATCATGCATTAAAAAAAAGGAGACGAAAGAAAAATGAATCAAGAGAAAAACAAAGGTGCGGAATACGACTTTTACGGGAAACTTCCGCTGCAAAAAGCGATTCTCCTTGGTCTGCAGCATGTATTCGCTATGTTCGTAGGTAACCTTACTCCAGTCCTTATCATTACAGGGGCTTGTGGTATTGCTTCTGGAACCGAATTTGCAGACGTTCAGATTGCGCTTTTACAAAATGCAATGTTAATTGCCGGAATTGTTACACTGATCCAGTTGTATGCGATCGGACCAATCGGTGGGAAAGTTCCAATCATCATGGGAACGAGTTCAGGATTTATCGGTGTCTGCAGCAGTGTTGCATCTGTTATGGGTGGTGGAATCCTTGGATATGGTGCGATCATGGGTGCTTCCATTATCGGTGGGTTATTTGAATCTGTATTAGGATTTATGTTAAAACCACTTCGAAGATTTTTCCCAGCTGTCGTAACGGGTACGGTTGTACTTTCCATCGGATTATCACTGATCGGTGTTGGTGTGAATTCTTTTGGTGGAGGAAATTCTGCTAATGATTTCGGTTCAATCGAGAACTTGTTACTTGGAACAATTGTTCTTGTGATCATCATTGCATTAAAACATGGAACGAAAGGTATCACAAGTGCTTCTTCTGTACTGATCGGAATTATCGCAGGATACATTATCGCAGGAATCATGGGTGTTGTACTTCCTACAACTGCTGTCAATGCAGATGGTGTAGAATATACAAAAGCATGGGTGTTAAACTGGGATAAAGTTGCTCAGGCTGGATGGTTTGCCATTCCAAAATTTATGCCTGTAAAAATCATTTTTGATGCAAGAGCGATCGTCCCTGTACTTATCATGTTTATCGTAACTGCTGTAGAAACAGTCGGAGATATTTCCGGAGTTATCGAAGGTGGTATGGATCGTGAAGCTACAGATTCTGAGCTTTCTGGTGGTGTTGTCTGTGATGGTATCGGATCTACGATCGCAGCATTCTTTGGTGTTTTACCAAATACATCATTCAGCCAGAATGTTGGTCTTGTTACTATGACAAAGATCGTAAACCGTTTTGCACTTGCAACAGGAGCAATCTTCTTAATCCTGTGTGGATTATTTCCAAAACTTGCTGCATTGATCTCTATCATGCCACAGAGCGTATTAGGTGGAGCAGCTGTTATGATGTTCTCTTCTATCGTGATCAGTGGTATTCAGCTGATCACAAAAGAACCACTAACAATGAGAAATATTACTGTCGTATCTGTAGCTCTCGGACTTGGATATGGAATCGGTGCAAACAGCACAGTTCTTTCTGGACTACCTGAAGGAATTCAGTTGATCTTCGGAGGATCTGGTATTGTACCTGCGGCACTTGTTGCAATTATTTTAAATATTGCATTGCCAAAAGAAGATTAAATAAACTAATAAAAACAGCACTGCATTGGGAATTTTATTCCTGTACAGTGCTGTTTTTCTATATGCTTTCCTGCGTCTATTATCAGCTCATAACACCAATTTCATCCGGTACGATCACATCAGCTTCTGTGCATGCAAGGATATCTTCTACACTATATCCTTCTGCAAGTTCCCTTAACACGAGACCATCTTTTGTAACTTCAAAATAGCAGCGTTCTGTTACGATATCTGTTACACAATGAACTCCCGTCAAAGGAAGTGTACATTTCTTTAATATCTTAGACTTTCCACTCTTTTCACAATGGTCTGTTGCTACGATGATCTTCTTCACTCCGGCACACAGATCCATGGCACCACCCATTCCTGGCACCATCTTCCCTGGAATCGTCCAGTTAGCGATATTGCCTTCTTGGTCTACCTGAAGTGTACCAAGAACTGCTGCATCAATATGTCCGCCACGTATAAATGCAAAAGACATCTCATGATCATACACGCTTCCACCTTTGATCACAGATGCAGGCTGTCCGCCGGCATCAATAACATCAATATCTGCTTTATCCCAACTTGGGGTTGGTCCACTTCCGACGGTTCCGATCTCTGCTTCCAGCCATAGATCCACACCTTCTGGGAGATAATTTACACACATCAGCGGAACTCCGATACCAAGATTTACAAAATCTCCATCTTTAAAAAACTTTGCACATCGTGATGCGATCAGCTTTCTTCCTGTCAATCCTGCCATATCACTGACCTCCTTCCGCTTTTGCTTTGGCTCGCTGCCACATTGGACACATTGGTCGTTTCTCACCGGTTCTTTCATAGATCATATCAATCACAGGTGCTGGAACATCGATCTCTTCTGGTCCTAGTTCACCCACTTCCACGATCTCTTCGATTTCAACGATCACCGTATCAGCAGCCATAGCCATCGTACTGTTTGTTGCTCTGGAATTCATTCGGAATGAAATATTACCTGCAGTATCTGCTTTCGTTGCTTTGATCAAAGCAACATCTGCACGCAATGGTAATTCCAGAAGATATTCTTTGCCATCGATCGTTAGTTTTTGTTTACCTTCTTCTACTTCTGTACCAAGTCCTGTTGGTGTCAGACAGCCACCTAAGCCTGCTCCACCACAACGGATTCTTTCTGCAAAGGTTCCTTGCGGACTAAATTCTATCGCAAGTTCTCCTGCAAACATCTGATCCTTGGCGATCGGGTTCAACCCAATATGTGTTGTGATCAAACTCTTAACTCTGTGATCTTTGATCAGCTTTCCGACTCCTTGATCCGCCATTCCAGCAGATACAGCGATCGCATCAATGTCTTTGATTCCTTTTTCTAACATTCCATCAATGATCTCATCTGCTGCAAATTCTCCATGCCAATCTCCAAACATGATCGTCTGTCCATCATGAATTCTTGAGAGCGCTTCCTCTCTTGTTACAACTTTTGACTTCAAAGGCGTGACCTCCCTTCTATGTTCATGGTTTGATCCTGGCTTTATTCTCCTTTGAATTCAGCCTTTCTCTTCTCCATAAAAGCTTTGACTCCTTCTATAAAATCAGAAGATGCCGCACATTCACGCTGTGTCGGAATCTCACATTCATCCAGGTATTTCTTATAATCAGCAAGCCCTGCCTGATAAATCTGTTTCTTGATATTCTTATAAGAAAGTAATGGTCCACTAGCAAATTTCTTAGCAAGTTTCATAACGGTATCATCTAATTCCTCCGCTGGAACTACATCATATACCATTCCGGCATCTTTTGCTTCCTGTGCTTTCATTGGTCTTCCTGTAACACACAGTTCCATTGCCTTCTGAATTCCAAGACTCTTAACAAACAGGTACGTTCCACCGGTATCTGGAACTAGTCCAAGATTCACAAATGCCATAATAAACTTCGCATTGTCTGCGCATACAACAAAGTCCCCTGAAAATGCAAGACTTACTCCTGCACCTGCTGCCGCTCCACTTACACTTGAGATCACAAGCTTACTCATACGCTTCAGACCATCGGTTACATTGCCAACTTTACTGATCAGAGAATCCATATTCACTTCTCCACCTTGTTGGATCAGGTTATAGAAGTATCCAATGTCTCCTCCTGCTGAAAATGCCTTTGGCATTCCTTTTAAAACAACAACTTTTACATTCGGGTCATTCTCACAAGTATCTACTACGTACATCAACTCGTCTGCCATCTGATCATCAATTGCATTAAGATTCTTCATATAGTTCATTGTGATGATACCAACTCCATCTTCTACAACGAACTGCAATTTCTCTAGCTTCATAGGCATATCCTCCTTTAAGTTGTTTTGATAACTATATTGTATCATTTTTTGTACAATTTGTGAAGCTTTTCGACAAAATTAAGGGGTTGACGAATCTCATTTTCTATAGTATCTTATAGCCATAAGGTCATATAACTGACGGAGCACGTGGAATTAACCACATGGAAGTATGATCATTAATCGCCGACCGTCTGGGCAATCTGTCTGGACGTGCGGCGTTTTTTTATTCTATTTTTACAACGCTTCATCGTTCAGATATTGATCCTGTTAACTTTTTACGTACTTGTCCTAAGTACGTATCATCCATAAGGAGGAATACTATGACAGTTGGTCATGTCCATTCCATCGAATCGATGGGTCTGGTTGATGGACCAGGGATACGAACCGTTATCTTTTTACAAGGATGTGCTCTAAGATGTCGTTTCTGCCATAACCCTGATACTTGGGAATTATCTGGCGGAACCGAATACACACCGGAAGAACTTGTTGCAAAGATCCGACGATTTAAACCTTATTTTAAAGAAGATGGTGGTGTTACTTTTTCTGGTGGAGAACCTTTATTACAACCTGATTTTTTAAAAGAGACTTTAAAACTATGCAAGAATGAAGGCATTCACACTTGCATCGACACTGCAGGTTATGGACTTTCTGATTATGATGAGATTTTAAACCATACAGATCTTGTTCTTCTTGATCTGAAACACATCCATAAAACGGATTATGAAAAAATGACAGGAAGATCAATGGATCGTTTTGAAGAATTTTTGAATGCTTTAAAAAAACATCAGACTAAGATATGGATTCGCCATGTCGTTGTTCCAGGAATTACTGACAGCGAAGATCATATGGCTCAGTTAAAAGCTTATATTCAAACGATTCCTAATGTAGAGAAAGTTGAGCTGCTTCCCTATCATTTACTTGGTACCAACAAATATAAAGTTATGAATATTCCTTATTCTTTAGAAGGTGTACCTGCCATGGATAAAAAGAAAACAGAGATGTTACAACAAACCTATTTTGATCATGTTTATTTTACGGAGGAAAAATCATGTTAAACGAATGGAATGGATTCAACGATGGTGTCTGGACAAAAGAAATCAATGTAAGAAATTTTATACAGAAAAACTACACTCTCTATGAAGGAGATGACTCTTTCTTAGCTGATGTATCTCAGAAAACAAAAAAAGTCTGGAATAAATGTGAAGAACTGCTTGCTGAAGAATTGAAAAAAGGAGGCGTTTTAGATGTTGAGACAGATATCATTTCTGGTATCACGAACTTCGCACCTGGATATATTGATAAAGAAAATGAGGTGATCGTTGGACTTCAGACAGATGCACCCCTAAAACGTATTGTCAATCTATATGGCGGTAAACGTATGGCGCACCAGTCACTGGAACAATATGGTTATAAACTAAATGAAGAGATCGACCGCCATTTTAATGAATACAGAAAAACACACAATGAAGGGGTTTTTGATGCCTATCCAAAACGTACCCGTCTTGCAAGAACTGCTGGACTTCTAACAGGACTTCCTGATGCTTATGGACGTGGACGTATTATTGGAGACTACCGTCGTGTTGCTCTTTATGGAATCGACCACTTGATCGAAGAAAAACAAAAAGATCTAGACTTTGAAGATGGACCTATGACAGAAGACCGCATCCGTCTGCGTGAAGAAATTTCTGAGCAGATCCGTGCCCTTTCTAAAATGAAAGAAATGGCTGCATCTTACGGATTCGATATTTCCGTACCGGCGAAAAACGCAAAAGAAGCAGCACAGTGGCTGTACTTCGGATATCTGGCAGCAATCAAGACTCAGAACGGTGCTGCAATGAGTGTTGGACGTATTTCCACATTCCTTGATGTTTATATTGAAAGAGACCTTGAGAACGGAACTCTTACAGAGAAAGAAGCTCAGGAGCTTGTTGACCACATGGTAATGAAATTCCGTATGGTTAAATTTGCACGTATTCCTTCTTACAACCAGCTGTTCTCCGGTGACCCGGTATGGGCAACTCTGGAAGTTGCAGGTATGGGACAGGATGGACGTACAATGGTAACAAAGAACGACTTCCGTTTCCTGCATACACTGGAAAACATGGGACCGGCTCCGGAACCGAACCTTACAGTTCTGTATTCTTCAAGACTGCCTGAAAACTTCAAAAAATATACAGCTGACATCTCTGTACTGACAAGTTCTGTTCAGTATGAGAACGATGATGTTATGCGTCCGGTATGGGGCGATGACTACAGCATCTGCTGCTGTGTATCTGCTACAGAGACAGGTAAAGAGATGCAGTTCTTCGGTGCTCGTGCAAACCTTGCAAAATGCCTTCTTTACGCGATCAACGGCGGTGTTGATGAGAAGACAAAACAGCAGGTAGGACCGAACTATCAGCCGATTACTTCTGAGTATCTTGATTATGACGAAGTAGTTGCTAAATATGACAAGATGATGGACTGGCTGGCTCATCTGTATGTTGGAACACTGAACATGATCCACTACATGCATGATAAATACTACTATGAAGCAGCAGAGATGGCTCTGATCGATACAAAGGTTGACCGTTCTTTCGCAACTGGTATCGCAGGATTCTCTCACGTAGTAGACTCCCTGTCCGCTATCAAATATGCAAAAGTTAAAGCTATCCGCGATGAAGACGGCATTACAACAGATTTCCAGGTTGAGGGTGACTTCCCACGTTATGGTAACGATGATGACAGAGCAGATGAGATCGCAACAACACTGCTTTCTACATTCCTTGAGAAACTGAAACACATCCATACCTATCGTGATTCCAAGCCAACCACATCCATCCTTACCATCACATCCAACGTTGTTTATGGTAAAGCTACAGGATCTCTTCCGGATGGAAGAAAAGCAGGCGAACCGCTGGCCCCTGGTGCCAACCCGTCCTATGGAGCAGAGCAGAACGGACTTCTTGCATCCCTCAACTCTGTTGCAAAACTGGACTATGAAGATGCTCTTGATGGTATCTCCAATACTCAGACCATCAACCCTGATGCTCTGGGACATACAGAAGAAGAACGTACAGAGAACCTTGTTCGTGTGCTTGACGGATACTTTGATCAGGGTGCTCATCACCTCAATGTTAACGTATTCGGTAAAGAAAAACTGATTGATGCTATGGAACATCCGGAAAAAGAAGAGTACGCAAACTTCACAATCCGTGTATCCGGATATGCAGTTAAATTCATCGACCTTACAAGAGAGCAGCAGCTGGATGTTATCGCCAGAACCTGCCACGACAGAATGTAATAATGAGTGAAGAAATCAAAGGATATGTCCATTCTCTGGAAAGCTTCGGATCAGTAGACGGACCGGGCGTCAGATATGTGATATTCCTGAGTGGATGTGCAATGCGCTGCCAGTTCTGCCATAATCCGGACACCTGGAAAATGGGAGAGGGGCAGCAGTACACCCCGTCTCAGCTTCTGAAACAGGCTCTTCGCTATAAGAATTACTGGGGTAACAAAGGCGGGATCACTGTGAGTGGAGGAGAACCTCTTCTTCAGATTGATTTCCTGATTGAATTTTTCCGTCAGGCAAAGGCCGCAGGAGTTCATACGACTCTTGATACCAGTGCCAATCCTTACACAGAAAAGGAACCTTTTTATTCCAAATGGCTGGAGCTTATGAAGTATACTGATCTTGTTCTTCTGGACATCAAGCAGATTGACGAAGAAGAACATATCAAGCTTACAGGACAGTCCAACAAAAATATTCTGGCAATGGCACGGAAATTGTCAGATATGGGAAAACCGATGTGGATCCGTCACGTACTGGTTCCGGGAGGCAGCGATAAAGATGAGTATCTCCACAGGCTTGCAGATTTTATCCATACTTTAAAAACAGTGGAGAGAGTCGAAGTGCTTCCGTACCATACACTTGGTGTATTTAAGTGGGAACAGCTAGGGATTCCTTATCCGCTGGAAGGTGTCAGACCACCTTCGAAGGAACGGATCGACAACGCCAGAGAAATTCTGGGAGCGATATAAACCGGTCAGAAGACTGGAAAAGAAAAAGATCTCAATGCCAGTTATGGCAGAGAGGTCTTTTTTTTACCCTTTTTTTGTTGTACAATAATACAATATCTCTGAGAAACGGAGGGATACAATGGCGAAAAAGAGAAAAAAACCCAAGATGGAGTTCCGTTACTACCAGATGCCGGCGGGGAGCCCGATCCTGGCATTGCTGGGGCAGAAGTGGCGGCAGAATTATGGAAAAGGTGTGGATTATCTTCATTTTCATAATTATCTTGAGATCGGCTTTTGCTATGAGGGAGAGGGGCATCTGATTCTGGGAGAGGATATGGTGCGTTTTCATGGAAGAGAGTTTACGGTCCTTCCACCGAATTATCCTCATACTACGAACAGTGATCCGGGAGATCTTAGCCAGTGGGAGTATCTGTTTATCGATGTAGAGGGATTTCTTCGGAAATTTCTGGACAATCCTGTAAAAGCAGAAAAAATGCTCCAGCGTATTTATTCCAAACCACTGTTTCTAAAAGAAGCAGACAATACTTCTGTAGCAGCCAAGATCCTCAAGATCATGGATATTATGCGAAATGGCGAGGAATTTTATCTTGAGGAAGCAAAAGGAATCCTTGCGTCACTTCTGGCGGAAATTGCCAGAATGAATCGAAATGAAGCAGAAGAGAGAGTTCCGGAAGAAAAGGGAAAGATCACGAACATGATCTCCAGATCTCTCGATTACATATCCGATCACTACATGGAAGATATCAAGATCGAAAATCTCGCAAAAAGCTGCCACATCAGTGAGACACATTTTCGACGGCTTTTTACCTCTTATATGAAAGTAAGCCCGCTGGAATATATCAATACCGTGCGAATCCAGACTGCCTGTGATCTTCTGCAGAAAACAGATGCGCCGGTGGCAGATATTGCCCACAAGTGCGGATTTACGACAAACTCAACGTTTAACCGGAACTTTAAGCAGCTTATGGGAGTTACCCCGATCGAATGGCGAAAACGCCCGGAAAGCTACGAACAGCAGATCCTGAAATTCGACATCCACTCAGAAGAGGGATGGTAGAATAGAATCCAAAACAGAAAGGAATTTTTTAATGTACGATTACAAAATTGTAGAGCAGGTATCCCGGAAGAAAAAAAGCATGTCCGGTATCCTGCGAAAAGTCATGATCATTTTTGCCGTGTTCTTTGTAATACTCGGAATCACGATCTCTCAGTCCTTCATGCTTGCAGGATTTTTGCTGGCGGCACTTTATTTCGTGTATGATGTCTTCAGCCAGAAAGATTACGAGTACACACTTGAGAGCGATACACTTACCATCGATGTGATCTATGGCAAGAAATACCGCAAGACCGCTCATGTCCTGGAACTCAAAAACATGGAAGTGACCGCGCCGCACTGGCACGAAAGCGTTGCAAAATACAAGAAAAACGGCGGCACAGAAAAGCTTAAAAAATACGATTACACATCCTACGACGATGATGTGCCATACTACACAATGATCGTAAAAGAGGACGGAAACAAAATAAAACTTCTTCTTGATCTGACGGATGAGATGCTGCATACCATAAAAACCCTGCATCCTCAAAAAGTCTATTTTGCATAAAATGTGAAAAAATATGTGAAATATGTACAAAAAATGAATGAAAAATTTATGAAATAAGAACAAAAACCTCTCTTGGAAACAAAGAATCTATGCATTCTGTCGAAAAGAGAGGATTTTTTTCATCAAAATGATACGACAAAAAACGCATGAATGCGAAAAACAAACAAAAAACCCAAAAATGAATCATGTAAATAGTGCGAAATACACAAAATGGTCGAAAATGCACATTATGTAAATGATTCTGCAAACTATCCTATTGAATCGGATGCTATAATTGATTCATAAGCAATTCGGGGTAAAAGAATACGCTTAATAAAAGGAGGACATCTAAATGAAGAAAAAATTACTTGCAGTATTAATGACAGGTATTATGGCAGCATCCTTTGCCGGCGCAGCTACAACTGTTTATGCAGCAGACGATGACAATACCTTAACCGTATGGGCATGGGATCAGAACTTCAACATCAAATCCATGCAGATGGCTGGTGAGCAGTATGCAAAAGATCATGATGGATTTGCAGTAGACGTTATTGAGACATCTTCTGATGACTGCCAGACCAAACTGACAACAGCAGCTAACGCTGGTGACTACAGCACACTTCCGGACATCGTTCTGATGCAGGACAACAGCTATCAGAAATATCTGAAGAGCTATCCGGACGCTTTCACAGATCTCAAAGATATGGACATCAACTGGGATGATTTCGGAAAACTGAAACAGTCCTATTCAATGATAGATGACACACATTACGGTGTTCCGTTCGACAACGGTGCTGTTATCGCCTGCTATCGTACAGATATCCTTGACGAAGCTGGATACACACTGGATGACCTGACAGACATCACATGGTCCAAATTTATGGAAATCGGTAAAGACGTTCATGAAAAGACCGGTAAATACCTCCTTACAAGCGAAGCTACAGGCGGCGACACTCTGATGATGATGATGCAGTCCTGCGGAGCTAACTTCGTAAATGAAGACGGAGAAGCTTATATCGTTGGAAACGACACAGCAGAAAAATGCATCAACCTTTATGTAGACCTTGTTAAAAACGACGTTGTTAAACTCGTAAACAACTGGGATGAGTACATTGCAACAATCACAAGCGGCGAGGCTGCTGGTATCGTAAATGGTAACTGGATTACAGCTACTCTGATGCAGACAGAGGATCAGAAAGGTCTGTGGCAGATCACAACAATGCCAAAAGTTGACGATGTTGACAGTGCAACAAACTACGCTAACAACGGTGGATCTTCCTGGTACATTACATCTAACTGCAAGAATGTAGAACTCGCAGAGGACTTCCTTGCAAGCACATTTGGTTCCAGCACAGATTTCTATGATGCAATCCTTCCGGAAGCAGGTGCAATCTCCTGTTATCTGCCGGCAGGTGAATCTAAGGTTTACAACGAGCCAAATGAATTCTTTGGTGGACAGCCAATCTTCTCCACAATTGTAGAATACTCTTCTCATATTCCGGAGTTCACAAAAACACCGTATCATTATGAATCAAGAGAATGCGTCAACACAGCAGTTGTAAATATCGTAAACGGCACACCTGTAGAAGATGCTCTTCAGGAAGCTCAGGATACTCTGGCATTCAAGATGACTGAATAAATTCTGATCGCAGGATCAGATGATGTCAGGATTGCGGGAACAGTGAAACTGTGAAGCAATCTGTAGACAGTGATTAAGTGAATGAAAACAGGTAAGTGCGGGGGACTACCAGCAGTCCCCCATCTTACTGCAAAGAGTTGGTAATTGTCCGGCAAAATGCTGAACAGTTACAGAGTTTTTTGAAAGGAGGAGTTCACGTGAATTCTAAGAAAAAAGGTATGTCTCTGCTTGGCAAGCAGAGGGCAGCAGGATGGACGTTCCTGGCTCCTGCAACTATCATGATCGCGATCATGAGCTTTTATCCAATGATACGTGCATTTATCATTTCCCTGCAGACCGGAGCCGGAGCAAATATGAGATTTGCAGATCCGATCTTCAGCAACTATAAACGTATTCTGGCAGACAAGGTATTTCAGCAGTCTATTGCAAATACATTCCTGTATCTGATCATTCAGGTGCCAATCATGCTGATACTGGCAATTCTTCTGGCACAGCTTTTAAATAACAAAGATCTGAAACTCAGAGGATTTTTCCGTACATGTGTATTTCTTCCATGTGCAACATCCCTGGTTTCCTACTCACTGATTTTCCGTTCCATGTTTGCAACAG
>OHWF01000724.1_pt1 | contig 12402 bp, 12 predicted proteins | sample 1579681 | NCBI WGS metagenome assembly OHWF01 (sample SAMEA3882554, study PRJEB24775) | human gut metagenome | biome: human-associated habitat; feature: intestine environment; material: feces | place: Netherlands | collected 2009/2010 | reverse complement strand
TGACCCAGTGCGGGAATAACTTCCTGCGCCTTCAGCACTGTATTACATACGCTGCAGTGCTTTCCTTCGGTCAGGCCGGTCTCGGTGCAGGTGGGTGCAACGGCTGCATCTGTTACCTCGGTGTGACCCGTGGCGGGAATAACTTCCTGTGCCTTCAGCACTGTATTGCATACGCTGCAGTGGCTGCCTTCGGTTTTACCGGTCTCGGTGCAGGTAGGTGCAACGGCTGCGTCTGTTACCTCGGTATGACCTCTGGCAGGATCATTCGGATTCTCTACTTCTTTTTCACCATAGAAGTCCTGTCCGCCCAGTGAAACTGTGACCGAATATACATTTTTTCCGCTCTCTGTACAGGTTGCATTGATGCTGTGCCAATATGTAGCGTTATTTGCTGTAGTGGAGATCGTGTCATTACAGTTCTTGCATTGCGCAGAAACCTTTACCGAAGCAAAGCTGCCATCCGCCGGAATATTCCACTCCCATACGGTTTCTGCTTCCTTCTCCACAGCATGACCAATAGCCAAGATGGGCTTCTGTGCTTGCTTTACCCAACCGCATTTTGAACAGTGGCTGCCTTCCGTCCAACCGACCTTGGTACAGGTGGGTGCAACTGCCGCATCCGTTACCTCCTTGTGACCCGTGGCGGGAATAGTTTCCTGTTCCTCCAACACTTCCTTGCATACGCTGCAGTGCTTTCCTTCGGTTTTGCCGTCCTGGGTACAGGTAGCTGCAACTGCTGCATCCGTTACCCACTTGTGACCCGTGGCTTTGATGATTGTCGCCGGTTTTGTGATCGTTCCACAGGTCTGGCATTGCTTTTCCGCTTCATGCCCATCTTCTGTACAGGTAGCTGGCTTATATTTCTGTGTCTGTATAATGTTATTATGTTCTGTTTTTTTGGGAATCTCCGTTTGCTCTTTGAGCATTTTTTTGCAGAACTTACAACGCTCTCCATATGACAAACCGGCCTCTGCACAGGTAGCCGGCTTTCCCCAGACTGGTTCGGCAGTGTGCTCCTGCATCGTATTTGGCACCTCTACTCTATAGGTGCCGGTGTATGTTTTCCCGTTCAAGGGGTGGTTAATTATATGTGTCACAAATTTATTATGAGTGCAGGTTGCTGCTTCCGTATGCTGAATCCAAGCCTTGCCATTACCGGTAAACACTTTGCCGCATTTCGTACACTCTGCCGTTATCGTATAAGATGCTGTGCCTTCGCCCGGCGTTGCTGGCGGTGTCCACGTCCACACTGCTTCATCCGGCATCACATGTTCACATTTTTCTGCGCCAAGCGCCGTCACCGGTACCAGCAGCACAGCCAGTAAAAATACTGCTAACAGGTTTTGTACTATCCTCTTCATAATATGCCTCCTTTGGCTTGCTTTGGGTCAAGTTGCCACGCAGCTTTCTTCTGTTCCTATCGCAATTTTCAAAAACAGTGCCTGTCAGCACGGCGATTCGATACACAGCGTCCCTCCTTCCTTCTGCCGTTGTTGAGGTTCTCTGTCTCTAGTATACGGACGGATGCGGCTGTTTCAAGCTGTTTGGCACGAAAGTCCGGTTTCCGTCACGAAATCCCGTTTTCTGCTGCGACAGAACCGGGCAACTGTGCTATCCTTGAACCAGCTCTACTTTTCAGGAGGAAAATCGTGGCTGAAGAAACCAACAAGGTCGTCATTGTTACCGGAGGAAGTTCCGGCATCGGACGGTCTGCAAAAGCTGTTCCAGACCCTTTGCAGACAGGTACTGTGCCTGCACAGGAATCAGGGCGTCTGCCGCCGCCAATGCGTTAATCGTCAGCATCCCCGGCGATCCGCAACATCTTCCGAGTTATCCCCCCAGTATACCACGCTTTTTCCCCCTGCGGAAAAGATACCGCGCACAAAGGGCTGGAGCCGTCAGCAGCTTGCCGACCACGCAAAGGTCGGCCGGACAAGCATCCGCTGCTGGGAAAGTGGACAAAAGACCATCAGTCAGAAGTGCTTTTGCCATCTGGTGGAAAACCTTGGTTCCGATTTTCCATCTATGCTTCGCATGTGAGGTATGGTAATTTTTCTCCGGCCAAACGAAAAAGCTCGTCTGCAAGCCACGATATGTGGCAGCGCAGACGGGCTTTCGTTATGGAATCATTCTGTTTCAATTATTCTGATATTCGCTCTGACTTACATGGCGTTCCGTAAAACACGCAGTCGTTCTTCAAACGTTGCTTTCCATGCCGGATGCTCGGAGAATACGGTGTGCTCCACCTGACGGACTTGGTTCAGTCCGATGTTCCGCACCGCTTCCACTGCAGCATCTTTTTGGCTCAGATGGCGTTTTCCCACGGTCAGACAGTTTGCGCCTTCTGGCGTGTCGTACTGCTGAAACGCCCGGTTGAAGTCCATCAGGTCATGCAGACGGATGGGCTGATTGGTTTCGTTGTCTACCAGCAGACCCCAATTTTCCCAATGACGGTCGGTATTGCCCACCAGATAATCCAGAATGTTCATCATATAGTAGCTGGGAGCATCCAACTCTAAGATCTTATCCAGCGTGTTCCAATCATGGTTCGTGCAGTAGACGTCATAGGCTGCATAGGTCACAAGACTGTATCGCTGAGATGTCATGATTTTGCTGATAGAAACCGGCTCATTTTCAAACATCCCCTGCTCATACAGTACCTGATGGCAGTCAAAGCACCGGCAGATTTTGCTTGCCAGCACTTCACGTTCCACCGCTTCCCTGCCACCATCCTTGTAAAGATAGAAGCCATCCTCTTTTCGCACCCACGCCTTGGGGTACAAGCCGCCCGTAGACAGGTCATTTGCCAGAAGATGGGCGTTTGTCACCGTCATTTGGTGCCCCCGCAGCGCAATATCCACAAGCGCATTGCTTAAGGAGTGTGCAAAAAGGTTGATATCCTCGAATCGAATCTTCTCGTTTTCTTCTTTCACCCAGAACACATCCAGCAAAGACAGACAATGGTAGGATAATGCAATCTGTGCTCGTTCCCTGTCCGTAACACTCTGAGATGCACCGATACTGTTCAGGATTTCCTTGGCGTAGGTGCGATCCAACGTCAACATCCGGGAGGCGCACCAATAGTAAAAGTTCGTTACATTATTGATGCGCTCGTCAAAATCATCCGATTCCACCAGAACCAGATCATAGGGCATGAAATCCTCGAGGCAGACCCTGCATTCCCCTGTCGTGCTGAGTTGTGCCACACAGCTTTCCCGGTGCATGATCTCGTAAAACATGGTTTTCATCCCTCCCTGCGTTCTGTGTCTTGCTCTGTATTTATATTACCTTCTTTTTTCACGGGACGCAAGAGCTTTTACTTTTCAAAAAGCTTTTTCTGCTGCTCCATCAGGACGGTTTCGATACGCTCTTTCAGCAAAAAGTGGAACTGTTTTGCGTGTTATGCAATGCCATAGGATACCATATTGGCCGCCAACAATCAACAGTTTTGTTGTGTCAGCCGCATTTCAAAACACTTATGTAACACAAAAAGCCCCACGCTCAACACTGCCTCTGAATCTGACCGTCTCTGGTCAGAGCAGAAAAGCATATGTTGAGCGTGGGGCTTTGTTTATCGGCTCGGCTGCCAGCCGGGCTTTTGGTGTTCTTTGGGTTTGTAGGTTCCTTTGGTAGTATCGATCACCGCCTGCAGCAATTCGAGCTTCTGCCATGTGGGGCAGTTCAGACGGTCGATTTTTTCGATCACATAGTTGGCGTGGGCGGTTGCGACCCGTTTTCCGAGTTCGTCCCATCCCTCTTTCGTTTTGGGGTAATGTACCACCACTTCAATGGGGGCACTCTTTCGCATGGCTCACTCACCTCCGATTACATCGCTATCACCTCATTTTTACGGGTTACTGGTTGTCCGCTATTCGCTGCGGTTTCCGCTCAGAACATTCAGAGCCAGACTGACCAGCAAAGCCATATCAATGCGGAGCATTTCAGCCTTGCTGGCATAGCCCATAAAGCGTTCGATGCGGGATTTATCGATCGTGAAGATCTGCTCCAGAAGAATCATTGACGGTTCTTCAAAGGCCGGGTTGGAATCCACCAGCACATGGGTGGGCTGGTTTTTCTTCTTTTCCGTCCGGGTGGTAACAGTTGCAACAATCAATGTAGGCGAATGACGGTTTCCAATGTTGTTCTGCAGAACTACCACAGGGCGTTTCCCGCCCTGTTCCGAGCCGATATGCGGCTCCATGTCTGCATAGTAGATGTCCCCTCTGAGATATCTCCAATTGTTCGGTAACATAAAAATCAACCTCCTTTTTATGTAAGAAACAGCCGCCGCAGACGGATACCACGACGGCTGTTGTTCAGGAGGTAAAACGAAACTGTCAGTTTTTCAGCGGCAAGCTCATCTCACGGCTGGCACCGTTATAGATGCGGAGAATCTGCCGCATGTGGCGGTTTGCAGAACTTCCGGTGTCTTTCTGAGCCAGCTGCGTGATGGTTTTCGGATGTGTCCTTGCCAGCTGCTGCACCAGGCGCTCCCGGCTGTACTCGCCCTCGTATACGGAGATGAAGCGGGCCACACCCCGGATTACACCGGCAAGGTAGGAATCCACATTGCCCTTCCACGCCTCGTTGATGATGTGAAGCATCTCGACGTAGCGCTCACAGCCATACTGCTTGTACAGCTCGTATGCCGTTTCGATGCAGTAGATTTTCCAGGGTGCCCGGATGCCGTCATAGGCAAATTCCACACCGGCATTCGACGTGATCCCCACAAAGTAAAGTGCATCCGGGTTTTCGGCCACCAGATTTGCACGAAGGCGTTCGCCCGCCGTCAGGCAGGTAGCATTGCCGGTCTGAATCGCAAACAACGTTGCTTCGTCTTCTTTGGTAAGGTCGTAGAAGACTTTGCAGCGAATCGTCACATCCTTGCCACCGTTGCAGGTTCGACGGGCTTCCACCGTGTTCTGCCCATCAAAAACATAGAAGCGCCCATCCCGGTAGCTGACCTTCGGCTCGTTTGCAACGTACTCCGAAAAGTTTTCCGCAATGGATGCCACCTTCTCCGTGCGCAGAAGGCGCTGGTATTCCATGCAGGGGAAGAGCAATGCGCTGTTCACGAACTGGTAGGTAAAGGTGCTTTCGGGCAGGGTGCTGAGGTTCAGGTTGGAATTCAACATATTTACATCTCCTTTACAGTGTTCAGGTAGGTCGTCATTCGGTCCATTAGTTCAGAAAGTTTCTTTTGGCAGACTTTATCGATCAGAACCTCCGGGTGTTCTTGAAAGACAACATTCCATCGAAAAATAAAATCTTCCGTCGCTCCCTGCAGTTCGCACAGCATGATGGAGCCGGTTGCTGCTGCTTTATCCTGGTAACGGGCATCCACCGAGGCCTGCAGTCGGACCTTGTCTTCTTCGGACAAGTGCCGTTTATGACCCTGTATGCTCTGAAGAAAACTTGGTGGCGCATTGCTGGTCGGCTCAATTTCCTCTTCCGGCGGTGACTCGGTGATCGGTGCCTGTACCGACGTTTCCGGCTGTTCTGCCTGCGACGCCGTGTTGTTTTCCGTTGCCGTTGGCTTTTTCTTCTGCGGTGCAGGCTTTGGCTTCGGTGGTGGCTTGCTCGGCTTCAGACGTTCGAGGACCGTATCATCACGGTCACTCTTTTTCTTCTTGAGTTCCTCAAGAATTGCCGGGCGTTCTTCCTTTGGAATTGAAGCAAGCGCTACGATCTGTTCATCCGTCGCCTTGATATGCCCGGTCAGGATCTCTTCCTGCGCACCGGGCACCGCTTCTTCTGCAGCATCAATGCCTCGTGAATACTTTTCGGCACGTCGTACTGTCGCAGACCCAACACCATGTTCTACGGCGATTCGTTCGCAAGTGCGTTTTTCTGAATCGATGTGATCATTTTGATCACATCGATTTACTTTATTGCAATTTCCGGGCTGCCCGCCCACTGCCAGCTTGGTCGATTCATACTCCTTGCCCAGAAGAAACTTCTTTCGTTCTGGGCTGAGATTTCTGCGGCCAAGCTGATTTTTGCAGATCCATGCAAGCGCTTCGTACTTGTTCGCAAGCTGGATTTCTTCCACTTCAAACTTGATAAAGCCGTGCTTTTTCAAGATGCGGTAGCGGGTGTGCCCATCCAGAATGTAGCCATTCCATGTGATGATGGGATTCAGAAGACGACCCTCGGCAATGATGTTCTGCTCAAGCTGCTGTTCTTCCTCAAACTGCAGCGGCGGAATTTTGCTTTGGAACTCCGGGTCAATTTTAAGCTGGCTCAGTTTCACGTCGGTTCTCCTTTCCGGTCATTTTTGATTTACGGACAATGGGCTGAACGTAGTAGTCAAACCCATATCGTGTCTGGCAATACGTGCAGACATCCTTGACGAGCTGCCTGGGGTCGGCTCTGCGGAGCCGGACGCCCTTTGCGTCCAAAAATGCCCCTCGGCAGACGGCGCACAAAGTTGTCAGGGTGGATTCATCCACCTTTTTTGTGGTCTTGCGATTCATTTGCGTACTCCTTTTCGCTGATATATAAAAACGCCGTCCGTGGTTCCCCTCGAACGGCGTTTGGAAAAGGTTTTGTATGGTTTCTCTTAATTTGCCCCCGGCACCCCTGAGAAAGGGAAACATTCAGGCGTTGGATTTGCACCACTCCATTGGCCTCTCGGCCACCCCGTCTTCTTTATGACCGGGCCGCGAATTACGGAAGTATCATTGTCTGGAAGTACCTGAAGCTGCATATTCAATTTTCAAGGTCCGCCCGGCAGCGGCTCCCGCTCCCTTTCGGAGCTGGGCCGCTGCCGTGACAATAGTGTATCGTACTTTCGAGCAAAAGTTTATGGACTCGTAGTCCAAGTCACCCACCCTCTTAGTCCATATATTGTATACAACAGTCCCAAAAAGCAAAAAAATCCCGCCTGAAAGTAAAGCTTTCACTTTCAAGCGGGATGTCTTTCAATATGACTGCTATGATAGCATGAATCCTGTGCTCTTACCAGAAAAACAAGGAACCACCATCCTGCTCCAACTGCACGTCTCCATTCAGCAAAGCGGAGAGCTGCTTTTATACCGTTATCCGCTATTTGCTCTTATTTTATCTGCGGTGCATCCTTTTGCTGCCGGGTGGATCTCAGATATTCCAGCAGCGTCCGGCTCACCACAGAGCTTGCCGTCTTGGAAAACGCCAGCCCCACTTCCTGTTCCAGCTCCCGGATAGCATTGGTCAGGCTGGGCTGAGAAATATAGAACTGCTGCACTGCATGGCTGATGGTGCCGGCAACAGCCGTGACATAGCGGAGTTGTTGAAGGGTCACGGCAGTTTCCTTTCGGCGTGTTTTTTCTATCCTACCGCAGAGCCGCCAAAAACGCAACGTATTTTCTTCTTTGAAATACCAAACGAACATTGCCGGCATATCCAAGATACGTTTTACCCGCCCTGCAATTTCCCTTATAATAGCACCGCAGTCTTGAAACGGCTGCAACATTCCCATATCACAAAGGAGGCTTTCCGGTATGGGACAACGGCAAAGTGAGATCATCAAAAATCACATGGAAGTCTACTGGCACGACTATGCGTCGGCCAGCAAGGGCGTCCCCATTACCGAGGCGGGGCTTGTGGAAAAAGCCTCCGTCATTGGACGCACCGGGCTGATGCTGCTGGAATGCGGCACCGGCGCATGGCGTGTCCGAAGCTCCATGAACACCCTTTCGCGGGAGCTGGGAGTCACAACAACAGCGGATATCGGCCTGTTGTCCATTGAGTTCACCTGCTTTGACGGTGACCAGTGTTATACCCAGTCACTCTGTCTGACAAATACGGGCGTGAATACCTCCCGGCTGAACCGACTGGAGCATTTCGTCAACGACTTCGACCGGGAAGGAAAATTTATGACCGGCGAAGAACTGCACAGCCACCTCGATGAGATCGAGCGCATCCACGGCTTGTATTCGCCCATCGCACTGGGCTTTGCAGCTGCACTGGCCTGCGGCTGCTTCACCTTTCTGCTTGGCGGCGGCATTGTGGAAATGCTGTGTGCCTTCTGCGGTGCAGGCATCGGCAACTTTGTACGGTGCAAGCTGACAAAGCACCATTTCACCCTGTTTCTGGGCATTACGGCGTCGGTCTGTTCAGCAAGCCTCGTGTATGCCATCCTGCTGAAGCTGGCAGAGGTGCTGTTTGCCGTATCGGCGCAGCACGAGGCGGGGTATATCTGCTCCATGCTCTTCATCATTCCGGGCTTTCCGTTCATTACCAGCGGCATCGACCTTGCCAAGCTGGATATGCGCTCCGGGCTGGAACGTCTGGCCTACGCCGTCCTCATCATTCTGGTGGCAACCATGACGGCTTGGATCATGGCACTGCTGCTGCATTTGCAGCCGGTGCAGTTCCCTGCCCTGAGCCTGACACTCCCGGAAGAGATCGTGTTCCGGCTGCTGGCAAGTTTTGGCGGTGTGTTCGGCTTTTCGCTCATGTTCAACAGTCCCCGGAACCTGGCAGTCTGCGCCGCCCTTATCGGTGCGGTAACGAACACGTTCCGGCTGGAGCTGGTGAGCCTTGCGGGCTTTCCGCCCGCTGTTGCAGCGTTTCTGGGCGCACTGCTGGCCGGATTGCTGGCCTCCTGCCTGAAGAGCGCCGCCGGTTATCCCCGCATCTCCGTCACCGTGCCGTCCATCGTTATCATGGTACCGGGACTGTATTTCTACCGTGCCATCTATAATCTGGGCATCCTGTCTCTGATGGACTCCGCCACATGGTTTGCAGATGCCATTCTCATCATCGTGGCACTGCCGTTAGGGCTGATCTTCGCCCGTATTGTCACTGACAAGACTTTCCGTTATTGCACCTGATGTGCAGCATTTCCATTCTCCCATATAAGGCAAAACGCAGCGAATCTTTTAACGGTTCGCTGCGTTTTGTTTTACTGTAATGCACTTATAAAGGGAGTTCGTTTACAGGGCGTTTACTCGCCGTAAACGATCTTGGTAGCAGTTTCCACATGGCGTTCCAGCCGGTCGGCAAAGTGTTCCAGCGGCAGAAAAACGCCAAGTTCATCGTAGCGGGTTCCGCCGTCCTTGAGCGTATCCTGTCCATAGTAGACCACGGAACGGGGCAGTGCGTGCTGCAGCTTCATCTGGATATCCCAGACGGTGGAGTAGGCCTCCGCTTCCGTTACCTTCTGCTTCACGGTGTCCGGCAGTTCGTAGATCAGCAGCAGCCCCAAATGCTGGTTGTAGTGGTACTCCACCACATCCATCGAGCCTTCGTCGTAGCCGTGATACTTGCAGTAGCCGCTGGCAAGGTACATTTTTACCTTTTCCTGCTTCTGGAACACCCGGATGAACCGGTCGTATACTTTGCTGCTCACGGCAAATTTGTTGTTCGGCAAAAGAACGCCGGCATCATCCGTCAGGATCACCGGGTTCGGCTGACCATCGGCGTTGAATTTGAACGGGATCAGGGCAGCGTTCCGTAGCAGGTCAAACATACTGTGCTGGCAGATCGCCATCAGAAAGGCAGACAGATCCTTGTTCTCGTAGGCATTGAACAGCGCCGCGGCAAACTGCTGTGCACTCACGGCCGGCGCATCCAGTACGTCTGCCATGTCCAGCGAGTCGTTGAAGGTATCCATCAGGCGTCGGCAGGCTTCTGGATTTTTCAGGATCTCCCCGAACAGTGCCTCTGCCTTTTCTTCTCTTGGAAATATCGTTGCCATCAAAAAGACCCTCTTTCTGTTTATTTCCAACTACTATTATAGATTCATAATGCCCCGCTGTGAAATACTGCTTTCATATTGCTGCTATATGCAGAACACTTTTTACACATTTTCCAAGTGACCGTATAACGGACACTGCAATCATGAAATTGCACGAGGGAAATCGAAAAGTATATAAGTTGGTTTGAACGGAGGCAGTTCCTATGTCTGAGGTCAAAAAGGTCGTGCTGGCATATTCCGACGGTCTGGACACATCGATTATCATCCCGTGGCTGAAAGAGCACTATAACAACTGCGAAGTCATTGCCGTGTGCGGCAATGTGGGGCAGAAGGGTGAGCTGGAAGGCTTGGAAGAGCGCGCCAAGGCAAGCGGCGCATCCAAGCTGTACATCGAAGACCTGACCGATGAATTTGTGGAGGATTACGTCATTCCCACCATGCAGGCCGGGGCAGATTACGAGGGTTATCTGCTGGGCACCAGCTTTGCCCGCCCCATTTTGGCAAAACGCGTGGTGGAGATTGCCCGCGCCGAGGGTGCGGATGCGGTCTGCCACGGCAGCACCGGCAAAGGCAACGATCAGGTGCGCTTTGAGCTGGCCATCACCTTTGGCGAACTGGTGTATGATGGCCAGTGGTTCAGCTCGCTGCGCAAAGCTCTGAGTGCCTTTGTCACCTCCACACAGGAGTATGTCACCGGCAAGGTGCGTCTGGAACTGTACAAGGGCAACCTCATCAATGCAGGGGTCTGGTCGCCGTTCTCTCTGTATCGTGAAGACATCGCCACCTTTGCCGCAGGCGGCGACTACAAGCAGAGCGATGCCACCGGTTTCATCAGCATCTATGGTCTGCCCACCAAGGTGCAGGCTATCGTAAACAGCAAAAAAGAAGGGGAATGAAGTAGCTTATAGCAGTTTGTGTTTTTAATGCACAAGCATCGCTTGTGTTTTACTCTGCGAACAAAAAATCCGAACCCTTCTCCTATTGGAAAAAAGTTCGGATTTTGTTGTTGTGGTGCACCTCCAGGGACTCGAACCCTGGGCCCACTGATTAAGAGAGCAAGCCGCCGGTTCGCCTCAATTCATGGAAGTTTCGAGTTATCGTAATTTTTAATCAAAACAACGTGATTTTTCACCCGGTAATTTCTGCATCCTTTGTCGGATTTTGCACCGAGAAGTACCCTCTGCACGGTTTGAAACCGTGCAAAATCCGTGCAGAAACCGTGCACTTACTCCCAGACAAACTAAAATCCACTTCATCCGACAACGACTTGACGGCATTGGTTTGGGTGGCCATTCTCTTATTTTTAGTACTTGCTGCATCACAAGCCGATTGGAAAGCATCTGACCTCATTCTCAGTATAACCCGTCGTTTTGTGTTAGAAAAAAGCAACACAGCACGATATGGTCTGTATGGCCTTGTAGTGGTATCCTTTTGCCAACAAGAAAACAACATAAAACGAAAGGAAAAACAAATGATGAAACGTATCTTTACCCTGATTGCCTCTATTGTTCTGGCCACCAGTCTACTGGCTGTCCCCTGCTTTGCCGCTGAGCCTGAAGACTTGCCAGCACCGCAGCCTGGTGTGACCGAAACGGAACAACCTGACGGTTCTGATCAGCCTGAGAATCCGGACAGACCTTCTATCCAGCCATGTGATGCTATGCCGGGCGTTGGAGACATGGGTTAACTCATAAAATCGATGTTCAAGTATTCTTTCGCTTCTTTTTTGACAACCTCTAACCCGATTTGATATCCAATGACTTTGCAGAGATAATACGATTGGTAGTACAATTCTTTGCTGATTTCGTCATCGCCCATAAAATGTCGGCATTCCGCTTCAATTTCCAGACATCGGGGCAATACTTGGTAATGTCCATATTGAATACAGGCTTCTCGTCCTTCTTTAGCGAGTGCAGCTCCTTCCTCATAGCGACCGCACAAATCCAGTACCCGAGCATAATTATAAAGGACCAAAGGCAACACCCCAATAGATGTTATGGTTTCCTTAAAATGCTTACGCACATACTTAAGCAGCTGATAGTAGATTTCAGCTGCTTTTTTATTTTGGCCAGCATCAGAGTAAGCAAGCCCAATCTGATTGATAATTGTGATTTCATCTTTTGTATAAAGGAAACTTTCTATACTCTCCAGGTCAAAGCGGGGCACAGTCAGCTGAATTGCCTGCATTAGCAGATCGATTTGTTCCAGCGGCGTGTAGCGTCCATCTAAGCGTCCCAGAAGTACCCTTGAACGCAGGGCAAATTGCTGCGCAATTTGATCATCCGGATCTGCCAGCTTTTCAAATTGTGCAAGCTTCTCAAAGCCCTCCGGCACCTTTTCGGTCACATTGCAGGCAACAATTTCTTTCTGAAGAGCTTCCATCTCCAGTTCATTTTTACTCAGCAGAGCAAAATAGCGGTCATCCGGCAGGCCCAGACGCTGCAAAAGGGCATTGATCCGGTTGCGGCTGGGGGTCTGTTTCCCATTTTCCAGCCGGGAAAGAGTCACAGACTCACAGATTCCATCGCAGAGCTGCTCCTGCGTCAAACCCAGATCCAGCCGTCGCTGTTTAATGTATTCTCCCAGAAAGACATTTTTCATTGCTGAGTCCCTCCTCATTATAGCTGCCGCGCTCCTGTAGTTTAAAGCTGGCACTGTGTGTCAACCAATATCAATATTCTAAGGACATTATACCATATCCGGCAGCGGGATGGTAGCTT
>OHWF01000716.1_pt1 | contig 12510 bp, 8 predicted proteins | sample 1579681 | NCBI WGS metagenome assembly OHWF01 (sample SAMEA3882554, study PRJEB24775) | human gut metagenome | biome: human-associated habitat; feature: intestine environment; material: feces | place: Netherlands | collected 2009/2010 | reverse complement strand
AACAGCTGGGCATCTCCTTTGCCGAGATGGTGGAGCTGGCCAAGACCAGCACCTATACCCGCATTTTTGATGTAAACGCAGCCCGTTTCTCCGCGCCGCAGGACATGCGCGCGGAAATCAGAGCCGCTCTTACCGAGACCGGTGAAGCCCCTGCCACGGATGCCGACCTTATCAACAGCATCTACCATTCGCTGGCGTACTGCTACGGGGAAGCTTTCCGGGAGCTGGAAGCCCTCACCGGGCAGCACTGGGATAAGCTGTACATCGCAGGCGGCGGCGCAAAGAACGCTACCCTGAACGAGTTGACTGCCCACTACACCGGAAAACAGGTGGTGGCGCTGCCCATTGAGGCCACCGCCATCGGCAATTTGAAAATTCAGATGCAGATTTAAGAAGGAGGAGCCCTATGAGTTACGCAGAAGCAAAAGCCCGCTACGCCGCCATTGGCGTGGACACCGAAGCTGCCATTGCCCGGTTAAAGACCGTGCCTATTTCTCTGCACTGCTGGCAGGGAGATGACGTCCGTGGCTTTGATACCGACCCCACCAAGCCCCTGACCGGCGGCATCCAGACCACCGGCAACTACCCCGGCCGTGCCCGCACCCCGGAGGAACTGATGGCTGATATGGACAAGGTGCTGTCCCTCTGCCCCGGCACCAAAAAAATCAACCTCCATGCCTCCTATGCCATTTTTGACGAGGAAAACCCGTGGGTAGACCGGGACAGGCTGGAACCGAAGCACTTCAAAAAATGGGTGGATTTCTGCAAGGCAAGAGGGCTGGGCGCAGACTTCAACCCCACCTTTTTCTCCCACCCCAAGTGCGACCCGCTGACCCTTGCCAGCCCCAACGAGGAGACCCGGAAATTCTGGGTGGAACACGGCAAGGCCTGCATCCGCATCAGCCAGTATCTGGCCGAGGAACTGGGGCAGCCCTGCACCATGAACATCTGGACGGGCGACGGCTTTAAGGACGTACCGGCGGATCGCAAAGGTCCCCGGGACCGCTACAAGGCCAGCATTGACGAGATTTTGAGCGAGCCTTACGACTTCAAGCTGGTGAAGCCCTGCATCGAGAGCAAGGTGTTCGGCATCGGCGTGGAGGCTTATACCGTGGGCAGTGCCGAGTTTGCCCTGAGCTACGCCGCCTTCAACCGGGAAAAGTGCATTCCGCTGATGGATAACGGCCACTACCATCCCACCGAGGTGGTCAGCGATAAGATTCCCGCCCTGCTGGCCTTCTTCCCGGAGATCGCGCTCCACATCACCCGCCCCATCCGCTGGGACTCCGACCATGTGGTGCTGTTTGACGATGAAACGAAGGAGATCTGCAAGGAGATCGTGCGCTGCGGCGGTCTGGACGGCCGGGTGAACATTGCACTGGATTACTTTGACGCTTCCATCAACCGCATCTCCGCATGGACGGTGGGCTTCCGCAACGTGGAAAAGGCGCTGCTGTCTGCCCTGTGCACCCCGCATACGGTACTGAAGGAGCTGCAGGACACCAACCAGTTCACCGAGCTGATGGTGCGGCAAGAGGAGCTGAAGACCCTGCCTTTTGGGGAAGTCTGGGACGAATACTGCCGCCGGAACGGTGTGCCGGTGGACGGTGCATGGTTTGAGGAAGTCAAAAAGTACGAGCAGAACGTGCTGAGCAAGCGCATTTGAATGAGAGAGGTTTTTGAAGATGGGTATTCTGGATATTGAGATCGTAAAAGGCTTTATGCGGATGTGCAACGATGGCTGGCTGCAGGGCTGGCACGAGCGCAACGGCGGCAACCTGACCTACCGTATGAAGGAAGAGGAAGTGGCACAGTGCCGCCCCTTCTTTGACCCGCAGCCCCGCGAATGGGTGAACATGGGCGTGCAGGCGGATAATCTGGCGGGCGAGTATTTCATTACCACCGGCTCCGGCAAGTTCTTCCGCAACGTGGAGCCGGACCCTGTCCACAGCATCGGTATTGTGGAGATCAACGACAAGGGCGACAGCTGGCGCATTGTCTGGGGCCTGGAGGACGGCGCAAAGCCCACATCCGAGTTCCCCAGCCACTTTATGAATCACAGCGTCCGCAAAGCCGCCACCAATGGCGCAAACCGCGTTATCTACCACTGCCACGCCACCAACGTCATTGCCCTGACCTACATTCTGCCCCTGACCGACCGGGACTTCACCCGTGCGTTGTGGCAGAGCGCTACTGAGTGCCCGGTGGTGTTCCCGGAGGGCGTGGGCGTCTGCCCGTGGATGGTGCCCGGCGGGGCAGACATTGCCATGGCCACCAGTGAGCTGATGAAGACTTATCAGGCCGCCATCTGGGCACAGCACGGTCTGTTTGCTTCCGGCCCGGACTTTGACATTACCTTTGGTCTGGCCCACACCATTGAGAAGAGCGCCGAAATTTACGTCAAGGTGCTCTCCATGGGCGGCGGCATCATCCGGCAGACCATCACCGACAATGACCTGCGTGCCATTGCCCGCGACTTTGGTGTGACCCTGAACGAGAAGTTCCTCAACTAAGCCATTCTCCCCCATTTTTCTTCATCATAGCAGAACAGGCATCCCGTCCGATACCGCCAAACGGTAACGCAGGATGCCTGTTCTGCTTTATGTTTCCCGGAACTCCATGGGCGTTTTTCCGGTGACCTGCTGAAAGACTGCGCTGAAATAATTGCGGGTGGCAAAGCCAAGCTGCTCGGAAATTTCCCGGACGCTGAGCGGTGTACTTTTCAGCAGAACTTTCGCACGTTCGACCTTTGCAAACTTTACATAGTTCGTCACACTCAGACCGGTTTCTTCCTTGAATTTGTGGGTGAGGTAATATTCCGTGTAGCCCACCAGCACGGCAAGATCTTCCGCTACGATCTTTTTGTCCAAATTCATCTCGATGTAATCCACACATTTCTGGATCTGCATACTGAGGTTTGGGTTCGTCCGGTGCTTGTGGACCCGCCGGATGAAGTCGTCGTACATCATCATTGCAAGGGGGGCCAGCTCATCCAGCGATTTTGCCGCTTCTGCCGCCTGAATGTAGCTGTCCCCAAGCGAATATGCCTCCTCCGGGGAGAGCCCGCCCTCAATGGCGGCACGGCAGACCAGAGAGGTGAACACGATGATGGAGGTCTTGCTCTGGCGCAGAACATCGCTGCTCTGTACCGGCACACCTGCACTTATGCTCATACAGTTGGAAAGCGCCTGCTTGTAATTCATATCTCCGGTGCGGACCATCTGCAGCATTCCCTGCTCTGCCATCCAGACTTTATACCGGTCGTGGGGGATGGCAGAGCTTTCCAGCCGCTCCTCCTGTGCTGTGCTACTGTTGACACAGCTCAGTTCCAACCGCTGCCCGGTCAGGCAGTAGTGCATCATCAGCAGATAGCGGTATATAATGGTGTTTTGCAGGGCAGGAACTTTTTCAAGGGCTTTGTAAAGTTGGATCGTCCATGCCACACTGATCTCCAGCTTGCTGTAATATTTCAGCCCGTCCTCGATCCCGCGCATTGTCACATCCCGATGGAACACCGGCCCGATGACCCAGACACGCTTCAGCTTCCCCTCTTCCTTTTCAAAGGCTGCGCCCCACAAAAGACCCAGAGCCGTCCCCAAGGTAACGGGCACATCGTCCCGGTTCCCATGCTCCAGCATCCGCTGTTTGCAGCCGAACAGTTCAAATGCGCTGGCAAGAAAGGCCTCGTCCGGGCAGTTGCTCCGTAGTAGCTTTCCCTTTGCATCATAGCACCATGTATAAACATTGCCGCCGCACTGGACAAGCTCGGAAAACAGCATCATATTCTGGAGAACATTCATGTGTAACCCCTCCGGCTCATTGACTCATTGATAGAAATAGTATATCATACTTCCGCCGTTTCTTCTACCAATGCCCGGAACCCCCTCTCAAGCTCCGCAATACTCCCCCAGCACCGCAAGGCTGGGCTTTGCGGTCCGTTCCATAGTTTCACGGTTCACGGCGATCAGGCCGAACTGCATGGCATAGCCCTTCTGCCACTCAAAATTATCCATCAGGCTCCAATGGAAGTAGCCCTTCACCGGGATGCCGTCGGCGATGCAGTGCTGTACGCCCTCCTGTGCCTGTCGGATAAACGCCACACGGCGGGTGTCCTCAGCGGTGGCAATGCCGTTTTCGGTGACCATGAGGTCGCCCTTGAATGCTTCTGCCACCTTGCGGAGGACGTGTTCCAGTGCCTGCGGATAGACCTCGTAATCCATCTGGGTCAGTTCTGCGCCCTCCGGGGTGCGCTCGCTGACAAAGATCTGCGGCTGGGGTATGCCGAACACCTGTGCATTCTCCATGGCAGCATGATGATTCTCCTTTTTATCAGAAGCCGTGTTTTCTCTGTGCCTATTGTAACAGGTCTGTGCGGAGCAAAAAGGATAATTTTTCACGTTATTGGTAAATTTTTCGTTGAGCGGTCAGAACTACACGAATTTTTATCCTTAATTCCAATTTTTTGTCTGGCAGTACCTATTGCATTCTGTTATTCTGGTGTCAGAAAAAGCAGAACTCAGTTCACACAAAAAGGAGGAAAAACATTATGTTCCAAAAGAAACCCAGTGCCAGTGAGGTAGACGACGTCCAGTACCGCCGCGCCAAAACATGGCAGATCATCTGTTATGCCTGCAACGCCTTTGTGGGCATGAGCGTCTACTCCCTGATCGGTATGGCAAGTTATTCTGCCAGCATCGGCTACGGCATCACCACTGCAACCGTTGGCATCATCCTGATGCTGGCCCGCATTCTGGACGCCTTCACCGATCCGCTGCTGGCATTCGTCTACGACCGCGTCAACACCCGTTTCGGCAAGCTGCGCGTTCTGCTGATCAGCGGCTACCTGATCGAAGCGGTGGGCCTGCTGTGTATGTTCAACCTGTGTTCCAGCAAGGGCTTCGGCCTGCCGGTGTTCGTTTTGACCTACATTATTTATATTATCGGCTATACCGTCACCAACATGACCATCCAGACCCTGCCGGCTATTATGACCAACGATCCCCGCCAGCGTCCCACCATCGGTGTCTGGACCACTGCGCTGAACTACTTCGTGCCCATGGGCATGAGCATGCTGGTCTACACCGTCATCCTGCCCAAGTGCGGCGGCACCTTCAATCAGGGCTTCCTCAGCACGGTCTGCACCATCGTCCTGATCATTGCCGGCATCGGCACCCTGATTGTCTGTGCCGGCATCTCCGCCTACGATAAGCCCGAAAACTTTGAGGGCATCAGCAAAAATCACGAACCGCTGAAGGTTGCGGATATTCTTGAGGTGTTCAAACACAACAAGCCCCTGCAGTGCTATGTTGCCTCCCACGCTTCCGATAAGCTGGCACAGCAGGTAGGCAGCCAGGCCATCATCAACACGATGCTGAACGGCATCCTCATCGGCAACATGGGTCTTGCTACCACCCTTAGCATGATCAGCATGGTGCCTTCCATCTTCTTTGCGGCCTTCGGTGCAAAGTATGTAGGCAAAAAAGGCAGCAAGAAGGGCATCGTGACCTGGACCTGCGTCAGCATGGCCATCACCTCTGTGCTGATCCTGTTCTTCATCTTTACCGACACTCGTCAGATCGGTGTGATCGGCAGCTGGAACATGATCGTTTACGTCCTGCTGACCCTGCTGCAGAACGGCTCCAACATGTGCATCACCACCTCCAACAACTCTTACATGGCTGATACCATCGACTACGAGCTGGATCGCAGCGGCCGTTACATCCCGGCGGTTGTCTCCGGCACTTACAGCCTGATCGATAAGCTCATCACCTCGGTGGCTGCTGTCATCGCCACCGGTGCGGTCGCCCTTCTGGGTTACACCACCACCATGCCCCAGCCCACGGATCCCTACACCAGCGGCATCTTCTGGATGACCCTTGCCATCAAGTACGGTCTGCCGATGCTGGGCTGGGTCATCACCCTGATCGCCATGCCGGGCTGCCCGCTGACCAAGGAAGAAATGGTCAACGTCCAGAAGCGCATCGCAGATAAAAAAGACGCCCTTCGTCATGAAGTAATTGCAGAGAATATGCAGTAACACCCCGCAAAGACCGAAAGGATTCATACGCTCTTTCGGTTTTTGCTGATTCTATCCATCTTTTATAAATATAAAGTATAAATATAAAGGAGTTTTTACCATGAGCAAGACCATCCTGCTGAATCATAGCAACTGGCATTTTACCAAAGAGAACCCCGGCATCCCCGCCGCTGTTATGGGTGAGGCCATCGCCCTGCCCCACACATGGAACGCGGTGGACGGTCAGGACGGCGGCAACGATTACTACCGCGGCACCTGCTGGTATACGCTGGCTCTGGCAAAGCCCGCCATCCCGGCAGGCGGCAAAGCTGTTTTGCAGCTGGACGGCGCAGCCATGACCGCCGCCGTTTACCTGAACGGGGAAAAGTTGGCCGAGCACAAGGGCGGCTACTCTACCTTCCGGGTGGACCTGACCGACCACCTGAAAGACGAGAACCTGCTGGCCATTTCGGTGGACAACCGCGACAACGACACCGTGTACCCCCAGAAGGCGGACTTTACCTTCTACGGCGGTATTTACCGGGATGTGACCCTGCACATCGTCCCGGCAGAGCACTTCGCCCTGCCCGCTAATGGCGCACCGGCGCTAAAGGTGACCCCTATCGTCACCGACCTTGCCGCCAAGACCGTTGAAGTTACTTTGGAAGCTGCTGCGATCGGCGCACAAAGCGTATCCTTTGCGCTGGAAGGCCAGAGCATCACCGCCCCGGTGGAAAACGGCACTGCAAAGGTTGTTTTCACGCTGAACAACGCCCATCTGTGGGATGGCGTGGACGACCCCTTCCTCTACACCGTATCTGCCAAGCTGGACAATGGCGAGGAGACCTCCGCTCGGTTCGGCTGCCGGAAATTTGAGTTTGACCCCCAGAAGGGCTTTATCCTGAACGGCCGCAGCTATCCCCTGCGCGGCGTTTCCCGCCATCAGGACCGTAAGGGTATGGGCAATGCCCTGACCAAAGAAATGATGGAGGAGGATATCTCCATCATTCTGGAAATGGGCGCCAACACCATCCGGCTGGCACACTATCAGCACGCACCGTATTTCTACGACCTGTGTGATGAAAAGGGTCTTGTCATCTGGGCAGAGATCCCCTACATCACCATGCACATGACCAACGGCCGTGCCAACACCCTGACCCAGATGGAAGAGCTGATCGTCCAGAACTACAACCACCCCTGCATTGCTGTGTGGGGCCTGTCCAACGAGATCACCGCCGCCTCTGCGGTCAACGAGGATCTGCTGGAAAACCACCGTCTGCTGAACGAACTGGCGCACAAGCTGGACCCCACCCGCAAGACCACCATGGCAAACGTGTTCATGCTGGAGACCACCAGCCCCATTCTGGAGATCCCGGATGTGAACAGCTACAACCTCTACTTCGGCTGGTATCTGGGGGACCTTGAGCAGAACGACGAGTTCTTTGACAAATATCATGCTGATTACCCCGACCGCTGCATCGGCTTTTCGGAGTACGGCGCAGACGCCAATCCCCAGTACCAGAGCAGCCACCCGGAAAAGGGCGACTACACCGAGAGCTACCAGTGCATTTACCATGAGCACATTGCAAAGATGATCGCCGACCATCCTTGGCTGTGGGCGACTCATGTGTGGAATATGTTTGATTTTGCCGCCGATGGCCGTGATGAGGGCGGCAAGCACGGCGAGAACCAGAAGGGACTTGTCACCTTTGACCGCAAGCTCAAAAAAGACCCCTTCTATCTCTACAAGGCCTATTGGAGCAAGGAGCCGTTCGTGCACCTGTGCGGCAGCCGCTATGTGGACCGCGCCGAGGATGTGACCGAGATCAAGGTCTACTCCAATCTGCCAGAGGTCTCGCTGTACAAGGACGGCCAGCTGGTGGAGACCAAGCAGGGCGACAAGGTGTTCACCTTCCAGCTGCCCATCACCGGCAAGCACAGCATCGAGGCACGCTCCGGTGAGCACAGCAGCGTGATTCTGGTGAACAAGGTGGACGCCCCCAACCCAGATTACGCCATGGACAACCGCAAGAACGTGACCAACTGGTTTGACGGCGAGCTGGACGAAAGCTGCTGGTCAGTCAAGGACAACATGGCTGCCGCCATGGCAGACCCGAAAGCTGGTCCCATCCTGAAGCAGATCCGGGAAAAGGCCGCTGCTTCCCGCGGAGATGTGGCTGCCGCCGTGAAGGACAATCCGGCTCTGGTGGCCATGATGGAGCGTGCCATGCAGCGGATGACCATTCAATCCATGCTGATGCAGGCAGGCGCTTCGGAAGAGGACATCAAGCAGCTGAACCGGGTATTGCAGGGCATTGCCAAGGAGTAAGCTTCGATGAAACAGACCTATTGCAATCCTCTTGATCTGGGCTACCGTTACCAGCACATGAAGGAAGGCCCCCGCGTGGCGGGTTTCCGGGAGGGCGCAGACCCGACGCTGGTGTACTTCAAAGGCAGATATTATCTGTTCGTTTCCATGTCGGCAGGGTTCTGGTACTCGGAGGATCTTCTGGACTGGAACTTCCATGCAGACCCCAACCTGCTGATCTATGACTACGCGCCGGATGTGCGGCAGGTGGGCAATTACCTCTACTTCTGCGCCAGCCGCAGGGGGCGCAACTGCCCCATCCTGCGCACCGCTGACCCCCTGACCGAGCCGTTTATCGAGGTTTCTGCGCCCTTTGCTTTCTGGGACCCGGATCTGTTCTGCGATGACGATGGCCGGGTGTACTTCTACTGGGGCTGTTCCAATATTGCCCCCATCTACGGCGTGGAGCTGGACCCGGACACCATGACCCCCATCGGGGAAAAGCAGGAGCTGATCTTCGGCAATGAAACTACCCTTGGCTACGAACGCCCCGGCAACAACGGCATCGTAGACCGGGAAGCCAGCGTGCTGTACCAGTCCATGAAGCAGTTCTATGACCCCAAGACCGGCAAACTGAACCTGCCGCCGCAGATGGCAAACATCCCAGGCCTGAGTGCCGAAAGCCTGACTGCCATGTTCAACGCCATCGGCAAGCCCTACATTGAGGGTGCGTTCATGACAAAGCACGGCGACACCTACTATCTGCAGTACGCCTGCCCCGGCACCCAGTACAACACGTACGCCGACGGTGTATACACCTCCCATTCTCCGCTGGGTCCCTTTGTGCGGCAGGCATCCAATCCGTTTTCCGCAAAGCCCGGTGGATTCATCACCGGTGCAGGCCACGGCAGCACCATTGCCGACACCTATGGCAACTGGTGGCACGCCTCCACCATGCGTATTTCCGTCAACTATGACTTTGAGCGCCGGGTAGGCCTGTTCCCTGCCGGGTTCGACAAGGACGGCGTGCTTTACTGCAACCAAAACTTTGCCGATTACCCCCACCGCATCCCGGCTGGAAAATTCGATGCCTCCAGCCAGCAGCCGGAATGGATGCTGCTGAGTTACAAAAAACCGGTCACGGCTTCCAGCGCGGCAGAAAACAGCAGCCCGGAATTGGCAGTCAACGAGGACTGCCGCAGCTGGTGGAGTGCCGCCGGTGCAGAGCCGGGCGAATGGCTCTGCGTGGACCTTGGCAAAGAGAATGATGTCCGCGCCATTCAGGTAAACATGGCGGATGAAAAGCTGGTGGTGGATTTCCCGGCGGACAGCTACGGCGACGACCGCAAGACCCGCCACATCGAGACCCGCCCGCAGATCTCCCATTACACGGTGGAAACCAGTGTGAACGGAACAGACTGGACGACCCGCGAAACGGTTGCCCGCGAGTGCTCCAACGGCTACTACGAATATGCAGACAGCATCCGCGCCCGGTACGTCCGGGTCACCGGCGGCGAACTGCCCTATGGACAGCCGCTGCGCATCAGCGGTCTGCGGGTGTTCGGCAACGGCGAGGGCCCGAAGCCCGCACAGGCCGAAGCCGCCGGGACTCGCGTAGATGCACTGGATGCAACGATCACTTGGAAGCACATCGAAAACGCGCAGGGCTGCAATGTCCGCTACGGCGCTGCGCCCGACAAGCTCTATCTGAGTTGGCTGGTGTATGACACAGACGAAGTGACCCTTTCCACCCTGACCGCCGGGCAGGAATACTACGTCTGCGTGGACAGCTTTAACGAAAACGGCATCACGCCGGGTAAGACTTTCAAACTGGAGGGGTAAGCCATGCCCATCAAAGCCGTGCAGCAATTTATGCTGGGCACTGTACTGAGCAACGAGCAGCAGGCCAAAGAGACCCTTGCTGCCATGAAAGCCGCCGGGTACGACGGCATTGAACTGTGTGGATTTATGATCCACCCCATTGGTTTTGTGGTAAAGCTGCTGACCAAGGCCGCCGGTATGCCGGTGGGCAAGGGCGGCAACTTGGACTGGCACACGCTGGTGCAGGAGGCAGGCCTTCAGGTGGTCAGCCTGCACACCGACCTTGGCTCTCTGGAGCGGGATGCCCACGCAGTGGCCGAGGAAGCCAAGAGCTTCGGCACACAGCATGTGGTCATCACCGGGATGTACCGGTTTGATTACGGCGATGAAGCCGCCATGCACGAACTTGCACAGCGGCTGAACAAAGCCGGCGAAGCCTTGGCAGCCGAGGGCATCCACCTGCTCTACCATAACCACAACTGCGAGCTGCGGCATGTGAATGCGGAAAAGCGCTCCTACGATATTTTAATCGAGGAAACGAATCCCGAATTTGTCAACTTTGAGTTTGACAGCTACTGGTTCACCGAGGGCGGTGCAAACGCGCTGGCATGGATGCAGCGGCTTGGTCCCCGCATGAAGCTGTGGCACATCAACGACCGGGGCACCCGCATCACCGGCAGCGCCATCACGCCCATCCTGAAAACCGACAGCATGGAGCTGGGCACCGGCAACATGGACCTGGACAGCCTGATGGCGCAGGCCCTTGCCATGGATGTGGATGCCGTTATTCTGGAAAGCCACCGCAACTGGGTGGACAACTCTCCTGTCAAGAGCTTCCAGCTCAGTGCAAAATACCTTGCACAAAAATTCTGACCTGCCATTCTCTCATTATTTTCTTCTTCATTATCCCCATAAAAGCAACGCCCCGCACCGGTTACTCCTTCCGGTACGGGGCGTTGTGTCTTGCGGGGGATCTTTTTGCGTTACAGAATGTGGGTGCCCGGCTGCAAGGTCAGGCTTCTGCCATCCGGGAGGGTGACTTCTGCGGTCAGATTGCAGGGCACGGTGATGGTGTAGGTCACGGCATCGCCTGCATACTGCCAGCCGCTTTCAATGCGCCCCACCGAGGAATCGTACACTGCTTTTGCCCATCCCAGAGCCGGGTTCGGGGTGGGGCGATGGTCAGGGTCTCCCCTACCAGATGGATGCCGCACACGCCGCCAAACAGCCAGCCGCAGATGGCACCGTAGGAGTAATGGTTCAGGGATTCGCTGGGGTGGCCGTTTGCGTCAATGCCCGTCCATGTCTCCCAGACGGTAGTAGCGCCCTGCTTGACCTCATAGAGCCAGCTGGGAGCGGTGTCCTGTAACAGCAGCTTATAGGCGGTGTCGGCATGGCCATACTTTGCCAGCACCTCACAGAGGAAGGGCGTGGAAAGGAAGCCGGTGTTCAGGTGATAGCCGTTTTCCGCCACCATCCGGTTCAGGGTATCCGCAGCGGCTTGGCTCTCCTCCTCGCCCAGCAGCGCAAAGGCAATAGCGCGGACGTATTCGCACTGCCGGTCCGAAGTGATGGTTCCGTTGTTCGTAAAGGCAGCGCGGTATGCCTTGACCGCCTTTTCTGCCGTGTCGCGGTACTGTGCTGCATCCTCTGCCTTGCCCAGCGTCTGCGCAATTTCTGCCAGAAGCCGCCCGGAATAAGCCAGATAGGCCGTACCCACGCTCTTGCGCGGGTTCATCATAGCCTGCATGGGAGTAATGCCAGGCTCACACCACTCGCCGTAGTCCAGACCGTTCAGCACCGTGTACTTGGCGTATGCACCGGTCTGCTGTTCCTCGGTGGTCTGCTGTGCACGGCCAAGCAGGAACGCATACCACTTCTGCATCATCTCGTAGTTGTCCGCCAGAATTTTCCGGTCTCCGGTGCGCTTATAAAGGGCGTAGGGCACCAGAATGGCGGCATCGCCCCAGCCCGCCGACATGCAGAGCATGGGGGTCATGTAGCCGGGGCGGCTGGTTGGCGGCGCAATGTTCGCCATGCGTCCATCCGGGTACTGGTTCAGGCGGCATTCTGCCAGCCATTTTTCCACCACTGGGTAGCAATCCATCAGGGTCAGGCCGGTCTCGATGAACACTCCCATGTCCCCCGTCCAACCGGCACGCTCCCGGGTGGGGCAGTCGGTGGGGATATCGCAGAAGTTGCCCTTCTGGCTCCACACACTGTTTTTCACCAGCTGATCCACATCGGCGTTGCCGCACGCAAAGCTGCCGGTGACCGGCATCTCCGAATAGACGGCGTGGGCGGTAAACGCTGCGCCGGTCAGGTCGATGTCCGTTTCCACCTTTGCGTACCGGAAGCCCATGAT
>OHWF01000710.1_pt1 | contig 12571 bp, 10 predicted proteins | sample 1579681 | NCBI WGS metagenome assembly OHWF01 (sample SAMEA3882554, study PRJEB24775) | human gut metagenome | biome: human-associated habitat; feature: intestine environment; material: feces | place: Netherlands | collected 2009/2010 | reverse complement strand
AGAAACTCGCGGAAAGGAGCGAAAGCCATGAGCGAACTGACCTACACCCGCAGCGGGGATTATCTGATTCCCGACCTGAGCCTGACAGAGCAGCCGCAAGCCCCGCTGGGCAAGTACGGCAGGATGCGGAAGGATTACCTGAAGGAGCATCGTCCGGTGCTGTGGAACAGCCTGCTGCTGTCCGAGAGGCTGTATCCCCATCTGCGGGAGATCGACGAGGCAGCGAACAACCGACTGGAACAGATGATGCCGGAGCTGATGAAGTCAGCGGGCGTGACGGAAGCGCTGAAAGCCAGCGACCCGATGAAGTGGGTGGTGCTGATGAACACGCTGAAAGCGCAGGCCGAGGAAACGATCCTCACGGAACTGGTGTTCAGCTAACCATGTTCGATGCCCCTGCTGGGGCGCAGATGTCCTTCTTCCCCTCAGAGGCAGAACAAATTCAATCCATCGCAGAAGCGGAGAGTGTAACACCCTCCGCTTTTTCTATGTTCATTTCTCAGGATGATATTGACCACATCCTGCGCGCGGGCGGTAATGCGGATGCAGCGCGGATGAAAATTGCTGCGGAATTCTCCAAGCAAAAGACTTTAGAGGATCGCGCGGCATTTCTGAAAGCTCTTTACCACGGCGGCAACGGCCTGATTACGGATAACGGCAGGCTTTCCGCATGGTACGGGGACGACGGTATCCATATTGCGACCGGAGATACCTCTCGCTATCTTCGTTCCGCCCAAGTGATAGGCTGGGCAGATGCGGCGGAGCGTATTGAGGAGCTCCTGGACGGCGGCGCATTTGCCACCAATCTTGAGGTCACGGAAGCCCCGCGCTATGAGCGGCTGGGTATTGCTGTGGATGTCTGGAACCTTTATCACGATTTCTCGGATGAAGCAAAGTCGCTGGGGTATCTGTCCTGCTTGGGTAATATCCATAGCACCAGCTTTCCAGAGGAAACGGAGCGTCTGACGGACGATCTGCTGAATCCGGCGTTCCGGGATAGGCTCCTGTCGGAATACAAGGTATTCATGGACGCCTACCGCGAAAACCGTGCGCTGCTGCGCTTCCATTACCACAAGTCGCAGGCACTTCTCACACGTTTGGAAGATCTGTCCCTTCCACGAAAGGAATTCCGCTCCGATATGGAGGCTGTTCCAGCAACCGGCAGGTTTATCACCGAAGATGAAATTGCTGCTTCTCTTGCAAACGGAAGCAGCTTTGAGGGTGGAAAGACCCGCATCTATGCGTTTTTCCAGACTTCGCACACTCCCAAGGAGAATGCCGATTTTCTGAAAAAGGAGTACGGCATCGGCGGGCATACCCATGCCGTATCCAGAGAAAGCGGCAGCTATGAAGATCACGGCAGCAAAGGCATTGTGCTGAAAAAGAACGGCTGTGCAGACATTCAGATGAATTGGAACAAGGTCGCTTCGCGTATCTCTGAGCTGATTCGGATGAACCGCTATTTTACACCAGACGAACAGGCGCTTTATGATAAGGCGCAGGCACAGGATGTGGTGCGAAACACCGCCTACGACAGCTATAACGCCATCAAGGAAGCCCACCCGGACAACATCGTGCTGTTTCAGGTGGGCGATTTCTTTGAGATTTACGGCGAGGACGCAAAACAGGCGGCGGAGCTGCTTGATCTCAACCTTACCACAAGAGCGATCCCTGGTGCTGGCCGTGTGGAGATGTGCGGCGTACCGTCGCACAATTTAGAGATGTATGTAGAGAAATTGCGCGATAAGTATGATGTGACGATTGCCGAAGCGCCAGACTTTAGAGGTGAGCGCCACATTTACACGCTGCGTTCCGTTGACCATGAGGCCGAAGCCGCCATCAACGCACAAGAAGCGGAGTTCGGTGCAGATGGGACAAGAATTTTCCGCGATCCTGCCGCCGATGCGCCGCAGCCCACGGTGCAGGAACGTTTGGAGCATTACAGGCCGGTGGTGATGGCAGCGGTTTCGGAGGATACGGCCTATCGCAACGCCTGCGGTCACTCTGACCGGGAAAATGCGGAAATCGAGTGTAATGCCGCTGTGCGCCGTGCCGTTCTCAATTCAAAAGATATGGAGCTTATCCAGCTATTTTCGGATGTTCCAGAATTCCGCAACCACTTGCATCAGGAGGTTTTTGAGGGAACCTATGAGCGGCTTCACGATCTGCTGCGACCGCTCTCGCAGGACGATATAGACGATGCACTCTGTGCATGGAACGGCAATATCGAGAGTAAACACGCCGTAGTACGGTATATGCAGCAGCACGGACGTGAAAAAGAAACTGCTGCATGGCTTGCTCACGAGTACGGCGGCAAGGAGGGCAACAATCTCTTTATCGTCCGCGCTGGAAGCCCGGAAACCGCCGAACTGACATGGTCGAAGGTGCAGCGGCGTATCGCACAGCTTATCCGCGAGGATAACTTCTACACCGAGGCGGAGCGCGACAGCTTCGACGATATTGACCCCATTGCCATTCGGGAAGCCCTCGCCCAGCGCGGCATTGTGGGCGGCAAAGTGGTTGACTCGGAAAAGCTGAACAGCGATCCATTTATCCATCGTGTGATGCAGGATGCGGAGCGTGTTGCGGAGCAGGCGCTCATGGAACAGGCAAAGGGACTGATCTCCGACTTCTGCCGGAGCGAATACGGCTCAGAGGCGGATTTCAGCGACCCGGCGAAGATCGGCGTTGCTTACACCACCGTCACCGATGACGAGATCCCCATTCAGGTGAACATTGACCTTGTGAATTATCGACTGGAGCGCTATCTGGATGATGAGCATCTGGAAACCCGGCAGTACGGCTCTTTGCAAGAGATTATTACCAACGAGCTGGAAAATCTCGATTTCAGCGATCTCATTCATGTTTCGGATGAGGATGTGGAGCAATACCGCTGGCGCGTGCCAGAGGAAGCAGTTACAGACGTTCCCGAAACAGCTCCTGTCCCGCAGCGAGAATCGTTCCCGTATTCCGCAGGCGATACGGTATATTTGGAGGACGGCAAGCCGTTCATTATTGAGCGCATCGGGCTTTTTGATATTTCTCTCCGCGACCCATCGCTTCTCTACCCTATCTCCCGTGCGGAGAGCAGAGAGAGCTTCGCACAGCTCATGGAGCGGTATCCGCAGCCGGAACAGGCACCCACCTACACCGAGGAAACCGTGGCGGTATATCCTGCTGACAAAAACAACCTCCCCTATGATGTGGAGATTCGCACCCTGCGCTTTGACGAACCGGAGCATGACCCGCCCTCTGCGGAACCCGCCAAGCCTGAATCGCCTGCCATGAGCGAGGAAGAAGCTCTGATTCTGGAGCAGGAAGGGCGCGCGGCACTTTCGGAAATGGGCGAGTTCGTGCCTGATTTTGATGATGCCATCTCACAGGCCGAGATCGACGAACCTCCCGCACACCGTCCTGCGGTATCCATCCCCGTTGACGGCGAGTGGCAGGGCTTTCCCAGCGTTGCCGCTGCGGAGCAGGCCGCTTACGCTGACTTCAAGGCGGCAAGCCACCGCGACGCGCAGAATTTCCACATCACCGATGATGCCCTCGGCGTCGGCGGCGCAAAAGCAAAGTTTCGGGCAAATATGGCGGCGATCCATCTCCTGCAAGAGCTGGAGTTTGAGGGCATACAGGCCAGCCCGGAGCAGCAGGAAATCCTCTCCCGCTATGTGGGCTGGGGCGGTTTGGCTGATGCGTTCGATGAAAATAAACCAAACTGGTCGGACGAGTTTGCAGAGCTGTACGCCACACTCTCCCCGGAGGAATACGCTGCGGCCAGAGCGTCCACGCTGAACGCCCACTACACCAGCCCCACCGTCATCAAGGCGATCTATGAAGCGGTCGGCAATATGGGCTTCCAGAGCGGTAACATTCTGGAGCCGTCTATGGGCGTTGGCAACTTTTTTGGCCTGCTGCCGGAGCAGATGCAGGGCAGCAAGCTCTACGGCGTGGAGCTGGACAGCATCACCGGACGTATTGCCAAGCAGCTTTATCCCAAGGCGGACATTACCATCGCAGGCTTTGAGACAACGGACAGAAAAGACTTCTATGACCTCGCCGTGGGCAACGTCCCGTTCGGACAATATCAGGTAGATGACCGGGCTTATAACAAGCTCGGTTTTTCCATTCACGACTACTTCTTTGCCAAAACCCTCGACCAAGTGCGTCCTGGCGGCGTAATCGCGTTTGTGACCTCCCGCTACACGATGGACAAGCAATCACCCGAAGTCCGCAGGTACATCGCGCAGCGGGCGGAGCTGCTGGGTGCCATTCGTCTGCCCAACAATGCGTTCCGTGCCAACGCCGGTACGGATGTGGTTTCGGACATTCTCTTTCTCCAAAAGCGTGACCGTCCCATTGAGATCGAACCGGATTGGGTACACCTCGGCCAGAACGAGGATGGCTTTGCCATCAACCACTATTTTGTTGACCACCCGGAGATGATTTTAGGCAGGCAGACCTCCGAAAGCACCCAATACGGCAAGCAGGATTTCACCGTTGTCCCCATTGAGGGGCTGGCGCTTGCAGATCAGCTCCATGATGCCGTGAAAAACATTCGCGGCACCTATCAGGAGGCGGAACTGCCAGAGCTGGGCGAGGGCGAACAGATCGACACGTCCATCCCCGCAGACCCCAATGTGAAAAACTACTCCTACACCGTGGTGGACGGCGAGGTGTACTACCGGGAAAACAGCCGCATGGTCAAACCGGAGCTGAACGCCACCGCCGCCGAGCGTGTCAAGGGCATGGTCGCGCTGCGGGATTGCGTGAATGAGCTAATTGCCCTGCAAATGGACGAGTACAGCGCAGAAAGCCGGATTCAGGAAGCGCAGACCGAGCTAAACCGCCTCTATGATGCGTTCTCCGCAAAACATGGCCTAATCAATGACCGTGCGAACCGTCTTGCGTTCTCTGACGATTCCTCTTACTACCTCCTGTGTTCGCTGGAAGTGCTGGATGACGATGGAAAGCTGGAGCGCAAGGCGGATATGTTCCACAAGCGCACCATCAAGCAGCAGCGCAGCGTAGATTCTGTGGATACCGCCAGTGAAGCCCTTGCTGTCTGCATCGGAGAAAAAGCCTGTGTCGATCTTGACTTCATGTCCTCTCTTATGGGCGGCAGTGAAAAGATTCCACAGATTGTTGAGGATTTGAAGGGCGTCATTTACAAGGAACCAAACAGCGGCCCGTTTGACTTGCAGGACGGCGGCGAGCATTGGGCGAAGGGCTGGCAGACGGCGGACGAATATCTCTCCGGCAACGTCCGGCAGAAGCTCCGCACCGCGCAGCGCGTGGCAGCGCACGACCCGTTCTTTGCCGGGAATGTGGATGCCCTAATTGCCGCACAGCCGAAAGACCTTGAAGCCAGCGAGATTGAGGTGCGGCTGGGCGCGACGTGGCTTGACAAAAAGTACATCGAGCAATTCATGTACGAAACCTTTGAAACGCCTCGCTACCTGCGCGGACAGATCGAGATCAGCTATGTCCCGTACACCGCAGAATGGCAGGTTTCCCGCAAGAGCATGGTGCGCTACAACGACGTGGCGGCATTCACCACCTATGGCACAGACCGCGCCAGCGCCTACCGGCTGCTGGAGGATGCGCTGAACCTCCGCGACATTCGTATCTACGATACCATTGAGGATGCAGACGGACGGGAGCGCCGTGTCCTCAACGCCAAGGAAACCACCCTTGCCGCGCAGAAGCAGCAGCTTATCCGGGATGCGTTCAAGGACTGGATTTGGAAAGACCCGGAGCGGCGCGAAACGCTGGTACGGCAATACAACGAGGAAATGAACAGCACTCGTCCCCGCGAGTATGACGGCAGCCACATCGTTTTCTCCGGTATGAATCCGGAAATCACCCTCCGAGAGCATCAGAAAAACGCCATCGCCCATGTGCTGTACGGCGGGAATACGCTGCTGGCACACGAAGTTGGCGCGGGCAAAACCTTTGAAATGGTAGCCTCTGCGATGGAATCCAAGAGGTTGGGACTGTGCCAGAAATCCATTTTTGTCGTGCCGAACCATCTGACGGAACAGTGGGCGTCCGAGTTTCTGCGGCTCTACCCTTCGGCCAATATTCTTGTCACTACCAAGAAGGACTTTGAAACCCACAACCGCAAGAAATTCTGCGCCCGCATCGCCACCGGCGACTATGACGCCGTTATCATCGGCCACAGCCAGTTTGAGCGTATCCCCATCAGTCCGGAGCGGCAGGAACGGCTCCTTCACCAGCAGATTGAGGAAATCACCGATGGTATTCAGGATACCAAGCTCGCAGGCGGCAACAGCTTCACCATCAAGAGCTTGGAGCGCACGAAAAAGGGGCTGGAGGCGCGGCTGAAAAAGCTGCAAGCCAGCGACCGCAAGGATGATGTGATTTACTTTGAACAGCTCGGCGTAGACAGGATGTTTGTGGACGAGTCGGACAATTATAAAAATCTTTTCCTCTATACGAAGATGCGCAATGTGGCAGGGCTTTCCACCACCGATGCGCAGAAATCCTCGGATATGTTCTCCAAGTGCCGCTACATGGATGAGCTGACCGGCGGGCGCGGCGTGGTGTTTGCCACCGGCACCCCGGTTTCCAACTCCATGACGGAGCTTTACACCATCCAACGCTATTTGCAGCATGACCGGCTGCAAGAGATGGGTATGGGCCACTTCGATTGCTGGGCAAGCCGCTTTGGTGAAACCACCACCGCGCTGGAGCTTGCCCCGGAGGGAACCGGCTACCGGGCAAGGACGCGCTTTGCAAAGTTTTTCAACTTGCCCGAATTGATGAATCTGTTCAAAGAGGTTGCCGACATCAAAACGGCGGATCAGCTCCACTTACCCACGCCGGAGGTTGCGTATCACACCATCGCCACCAAACCCACGCAGATCCAGCAGGACATGGTGAAAGCCCTCTCGGAACGAGCGTCCAAGGTACACAGCGGTGCGGTCAGCCCGGATGTGGACAATATGCTCAAAATCACCTCGGACGGACGCAAGCTGGGGCTTGACCAGCGCATCATCAATCCCATGCTCCCCGACGAGGAAACCACCAAGGTCAATCAGTGCGTGGCGAACATTCTCCAATACTGGCGCGACGGCGAGGAGGAAAAACTGACACAGCTTGTGTTTTGCGACATTTCTACGCCAAAGTCCACGCCCTCGCAGCGGGCGGCAAAGGCTTCCCCCGGTACGCTGGACAGCCCGGAAATCCATGCGCTGGAGAGCGCGATTTCATTGGAGGAAAGTGCGGAAACGCCGTTCACGGTCTATGAGGATGTGCGCCAAAAGCTCATTGACGCCGGTATGCCCCCGGAACAGATCGCGTTCATCCACGATGCCAATACGGAGGTCAAAAAGCGGGAACTGTTCGCAAAGGTACGCAGCGGTCAGGTGCGCGTCCTGATGGGCAGCACGGCCAAGATGGGCGCAGGAACCAACGTACAGGATCGTTTGGTCGCACTTCACGATTTGGATTGCCCGTGGCGTCCCCGTGATCTCACACAGCGAAAAGGCCGCATTGAGCGTCAGGGCAATCAGAACAAGCTCGTTCATGTCTGCCGCTATGTGACCGAAGGGACGTTTGACGCCTACCTCTGGCAGACCGTTGAGAACAAGCAGAAATTCATCTCTCAGATCATGACCTCAAAATCCCCGGTTCGCTCCTGTGAGGACGTGGACGCTACGGCGCTGTCTTTTGCGGAGATCAAGGCGCTGTGTGCCGGTGATCCCCGCATCAAGGAGCGTATGGATTTGGACATTGAGGTGTCCAAGCTAAAAATTATGAAGGCAGACCACAACAGCAAGCAATTCCGATTGGAGGACAGTCTGCTGAAATACTTTCCGGAAAAGATAGAAGAACACAAGGGCTTTGTTCGTGGGCTGGAGGCGGATATGCAGACCCTCGCAGCGCATCCGCTCCTGGCAGAGGGCTTTGTCGGCATGGAGATTCGCGGCGACCGGCTCACCGATAAGGAAAACGCCGGTGCCGCGCTGCTGGACACCTGCAAGGAGGTCAAGGGCAAAGACCCGGTACAGATCGGCAGCTATCGCGGCTTTACCATGTCCGTTGCTTTTGATTCCATGTGGAAAACGTACACGCTGACGCTGAAAGGCCGGATGACCCATCGCGTTGAACTCGGTTCGGATGCCAGAGGCAACCTTGTCCGCATCGAGAACGCGCTGGATAAAATGCCGGAGCGTTTGCGCAGCGTTCAGGAGCAGCTTGAAAACCTCTATAACCAGCAGGCGGCGGCAAAGGCCGAGGTCGGTAAGCCGTTTCCGCAGGAGCAGGAGCTGGCCGCGAAAACTGCGCGGCTGATTGAGTTGGATATGGAGCTGAATCTGGACGGCAAGGGACAGCCGCAGCCTGAGCAGGCGATTGCAAAATCGGCGCGGCCTTCCGTTCTGGATAGGCTGAAAGCGTCGCCTGTTCATGGCGCACCGGAAAAGCCCCACAAAAAAGAAATGGAGGCACGATAATGAAAAATCTCCCCGTTTACAAGCACCCGGCAGCCTACGCCAGAGAGCATGACGAGCTTGCGGCCTACCGCGCTTCCAATCAAGCGAACACGGCCTGCAAGGAAGCGATTGGAGCCGCCATCCGTGACCACTACCGGGATAACCGGCTGGATGCAGCGGCGGTCGATCAGGTGGTGCAGCAGTTCGGCTATGACCGCACGTTCCATGTCCTTGCCATCACCGTCTGTCAAGCGGATTGGGACAGACGGTATTCACCCGACAACCGGGCATGGGCAAACGCCATGTCCATCCCCGCCAATCCTGACGCATGGGGTACTGACCGCAACTGCTATCTGGCCGTCAACAGCCATCCCGGTCTGGTCGATCTGTTTCTCAGCCAGACCCGCAAAGCCTACGCACAGGAGCGGCAGAAAACCTCTGTCCGGGATAAGCTGAAAACGCCGCCTGAAACAACTTCGCCGAAAATTTCGGCGAAGTCCAAAGCCCCGGAGCGCTGAGCGATGGCAAAACGCAAGCGGGATATTCAGCTCAAATTCCGCGTCACGCCGCAGGAGCGGGAAATGATTGAAACGAAGATGGCACAGTTCGGCACCACCAACATGGCGGCGTATCTCCGCAAGATGGCGATTGACGGATATGTGGTGAAGCTCGACCTTCCGGAGCTGCGGGAGCTGGTGTCCCTGCTTCGGTATTCCAGCAACAACCTCAACCCGCCGCGCCCACGAAACAGGCCGCATCTATGAGGCCGATCTGGAGGACATTCAGCAAAGTCAGGAGCGGATATGGACGGCGGCAGAGAAAATTGTTTCCTCGCTGGCGGCGCTGAAATAAGTCGCAGGGGCGGCGGAATAACCGCCGCCCCTGTTCACACAAAGCAAAAGTCCCGACGCAAAACAGCATCAGAGCTTCTACGGTTCCAGATTGTTTTCATCAAACAGCGGCGAGGCAAAAAAGCTGCTCAGGTCGATCTCCAATCCCTGACAAAGCTCGTGGATGATCCGCAGCTTCATAGACGGGTATGCGCAGTTCACAAGATTACCGATGGTGGACTTCGGTACGCCGCTTTTCATATAGAGCTGATATTGCGTCATGCCGCGCTCCTGCATCAGCTCGACCAAACGCCTGCTGACGGCTTCATTCAACTGCAAGTACCACACCTCCCGTCCCTGTAACTGTACCAACATTATATTTCCCATCTGGAGAAAATTAGTTCAGGTAGCTGTACTAAAGAAGGATTATGTGATATGGTTAGATGTCGGGCAAAAGGCGAAAACTATTCGTATGACTTTGCCGCATCCTTGCAAAACACCAATGGGCAAAGTATTCTAATATCAGAAAAAGATTTGACCGCTTGGAAAGGAGCTGCGGAACGTATGCTGACAAACGAAATTGTGCTGAAAGTATTTTCTGACTACCTCAACCGCGATACGGATTTTGAAGTTGTCCTGACCAGCAGAGGCTACACGGTCATGGGTTTTGACAACCACCGTCAGGACTGGAACACCGTGGACTTTTGCCCTACGCCCGAAGCGCTGCGGGATTCTTTGTTAAACGCCTATGAGAGCTTCCGCGAGCTGGAGATCACGGGCGGTGATCGTGATTTGACCGAAAAGGAAGAAGAAAAGCTCGCCAAAGAGCGTGACGCGCTGACCGCACTTTGTGAAAAGGAGGCCGCAAAATGTTCATTCTGAAAATTCTCTTTGCGCCGCTGTCGCTTATCCTTTCCCTGTTCGTTTGGCTGTGCGCAGGGCTGCTGTCCTGCTCCGGCTTCGTGTTCAAACTGGCAAGCGGACTGCTCTCCCTGCTGGCTTTCGCCGTGCTGATTACCTACTCCGTAAAGAACGGCATCATCCTCCTTATGCTGGCGTTTCTGATAAGCCCGATGGGACTTCCGCTGCTGGCTGTGCAGGGGCTTGGCAAGCTGCAAGACATGAACACCGCCATGAAAAACTTCATTCATAGTTAAAACACAAGCCGGGGCGAACGCCTCGGCTTGCTTTTCTAAAATCACTGTTTACTTTCTTGCTAATATCGGATATAATATTAGCAAGAAGGAAGTGATAACATGACCGCCTACGACCGGCTTGATCAGCTTTTTCAGCAAAACAATGGGATCGTCAAAACCGCGCAGGTTTTGGAAATCGGTATTGCCAAGTCCACGTTTTACGCCTACGCCAAGCAGCGCGGCGTAGAGCAGGCCGCGCATGGCGTTTATGTTTCGCCAGATGCATGGACGGACGCCATGTACCTGCTGCACCTTCGCTGTGCGCAGGCTGTATTCTCCCATGAAAGTGCGCTGTTTTTCCATGACCTGACCGACCGGGAGCCGAATCCGTATTCCATCACGGTCAAGACCGGCTACAATCCTGCCAGCCTGCAAGCGGACGGCATCAAAGTCTACACCATCAAGAAAGAATTGCATGACGTGGGGATCATCACGATGAACACGCCCTTTGGCAACCCGGTTCCCGTCTATGATATGGAGCGTACCATCTGCGATCTGATCCGCAGCCGCAGTGGAATCGAGATGCAGACCTTTCAGGATGCACTCAAGCAATACGCAAAACGAAAAGACAAGGACTTACGGAAGCTGATGCGCTATGCGCAGATGTTCCGTGTTGAAAAACTGCTTCGGCAGTATTTGGAGGTACTCTTATGATTAAGACTGCACGGCAGCTCAAAGACCTGATCCGCAATCTCTCCAAGGACAAATCCGCCGATGCGCAAATCCTGATGCGCAATTACATGATGGAGCGCTTTCTGGAGCGCATTTCTCTTTCGGAATATCGGGACAAGTTCATCCTCAAAGGTGGGATGCTGGTGGCTGCCATGGTCGGCCTTGACGCCCGCTCAACGATGGACATTGACGCGACCGTAAAGGGTGCAACGGTCGGCATCGAGGACGTGGAGAACATGATTGCCTCCATCATCTCCGTACCGGTGGACGATGGCGTGGGGTTCCGGGTGAAGCGCATTTCCGAGATCATGGACGAGGCCGAGTATCCGGGCATCCGTGTCAGCATGGAAACGGAGTTTGACGGTGTGATAACGCCGCTCAAGATCGACATTTCCACCGGCGACGCCATCACGCCCCGCGAGGTGCGTTACAGCTTCAAGCTGATGCTGGAGGATCGTTCCATTGAAATTTGGGCATACAATCTGGAAACCGTTCTGGCCGAAAAGCTGGAAACCGTCGTGTCCCGCGCCACCACCAACACCCGCATGAGAGATTTCTATGACATTTATATTCTGGAACAGCTGCATGGGAACACATTGAACCCACAGATTCTCCATGATGCGCTGTGGGCCACTGCTCACAAACGCGGGACAGAACGACATCTTGCAGAAGCTGCCGAAGTTTTTGAGGAAGTGGAGAACAGCTCGGTTATGCAGAAACTTTGGGAATCTTACCGCAGGAAGTTTTCCTATGCGGCAGATCTGGAGTGGAGCATCATCATGGGGGCGGTTCGCGGTTTATACGCTCTATGTGAAAAGGGATCGAGCCTATGAAAAAACACGGTCATTATTGCAAAGTCTGCGGAGAATACAAAGCCAACGAAAAATTTTCCGGCAAAGGCCATGCGGCTCATATCTGTAAATCCTGTGCTTCTTTGCCGCCGGAGAAGCAAGCGGAGCAAATGACAATAAACCGCTTGCTAAATCTCCCCTGGCGATTATCAAAGGAACACATTTCCTGGCTGAAAAACCGAATGAAAGATAAGCGCCCGGAAGTCCGTGCGCTGGCGAAAGAACAATACGAGATGAGGTTTCCTCCAAAACAGTTAGAGGACACCGATGACGATTTTATTTTTCTTGATGAGAATGATTTTATAGAATAACGAAAGCGGTCTGCACCATGCAGGCCGTTTCTTTTTTGGAAAGGAGGTTCCCTCTATGGCAACCACAAGAATCATGCCGCTTCATGTTGGCAAGGGGCGCACAGAAAGTCGGGCAATCAGTGACATCATCGACTATGTAGCCAATCCAAAGAAAACAGATAACGGCAGACTCATTACCGGTTATGCGTGTGACAGCAGGATTGCGGATGCAGAGTTCCTTCTGGCAAAGCGGCAGTACATTGCCGCTACCGG
>OHWF01000700.1_pt1 | contig 12748 bp, 10 predicted proteins | sample 1579681 | NCBI WGS metagenome assembly OHWF01 (sample SAMEA3882554, study PRJEB24775) | human gut metagenome | biome: human-associated habitat; feature: intestine environment; material: feces | place: Netherlands | collected 2009/2010 | reverse complement strand
CCACATGGCTGTCGCCCATCTCGCCCTCGATCTCAGCGCGGGGCACCATGGCGGCAACAGAGTCCACAACGATGGCATCAATGGCACCGGAGCGCACCAGCGCCTCGCAGATCTCCATGGCCTGCTCACCGGTATCGGGCTGGCTGACCAGCAGGTTGTTGATATCCACACCCAGCGCCTCGGCATACACAGGGTCCAGCGCGTGCTCCACGTCGATGAAGGCAACATCGCCGCCCTTCTTCTGGGCTTCGGCCAGAACATGCAGGGCCAGCGTGGTCTTACCACTGGATTCAGGGCCGTACACCTCAATGATGCGGCCCCGGGGCACGCCGCCCACGCCCAGTGCCAGATCCAGGCCGATGCTGCCGGTCGAGATGGCATCCACCTGCATGGCGGCGTTGTCGCCCAGCTTCATCACAGCGCCCTTGCCGAACTGCTTCTCGATCTGGGCCAGTGCCGTGGCCAGCGCATCTTTCTTGGCACCGGGATCGGTCTTCTGGGTCGCCGGGGCAACGTTGTTGTTCTGATTTTTTGCCATAGTGTCATGCTCCTTTGTCATCTGTTCCCGGCGCGGTGCGGCCAAACGCAGGCGCGGGCATTCCATTTCTTTCGGTACTAGTATAACACATTTTACAGATATTACAACAGGAAGTTGTAGATATTTTTATTGTTTTCTCGCCATCACACAGCGGTCATTGCCGCCAAAGTCTTTTCTGCACACGATATCCGTCCACCCGTTGGCGGCAAGCAGAGCCGTTACAGCTTCCCGCTGCTGCCAGCCGATCTCCAACACCAGCGCCCCGCCGGGGCACAGCGCATTTTGGTAGTGCTGCGCCAGCGCCCGGTAGAATACAAGGCCGTCCTCCCCCGCTTCCAGCGCCATGGCAGGCTCCTGCGCCACCTCGGGCTGCAGTGCGCCCATCTCGGCGGCGGTCAGGTAAGGCGGATTCGACACAATGAGGTCGAGCTGCCCCTCCGGCAGGGTCTGCCAGTAGGTGAACAAATCTCCCTGCACCGGGGTGATGATCAGTACCGGGGAGAGATGGGCGTTCTGCTCCAGATAGCGGTATGCCGCAGGGCTCTTCTCCAGACTGGTGACCTGTGCCGCCGGGCAGAAGCGCTTCACGCCCAGCCCTAAACAGCCTGTGCCGGCGCAGAGGTCGAGCACCCGGGGTGCCTCCACCCCAGCCAGCATTCCGGCGGCGGCTTCGGCCACCACCTCAGTATCGGCCCGGGGGCAGAGCACGCCGGGGCCGACAGCCAGCTCAAAGTCAAGGAAGGGCCAGCTGCCGCAGAGGTACTGCAAAGGCTCCCGGGCCGCGCGGCGGGCCGTCAGGGCTTCCAGCCGCTCTGCCTGCTCTGCACCCAGCGGAGCATCGGCAAGGCGGGCATCCCCGCCCGCTGCCAGCCGGAAGAGCTCGGCCGCGTCAAAATCTGCGTCGGGGCAGCCTGCGGCGCGCAGGCGTGCCTCCACCTCCCGGACTGCTGCCCGGGGCAGCATCCCTGCGGTTACCATCTGCCGTCCTCCGGGTCCTCGGGCAGGACCGGCGTGACGGCGGCAATGGCTACCTCGATCATGCTGTCGTCCGGCTCAAACACGGTCAGATGCTGCACCCAGATGCCGGGCTGCCGGATGATGCGGGTGGCGATGTTGTCCGACCGGCCGCACCACTTGAGCAGCTCGTAGCTGATGCCCATGACCAGCGGCAGGAGCAGCAGCTTGAACACCACCCGCAGGCTGGTGCTGGACCAGGGCAGCACGCTGTACAGGAACACGCTGACGATGACCACCAGGATCAAAAAGCTGGTGCCGCACCGGGGGTGGAAGCGGGTATATTTGCGGACATTCTCCACCGTGAGGGGGTCTCCGGCCTCGTAGCAGGCAATGGTCTTGTGCTCGGCCCCGTGGTACTCGAACACCCGGTGGATCTCCTTCATTCGGGAGATGGCGGCCATGTAGGTCAGGAAGATGGCGACCTTGAGCACCGCCTCCAGCACCACCTTGGCCCAGCGGTCCAGCGGCACCAGATGGTTCAGGCCGCCCACCAGCACCGTGGGCAGAACGGTGAAGAGCAGGATGGCAAACAGCCCGCCGATCACGGCAGCTGCCGCCAGCATGATATCTTCGGCCTTTTTGCCCAGATGGTCGCCCACCCATTTTTCAAAGGCGGTCTCCTCTTCGGCGGGGTCGTAGTCATCCCCCATGCTCACCTGTGCCGAGTACATCATGTACTTGTATCCCATGATCAGGCTTTCGATCATCGAGATGGCTCCCCGCACCAGCGGGATCTTTGTCCACACGCCGTGGGTGGGAGTGGGCTCGACCTTGGTCTCAATGGTTCCATCGGGCTTGCGGACAGCACAGCAGATGTTTTTCGGGCCCCGCATCATAATGCCCTCCATCAGGGCCTGCCCGCCCACACTCGTCTTGAAGCGTTCCTTGTTCGGTTGATTCATTGGCTCTCCTATGGGGCGCTGCGGCCCCTCTCTATCGTAAAAACTGCCCTTCTATCTTACCAGATAAATATGGACAATCTCTTATCGTTTGTAGATCGGCAGCCCCAGGGTGACCACTGTGCCCCGGCCCAGCGTGCTCTTGAGGTCCATGGTGCCGTCCAGCGCGGTCATAATGGAATCCACCAGCGCAAGGCCGATGCCGCTGCCCCGCACCGAGTTGCTGCCCTTGTAAAACTTGGTCTTGACGTTTTCCAGATCCTCCGGCGGGATGCCTCGGCCCTGATCGATGATCTCGATGAAGGCTTTGTACTCGCCCTGCCAGATCTTGACCGTGATGCGTCCGCCGGGGGCCGAATACTTGATGGCATTGTCCAGAATGTTGATGAACACCTGCCGCAGGCGGTCGGGGTCGGCGTAGACCGGGATCATCTCCTCCGGCTCCGCATAGGCCAGCAGAAGCCCCTCCCGCTGGATGCGCGCTTCACAGAAAAGGACAGCGTCCGTCAGCTCGGCCACAAGGTCCAGGGGGCGGCACTCCATTTTCAGGCGGCCATTCTGCAGGCGGCTGAAATCCAGCAGCTCCTCCACCATGTTGTACAGGCGGACGGTCTCGTTGTTGATGATCTCCAGCCCCTTGCGGTAGTTCTCATCGGTGGGGTCATCCAGGGTGCGCAGGGTCTCCACCCAGCCCCGGATGGAGGTGAGCGGCGTGCGCAGCTCATGGGAGACCGAGCTGATGAATTCGTTCTTCATCTTCTCCGTCTCTTCCAGCCCCTCGGCCATCTGATTGATGGTTCCGCGCAGGCGGTCCACCTCGTCCCGCTCGTCACCGGTCACAGGCAGGCGGACATCCAGTTCTCCCCGGGCGATGCTGGCGGCGATCCGCTCCACCTGCCCCAGCGGCACCACGATGCCCCGCACAAAGTACAGGCCGGAGGCCACTGTAAAGCCCAGAATGGCCGCCACCACGATCAGACTGACGATGAAAACGCTTTTCAGCTGCGCCTGCACCAGCGTCAGACTGGTGACAAGGCGCATGGCAGCCACGTCCTCGGCCGCATAGGGCACCAGACTGCACACAGCCATGACCGTTTCCCCGCTGGCGGTGCGGTAGATGGCCACACCCACGCCGTCCGGTGCATCCTGCGCCTTGTTAAAGTCGTCCTGCACCACGATGCCGTCCGCACCTGTGCCGCTGGAGGAGGCGATCACGCCGCCGTAGCCGTCCAGCAGCATGAACTCATATTTGTCTTTATCCGCAAACTGCTCCACCATCCGGCGCAGGGCCACACTGCGGTTGGCCGCGGTCTTCTGGGCCGTGTCGCCGGTGTACATTTTCAGCTGACCGTTGATGGAGGAAAAACGCCGCATCATGGTCTGCTGGACGCTGTTGTAGTAGCTGCGGCCGAAGTTGTACACGAACATGCTCTCCACCAGCAGCACCAGCAGCACGGTCAGGAACAGGCTTCCCCGCAGCCAGCGGTTGGTAATACCACTGCGCATTGCTTTTCCTCCTTTCTGTCAGTAATCCCGGCTCTCCTATTGGGAGAGCTGTCGAGCACAGCGAGACTGCGCAGTCTTTCTTTACTCCTCCCACCGGTAGCCGTAGCCCCACACTGTCATAATGTGGGTGGGGTGGCTGGGCTCATCCTCTACCTTCATCCGCAGACGGCGGATGTTCACATCCACGATCTTCACATCGCCGAAGTAGTTCTCGCCCCACACGCCTTTCAGGATCTTCTCCCGCACCAGCGCGATGCCGGGGTTGTGGAAGAACAGCTCCATGATCTGGAACTCCACTTGAGTCAGCTCGATCTGCCGCCCGGCCTTGAGGAGAACACGGCGGTTCTCATCCAGCACAAATTCCCCGCTGACCAGTGTGGTGGGGGCATTTTCGTCTGCAGCGGAGCCGCCGCCCGAGCGGCCCACCCGGCGGCAGAGGGCCTCCACACGGGCCAGCAGCTCACTGACGCTGAAGGGCTTGGTCATATAGTCATCCGCGCCGATGGACAGGCCGCGGATCTTGTCCTGCTCCTGCCCCTTGGCACTCAGGATGATGATGCCGATCTTCTGGTCGGTGCGGCGGATGGTCTCGCAGAGCGAGAACCCATTCATGCCGGGCAGCATCACATCCAGAATGGCAGCATCACAGCCGGGCTTCTGCTCCAGCAGAGGCAGGGCGGCTTCGGCGCTGTCGGCCTCCACCGCCTCCATCCCCGCCAGCCGCAGGTTCAGCGCGATCATCTCGCGGATGCTGGCTTCATCCTCTACCACAAGTACCTTGACCATCTAAGACCTCCATATTTTTCTGCCTTCTCCCTCTGCCCAAGAGCACACGGAGAAGCATTTCACCTCAGAACACCCAGCCTGCATCCGGTAAACTTATGCAAAACTGAGCGGTATCATCAATTCAACCGGTACAACGACCGGGACAGTCGATAGCTCTGATCCTTCAGCACCACGTCCGGCCCGAACTTGGCCTGCATCTGGCGGGATGCCACCACGCCCAGGCGGGTCCAGCCCGCCGCGCTCTCGCTGGAAGGAACCAGGCGCATGGTCAGCACCAGCTTGCCCTCGTCCACGGTGCGCAGCTCCACGGCTTCCTCTCCCTCAGCGCTGTCGGTAAGCATCAGGTTGCCCTCCCACTCGGCAGGCAGCTCAATGTAGCAGCTGCTCTCCTCGTCCAACAGGCCGAAGCTCTTTTCCGGCTCCGGGCTGGTGTAGTCCATCCAGACGATAAAATCCATTCGTCGGCTCTGGCTCAGGTCCAGCAGGCCCGCTTCGTCAGGCTGAGTGGGGATCTCCACGATGCCGTCGCCGTCCAGATCCCGGCTGACCAGCGTGGAGACATTGCGCAGGGACGCATTGTACAGCTCACTGGTGCTGATCTGCTCCGCGGGCAGCATCTGCTGGCTTTCCTCATCAAAATAGAGCAGCACCGTGGCCAGATTGTTGCCCGAGAGGCCGGTCCAGCCGTCCAGCACCAGATAGCGCTTGCCGTCCGCTCCCAGGCCCGCCGCCACAGCGGCGCAGCCCGAGAACTTATCTGCCGAAAGGCCCATGACAGCCACCTGCTGGAACATCCCGTCCCGATCAACGGTCAGCAGCTCGATCTGCACCCCGCCGTCCTCCAGCGTGGACATCAGGATCAGATCCTCGTTGCCGCCGCCGGTGATATCCTCCACCAGATACTGCTCATAGGACTGTTCCAGAATGGCATTGACCGTGCCGTTCTCGTAGGAGTACACCGCCAGATAGCTGTCCCCCTGCGCGGCGAGGTACCCCACCACCAGCTGGGTGGCGGCACCATCCTGCAGCTGTGCCAGCCGGACATTGTCCACTGTATCCGCTAGACCCTCGATGCTCTGGCGGACCTGCCACACGCCTGCGGCATCCTTCTGCAAAAATGCAATGCAGACGTTGGAGCTCTGGGCCGTGGTGTAGAGAACAGCGGCATCCTGCTGGCCGTCACCATCCAGATCCTGCAAAAGGAACGGCGAGAGCAGCTCCCCCTGCATCGGGTATTTCAGCTGGGCGCTCTCCCCCAGCCATTCGTTCAGGGCATTTTGCAGTGCACCGTAGTCGCCCGGAAGGCGCGGGGCACGCAGCAGCTCCTCCACCTGCACATTTTCCGACATCGGAAGGCCGCACGCCGAGAGCAGGCCCATCATGCAGCCTGCACTCAGCACCAGAAACTGTCGTCTTTTCAACCGCCGCCCCTCCCTTCTGTGGAAAATTCGCAAAGTCGTGCAGAAATACAGTATAATTATAGCATTCTTGCCCCGCCATCACAAGCCCCAGCTGCTAACGCCCAGCCGGGCAGCGGGGCATTCCCACGCAAGTGAAACGGGCCATTCCATCGCCCGCCCTACTGCCTGCGGCAGCAGGGTCCCACCCCAGCGGACGGTCCTCGGAGAAACTCCCGACCCGCAGGCAAGGGTGGCAGACAGGTAACCGTCATTCAGAAAAAACAGTATGCTCTGGATGCCGGCACCTGCGCAAAATACGCTTTTCATGTTGGTTTTCTCCATGAATTTTGTAACGCGGCCCAAGGTGGTGCCCCCGGTTTGCCGCGGGATGATAGCTTACTTTATGATCTGCTCCGAAAGGGCACGCAGCTCACGGCACTCGGCCTCGATGTCCTTTGCGGCAAAGATGGCACTTACCAGCGCCACACCGTCCACGCCGGTGCCCTTGAGCTGCAGAATGTTCTCCTTGTGGATGCCGCCGATGGCCACCACCGGCACATCCACGGCGTTGCAGATGTCCAGCAGAGTCTGCCGGGGCATCTCGCTCACGTCCGTCTTGGTGTGGGTGGCGAACACCGCGCCAACGCCAAGGTAGTCTGCGCCGTGCGCCACAGCGTCCAGCGCTTCCTGTACCGTGTGAGCGGATACGCCGATCATCACGCCCTCGCCCACGCGCTGGCGCACCTGTGCGGCGGCCATATCGTCCTGCCCCACATGGATGCCCTCGGCGTGGCACTGCAGTGCCACTTCCACGTTATCGTTGATGAACAGCGGCACACCGTACTGCTGGCACAGGGCGTGGATCTGGATGGCCTCCTGCAAAAAATCCGCGTCGCCCAGCTGCTTTTCCCGCAGCTGCACGCAGGTGGCACCGCCCTTCAGGGCACTTTCCACCTGCTGATACAAGGTCTGCTCGCCCACCCATGCGCGGTCGGTCACCGCGTACAGGAGCATGGTGTGTTTATCGCACTTCATAGTTTGCGCCTTTCTCCAGCTGTTCGGGGGTCATGTTGTAAATGGCATCAATGATGTAATTGCGGTAGGTAGCGTTGCCGTCCTGCGGGGTGAGCCGCTGGTGGGCGATCTCACCCGCCAGACCCATGGCGCATACCGCCGCAGCGGCAGCTTCCAGCGGGTGGCCGGGGTTGGCGGTGACAAAAGCCGCCGTCAGGGCAGAAAGCTGACAGCCCGTGCCGGTGATGCTGCTCATCATGGCGTTGCCGTTGCGGATGCAGTAGGCTTTTTGTGCATCGGCCACGATGTCAATGGCGCCGGTAATGGCCACCACCGCGCCGGTGCGGGCGGCAAAAGCCTTTGCAAAGGCTACGGCGCTGTCCAAGTTCTCCTCGGTCACCTTGTCGGCTACGTCCGCATCCACGCCCTTGGTGGTGCCTGCGCCGGAGGCAAGGGTCTTGATCTCCGAGATGTTGCCCCGGATCACTGTGAACTGCACCTCCCGCAGCAGGCGGAAGGCGGTGTCGGTGCGCAGACGGGAAGCACCGGCACCCACCGGGTCCAGCACCACGGGGTGTCCCAGCTGATTGGCCTTTTTGCCCGCCAGCAGCATACTGGTGACGGTGCGGCTGTTCAGCGTGCCGATGTTAATGTTCAGTCCGCCGCAGATGGCGGTGATCTCCTCCACCTCGGCGGCATCGTCGGCCATGATGGGGGAGGCACCGCAGGCCAGCACCATGTTGGCGCAGTCGTTCACGGTGACATAGTTGGTGATGTTGTGGATCAGAGGGCTGCGGCTGCGCAGGTTCTCAAAGGCGGTCTTGAGCATTCCCGGCACCTCCGCTCAGGAAAGGCTGTTCTGCATGGAGCGCAGAGCGCCGGAGCGCTGCAGGCTGAACACCACAGCACCGGCGATCACCGCACCCACGGCGGTGGAGATGAGGAAGGGCACAATATAGGCGTAGAAAGCGATATCCGCAGCACTCTTGCCCATCAGGAAGATGGCCACGGGCCATGCGCACAGGCCGCCCAGAATGCTGGTGCCGAACACCTCACCCACCACGGTGGCGATCAGGTTTTTGGTCTTGTGGTATGCAAGGCCGCACAGCAGCGCACCGAACATACTGCCCGGGAAAGCCATCAGGCTGCCCAGACCCAGCAGATTGCGCAGCAGGGAAGCCACAAAGGCTACGCCCACGCCCCACCACGGCCCCAGCAGAACGGCGCACAGCACGTTGACCATGTGCTGCACCGGGGCGCACTTGCTGCCGAACATGGGAAAGCTGAACACGCTGCCCACTACGCACAGGGCACAGAACATACCGGCGAGGGCAAGCTTTTTGACAGAGAGATTCTTCATGATAAATTAGCTCCTTTTCAACCATCTGCGGCAGCGCAGGACGAACACCGGCGCTCCCGCAACAAAACAGCCCGTGCCCGTAACAAGGCGGGAACAGGTACGGAAGGTGCGGTCGAAACTTACTGGTTTCCTCTCACGCCGGAACACGGCTTCCCATCGCTGCATTCATCCAAGGCTCAGGGCGCTCCCCCTCAGCCGGCTGCGGAACCTCCGCAGAGGTACAAAAAAACAGGAGGAGCCCGGCACGGCTCCTCCTGCAAAAAATCATAAAGGGTATGACTTCCTACGGCGGCATTATCCGCATCAGGTAAAAGGGTCGAAGCTTGCTATACTTCCTCTCAGCCCGCTGCACGAGCTCCCCTGTGTTTGATTGTGACTGTATTCTACACCTCTTTTCCCAAAAATGCAAGAGGGAAGGGGACGATTTGAAATGCGCGGGCAGGTGAAATGATTTTGAATGCGCTCCGCGTTCGCTTTGCGCATAGATAGCGGAATTATTTTTTTTATTTGCATTTCAGCCAAGCCTGCGGGCTTGGCTGAAATGCTTTTTTTACAGGAGGGGGCGTAGCGGTCAACTGCATTTGTGATTCAGACCGCCCATTAATCATTGCAGCCCCACTCGTGAAAATGGCGTTTGTCGCACTCTGCGGAGTGCGACAAACGCGAAATATTAAAATAACCTTTCCGCTGAAGATGCGCAGAGCAACGCGGAGCGCATTATCAATCGTTAAGCTGTTAAAATATTTTCATTGTAAACCAAAGCCGCCGTGCAGAGTGCTGCGCGGCGGCTTTGGTCACAGAAAGGAGAATAATATGAAAAAGCAGAGAAAGTCGGTTTAACCCATGGTCACCTGCACCGTTACCTCAGTCCCGGCGGCAGCCAGCGGCAGAACGTTGCCGGAGATGGCCTTGCCGTCCACGGTAACGGCCTTGATGCCGTGCTGCACCCCAGCGGCGTTATCCACTGTAATGTGGTACACCGCACCGCGGAAGCGGCGGGTCACGGTAAAGCCGGACAGAGTGTGAGGAATGCAGGGGTCTACCTTCAGGCCATCCAAGGTGGGCTGGATGCCCAGAATGTACTGGCTGATGTTGAAGAAGGTCCATGCCGCTGTGCCGGTCAGCCAGCTGTTTTTGGCTTCGCCAAAGGTGGGGGCGTCCTTACCGGCTACCATCTGGCTGTAAACGTAGGGCTCGGTGCGGTGGATCTCGGAAATGTCCTCGATGTAGGCGGGGCAGGTCTTGCGGTACACTGCAAAGGCGCGGTCACCGTGGCCGAGCGTTGCCTCGGCGCAGCTGATCCACGGGTTGTTGTGGCAGAAGATACCGGCGTTCTCCTTGTATCCCGGAGGATAGCTGGAGATCTCGCCCAGATTCAGCTGATAGCTGGTGTAGGCGGGCTGCAGCAGCACCACACCGTATTTGGTGTCCAGCCGCTCCTCCACGCTGGCAAGCGCCTGCGCGGCCTGTCCGCTCTCCTTGCCGATGCCGGCCATGACACACATACCCTGCGGCTCAATAAAGATCTGACCCTCGGTGCACTCCTTGCTGCCGACGGGCTTGCCGAAAGCATCGTAGGCACGGCGGAACCATGCGCCGTCCCAACCGGCGGTCAGGGTAGCCTGCTCCACGGCATCAATGTGCTTGCGGGCGGCAGCGGCCTCCTCGGTCAGATTCAGATGGTCGCACAGCTCGGCGTATTCGTGGCCGTACTTGACGAACATGCCCGCAATGAACACGCTCTCCGCCACAGGACCCTCGCTGGGCCCGGTGATCTGGAAACTCTCGCCCGGGTGCTCGGAGAAGCAGTTCAGGTTCAGGCAGTCGTTCCAGTCCGCACGCCCGATGAGCGGCAGACCGTGGGGACCCAGATGGGTGCAGGTAAAGTTGAAGCTGCGGCGCAGGTGCTCCATCAGGGTCTGCGCCTTGGTGGCGTCGTTATCAAAGGGAACCTGCTCTTCCAGAATAGACCAGTCGCCGGTCTCCCGCAGGTAGGCGGCAGTACCGGCAATGAGCCACAGCGGGTCATCGTTGAAGCCGGTACCGATATCCCGGTTGCCCTTTTTGGTCAGGGGCTGGTACTGGTGGTAGGCGCTGCCGTCCTCAAACTGGGTGGCGGCGATATCCAGAATGCGCTCCCGGGCGCGGGAGGGGATGATGTGCACAAAGCCCAGCAGATCCTGACAGCTGTCCCGGAAGCCCATGCCGCGTCCGGTGCCGCTTTCGTAGTAGCTGGCAGAGCGGCTCATGTTAAAGGTGACCATGCACTGGTACTGGTGCCAGATGTTGACCATGCGATTCAGCTTTTCCTCGCCGGATTCCAGATGGTAGGTGGACAGCAGCTGCTCCCAGTGGGTGCGCAGGGCGGCGCGGGCGGCATCGACCTGTGTATCGGTGGCGTAGCGCTCCATCATGGCGTGGGCGCGGGTCTTGTTGATGATGCCCGGGGCAATGAACTTCTCCTGCTGCGGGTTCTCGATGTAGCCCAGACCAAACAGGATGCTGTGGCTCTCGCCGGGGGCGAGGGTCAGGTGGATGTGCAACGCACCCACCGGTGCCCAGCCGTGGGCAATGCTGCCGGAGCAGTGCCCGGCGCGGACGGCCTGCGGGTCTGCCGGGCCGCCGTACACGCCGCAAAAGGCATCCCGGGTGGTGTCAAAGCTGTCCACCGGGCAGTTTGCCCAGAACACGGCGTAGTGGTCGCGGCGCTCGCGGTACTCGGTCTTGTGGTAGATGACGCTGCCCTCTACCTCCACCTCACCGGTGGAGAAGTTGCGCTGGAAGTTGGAGCCGTCGTCCACAGCATCCCACAGGCAGAACTCCACATAGCTGAACAGATCCAGCTCCTTGACGATGGTGCTGCCGTTGCACACGGTCACCCGGTCCAGCTCACAGGCATCGCCCTTGGGGACGAACAGTTCCTGCCGGGCGGTCACGCCGTCCTTTTTGCCCTCCAAAATAGTGTAGCCCAGACCGTGGCGGCAGCTGTAACTGTCCAGCGGGGTCTTGGTGGGCTGCCAGCCCGGGTTCCACACGGTGTCGCCGTCCTTGATGTAGATCCGGTGGCCGTCCATGTCCAGCGGGGAGTTGTTGTAGCGGTAGCGGGTCAGGCGGCGCATCCGGGCGTCCCGGTAAAAGCTGTAACCGCCCGCCGTGTTGGAGACCAGACTGAAGAAGTCCTCGCTGCCAAGGTAGTTGATCCAGGGCAGGGGCGTCTGCGGGGTGGTGATGACATATTCCTTATTCTGGTCATCAAAATATCCGAACTTCATAATGCTTCCTCCTTAAAACTGCGCCTTGTCGGGCGGGCAGTGCGTCGATGGGCGAAAACGATTAAGGCGCTGCGAAAGAAGCAATCTCATCACGCTAAGCATACCGTATCCCACCAAAAAATGCAAGAGCTTTTTGCAAAAATCTCGGCGGAAATTTTAAAATAATCTGCGCAGCCCCGGCGGTTTTCGACGGCTTTCGGTGCTGCGCATACCGGTGAAAGACAGAACGAAGGACCCGAACCCCCATTTTAAAAGTAATATATACATACGGCCTTTGACACCGAAAACCATAACGAAACTGCAACGAAAATTTTTCTATTTTAATCGAAATGTAACGAAAGTGAATCGAAGTGCACAATTATTACAGGTGGAATTGAAACGAAATGCCAAAAGTGATGCAGCTGAGCTAAAACTTTTACGTTTTTGCTTGATTTTTGGTGCAGAATGCGATATATTGAGATTGCGAAAACGATTAAGGAACTCGCGAGAAACATTCCGCAGCTCCTTTCCTTGGAAGGAGGCCATAAGATGCCGTCCCTGAAGGATCTGGCAAAAGAGTGCGGCGTATCCGTCGCAACTGTCAGTAAGGCGCTGAACGGCCAGCCAGACATCGCACCGGCCACGCGGGAGCGCATCCGTGCAGCGGCTCGCCGCGTAGGGTATCTGCCCAACGCAGCAGCCCGGGCGCTGAAAACCAACCGTACTTACAACCTTGGCGTTCTGTTTGTAGATGAAAAGCAGAGCGGCCTGACCCACGAGTACTTCTCCGCAGTGCTGGACAACTTCAAGGTAGAAGCAGAAAAGCGCGGCTATGATATCACCTTCATCAACCACAACATCAGCGGCAAGTCCATGAGCTATCTGGAACATTGCCACTACCGGGGTGTGGACGGCGTGGTGATCGCCTGTGTGAACTTTTACGATCCGCAGGTGGTGGAGCTGGTCAACGGCGATGT